>Ga0075429_100003908_pt1 | contig 12732 bp, 7 predicted proteins | sample RhiMetdeltSRZDD3_FD_75295 | JGI IMG/M metagenome (GOLD analysis project Ga0075429, IMG submission 75295) | Populus rhizosphere microbial communities from Tennessee, USA - Rhizosphere MetaG P. deltoides SRZDD3 | ecosystem: Host-associated > Plants > Roots > Rhizosphere > Soil | place: USA...
CGAAGATCGAGTCGTTGCCGCCCTGGCCGTGCAGGTCGTCGCCCATCCCGCCGCCGTAGATCACGTCGTCGCCTTCGCCGGCGCACACGAGGTCGTTGCCGAAGCCGGCGCTGACCGTGTCTCTGCCCGACGATCCGACGATGAAGTCGTCGGCCGGCGTGCCTTCGATCGCACCCGAGCCGTAGACGACGTTGTAGCCGTTCCACGTTCTCGCTTCTCTCGGCGGCAGCGTGTTGCAGGACGTCGCCGAAGCGTGCGCGACGCCACCGGCAGCGATCACCATCAGCGCGGCGAGCAGCGCGGCGAGCGCCGCACGGCGCACGCGTACATGGCATGAGCAGATCACGCGACTTCCCCCTGTCATCGGCTAGCAAGCCCGCGAGGGCTGAGCATCGGCCCCCGCGAAAGCGGGGATGATTACTAGCAGAAGCGTCTCGTGGCGGTCAATCAGGCTGGCATGCCTCCGTTGTCCGCATGCGAACGGTCCTTGGTGGCCCCGACCAGCATGTCGCCGTCCGCGATCGGCTCACCGACCCCGACACCCACCCGCGCCGCGAGTCCGATGCTTCCCCGAAGGGCGTCGAGGCGCTCGACCGAAGCCTGGATCTCGGCCGCCGCACGCAACGCGCCAAGAGCACTCTCGAAGCTCGCCATCGCCCCGTCGCCGAGCGTCTTCACCAGACGCCCGCCGGCGCTCGCGACGGCAGCGTTCACATCCTCCACATGCCTGCGGCGCAACTGCTCCATCCGATCATCGCCCAACCGCACCAGCAGCACGGTCGAATCAACCAGATCGCTGAAGAGCACGATCCGCACCCCGCCCATGCGCGCACTCTACGGACGCACACAGAAACCCGTGCGATATCCCGATTGCGCCTACTTGACAGCCCTCCGCCGCCGCCGACCATGACTAAGCGGCGCCCCGCCGCCGATTGCGGGTACCGCAGCCTTCAGCCGGCCGTCGCGCGAGCCGAAAACGAGGTCCTCGCTCGAGCCGTGCTTGCTCTGGATCGGTGACGCCTGCTGCCGGCGGAGCCCCCGCGCCGTCCACCGCTGCAGGCGAACGGCGATCCGCTCGCTGATGGTGCCGGGCTGTGGCGCCGCTCCGATCTGGCGGGCGACGGTCGTTGTGTCGTAGAAGATCTGGTGGCGGGCCACGAGTCCGTCGCGGATCTCAGTGCGGTCCATCCCAGCCACCTCGATCGCTGCGTTCGTCGGTGCGAAGCCGGGCGGGTCGAGCGGGCCGCTGAAGGTCCCACGGACCGTGAACCAGGTCGCGACCGTCGAGCCGTCGGTGCTCACCCAGCGCTGGTGCTCATCCAGGTGCATGTCCGGGCAGGCTCTGAGCCAGGTGCTCATCCAGGCGCCGATCGCTTCCGGGCCACGATGGCCACCGTCCGGCGCGTCTGGCTCCTCGAGCACGGCGTCCGCTGCGAGCAGGTTCTGGGCGGCCACGACGTCGTGGGCATTCCAGGACGCGTACCAGGCCTCGATCAGGGCGTTCGCGCTCCTCTCGCTTGCGCGAGCGTCTGCTGCGGTCATCATGGATCCTCCTGTGTCGTTCCGGGCTAACGGCCCGCAGACGCCTCCGTTGCGCGCCGCGCGGCCTCGGCCGCGACCTCTGCACGGGTGGACATGTCGAGCTTGCGAAGGATGTTCGAGAGGTGCACCTTCACCGTCCCGCGGGAGATGAACATGCGCTCGCCGATCTGCGGGTTCGTCAGCCCCTCGGCAACAAGTCCGGCCACCGTCAGCTCGGTCGGGGTGAGCGACTCCCAGCCGCATGAAGGCCGGCGCCGCGATCCGCGCGCGCGGCGTGCCCACGCGATCGCCTCCTCGGTGGTCAGCTCCTGAGCCTCGGAAAGACACTCGGCGTAGGCGCTCTCGCCGCACTCCGCACGAAGGCGGTCGGCGAGGCCGGTGAAGTGCTCCTCGTCAGCTGGCCAGCGCACCAGTCCGCGCTCGGCACGGGCGCGCGCCGCCGCTCCCAGGAGACGCGCAGCCTCCTCGTGGCTTTCGAGCCCGGCCGCGACCTCGGCGAGCGCGTCGATCGCAGTCGCGTACTCCAGGCCGAGCTCGTGCTCGACGAGCAGATCGAGGCCGGCATGCCCGTGCCGGTCCGCGTCCGCCCAGCGCCCCTGCGCGCTCGCCGCGCGGGCGAGCACGACGTGCGCGCGAGCCTCCTGGAACGCGTTCGGCGTCGTGCGAACGGCGGCCAGCACGGCCTCGCCGAGACGGCGCGCCTCCTCGAGCTCGCCACGCGCAAGGAGCACGCGTGCAAGCAACCACTCGGCAGTGTGCGCGATCCACGCATAGTCGACCGCCGAGCCGGCGAGCATCTCGCGCAGCAGCGCCTCGGCCTCCTCGTGGCGCCCGAGCGCCGCGAGCGCCCACGCCATCGCCTCCTCGACCTGCGGCAGGACCATCGCCGCGCCGGTGCGAACCACGTTCTCAAGGGTCCGGTTGACCCGCTCGAGGGCCTCCGCCGCTTTCCCCTGCTCGACGTCGGCAAGCGAGAGGAAGTTCTCGGCGCTCGCCCCGGTGGTCGGCTCGCCGACCTCCCGCGCGGAGGTCACGGCCCGCTCCATTCCCTCCCGCATGCGTCCGAGCTCGCCCCGCTGATAGGAGCGGTAGCTCATGCCGATGCGCTGCCAGGCCGCGAACTCGCGGTATCCCATCCGCTCGATCGGCTCGTCTACCGACCGCAGCTTCGCCTCGAGCTCGCCGGCCCGGTCCTGGAAGAGCCAGCCGTAGCCGGCGATCTGGCTCGCGTCGGCCACGCACCAGTCGTCGCCCGCCTCGCTTGCGAGCGCGATCGACGCCTCCGCCGTCCCGACGGCGCCGACGGGATCGGGGAAGAGCTGAACCGTGGCGAGGACGTCGAGGCAGCGGGCAGCCGTCGAGGCCTCGCCGAGTGCCCGCGCCATCTCGTGGCCCTCTTGGGCGCGGGCGGCGGCCGCATCGAAGTCGCCGCCGTAGGCCCCGAGGTAGCTGCGGGCCCAGAGGACCCGGGCGCGCAGCGGGCTGGGCTCTTCGCCGGCGACCTCGAGCACGCGGGAGTAGGCGGAGTCGGCCTCAGCGAAGCGGCCGCGAAGCTTCCAGAGGACGGTCAACGCGACGCACAGCCGCATGGCCGTGTCCGCATCGGTGTCGACGGCGTGCTCGATCGCGGCCGCGAGGTTGCGTGCGTCGGCGTCGAGGTGCGCAAGCCAGTGGTCCTGGCTGGCGCTGAGAAGGTGCGGGGCGATCTCCTCGGCGAGCGCGAGCATCCAGTCGCGGTGACGGTCGCGGAGCGCATCGACCTCGCCGGCCTCGGCGAGGCGCTCGACGGCGTACTGGCGAACCGTCTCCAGGCAGCGGTAGCGAACAGCCTCGCCAGCCTCGTCCGATTGGACCAGCGAGCGATCGACGAGCGAGGTGAGCAGGTCGAGGATCGCAAGCCGCGGCAACGCCTCGTCCGCGCATACCTCCTCGCATGCCCCGAGGGTGAAGCCGCCGACGAAGGCACCGAGGCGGCGGAGCAGCACCTGCTCGTCGGCGCTCAGCAAGTCATGGCTCCAATCGACCGAGGCGCGAAGCGTCTGCTGGCGCGGCAGCACGCCCCGCGTCGAGCCCGTCAGCAGACGGAAGCGGTCGGTGAGGCCCGCGGCGATCTGCTCGGCCGAGAGCACCCGCACGCGCGCGGCGGCAAGCTCGATCGCGAGCGGAATCCCGTCGAGGTCGTGGCAGATCTGGGCGACGGCGGGCGCATTCTCGTCTGTGATCGCGAAGTTCGACCGCACCTGGCGGGCGCGATCGAGGAACAGGCGCACGGCATCGGCCTGGCTCAGCACCTCGACGGTCTCGGGGCCACGCTCCTTGGGGAGCGCCAGCGACGGCACCCGCCAGGCATGCTCGCCCTCGACACCCAGCGGCGCCCGGCTCGTCATCAGCAGGGTGAGCTGCGGACAAGCGCGGGCGAGCTCATCGACAGCCTCGGCGACCGTTGTGAGCACGTGCTCGCAGTTGTCGAGGATCACGAGCGCCCGCCGCTCCGCGAGGTGGGCGGACGCAGCCGCAAGCGGCGTCACGCCGGGGAGCGGGGTCACCGCAAGCGCCTCGCACAGCGCCTCGGCGACCAGCGAGCCGTCCTGGAGCGGCGCCAGCTCAACCCACCAGGCGCCGTCGGGGTAGCGGTCCAGGCGGTCGGCCGCAACCTGGAGGGCGAGCCGGGTCTTGCCGCAGCCGCCGGCGCCGGTGAGCGTGACGATGCGCGCCGCAGCGAGGGCATCCGCGATCGCGGCGAGCTCGCGCTCGCGGCCGACGAAGCTCGTGAGGCGGCCGGGCAGGTTGGTCGCGAAAGTGTCCAGCGAGCGCAGCGGCTCGAACTCCGCGGGCAGGTCCGGATGCGCCACGCCGAAGACCCGCTCGGGGCGACCCAGGTCGCGCAGACGATGGACGCCCAGGTCGACCAGCTCGGCCGAGTCGGGGAGACGATCGGCGACGAGGTCGTGGACGGCGCGCGAGACGACGATCTGGCCGCCGTTGGCGATCGCCCGCAGGCGCGCGCAGCGATTGAGCGCCTGCCCGAAGTAGTTCCCCTCGTCGCGGAGCTGCGCCTCACCGGTGTGGACGGCAATTCGCACCCCAAGCGGCGTCGCTGACGGCCACTGCTCTGAGCTGAGCGCGCGCTGTGCGTCGAGTGCGGCGGCGAGCGCGTCCGAGGCACGGGCAAACGCGGCGACGACGCTGTCGCCCTCGCCCTGCTCCTGCGGCTGCGCGCCCCGGTGGCGGGCGATCGCATCAGTGAGCAGCTCGTAGTGACGCGGCACTGCTGCCGCCATCGCCTCGCGGTCGGACTCCCACAGCCGCGTGGAGCCCTCGATGTCCGTGAGCATGAAGGTCACCGTCCCGACCGGGAGGGAGAGCGATTCGAGCTGGCTTCCGTGAGGACTCATCGCACCGACCGTACGCCATGCCGGCGGCCGCTACATCTGCCAGATGGCATATGTCGAGCGCCGGCCTGGCCCAAAGCTCCGCAAACAGGTCGAGTATCGCAAGGCGCGACGCTGTAGCACGCGGGCCGGTGCTCTCAGCGTCTCTTCGGTCCCAGCCGCCTGCGGTTGCTGCGTCACGACCTCGCGCGAAGCGTCGCGACCGAGTGGGAGGAGCACGACGAGCGCACCACCCCGGCGTCGTCGCAGCGAAGGGACCCGCATCGAGGAGCTGAGCAGCCGACGCCCGATCGAGGAGGCCATCCGGGCGCTCGACGCGCGACCGTCAGACGGCACGCCCCGACGAGATCGCGGCGCTGCTCGACGCCGTCCCCGACCCTTCGATCGACGCTCCGAACCGCGTCGCCGGACGAGCTGGTCGAGGTCTTCCACGCTTTCAAGGTGACAGTCGCGTTCGACAAGGCGAACCACAAGCTCACGCTCGCCGCCACGACCCCACCGAACTCGTCCCCCAAAACGAAAACCCCGTCGCTGCGTCTTCTCCGAGGAGAACCTGCGGGCCGCGGACGAGTTCGAGGCGATCGGGGATCTCGCCGGAGATGACGCGACGGTGACCGCCAACCGGAGCGCAGACGCGTTGAGTGAACTCAAGGACGCTCCAGCGGCCCTCTCGGCCCAGGTAAAGGCGACGCGTTGCTCGTCGAGAAATCAGAGCAGCCTCAACGGAGGCGTCGTGCTGATCGCGCATGACTACCTTCCGCGGTCGGTGCGCCGGGCACTTGGGACATCGGGCCGCCTCACCAGCCACGGCCGATGACGTTGCCCGAGCGCGGGTGCCAGCCGCGTGTGCCCGTGACGTCGAACTCGCCTTGCCCGCGGTAGTGGTACCAGCGCAGGTCTCCGTGCCGGTCGACCGCCATCACGATGTGGCCGTAGCCGCCGAGCTGGTTCGTCGAGCCCGCGAGCAGGTGCTGCATGCCTTCCCAGCCTCGGCCAATCGGGTTGCCCGAGTTGGGGTGCCAGCCGAGGCTTCCCGGCGGGTCCTCCTCACCGTGGCCGGCGTACGAGTACCACAGCAGGTTCCCGCTCTCGTGGACGACGAAGAAGACGTTGTCGGATCCGTGGACGCGCCGCACGGCCTGCCAGCCGTTGCCGATCACGTTGCCCGAGTTGGGATGCCAGCCGAGGCTGCCGGAGGGGTCTTCCTCGCCGTTGCCGGAGTACGAGAACCAGCGCAGGTCGCCGTTCTCCATCACGGCGAAGATCTTCAGCCGGCTGCTCTCCGGGCCGGCGCGCGGCGCGACGAAGACGAGGCGGACGTGCTGCCAGCCGTTGCCGATCACGTTGCCCGAGTTGGGGCGCCAGCCGAGCGTGCCGGTCTCGTCGCTCTCGCCGGCGCCGCCGTAGGAGAACCAGTGGACGTTCCCGTTCGGGTGGATCGCCATGACCACCCCGTCGCCGCAGCCGAAGACGTGCAGCAGGTGGCCGAAGCCGCGGCCGATCCAGTTGCCGCTGCGCGCGTCCCATGCCCGCGCGGCGGCGGGGTCGCCGATGGGCAGCCCGGCGCCGGTGTAGCGGTTCCACTCGAGGTGGCCCTCGCTCGTGACGCCGAAGAAGACACCCTGCAGCGTCAGTTCGCCGAGCGGCGAGGTGCCGTTGCCGCCGTGCAGCAGCATGCGGTGCCGGCTCGCGGTCGGGCTCGGAGCGGCCAGCGGGGCGGGGATGCGCAGCCGCGACCGCATCAGCTGCACCTGGTACGGGGAGCTGGGCGACAGCAGGTAGGAGAGCGTCAGCTCGCGGGCCGGCTCGTCCCACGTCGAGAAGCGCTCGAGGAAGAACGCGCCGTACGGCCAGCCGTCGTGTGACGGCGGCGGCTGAGCGGGCGGCGGCGCGAGGTTGAACGTGTCGCGTCCCTCCTTGTGGATCCAGACGCCGTGCGCCTGCGCCGGGTCGAAGACGCTGACCTCGTCCCCCAAGCTCCACGGCGTCTCCCCGAAGCGCGCGACGACGTGGCCGTCGGGTCTGCCGACGTCGTTCGCGTTCGAGTAGAGCAGCAGCCAGCGCCGCGGCCCGTCGAGCCACGCCAGCGAGACCGACGTGTAGGCCTCGTGCCCGAACAGGTCGGCCGCCCTCCTCCAGTCGCTCGACCAGCGCGCGCCCGGATCGCCGGAGCCCGCGGCCGGCTCGCCGACGTAGTAGCGGGTCTCCTCCAGGCGCGGCGGCCGGCCCTCCCGCAGCGGCATCCACGCGAGCCGGAAGGCGGTGCGCGGCTGGTAGCCGAAGCCGAGCAGCACGACCCCGTGCTCGGCGACACCCTGCGGGAGGTACGGATGGTCGGCGTTGCGGACCACCCAGGGAGCCACGCCGGCGAACATGTCGGGCTGGTCGGCCCTGACGAGCCCGAAGCAGCTCTCGCAGAAGCGCCAGCCGTCCTGGGCGAGCCCGTCGCCGCCACCCGGATTGTGCGCCAGGACGAAGTCGTTCCCCCGGCCCTCGTGCGGTCTGCCGTCTCTGGGGCAGACGCCTTTGAAGTGCGGGTCGCCGTCCCAGAACATCCCGCAGCACTTGACGCAGAACCTCCAATGGCTCTGGTGGAGGTCGTCGGGGGGCAGGCCGAAGGGCAGGAAGAACTCGCGCGCGTTGATCGGGTCCTGCGCGCGGTCGTGGAGTCCCTGGTCGGCCGGGCAGCGGCTGTCGGCGCGCGCAGGCTCCCAGAACATCGCGCCGCACTTCCCGCAGCAGCGCCAGGCACGCTGGTGGTGGGCGTCCTCCCGCTCGTCGGGCTCGCCGGGGGCGCGCTCGTCGTCGGCCACCCGATGGGGCAGCACGAACTCGAGCCCGCGCGGCTCGTGGTCACCGCCGGCCGGGCACGCGCGCCGAACGGAGAAGTCCAGGCGGAACAAGCCGGCGCAGCGGCCGCAGAAGCGCCAGCGGTCCTGGTGCGCGCGATCCTCGTTGAAACTGGCACGCGGCAGCACGAGTGACGGGCCGGGCTGGCCGTGGACCCCACCCGCGGGGCAGAGCCCTCTCTGGTGACCGTCGTCCCAGTACAACGTCCCGCAGCGGCCGCAGTGGTGCCAGTGGTCCTGCTGCTGCGGTCCCTCGGGGCCGCGTCTCAGCAGCAGCGCCGGGCCTGTGGCTACGTGCGCGCCGCCGCCCTTATGGCACACGCTCGGCTGCCCGGCGGCGTCCCAGAACAGCGACTGGCAGTTGACGCACTCGCGCCAGCCGTCGCCCTCGCCGCCGGGAGCGAGCGGCAGCACGAAACGCCAGCCGCGGATCCGGTGGCTCTCGCGCACCGTCAGGCTCGCGTCGCGCGGGCAGCTCCCGACCCGCGGGCTGAACAGCAGCTCGGGATGGAACGGGCCGGGCTGGTCCGGGCGCGCCTTGCTGAAGAGGTAGGTGCCGGCGAGCGGCGCGGCCGGCCGCAGCTTGTAGGAGTAGCGGTGCTCCGCTATCCCCGCGAACACGTAGACGACGCCGTCGAAGCTGAACGCGCCGGACGGCGTCTCGAGCCGCTCGGTCGCCCGGAACGGCTCCGGGTCCGGCGAACGGGTCGAGCAGGCCGCGCGCGTTCAGCACCGCCGACAGGCGCACGCCGCCGCCGGGCGCGCCGGGGCACACGCCCTTGGCCAGAAAGCCCTCGTAGAAGAGGCCGTGGCAGCGGACGCAGTAACGCCAGCTGGGCTGGCCTCTGGTGTCGAACGCGCCCGACCCCTCACAGCTCGGAAGATGGAAGTTCCAGCCCTGCGGGTCGTGGGGACGCCCGTCCCGCGGGCAGACCGACGCGTCGCTCGCCGCGGCCCAGAACAGCCCGTGGCACTTCGCGCAGAAGCGCCAGTCCGGCTGGCCGGTCGCATCGGTCGCGCCCTGTCTGTCGTTCGGCAGCACGAACGTCCAGCCGAGCGCCTGGTGCCCGCCGCGGGACAAGACTCTGCGGTCGTCGGTCCACGCCACAAGATCCGCGTTGCGGGGGATGCCAAAGCCCGGCTTCTCCGCGGTGTCGCCGAAGAAGAAGTACAGCCGGCCGTCGGAGTGCTCGGTGTTGGCGCCGAGGTCGACGCCCCACATCCCCCACGAGCCGGTGTCCGTGAGCAGCGGCCACCGCTGCACGTCGACGAGATCTCTCCACGAGCCGTCGGTCGTGCCCGTAAGCTGCCCGACCCGCTCGGTACCCAGCAGCGCGATCCCATCCCCCATGAGGCGATCGTCTCAGATTTCCAATCTACGAAATCGCCGCCGGCGGTTGCGATCATCGTCTACAGACTCAAGGTCGTCGAGGACGAGAACGTCCGCGACCGCCAACTGAACGCCATCATGCGGCTGCTCCTCAGCTTGAGCGCGCGGATGTGACTCGAAGACAGACCGCTGGCCGCCGGTCCGGCCGGCAGCACGAGTCCTGACAACCAAGGAACGCGGCCTGTACCGCGGACCCTCCCGAAATCGACCTTTCTAGAGGGAGGGTGCTGCTCTATAGCGGGGGCGGGTTCCGAACACCATCCCGCGACCGGGTACCGGTTCGTGGCGGTGCGGGATCTCCCGTCTTGACGAGAAATGTGGGCGGTCGGCTCAGGCGATTGGGGCGCTGGCGCTGCGCCCGAACAACGCCGCGGGGCCCTGGATCCCCACGATGACGCTCCGGACGGACCGTCTCGGCGGCGGCAGCTCGATCGCGAAGCGGCTGCGGCCGCGGCCGGGGAGCAGTTGACGGCGCCCTCGGTAGCCCGGCCCCAGGATCAGGGCGAAGCGCACTCTCACGGCCGGCGCGCTGGTCCGCCACGTAACGCGGATCGCGCCGCTCGGGCGACGCTCCGCTCTCAGGTCGAGGATCTGCGGCAGCGGCGGCAGCACGACGCTGCGCGGCGGTGCCAGCTCGGCGCGGTCAAGCACCGGGCCGCCCGGAGCGCACGCGATCACGTCGATCGGAGTGCGGGGCCGGTCGGGCGCGCCGGCGGCGTTGAAGCCCCACAGCCGCGGCAGGCTCACGGTGGTGCTGACGCCCGGGGGCAGGGTCGTGGTCGCGGCGAACCAGATCGCCTGGTTCGCGCCGCCGAGGTCGCCGCCAGATCTCGGCGCGCTGCGTGCGCGGGCGAGCACACGCGCGTCGCACGCCGCGCCGTCGCAGCGCACGCGCACCCTGAGCGCCTGACCAGGCTCCAGCGCTCTGTCGAGGATGCGAGCCGACAGACGGGGCGGCCGCCGCAACACCGCCGGTGTCGCGCCGTCGGCGCCGCCGTGCGCCAGGTGGACCCGTCCGCCGCCCAGCGGCAGCGTTTCCTCGGTGATCCGGCGGACGTGCGCGTCGTCGCTCCAGATGACGGCGAGCCGCCCGTCCGCAAGTCTCACGGGCGCGGCCGCGGCGGCGGAGCGGCAGGGGCCGCCGAGCTGCTCGGGCCGTTCCATCCCCCCGACGAGCGTCCCGTGCGCTGCGTACGCCGTGGCCATCTCCTGTCCGCGTGCATCGTCGACCCAGGTCAGCGCGACCTCGCCGTCGGCACCGAGCGCGGCGTGGAGCTTGCGGCCGTCATAGTCGTCGGGACTGCGGCTTTCGATGCCGCTCACGACGAACGGGTCGTCCTGCGTGCGCGCAGGCGGCACGACGGTCTCCCATCTGCCGAAGGCGCCGCCCGGCGCGCGCAGCGTCACGAGCACCGCGCGGTCGGGGTTGCGGTAGGCGATCACGGCACCACCGTCTGGCGCGAGGGCGGCGGCGACCTCCTCCATCCAGCCAGAGTCCAGGCGCACGGGCACGAATCTGGTGCCGCCCGAGAGACGCTCGAACGCGCTCGATCTGTCTCTCGTCTCGGCGGCGAGCAACGCACGGCCGTCCGGCAGCACGCTCAGCGCAACGGGCCCGCGCCAGCTGGACGCCAGTCGCTGCGGCGGGCCGAAGCGGCCGTCGGGCGTACCGGCCGCAACCATCAGCCGGGTGCGCCATCCCCCGCGCACGCGCCGGTCCTCGCGCCAGGCGACGGTCGCACGCCCAGCGGCATCGATCCCAAGCGCGAACTCGGGCAGAACAACGGACGTAGTGCCAAGCCGCGTTGGACGACCAAACGGCGCCCCGGCGGACGCGCGCTCGACCACGTAGAGGCGCTGATGGCGGCCGCCCGAGCCGAACGCAGACTCGATCCACGCGACCGCGGCCGCACCACCGGGCGCGAGCGCGACGATCGGATCGGAGACGCCGCGGTTGCGGACGCTGCGAACCGCGACAGCCCGCCCTCCGGGCGACGCGACACGCAGGACATCGGGCCCGCGACGTCCGGCGTGCCGCCATCCGGCCAGCAGCGGCGTCGCGCCATCGGCTGTTGCGATCGCCGGGCAGTGCACTCGATCTCCGACCGCCGTCGACGGCCCCGGTACGAAGCTTGTGGGTGCAGCCGAGAGCAGGTCAGTCGTCGTAGGGCGGCTCAGGTCGAGCAACGCGACATGGCCTGGGTCCGCGACGCGGAGGCACGCAGCCGGATCCCCGCCCGGCACGTCGTACGTGGCCGTCTCGACCCACGCGACGGCGGGGGCCGGCAGGGCGAGCAGCACCAGCGTCGCCAGCAACACCCTCAGTCCCATGAAGGTGATTGAACCATCCGACCCGGCTCGCACGCGCAACCGGACCGTTGATGCACCATGAGGAAGAGCCTGGAAAGGTCCAACCCTTTACGCGGTCGCAGATGCGTCTACCAGGCGGGTTTTGAACCCTCTCCCCTGACGCTTCGTTCAGCGAGCTACCGCGTCGCTGAGAGCCGCGATCTCGCTCGGTAGGGAATGCCGTGCGCGGGATGGGTGTTGCGGTGGGTGCTTTCGTCGCCGCATCTCTTAGACAGCTGGGGGCCGGCGGCGATGTCCCACGGGGACGAGGAGCGTTGATGCCGTGGCGCGCACATACAAGCTGCGCGACGCGATCGCCGGAAAGCGCATCGAATGCTCGAACCCGGTCGGCCCACCCCAGCTAGACAGGAGGCGTGTCGGCGCGCGAGGAACACGCCAACTCCGGAGTCAGACGCCACCACTCGTGCATGGGCAGCGGCAAAGGTCCTCGAAGTCGCGGGCGGCGTCAGCCAGCGCGATCAAAGGGTTGTAGGAACGAGCCCCCATGCCTCTTCCCAAAACCTGCTCGGCATCGGCCTCACCGCTGCGCGGCGGCGCGCTCGCGCTCCATCAGGGCGGAGTACGATCCGCCGCGGTCGGTCCTTGAAAACTAAAAGCTGTCCCGCAGCAGGCGCGCCCTCCGCCGTCCGGATTCACGCGGTTTCACGGCGTTTTCCGGAAGAGATCGCGCCGCTTTCCGTAAAACCCCCTGTGGGGGCGCCTCGGGAGAGTGCGGAATGCCCGCTGTGGCGGGCTTTACGAGGGGTGAGCGAGGGGACTCGAACCCCCGACCGCCTGGACCACAACCAGGAGCTCTACCAGCTGAGCTACGCCCACCATGGGTCTCGATCGGACTGTACCAGCGGCGGTTGAGGGGTGCCGCGTGATCGCCGGAATCCCTAGTGAGATCCGGCTTTTCATCAGCCGAGAGTTGCGATTCAGGAAACACAACTCTAAGATTGTGTCGTGATTCCTGCGCTCGACGCCGACTGCAGCCTACCCCCGGGCATCCACCACGCCAGCTGGGACGAGGTCGTGACCCGTTACGCCACCAACGAACGCCGCCGCGAGCTGCTCGACGGCCTCCTTGACGCGCTGCGCTCGCTCAGCGACGCAGGCTGTCGCACCGCGTACCTCGACGGCAGCTTCGTAACCGCGAAGGAGCTGCCCGGCGACTTCGACGCGTGCTGGGAGGTCACCGGCGTCGACG
>Ga0075429_100003910_pt1 | contig 12731 bp, 10 predicted proteins | sample RhiMetdeltSRZDD3_FD_75295 | JGI IMG/M metagenome (GOLD analysis project Ga0075429, IMG submission 75295) | Populus rhizosphere microbial communities from Tennessee, USA - Rhizosphere MetaG P. deltoides SRZDD3 | ecosystem: Host-associated > Plants > Roots > Rhizosphere > Soil | place: USA...
CGGCGGGGTCGCGAGGAGCTTCTCGATCGTCCGGAACAGAAGGTCGATCCCGAATGCGGCCATGACGTACAGGGCCGCGGCCGCCGTGTAGAGCACGAACGGCTGGAACGTCGTCGAGTTCAGGTTTTGCGTGACGCGGACGACCTCGAGCAGGCCGATCACGGTGAAGGTCGAGGTGTCCTTCACCATCCCGATGAACATGCTCCCGATGTTCGGGATCGCGATCTTCGTGGCCTGGGGGAGGATCACCCGCGCGAACACGCGAACGGGATGGATCCCCAGCGCGAGCCCCGCCTCCCGCTGGCCGCGCGGGATCGCGCCGAGCGCGGAGCGGTAGATCTCCGCGATGAACGCGCTGTACAGCAGGACGAGGGCGATCACGCCCGCCTGGAAGACGGAGAAGCTGATTCCGATGATCAGCGACAGCCCGAAGTAGACCCAGATCACGCTGACGAGCGCCGGGACTCCGCGAAAGACGTTGATGTAGATCACCGCGAGCCACGAGAGCGGCGGCTTGCCCATCCGCGCGAGCGCGAGCAGCAGGCCGACCGCCGTCGAGATCACGAGCGCGACCGCGGCGACCTCGAGCGCGGTCAGGAGGCCGTGGAGGAGCTCGCTGCGGTGCTCCCAGACGAGCGACCAGTCGTAGTTCGCGAGGAGATCCACTCAGAGCACCGCCGCGATGAACTGCCGGGTCCGTGGGTTCTCGCACCGGTCGAGGAACCCGCGCCGGCCGGACTCCGCGATCAGCCCCTGGTCCATGAACACCATGAAGTCGCCGATCTCGCGGGCGAAGTTCAGCTCGTGCGTGACGATCACCATCGTCATCCCGGCCTCGGCGAGCGCGCGCATCGCCCCGAGCACCTCGCCGACGAGCTCGGGGTCGAGGGCCGAGGTGGGCTCGTCGAAGAGCATCACCTTCGGGTCGAGGCTCAGCGCCCGAGCGATCGCGACGCGCTGCTGCTGGCCTCCCGAGAGCTCGGCGGGGTAGTGCGCCGCCCACCGGAGGAGCCCCATCTGCTTGAGCGCCCGCGCGGCGCGCTCCTCGGACTCGGCGCGGCCGAGTCGCTTCGTCGTCCTGAGCGCGAGGACGACGTTGCCGAGTGCCGTGAGGTGCGGGAAGAGGTTGAACTGCTGGAACACCATCCCGACCTTCCGGCGGAGCTCGATCGCGCTTCCGCGCGGACCCCCTCGTGTGAGCCCGGGCCCGTACTCCACGCCGAACACCTGCACCGAGCCCGAGTCGGGCTCCTCGAGCAGATTGATCGTCCGCAGAAGCGTCGACTTGCCCGAGCCCGACGGGCCGAAGATCACCACGTGCTCGCCTTGGTGGACGGTCAGGTCGACTCCGTGGAGCACCTCGTTCTTGCCGAACGACTTGTGGATCCCCTCGAGCCGAACCACCTGCTCGGGCCTGACACCGGGGTGCTCCGCCGGCGGCGCAGCCGTGGGGCGGGGCTCGTTCATCGTCGGGAGCGGCGTACGCATAGTGGCCGAGTGTCCGGATAGTGGACGACCGCGACAACGGTGTCAAGAAACGTCGCGGCGTGCCGGCGGCCCCGCGGGCGGGCGCGTGCGCGCGCTGTGTCAATGCGGTTCCGGCGGCAGACGATCTCGCGCTCGAGCGTCAACGGGGACCCTTCCCGGTTCGAGACGCACCGCTCCGAGACGGCGCGCAGAGGCGTTCTCCGACGCTAACGCATCCCACGCCGCACGGGCAATCGCCGTGACACCGTCACGCCGTCCTCAGCGGTCGATGCCGTCGAGGCAGAGGTACTTCACCTCGAGGAACTCGTCGATCCCGTGGTGCGAGCCCTCGCGGCCGATACCGGACTGCTTGACCCCGCCGAAGGGGGCGCCCTCGTAGGAGAACACGCCGGTGTTCACGCCGACGATCCCGAACTCGAGCGCCTCGCCCACCCGCCAGACCCGGCCCACGTCCCGCGTGAAGAGGTAGGCGGCGAGCCCGAACTCGGTTGCGTTGGCCAGCTCGATCGCCTCCGCCTCGTCCTCGAAGCGGAACACCGGGGCGAGCGGGCCGAACGTCTCCTCGTTCGCGACGCGCATCGCGCCGGTGGCGCCCGTCAGGACGGTCGGCTCGAAGAACGTGCCACCGAGCGCGTGCCGGCCGCCGCCGGCCACGACGCTCGCTCCGCGCTCGACGGCGTCGGCGATGTGCTCCTCGACCTTGGCGACCGCGGCATGGTCGATCAGGGGGCCCTGCTCGACGCCGCCGTCGAAGCCGTTGCCGACGTTCAGGGCCCGCACCGCGTCGGACAGGCGCTCGACGAACTCGTCGTGGATCCCCGCCTGCACCAGGAGCCGGTTCGCGCAGACGCAGGTCTGGCCCGTGTTGCGGAACTTCGAGGCGATCGCGCCGGCGACCGCAGCGTCGAGGTCCGCGTCGTCGAAGACGAGGAGCGGCGCGTTGCCGCCGAGCTCGAGCGAGACCTTCTTGATCGTCCCGGCGCACTTCGCCATCAGCTCGCGGCCGACCTCGGTCGAGCCCGTGAAGGTGAGCTTGCGTACCGTCGGGTTGGTGGCGAGCTCGTCGCCGACCACGGACGAGGCTCCGGGGACGACGGAGAACACGCCTGCGGGGATGCCCGCCCGCTGTGCGAGCTCGGCCAGCGCCAGCGCGGAGTACGGCGTCGCGCTCGCCGGCTTCGCCACCATCGTGCAGCCCGCCGCGAGCGCCGGGCCTGCCTTTCGCGTGATCATCGCCGTCGGGAAGTTCCACGGCGTGATCGCGGCGCAGACGCCGATCGGCTGCTTGAGCACGACCATCCGCCGGCTCGGCGTGTTCGCGGGGATCGTCTCGCCGTAGACACGCTTCGCCTCCTCGGCGAACCACTCGACGAACGCGGCGCCGTAGAGGATCTCGCCCTTCGCCTCCGGCAGCGGCTTCCCCTGCTCGGCGGTCAGGATCACGGCGAGGTCGTCGGCCGCCTCGACCATCAGGTCGTACCAGCCATGCAGGATCTTGGCGCGCTCGGTTGCGGGCATCGCCGACCAGGCGGGCAACGCGGCCGCCGCGGCCGACACCGCGGTGCGCACGTCCTCGCGCGTCGCGCTCGCGACGGAGCCGAGCGGGGCGCCGTCGCTCGGGTCGACGACCTCGATCCGCGCCCCGTCGGCGCTCGGCACCCAGTCGCCCGCGACGAAGAGATCGTCGCGAAACAGCTCGGGGTCGCGGAGGCGGGACGTGACGCGCTCGGAGGCGGCGGCGACGGAGACGGCCATGCCCCCACTGTACGCAGGACGGTCGCCCGGCCGCAATGCGAACGTCACTCGACGCGCAGGAGGTGCTCGCCGAGCGCCTCCTCGTTCACCTGGACGCCGAGTCCGGGGGCGGTGGGGACACTCGCGCTGCCGCGGTTCGGCTCTGGTGTGCCGGTCGCGATCCGCTCGGCGGCCATCGAGCCCGGGAGGAACCCCGCAAGGAGGAGGGCGGGCGGGGTCGAGGCCGCGAAGTGGGCCGTCGCAGCGGACACGAGGTCGCCGCCACCGGCGTCCTCGACCGTCACCGGGAGGCCGAGCGTGACCGCGAGGTCCCGTCCACGCCGCGCCGGCGTGATGCCGCCGAAGCGCGACAGCTTGATCCGCACGGCGTCGATTCCACCCGCAGCCCGCGCCTTCACGATGTCGTCGAGCTGGACGAGGCTCTCGTCGAGGACGAACGGGCGCGCGGACGCGTTGCGTAGCCGTGCGCACTCGTCGAGTGACGCGCAGGGCTGCTCGATCATCACGTCGAGGTGCTCGACACCGGCGATCACGCGCGCTGCGTCGGCCTGCGTCCACCAGCCGTTCGCGTCCGCGATGACGTACTCCGCGTCGTCGAGCACCTCGAGGCACGCCTCGATACGGGTCGTATCCTCACGCACGCCCGTGCCGACCTTGAGCTGGATTCGGCGGTAGCCCTCGGCGAGTGCCTCGGCGCAGCGCTGCCGCATCTCCTCGGGCGCGGCGATGCCGATGCCCGTGTACAGCGGGAACTCCTCCGCGTGGATCCCCCCGAGGAGGTCGGCCAGCGGCAGCCCCGTCGCACGGCCGAGCAGGTCCCAGCAGGCCATGTCGAGCGCCGCCTTCGCATAGCGGTAGCCCTTCGTCGCGGCGTCCATCCGGGCGTATGCGACGTCGACCCGACGCGGGTCCGCGCCGAGCAGGGCGGGGGCGAGAAGACCGAGCATCGCCTGCGTCGTAGGCGCGTACCCCTCCGAGTAGGTGGGGGTGATGAGGCACTGCTCGCCCCACCCGACGAGCCCGTCATCGGTCTCGAGTCGGACGACCGTCCCCTCCTGCCCCGTCGAGACGCGCCCCCCGGACAGCACGAACGGGCCCGTCGAATGGGTGTAGCGCATTGCATAGACATCGATCCGCCTGATCTCCATGCCGCCTCCTCAGCGGACGTACGTCGCGCCGTTGACGTCGATCGTCGCGCCGCTCAGGTGCCGGCAGCGTCCGCTGGCGAGGAACGCGATCAGCGTGCCGAGCTCCTCGGGCGGCACCATCTCGCCCATCGCGAGGAACGCGTTCACGGCCTCGATCCCCCCGCGCGCCGTCGCCGAGATCTCCGACATCCGGGTGCGCACGATCCCCGGCGCCACGACGTACGCGAGGACGCCGTCCGCGGCATACGCGCGCGCGACCGTCTGCGTGACGGCCTTCACGGCCGCCTTCGATGCCGCGTAGGCGGGGAGGGAGGAGATCGCCGAGCCCTGCTGCGCCGACCAGCTGGAGAGCGTGATCACGATGCCGCCGCCGTGCTCGCGGAAGTGGTTGACCGCCTCGCGGATCAGGCTCACCGGCTCCAGCACGTTGACGCGGAGCGTCGCGTCCCAGCCGGCGTCCCAGTCCTCGTCCGTGCCCTCGAACGCCGTCTCGGGAGCGATCGCGGCGTTGACGACCACCACGTCGACCCGGCCGCGCCAGGCGACGGAGTCGCGCCAGAGCGCACGGGCGGCGCCCGGCTCGGCCAGGTCGGCCCGGAGCAGGAGCTTGCGCTCGTCCGGGAGCGTCGCGACGGACTCCGCCGCGCCCACCTGGTGGTAGCCGTAGTGGGCGATCACGTTCGCGCCGTCCGCGGCGAGCGCCCGGGCGGCCTCCGCGCCGATCCCGCGGGAGGCCCCAGTGACGAGCGCCGTGGTCACGCGGACAGCTCGGCGTAGTCGGCCGCCGGGTCGCCGGCATCCCAGTCGAGGTCGACGATCACCTCGCTCACGCCGGCCGCCTCGAGCGCCGGGAGGGTCCGCGCGACCTCGTCGCTCCGCCCCGCGGAATCGACCAGGCGCAGGACGATCCGAAGCGTCGCCGGGTCGCGGCCTGCGTCGGCGGCGGCGACCGTTATCGCCGCGTGGGCCGCCTCGAGCTCGTGGGTGTCGATCGCGTCGAGCGACTGCTGGCCGAGCCAGCCGTCGCCGAGCGCGCCCGCCCGCTGGAGCGCCCGCTCGGAGTGGCCCCCGAGATAGACAGGCAGCGGACCGACGGGCCTCGGCTCGAACACCATGTCCCCGTCGTACGTGCCCGTCCAGCACTCCCGGAGGATCCGGATCCCCTCCACGAGGCGCGTCCCACGCGTCGCGAACGGCACGCCGAGCGCCTCGAACTCCTCGCGCAGCCAGCCGGCGCCCAGGCCGAGCCGCATCCGGCCGCCGCTGACGGCGTCGAGCGACGCTGCCTGCTTCGCCAGGACGACGGGATTACGGAGCGGCAGCACCAGCACGGCGGTGCCGATCGTGGCACGCTCCGTCGCGCCGGCGATGAGCGCGAGCGCCACGACGGCGTCGATGTACGGCACGGAGGTCGACCACGTCGCCCGCCCGTCGGCGGCAAACGGGTAGCGCGACCGGATCTCCGCGGGCAGCACGACGTGGTCGCTCACCCAGAGCGACTCGAAGCCGGCCTCCTCGAGGGTGCGCGCCATCCCGGCGATGCCGAGCCTCGCGACGAGCGGGCCGCTGTTCGGCACCTTGGCGCCGACCCGGACGCTCACCGGAGCGACCGCTCCGGCCGCTCGGGCCGATCGTCACGGCGTGGTGTGCGGAAACCGTTCATCGGTGCGTATTCTGCACATTTCGGTTGACCGGTCCAGTCGGCGCACCTATGGTTCGGAGGCCGTGGGGCTCGCGTCGGAAACCCTCGTCGAGCAGCCGCGGAGAGCGGAGATCCTGCCTCTCCCGGAGGCGATCTCGCGCACCGTCGGCGACGGCTCCACGGTCGCCCTCGAGGGCTTCACGCATCTGATCCCGTTCGCCGCCGGTCACGAGATCCTCCGGCAGGGGAGGACCGATCTCACGCTCGTCCGCATGACGCCGGACATCCTCTACGACCAGCTGATCGGCATGGGCTCCGCCCGCCGGCTCGTCTTCTCCTGGGGCGGGAACCCGGGGGTCGGCAGTCTCTACCGCTTCCGCGACGCTGTCGAGCACGGTTGGCCGCGGCCGCTCGAGCTCGAGGAGCACAGCCACGCGGGCATGGCCAACCGCTATGCGGCGGGGGCGTCGGGGCTGCCGTTCGCGGTCATGCGCGGCTACGCGGGCAGCGACCTCGTCCCGCACACGGAGACGATTCGGCAGGTGACGTGCCCGTTCACCGGGGAGACGCTGACGGCGGTCGCCGCGCTGCGGCCCGACGTGACGGTGATCCACGCGCAGCAGGCCGACCGGGAGGGGAACGTCCAGCTGTGGGGGATCACCGGGATCCAGAAGGAGGCGGCGCTCGCAGCGCGCACCGCCGTGGTCACGGTGGAGGAGATCGTCGACATCCTCGAGCCGAGGCCGGGAGGCGTGATCCTGCCGTCCTGGGCGATCGACGTCGTCGCGCTCGCGCCGGGCGGCGCGCACCCGTCCTACGCGCACGGCTACACGGAGCGCGACAACGACTTCTACGTCTCGTGGGCGGCGATCAGCCGCGACCGGAAGGCGTTCCGCCGGTGGATGGAGGAGCATGTCCTCGCAGCTTGAGGCACGCCGCCGCGACGCGCGCCGATGGACTCCGGCGGAGATGATGACGATCGCCGCCGCGCGCGCCCTGCCCGACGGCGCGACCTGCCTCGTCGGAATCGGGCTGCCCGGCACGGCCGCGAACGTGGCGCGCCGGCTGCACGCCCCGCGGCTCGTGCTCGTCTACGAGTCGGGCGCGATCGGCTCGAAGCCGGGCTCGCTGCCCCTCTCGATCGGCGACGGGATCCTCGCGGAGACCGCCGACACCGTCGTCGGGGTGGTGGAGATGTTCAACGTCTGGCTCCAGCCGGGGCGCATCGAGATCGGCTTCCTCGGCGCCGCGCAGCTCGACCGGTACGCGAACATCAACACGACGGTCGTCGGCGACTACGAGCAGCCGACGGTCCGCCTCCCGGGCGCGGGCGGCGCCCCCGAGATCGCCTCCTCCTGCGGCGAGGTGATCGTCGTGCTCCGTCACGCCCCGGACAAGCTCGTCGAGACGGTGGACTTCGTCACCTCGGTCGGCTTCGGCGCCGGCCCGGGAGATCGGGAAAGGCTCGGTCTCCGAGGCGGCGGGCCGACCCGCGTGATCACCGATCTCGGCCTGCTCGCACCCGATCCGGAGACCTGCGAGCTCGTGCTCACGCACGTCCATCCGGGTGTCACCGTCGAGCAGGCGCGCGCGGCGACGGGTTGGCAGCTGCGCGTCGCCGACACGCTCGAGACGACGCCGGCGCCGACGGCCGAGGAGCTGGCGACCGTACGCGAGGTCGAGCGCACGAGGCCGGCGGCGCAGTGACCGAGCGCGCCACGACCTCGGTCGCCCCGCCCGATCGAGAGGCGGACTTCGTCCAGTCGCTCCAGCGTGGGCTGGCTGTGATCCGCGCCTTCGACGGGGAGAGCACGATGCTCACGCTCGGCGAGGTGGCCACCGCCACGGGGCTCGCCCGTGCCGCGGCGCGCCGCTTCCTCCTGACGCTCGTCGACCTCGGGTACGTCCGCGTCGACGCGCGGCTCTTCGAGCTGAGCCCGCGTGTTCTGGAGCTCGGGCGCGCGTACCTCTCGAGCCTGCGCCTGCCCACGATCGCGCAGCCGCATCTCGAGGCCCTCGTCGACGACGTCGGCGAGTCCGCGACGATCGCGGTGCTCGACGACGCGGACATCGTCTATGTCGGACACGTCCCGGCGCGCAGGATCATGGCGATCACGATCACCGTGGGCACGCGGGACCCGGCGTTCGCCACCTCGCTCGGGCGGGTCCTCCTCGCGGCGCAGGCCGACGCGTGGCTCGAGGGCTATCTGGGCTCTGCGCGGTTGGCCCCGATCACCGACCGCACGGTGTCGGGCGCGGCGTCCCTCCGCTCGGAGCTCGCCAAGGTGCGCCGACGCGGGTACGCGCTCGTCGACCAGGAGCTCGAGGACGGCCTGCGGGCCGTCGCCGTGCCGATCCACGACGCCGAGGGAACGGTGGTGGCCGCGCTCAACCTGGCGGTCCACGCCGGGCGCTGGACGATCGACGCGATCCGGACCGAGCTCGTCCCCCGCCTCCGGGGGACCGCGACCGCGATCGAGGCCGCGCTCGCGGCAGCCGATCCCGTCCGGCCCGAGCCGGAGCCGCGGCGCGGCGTGCCGAACGGCACGGCGCAACGCGACGCGGACTTCGTGCAGTCGCTCGAGCGGGGGCTGTCCGTGATTCGCGCCTTCGACGGCGCCGCGACCTCGATGACCCTGAGCGAGGTGGCGAGGACGGCGGAAGTCCCACGCGCGGCCGCACGTCGCTTCCTCCTCACGCTCGTGGAGCTGGGCTACATGGCCGTCGACGGGCGCCGGTTCCGCCTGCGCCCGAGGGTGCTCGACCTCGGCCGGCCTTACCTCTCGCGGCTGACGCTGCCCGACCTCGCGCTCCCGCACATGCGCGAGTTCGTAAAGGACGTCGGCGAGTCGTCGACGGTCGCCGTCCTCGACGGATTCGAGATCGTCTACGTCGCGCACGTGTCGGCGAGGAGGATCCTGTCGGTCTCGGTCGAGCTCGGCGCACGCGACCCGGCCTTTGCGACGGCGCTCGGCCGCGTGCTGCTCGCGGGACAGGGCGAGGAGTGGCTCACCGGCCACGCGCGGTCGTTCGAGCTGCGCCGCTACACGGAGCGAACGATCACGAAGCGCACGGCGTTCCGGGCCGAGCTCGCCCGGGTCGGCGAGCAGGGATACGCGCTCGTCGACCAGGAGCTCGAGGACGGCCTGCGGGCGCTCGCGGTTCCGATCCGCGACGACCAGGACCGCGTGATCGCCTCCGTCAACGTGGCCGTCCACACGAGCCGGTGGTCGATCGACCGCATCCGGCGCGAGCTCCTGCCGCGCCTGCTCGAGCTCGCCGCCGCGGTCGAGCGGGACGTGAAGGCGAGCGCATGAGCGCTCGCCCTTCGCCTGCGAGCGTCCGTTCCGCTCACGCGGAACGGACGCCGCAAACTCCCGGGCCCGGCTTCGCCGGGCGCGGGCACATCCCTGAAGCGGACTGCCGGCTTACGCCGGCGTCCGAGGCTCTGACTCAGCGGCCGCTTTCTTGCGCCGGTAGGCGCGCCAGGTGGTCGCCCATCGGTCCGGGTCGTCGAGCCCTGTCGGATCGAGCTGGTGCACGACCTGGCGGTGCGGCGCGCGCTTGACGGTCTCCGGCTCGGTGTACGCCTCCTCGACGACCTGCGCGAGGACGGCGATCCAGTAGTCGATGTCGTCCTTCGACCACATCTCGCCGGCCTCGGGCGTGAACGGCTCGGGGACGAGCCACGGCTCGTGGCTCAGCCAGAACGCGTCGACGCCGAAGTCGACCATCCGGTTCTGGACGTCGACGGCGGTGACGCCCGTGTCCTGGGTGAGCCGCTCGAGGCTGTACCGCGTCATCTCGAGCCGGTGCTGCGCGAGGTGGGGATGTGACTTCGAGACCCCGCGGAGCTCGAGGAGCTTCTTCTCCATGTAGTTGTTCGCGAGCACCGATAGATCCGAGGCGCGATCGATGCCCTCGCCGCCCATCGCCCGCACCCAGGCGTATGCCTTGACGAGCTCGGGCACGTTGCCGAGGAACTCCCGCACGCGGCCGACGCTGGGCGGCTCGGCCTCCGTCAGCCGGTAGCGGTCGCCGTCGAACGAGACGATCGGCCCCGGGAGGTAGGGCGCGAGGAGCTCGTTGCAGCCGTACGCCCCGACCGCGGGGCCGCCGCCGGCCTTCGGCGCGCCGAACGTCTTGTGGAGCATGAACATGCACGCGTCGAACCCGAGCTCGGCGGCGCGGATCTTCCCCATCACGCCGTTGAAGTTCGCGTGGTCGTAGAAGCAGAGGCCGCCCGCCTCATGGACGAGGTCGACCCAGCGGGCGATGTCGGGGTTGTAGATCCCCATGTCGTCGGGGTTGTTGATCACGAGCGACGCGGTCCGCTCCGAGACGGCCGCCTCGAGTGCTGCGAGCGACGGGTAGCCGTTCTCCTCGAGCGGCAGCGTGACGACGTCGAAGCCCGCCGCCGCGGCCGTCGCGGCGTTGCACGGGTGCGCCTGGATCGAGGTGATCACCTCCCTGCGCTGCGCGAGCTCGCCCCGTGCGCCGTGGTAGGCGCGGGTGATGCAGGCGTGGAGGTAGGCGGCGTCCGCTCCGCCGCCGGGCTGGAAGACGAAGCGGTCCATCCCGGAGAGCTCGCAGAGCGCCTGCTCCAGCCTGGAGGCGATCTCGAGGATTCCCTGGAGCGTCTCCTCGCTCTGGTGCGGGTGGAGCTCCGAGACGAACTGCTTCGTGACCGCCTCGCTGACGCGCGGGTTGTACTTCATCGTGCAGGTCCCGAAGAGGCTGACCCCCATCATCCCGAGGGTCTCCTGGGAGAGGTGCAGGTAGTGCCGAAGCACCTCCGGCTCGGAGAGCTCGGGGAGCTCGGGCGGCTCCTCACGGCGCATCGACGGCGCGACGAGCGCGTCTGCGTCCCCGATCTCCGCCTCGAGCTCGGGCTCGACCGGCGGCACCTCGACGCCCCGCGAGCCGGGCCGGCCGAGCTCCATCACGAGTGGCTCGTCCCAGACGGCCGCGTGGTAGCGGCGGAGGGCGGTCACCGGGTCACCTCCTCGAGCGCCGTGGCGAGCCGGTCGACGTCGGCCTGGCTGTGCACCTCCGTCACGCAGTAGAGCGCGCTCTGCCCGAGCTCCGGATGGCTCCTCGAGAGGTCCTTGCCCCCGAAGATGCCGCGCTCGCGGAGTGCCGCGTCGATTTCTGCCACGCTGCGCCCGGTCTCGCCGAAGTCGACGACGAGCTCCTTGAAGAACCCGCCGTCGAAGCGCACGCGGACCCCGGCGACCTCGCCGATCCGTCGCGCCGCGTAGTGGCTGCGCTGGAGGATCGCGCGGCCGATGTCGCGAAAGCCCTGCGGGCCCATCAACGCCATGTAGACGGCGTTCGCGATCGCCCAGAGGTAGACCGAGTTCCCGGTCCAGTCCTTGCCCTCCTCCCGCGAGCCGTACGACGTCTGCTCGAAGAGGATCACGCCGAAGGTGCGCTCGCCCGGCTCGATCGTGTCGCAGAGCGAGACCTGCAGCGTCGGGTACTCCCGCGCGTACCGCTCCTCGTCGCGCGTGGCGATGAACCCTCCGGCGCCGCCCCCGCAGTGCATGTGCACGCCGAGCGGCTGCGTCGTCCCGACGACGATGTCGGCGCCCCAGGCGCCCGGCGGCGCGAGCACGCCGAGGCTGATCGGGTCGACACCGGCGATCGTCTCGGCTCCGGCGGCGCGCGCGAGCGCCGCGATCTCCGCTGCGTCCGACTCGACGACGCCGAGGAACGACGGGTTCTCGACGTAGACGGCCGCGGTGCGGTCCGAGAGCTTCTCCCGCAGGTCGTCGAGGTCGAGCCGCCCCGTCTCGGGGTCGTAGGCGACGGTCTCCACCGCGACGTGGTCGCGCACCTCGGGCGGCGCGCAGTAGTTGCGGATCACCGCGAGCCGCTCCGGGTCGATCGACGCGGGGACGAGCAGCTGGTCGCGGCCGGTCAGCCGCGCCGCCATCCGCGCCGCGTTCCCCGCCGCGCAGCCCCAGGTGTAGACGGGCAAACCGACGAAGTCCATGTCGACGAGCTCGCCGAGCTGGCTCGCGTACTCGAACCACGCCTGGTTGCGGCCGAAGTCGGAGGCGGGCGTGCCCCACACGGGCGTGAGGAACTCGCTGCGCGAGATGATCTCGTCGCAGACCGCGGGCACGTAGTGCTGCCAGCAGCCGGCGCCGAGGAAGCTGAGGTTCTCGGCGCAGGTGGCGTTCCGCGAGAGGATCTCGCTCAGATGCCGTCGCAGCTGCGCCTCCGCCCGGATCGCGGGCGGCAGCTCGATCGGCCGGGAGAGCCGATGGCTCTCGGGGATCTGCTCGAAGAGCTCGTCGATCTCGTCGACGCCGATCGCGTCGAGCATCTCGTCGACGACCCCGGGGGGCGAGATCGCCATGTACGGGTGGGCCTCACCCGGGATCATCCGTGTCGCCAACGCGGTTCCTCCCTTCGTTCGCGGTTCGTCATCCGCCCGAGACCCGCAGCACCATGGTCCTGCCGGGCCCGACCCGGACCTGCCGGTAGCCCTCGAGGAGATTGTCGCTCGCCCGGTCGCCCAGGTCGACGTGGAGGACGGGCGGATCGAGTGCAGCGACCTTGTCCGCGCCGGCCACGATCACCAGGTTGTCGACGCCGACGCGCTCGAGCACGCGCGCCGAGATCTGCTGGTTGCCGCGCCCGAGCAGGAAGCCCTGGCCGCCGATCACGCCGAGGACGAGCGTCGCCTC
>Ga0075429_100003911_pt1 | contig 12729 bp, 10 predicted proteins | sample RhiMetdeltSRZDD3_FD_75295 | JGI IMG/M metagenome (GOLD analysis project Ga0075429, IMG submission 75295) | Populus rhizosphere microbial communities from Tennessee, USA - Rhizosphere MetaG P. deltoides SRZDD3 | ecosystem: Host-associated > Plants > Roots > Rhizosphere > Soil | place: USA...
GTCCAGCCATTCCCAGCCGAGCCACAGCGCGCTCAGCAGCGCGCCGATCGCGAGCAGCGAGGTGAGCGCATCGGCGAGCACGTGCACGTAGGCGGCACGCAGGTTGAGGTCGGCGTGGCCGGTCCGCCCCGGCGCGGGGTGAGCGGGGTCGTGAGGGTGTACGTGGCCGTGAGGGTGCGCGTCGTCGTGGTGTTCGTCGTGTTCGTGGTGCTCGTGGTGCTCGTGGTGCTCGAGACCGTGGCGCTCGTGACCGTGGTGCGCGTGACCGTGGTGCGCGTGACCGCCATGCGCATCGCCGTGACCGTGCCCGTGCCCGTCCGCCCCGTGCAGCAGCCAGGCCGAGGCGACGTTCACCGCCAGCCCGACGGTCGCGACGGCGAGCGCACTCTCGATCGCGATGGGCTCGGCTCGCCACAGCCGCAGCAGCGACTCCAGCAGGATCCCCATCGCCACGAGGCCGAGCACCAGCGCACTGGCGAAGCTGCCCAGCACCTCGATCTTCCAGGTGCCGAAGGCGAAGCGCGCGTCCTCGGCGTGCCGGCGCGCCAGCGCGTAGGCGACCGCCGCGACGCCGAACGCGAGCGCATGCGTGCCCATGTGCCAGCCGTCGGCGAGCAGCGCCATCGAACCGGTCCACCAGCCTGCCCCGATCTCGGCGGCCATGGTGACCAGCGTGAGGGCCAGCACCCAGCGCGTGCGCGCCTCGCCGCGACGGTTGCCGGCGTCGAAGCGGTGGCTGTGCTGCCACGGCGACAGGTCGTGGTCGTGGCGGTGCGACGGCGGGGAGGACATCCGGACGATTTTGGCCCTCGCGGCCGCGCCCCCGCGGGCGATGTCCCTGCGGCCGCCGGTGGCGGGCCGCGCGCACCGCACGACCTAGAATCGCCCTTCTGCCGTTCCTCCCGGGCCGCCCGCGCCGCGCACCATGACGCTGTCCTCCCTCACCGCCCTGTCGCCGCTCGACGGCCGTTATGCCGCGCGCGTGGCGGCGCTGCGCCCGCTGCTCAGCGAGTTCGGCCTCATGCACCGGCGCGTGCAGGTGGAGGTCGAGTGGTTCATCGCGCTGTCCGACGCGGGCTTCGCCGAGTTCAAGCCGCTCACCGAGGCGGCGCGCGGCCTGCTGCGCGGGCTGGTCGCGCGCTTCGGCGAGGCCGACGCGCAGGCCATCAAGGAGATCGAGCGCACCACCAACCACGACGTCAAGGCCGTGGAGTACTGGCTGCGCGGCCGCTTCGACAGCAACGCCGAGCTGAAGGCCGCCGGCGAGTTCGTGCACTTCGCCTGCACCAGCGAGGACATCAACAACACCAGCCACGGCCTGATGCTGAAGGCGGCGCGCGCGGACGTGCTGCTGCCCGCGCTCGAGAACATCCGCGCCGCCCTGGCCGCGATGGCGCAGCGCCACGCGCACCTGCCGATGCTCTCGCGCACGCACGGCCAGACGGCCACGCCGACCACCGTGGGCAAGGAGATCGCCAACGTGGTGGCGCGGCTCGCCACCGCCATCGAGCGCATCGGGTCGGTGAAGCTGCTCGGCAAGATGAACGGCGCGGTGGGCAACTACAACGCGCACCTCGCCGCATACCCCGAATTCGACTGGGAGGGCTTCAGCCGCCGCGTCGTCGAGCAGCAGCTCGGGCTCGCGTTCAACCCGTACACCATCCAGATCGAGCCGCACGACTACATGGCCGAGCTGTTCGACGCCGTCGCGCGCACCAACACCATCCTCGTCGACTGGTCGCGCGACGTGTGGGGCTACATCAGCGTCGGCTACTTCAGGCAGCGCACCGTGGCCGGCGAGGTGGGCTCGTCCACCATGCCGCACAAGGTCAACCCCATCGACTTCGAGAACGCCGAGGGCAACTTCGGGCTCGCCAACGCGCTGCTCGCGCACCTCAGCCAGAAGCTGCCGGTGAGCCGCTGGCAGCGCGACCTGACCGACAGCACCGTGCTGCGCAACATGGGCGTCGCGCTCGGCTACTCGCTGCTCGGCTACGACAGCCTGCTGCGCGGCCTGGGCAAGCTGGAGGTCGACGAGCCCGCGCTCGCCGCCGACCTGGACGCCGCGTGGGAGGTGCTCGCCGAGCCGATCCAGACGGTGATGCGCCGCTATGCGCTGCCGCATCCGTACGAGCGGCTGAAGGAGCTGACGCGCGGCAAGGGCATCACGCGCGAGACGCTGCACCAGTTCATCCGCACGCTCGAGATCCCCGAGGCGGAGAAGACGCGCCTGCTGGCGCTCACGCCGGCCGGCTACGTGGGCAAGGCGGCCGAGCTGGCGAGCCGCGCCGGCAAGGCATGACGCCGGCTGCCGCCGCGCCCGTGCGGCCGGGCGGGACGCCATGAACTTCACCGAGCGCGTGCTCGCCGCCGAGCGGCGCAACGACTCCCTGCTGTGCGTGGGGCTGGACCCCGAGCCGTCGCGCTTCCCGGGCGCGTGGCAGGGCGACGCGCGGCGCCTGTTCGACTTCTGCGCGGCGATCGTCGACGCGACGAAGGACCTGGCCATCGCGTTCAAGCCGCAGATCGCCTACTTCGGGGCGCACCGGGGCGAGGACGCGCTCGAGCGCCTCGTCGACCACATCCGCCGGGTGGCGCCCGACGTGCCGGTGATCCTGGACGCCAAGCGCGGCGACATCGGCAGCACCGCCGAGCAGTACGCGCGCGAGGCGTTCGAGCGCTACCGCGCGGACGCCGTCACGCTCTCGCCCTTCATGGGCTTCGACTCCATCGAGCCGTACCTGCACTACGACGGCAAGGGGCTGATCCTGCTGTGCCGCACCTCGAACCCCGGCGGGTCCGACCTGCAGGCGCAGCGGCTGGAGGGCGGCGAGCTCGTCTACGAGCGCATCGCGCGCCTGGCCGCGGGGCCGTGGAACCGCACGGGGCAGCTCGGGCTGGTGGTGGGCGCGACGTTCCCGGCGGAGATCGAGCGCGTGCGCGAGCTCGCGCCGTCGCTGCCCTTGCTGATCCCGGGCATCGGGGCGCAGGGCGGGGACGCGCGCGCCACGGTGCGCGCGGGGTGGCGGCGGCAGGGCGAGCGGACCGTCGGTCCGGTGATCGTCAACTCGTCGCGCGCGATCCTCTATGCCAGCGCGGGGGACGACTTCGCCGAGGCGGCCCGGCGGGCGGCGATGCAGGCGCGCGACGCGCTGAACGCGGCGCGGCCCTGACGTCAGAGCGGCAATTCGCGCCGCCGCTGCCCCGTCAACGCGAACAGCGCATTGCCCACGGCCGGCGCGATCGGCGGCGTGCCGGGCTCGCCCACGCCCGACGGCTTGCGCGCGCTCGGCACGAGGTGCGTCTCGATCGCGGGCGAATCGGCCATGCCCGCAAGCCGGTACGCGGGGAAGTTGGTCTGCTGCACGACGCCGCCCACGATGTCGATGCGCCCGTACAGCGCCGCCGACAGCCCGAACACGATGCCGCTTTCCATCTGCTGCGCGACGATCTGCGGATTCACGACGGTGCCCACGTCGGCCGCGCACACCACGCGGTGCACCTTGGGCCGGCCGCCCGCGAGCGACACCTCCGCCACCTGCGCCACGATGCTGCCGAAGCTCTCGTGCAGCGCCACCCCGCGCGCCCGTCCGGGCGGCAGCGGCCGGCCCCATCCCGCCTTGTCGGCCGCGAGCTGCAGCACCGCGGCGTGGCGCGGCGAATGCTCCTTGAGCAGCGACAGGCGGAAGGCGACGGGGTCCTGCTTCAGCGCGTGCGCCAGCTCGTCGACGAAGCTCTCGGAGAAGAAGGCGTTGTGCGAATGGCCCACCGAGCGCCAGTACCCCACGGGCACGCCGCTCTTGGTCGCCACGTGCGCGATGCGCTCGTGCGGGATCGCGTAGGGCAGGTCGAACAGGCCGTCGGCCACGGCCTTGTCGGGCGTGTCGAGCGGCACCGTGAGCGCCGGGAGCGTGCGTTCCATCCAGCGCGGCGTCACCGCGTCGCCCGCGCTCGTGATGCCGAGCCCCACGACGTCGCCCCGGGCGTCGATCGCGGCGCGCATCACGGCCGCGCCCGCGGGACGGTAGAAGTCGTGCCCGAGGTCCTCCTCGCGCGGCCACACGAGCTGCACCGGCCGGCCCGCGGTCTCCAGCGCCACGCGCACCGCCTGCCCGACCACGTCCACCTCCAGGCGCCGGCCGAAGCCGCCGCCGAGGTACGTCACGTGCAGCGTGACCTGCGCCTGCGGCACGCCCGCCGCCTGCGCGGCGACGGCGCGCGCGAGCCCGGGCACCTGCGTCGCGGCCCACACCGCGACGCGGCCGCGCTCGACCTGCGCCGTGCAGCACATCGGCTCCATCGTCGCGTGCGCGAGGTACGGCGCGCGGTACACCGCCTCGATGGTGCGCGCGGCCGACTGCACGGCCCGCGGCCAGTCGCCGCGGCGGTAGAACGCGAACCCGCCCTCGCGCTGCGCCGCCTCGCGCGCCGCCTGCTCGAGCGCGCGCGCGATGCGCGCGCTGTCGGGGGCGACCCCCGGCGGTGCGCGCCACTCGACGTCCAGCGCATCCGCCCCCTGCAGCGCATGCCACACGGTGCGGCCGACCACCGCCACGGCGGGCGCCGAGCCGGCATAGGAGGGCAGCCGCACCACCCGCTCCACGCCGGGGCGCCGCAGCGCGGCGTCCACGTTCATGCGGCCGGGACCGCCGCCCAGCACCGGGCTGTGGCGCACCACCGCGAAGAGCTGTCCCGGCAGGCGCACGTCGATGCCGAAGCGTGCGCTGCCGTCGACCTTCGGACCCACGTCGATGCGCGGCGCCGGCTTGCCCACGAGCCGCCAGCGCGACGGCTCCTTGACGCTCACGTCGCCCGGCGGCGTGGCCGCGGCCGCCTTCGCGAGCTCGCCGTAGTGCGAGCTCGGCCCCGACGGATGGCTCACCACGCCGCCCTCGACGACGAGATCCTCCACCGGCAGCCGCCAGCGCAGCGACGCGGCTCCCACGAGCTGCGCGCGCGCCGTGGCCGCCGCCCAGCGCAACGGCTCCCATGCATCGGCCACCGACGAGGAGCCGCCCGTCACGTTGATGCCGAGCTCGCGCGCGAGCTTGCTCACCACCCATTGCGCGGTCTTCACCGTGCGCGTCTCGGCGCCGGCTTCGCGCTCGCGCGGATGGAAGGGCAGCTGGTCGACGAACGAGGCGACGTTGCCGTAGAGCGCGTCGTGGCCGGCCTGCACGAGCTGCACGCGCGCGAGCGGCACGTCGAGCTCCTCGGCCGCGAGCATGGCGAGCGCGGTGTGCACGCCCTGCCCCATCTCGCTGCGGTGCATGGCCAGGCGCACCCCGCCGTCGCGGGCGATCTGGATCCAGCCGTTGAGGCCCACCTCGCCGCCGCCGGCGGGCATCAGGTCCGCCCGGCCGAGGCGGCTGCGCGGGGGCAGCAGCGCCCAGCCGACCACCAGCGTCCCCGCTGCACCGAGGCCGGTGAGCAGGAACATGCGCCGCTTCATGGCTTGGGCGGGCCGGCGGCGCGCGCCGGCGCGTGCGCGCGCGACGCCGCCGGCTCGCGCAGCTCGCGCGCGGCCGCATGGATGGCCGCGCGGATGCGCGGATAGGTGCCGCAGCGGCACAGGTTGGTGATCGCGGCGTCGATGTCGGCGTCGCTCGGCCGCGCGTTGCGCGCCAGCAGGGCGGCCGCGGCCATCAGCATGCCGCTCTGGCAGTAGCCGCACTGGGGCACCTGGTGCGCGATCCACGCCTTCTGCAGCGCGTGCGGCCGCCCCGGGGATCCGAGGCCCTCGATGGTGCGCACCGACTTGCCCGCCACCGCCGACAGCGGCGTCACGCAGGCGCGCATCGGCTGCCCGTCGACGTGCACCGTGCAGGCGCCGCACGCATTCACGCCGCAGCCGAACTTGGTGCCGGTCAGGTTCAGCACATCGCGCAGCGCCCACAGCAACGGCATGCGCGGGTCGATGTCCGCATCGGGCAGCGTGCGCGGCTGCCCGTTCAGCACGAGATCCATGGCGGGCATTCTGCGGGAACCGCCGACGCCGAGCGCCGCGCGGTGTGGCTCAGAGGAAACGCGTTGTAGCCCGGCCCGCGCGCGGGCCCGGGATTGTGCCGGGGCCGGCGCCGGGGTGCCGGAGAATGCGGGTCGGCCGGCCTCGCGCCGAACCCGCTCGTTGCGAAGGAATGTCCCGATGATCCGTCCATCCATGCGGCCCGCCGCCGCGTTGCTCGCGGCGCTGGCGGGCGCCGCGCAGGCGCAGAACGTGCAGCTCCAGGGCACGATCGACGTGGCCGCCGGCCGCTTCCAGCCCGCCGGCGCGGCACGCACCTGGCGCGCCGACAGCGGCGGCATGAGCCCGTCGTTCCTCGCCCTGCGCGGCGACGACGACCTGGGCGGCGGCCTGCGGGCCCGCTTCGCCCTGGAGCACGACCTGCGCCTCGACACGGGGCAGGCCGGCCGCTTCGCCGACGATGCGTTCTGGTCGCGCGAGGCCTCGGTCGGGCTGTCCGGCGCCTTCGGCACGACGCTGCTGGGGCGCAACCCCACGCCGCTCTACCGTGCGGCCGTGCGCTTCAACGCATTCGGCGATTCGCCGCTGTTCTCGCCCACGCTGCGCCAGCTGTTCGCGCCGACGCTCTCGCCCTTCCTCGGCGACACGCGCTGGAACAACTCGATGTCGTTCGTCAGCCCGGACTTCGACGGCATCGTGTATGCGGTGGCGGCCAACCTCGGCGAAGCCGTGCCGGGCGCGCGCAGCAAGAACCTGGGCGCCGCCCTGCTCTACGAGCGCGGTCCGCTCGCCGCGACGGCGGCGTGGCAGAAGGTGCGCAACGGCCTGGGCATCTCCGAGCCGTCGCCCGCCTTCGCGGCGCCGGCCGGGTTCCACCACCAGGAGGTCTGGCACCTCGGCGTGGCGTACTCGGTGGACGTCGCGCGGCTGTTCGGGCAGTACAGCCACGTGCGCACCGAAGCGCAGCCGGGCACGACGACGAAGGCGTGGAGCGTGAGCGCGGCCGTGCCGCTCGGCGCCGGCCGCGTGCTGGCCCAGTACGGCAACGCGATCGCCTCGCTCGCGGGCGCGGAGCCGCGCCATCGCATGATCGCGCTCGGCTACGACCACCTGCTGTCCGCGCGCACCGACCTGTACGCGGTGTTCGTCAACGACCGGGTGAGCGGGAGGGCGACGGGGCGAACGTTCGCGGGGGGGATGCGGATGCGGTTCTGAGGACCCCCGGTGCCGCGCCCGGCTCGGGACGCGGTGCCCGGCCTCACGGCACGGGCACCGGCGCGCCGCGCGCGAACACCTTCAGCTCCCCGGGCGCGATTTCCGTCCATTGCTCGTCGCGCGTGAGCGGCTCGGTGACGACGACGGCCACGCGGTCCGACGGCGTCGTGAGCTCGGCGAAGTCGACGCTGATGTCGTCGTCCTGCAGGTGCGCCTGGTGGAACGGATGCTGGCGCACGATGTACGTGAGGCGGGTGGCGCAGTGGGCCCACAGCGCCTCGCCGTTGCTCAGCATGAAGTTGAAGGTGCCGTGCGCGGCGATGGGCGGCACCAGCTCGCCGAGCGTCGCGGTGAGCTCGGCGATCGACGGCACGCTCGCATGCGCCTTCGCGAGTTCCTGCATCAGCCAGCAGAACGCGAGCTCGCTGTCGGTGCCGCCCACCGGGCGGAACGACGAATGCAGCCGCGGGGTGAAGCGCTTGAGGTCGCCGTTGTGGGCGAACACCCAGTAGCGTCCCCACAGCTCGCGCTGGAACGGATGCGTGTTCTCCAGCGCGACGCGCCCCTGCGTCGCCTTGCGGATGTGGGCGATGATGTTGTCGCTGCGGATCGGGTAGCGCCGCACCATGTCGGCCACGGGCGAGGTGCGCGCGCTCTGGGCGTCGACGAACACGCGCACGCCGTTGCCTTCGAAGAACGCGATGCCGAAGCCGTCCTTGTGCTCCTCGGCACGCGTGCAGAAGCCGGTGAAGCTGAACACGATGTCGGTCGGCGTGTTGGCGTTCATGCCCAGCAGCTGGCACATCGCTCACTCCGTGAACAGGCGCAGCATGCCCTTGACCGTCACCAGGTGGCCCGGGTTGCTGGTCTCCTCGAGCACGCCGCTCATGCGGCGCAGCAGCCGCTCGCTGCGGCCGGCGCGCCAGATCAGCAGGTCCGCGAGCCACGGGTGGCGGTTGACCTTGTTGGCGCGCGCATACAGGTCGAAGCGCGGCTTCAGCGCGCGCAGGGCCGCCTCGTAGCGAGCGCGCACCGCGCGCTCGTCGTGCGCGGCGCGGCGCCCCTCGACGATCGCGTCGGCGGCCAGCATGCCGGTCTCCATCGCCTTGCCGATGCCCTCGCCGCTGAACGAGTAGGTGCTGCCGGCGGCCTCGCCGGCCACCAGCACCCCGGGCCGAGTGTACGCGGCGCCCTCGAGCGTGCAGCGCAGGGGCGCGCCCTTCAGTGCGCCCACCCATTCGCCGCCCGCCATCAGCTCGCGCGCGGGCGCGTAGACGCGCGTGAAGTCGTCGAACACCTGGCGCAGGTTGACGTCCTTCTTCGCGAGCCGCTCGCCGCGGCGCGCGTCGTGGCTGTCGGCGACGCCGACGCCCACGTTGAACACGCCGTCGCGGCACGGGAAGATCCAGCCGTAGCCGGGGCTGACGGCGCGATGCCAGACGATCTCGAGCTTGTCGAGGCGGCCCGCCAGGCGCGGGTTGCGCACGTAGCCGCGCAGCGCCACGCCGCTGGGCGTCTGCCGGGTGCACAGGCCGGCGGCGATGAGGGCCTGCGGCACGGCGCCGGTGGCCAGCACGACCCAGGCGGCGCGCACCTCGTGCACCGAAGCGGCGCCGGCCGGTGCGGCGGCCGGATCGCCCTCGGCCGGTCGAGGCGACGACTTCAGGCGCGCGCCGGCGACGCGCCCGCCTTCCTCGATCGGCGCCTCGAAGCGCAGCGGCGCGAACATGCGCGCGCCGGCCGCGACGGCGGCGCGGCACAGCACGAAGTCGAGCTGCTTGCGCGGCAGCACCGCCAGCGTGCCCGGCACGTCGACGCGCCCGCCACGCGGGCCGATGCAGCCCACGTGCGTGACGCGCTGCGCGAGCGCCATGACCTGGTCGAGCATGCCCAGCCGCGCCAGCGCCCGGTGCGAATCGGGGATGAGGCCGTCGCCGCAGATCTTGTCGCGCGGGAACGGGTGCTGGTCGACCAGCACGACGTCGAGGCCCGCGCGCGCGAGCGTGATGGCGGCCGCGCTGCCGGCGGGGCCCGCGCCCACCACGAGGACGTCGCAGGCGGCGGGCAGCGCGTGCGGCGGCGCGTTCAGCGCGGCGTCATCGCCGGCGCAAGGGAAGTCGAAAGGCATGCGGGAAAACGAAGGGCGGGCAACCCGTGAAGGATACCCGCCCGCTCGCAGGCGGCCGCCGGCCGCCCGCGGCCCTACTCGATCTCCTCGTACAGCGGCAGGGTGAGGAACTCGGCGAACTGCTCCTGCGTGCTCATCTGCTCGAAGATCTGCGCGGCGCGCTCGAACTTGCCCGGCACGCCGGCGGCCTTCACCTTCTCGAGCTCCTCGGGGATGAGCGCGCGCACCAGATCGGCCGTGACCTTGCGGCCGTCCTCCAGCACGCCCTTGGGGCTGCGGATCCACTGCCACACCTGCGAGCGGCTGATCTCGGCGGTGGCGGCGTCCTCCATCAGGTTGTGGATCGGCACGCAGCCGTTGCCGGCCAGCCAGGCGCCCAGGTAGTGGATGCCGACGTTGATGTTCATGCGCAGGCCGTGCTCGGTGATGGGCTGCTCCGGCTGGAAGTCGAGCAGGTCGGCCGCGCTCACCTTCACGTCGGGCCGCTGCTTCTCGAACTGGTTCGGCTTGTCGCCGAGCACCGCGAGGAACTCCTTCATCGCCGGCTCCACCAGCCCCGGGTGCGCGACCCAGCCGCCGTCGTAGCCGTCGTCGGCGTCGCGCTTCTTGTCGGCGATGATGCCGGCCATCGCGACGGCGTTCTTCTGCGGATCGTTCTTGATCGGGATGAGCGCGCTCATGCCGCCGATGGCCGGCGCACCGCGCTTGTGGCACGTCTGCAGCAGCAGCAGCGCATACGAGCGCATGAAGGGCGCGGTCATCGTCACCTTCGCGCGGTCGGCCAGGCAGAAGTCGCGGTCGAGCTTGAACTTCTTGATGCACGAGAAGATGTAGTCCCAGCGCCCGGCATTGAGGCCCGCGCTGTGCTCGCGCAGCTCGTAGAGGATCTCGTCCATCTCGAACGCCGCGAGGATGGTCTCGATCAGCACCGTCGCCTTGATGGTGCCCTGCGGGAGGCCCAGCTCGTCCTGCGTCATCACGAAGATGTCGTTCCACAGCCGCGCCTCGAGGTGGCTCTCGAGCTTGGGCAGGTAGAAGTACGGGCCGGCGCCGCGCGCGAGCTGTTCCTTCGCGTTGTGGAACATGAACAGCGCGAAGTCGAAGATGCCGCCGGACACGCGCTGGCCGTCGATCGTCACGTGCTTCTCGTCGAGGTGCCAGCCGCGCGGGCGCACCTGCAGCGTCGCGACGGTGTCGTTCAGGCGGTACGTCTTGCCGCCCTGCTCCAGCGTGAGCTGGCGGCGGATCGCGCGGTGCAGGTTGATCTGCCCCTGGATCTGGTTGGTCCACGACGGCGAGTTGCTGTCCTCGAAGTCCGTCATGTAGCTGTCGGCGCCGGAGTTGTACGCGTTGATCACCATCTTCGCGTCGACCGGTCCGGTGATCTCCACGCGGCGGCAGTGCAGCGCGGGCGGGATCGGCGCGACCTTCCAGTCGCCTTCGCGGATGGCCCTCGTCTCGGCGAGGAAGTCGGGGCGCGCGCCGGCGTCGAGGCGCTTCGCGCGCTCGGCGCGCACGGCGAGCAGCTCCTTGCGGCGCGGCTCGAACGCGCGGTGCAGCCTGGCGACCAGCTCGAGCGCCGGCGGGGTGAGGACGCTCTCGAAGCCGGGGTGCAGCGGTGCGTGGATCTGCATGCCTTGCGGCAGGGCCATGGTCATGGTGGCTCCTTTCGAAGTGGGGACGTTCAGAAAAATGCGAGGACGTCGCGCAGCGTGGTGCCGGTGCGCGTGGGTTCGGTATCGAGCTGCTCCAGCGGCAGGCCGTGGCGGTTCACCCACAGCGTCGTGTAGCCGTACCAGGTGGCGCCGATCGCGTCCCAGCCGTTGCTCGATACGAAGAGGATCTGCCTGGCGGGCAGCTTGAGCGCCTGCGGGCCGAGCGCGTAGGCGGCCGCATCGGTCTTGTAGCGGCGCACCGCGTGCACCGAGAGCACGTGGGCGAGGTAGCCCGAGAAGCCCGCGCTGCGCACCGCCACGCCCAGCATCTCCGGGTCGCCGTTGCTCAGGATGGCCGCCGGGATGCCGCGGGCCTTCAGCTCGCGCAGCACCTCCAGGTTCTCGGGGAAGGCGCTCAGGTGCCGGTACTGGTTCATGAGCCGCTCCTCGGTGGCCCCATCGAGCGCGAGCCCGAGCCGCTGCGCGGCGAAGCGAAGGCCGGCGCGCGTCAGCTCCCAGAACGGGCGGTAGCGCTCGCTCATCGAGACCAGCCGCGTGTACTCGATCTGCTTGTCGCGCCAGAGCACGGCGAGCGCCTCGCCGCGCCCGGGAAAGAGCTGCTCGGCGAGCAGCCCGACGCTGTAGACGTCGAACAGCGTGCCGTAGGCGTCGAACACCACGGCCCGCGGCGAGGCAGGCTTGTCCATGCGCGGCACTATATTCAGTACGGCGATGGAGATTGATGCAGCAATAGGCGTTTGATTCGTGACTCCAGGGTTCGAATCGACCCCTTGCGCTACCCTTGGCGCATGGACCGGCTGAAGCAGATCGAGTCGTTCGTGGCCGTGGCGACCAAGGGCAGCCTGACGGCGGCGGCCCAGGCCGAGGGCGTGGCGGCGGCGGTGATCGGTCGGCGCATCGACGCGCTCGAGGCGCGGCTGGGGGTGAAGCTGTTCGTGCGCACGACCCGGCGCATCACGCTGACGCACGAGGGCAGCGCCTTCCTGGAGGACTGCCAGCGGCTGCTGGCCGACCTGGCCAACGCCGAAGCGAGCGTGAGCGCGGGCGGCGTGAAGGCGAGCGGGCACCTGCGCATCACCGCGCCGGCGGGCTTCGGCCGCCGCCACGTGGCGCCGCTCGTGCCCGAGTTCCTGGCGCAGCATCCCGACGTGTCGCTATCGCTCAACCTGAGCGACCGCATCGTCGACATCGTGAACGAAGGCTACGACTGTGCGGTGCGGGTGGGCGAGCTGCCCGACTCGTCGCTGATCAGCGTGCGCCTGGCGGAGAACCGGCGCCTGTGCGTCGCCACGCCGGGCTATCTCCGGCGCGCCGGCATGCCGCAGCATCCGTCGGAGCTGACGCGCCACGAATGCCTCACGCTCAGCAGCGACGCGAGCCAGACGCGCGGCTGGGCCTTCCTGGTGGACGGCGCGGTGGCCTACCTGCGCCCGCGCGGGCGGCTCGACTGCGCCGACGGGCAGGTGCTGCACGACTGGTGCCTCGCCGGCATGGGGATCGCCTGGCGCTCGACGTGGGAGGTGGAGCGCGAGGTGGCGGCCGGCCATCTCGTGAGCGTGCTCGACGCCTTCGCCGCGCCGCCCAACGGCATCTACGCGGTGTTCCCGCACGCGAAGCACCTGCCGCTGCGGGTGCGCCTGTGGATCGATTTCCTCAAGCACACGTACGGGAACGCGGCGTACTGGACGCCGCGATGACTCGCTGCCCCGCAGGGGGAGACAGCGATGCGGCTCAGGTCTTGGCCG
>Ga0075429_100003915_pt1 | contig 12724 bp, 11 predicted proteins | sample RhiMetdeltSRZDD3_FD_75295 | JGI IMG/M metagenome (GOLD analysis project Ga0075429, IMG submission 75295) | Populus rhizosphere microbial communities from Tennessee, USA - Rhizosphere MetaG P. deltoides SRZDD3 | ecosystem: Host-associated > Plants > Roots > Rhizosphere > Soil | place: USA...
GGCGAGCGACGAGGAGCGTTCGGTGTCGGGGCAGTAGAACAGCATGCCGTGGTGCTGGAGCGTATCCTCGGCCAGCGAAGCGTCGAGCGGCTGGGTGTCAGGCGCGCCGGGATCATCCTCGTCGCGAGCGAAGTAACGCACCTGATCGGATCCCAGCAGCTCGCGCCCCGCCTGGTCGAGTTGCTCGCGCAGCCCGGCGCGGGTCGTGCCGGTGCGCGGGTCGGCGAACGTGAGCGGGTCGTCGAGCCGCACCAGCCGCCGGACCTGGTCGAGCCGTGCCGGCGCCCGCATGGGCAGCGCGCTCTTGGCCACGATCGTGACCCCGTCGCGCACGCGCGGCCCCGGAAGCTGCAGCGTGATGACGTCGTGCTGGCCCCGCGGCTGGTAACGCACGACGGGGCTGCCCGTCAGCGACTCGCTCGGCAGGCGCTTGAGCGCGCCCTGCTGCTCGAGCAGGTCGATCGCGCGCATGGCGGCACGCTCGACCTCGATGGCGATGCCCGAACGGAGTGCGCGCTGTACCCGCAACCGGTCCACGGAGGGCAGTTCATCGACCGGCAGCAGCCGCTCCAGAAGGTCGCGGAAACCGATGTGCTGCTGCTTCATGGGCGCACCAGCCTCCGTGCGGGCTGCCCAGCCACGGTAGATCGGCCTGAAGACACGAGGGGACGGCCTCTCGAGGGGGGTGTCGAGCAGGGTGTTCAGACACGAGCGAGTCTCCAGAAAAGTGTAGCACACGCGCCAGCAGCGGCGACGCGCAGGGTTGGCAATTCTGCCCCGAGACTTTGACACCCGCGTGATACGCCGAGCATCAAACCGGCCGAAGCTGCCTTCGGCGAGGAGATGCCGGAACCGTCCCACGCACGGAGCTGTCGAACCGAGCGGTCGCCGGCACCCGACCCTTCGCCCCGATTCAACGCCGCGATTCCACACCACGATTCCGCACCACGATTTCGCACGAGGAGCTCGCCTCTCGTGAGACTGCTGACCGGGATGCTGTGCGTCACGCTCGCGCTCGCCGTCACACCGGCGTTCGCCGCCGCGACACCGGCGCGCGGGCTGTCCGCGCCGATGGCGCGGACGATTGCGCGAGTGCACGCGACGAGCCCGCTCCCGACGCCACGACGGCAGCCGAGCCCTGGCCGCCACGTGCCACGGGCACACGCCGCGCGCCCGGTGCGCCTCGCGCGCCGCGAGGCTTCGGGGTCTGCAAGCCTGCGCTTCGCCGGATCCTCCGCCGCCGTGCGAGTGAGTCCGCACACGCATCGCGACCACGCGGCGCGTCGCCTGCCGGCGCCCCGGCACCCGCAGCGCCGTCATCGGGCCGTCTCGGCGCACGCGGGCCGCGGGCCTCCGGGACCGAGGCCACGCCCGCAACCTCGTCACCCCCTGCTGAAACCCCGGGCTCCGCGCATCTCCACCGGAGCCCCGCGCCGCGCCCACCGCCTGCCGTCCCGCGCGCGCCCCCGCTCCGCGCGCGTCCCCGTCCGCATGGCAGCGCCCGAGTCGAGCGATGCACGACCTCCTCCCGCGCGCGCGCACCTTTGGCCAGCCGTCATCTGACGCACATCGTGGCCGCCGCGCCCTCGTGCGGACCTGGTGGTCCGCCGCGGCAGCGCGTCGCCTCCGGGCGGGCACGCGAGGAGCCCGCCTGGTTCCCCCTTCCTCGCTTCATGGGAGTTCGACATGCATCGCAATCCCAAGCTCGCGACGGGCCTCGCGGTCCTGCTCGTCGCCGTCTCGGCCACCGCGTCGCTCGCGCAGTCCGAGCCGTCGCCCGCGGCCACGCCGGCGCCCGCGGTGACCCCGGCCTCGCCGGCCAAGTCGGCCACGCCGGCCAAGACCCAGACCAGTACGACGAAGAGCACGAAGAGCAGCAGCACGACCAAGTCGGCGTCGCACACCAGCAGCTCGGCCAAGCACTCGTCCACGCCGATGCTGGACATCAACTCGGCCTCCAAAGAGGAGCTCGCGAAGATCCCGGCCATCGGCGAGACGCTGGCGGACAAGATCGTGGCTGCGCGGCCCTACAAGAGCAGCAAGGAACTGGTCTCCAAGGGCGTGCTCACGCAGAAGGAGTACGACAAGGTTCACATGCACCTCACCGCGAAGCAGCCCAGCTGAGCCGACCGGCCGCGCCCGGAGTGCGCGGCCGCATGACCGCATGGCGGACCGCGCCGGGCACGGCGCGGTTCCGCCGCGGTTCCCTCGTCCGACGTTCCCCGCGGGTGCCGCACCCGGGAGGTGTCCCATCGACCGCCGCAACCACCATCCGTCGCGGGCCTGGAAACGCCGCGGCCTCGCCATCGCCGTGGCCTGCATGGGCGCGATCGACCTCGCCTCGGCCGCGTTGTCGCGCCCCAGCGACCGCCTGCGCGCTCTGCGTCATCTGGTGCCCAACGAGGTGCTCGACACCAGCCGCACGTTCACGCTGCTCGCCGGCGCCCTGCTGCTGGTGACCGCGTGGGGCCTGGCGCGAGGCAAGCGGCGATCGTTCGTGTTCGCGCTGTTCCTGTGCGCGGTGTCCGTACCGGTCAACATGCTCAAGGCGTTCGATCTCGAGGAGGCCACGGTGGCCGTGGCGATGATGTTCGCGCTGGCGCTGGCGAGTGACGCGTTCCGCGTCGGCAGCCGTGCCGTGCGCTGGTCCGACCTGCGCTCGGGTGCCGCGTGGGCGGTGGCGGGCCTGCTCGGCTACGCGTTCGCGGGCAGTGCTTTGGTCGGCCACCTGATGGGCCGCCCGCTGTCGCCGCTCACGGCGTTTCGCGACGGCGGTTCGTGGCTGTTCGGTGCCGGTGGCGCCGGCGACGTGCTGCCGCTGGGCCTGCAGCCCGGCATGCGCCGCATCGCCGAGTGGTACCTGAGCTCGCTGCCCACGCTCGGCGTCACGCTGCTCGTGGGCCTGATGATCCTGGCCCTGCGCCCGGCGAGCCGGCTCCGGCGCGAAACGCTCGCACACGACCGTGCCGCGGCGATCGTGCGCGAACACGGCCGCGCCACGGTGTCGGCGTTCGCACTCGCACCCGGCACGGATCGGTTCTTCAGCCGCACCGGCCGCGCGATGATCGCCTACCGCCACGTCGGCGACGTGCTGCTTGCGATGGGCGACCCCATGGGCGTGCCGGAGGAAACATCCCCGCTGTTGCGGGACTTCGCCGCATTCGCCGAATCGCACGACTGGACCCCCGCGTTCTACCAGGCCACGCCCGAGTCGCTGCCGCTCTACCGTGAACTCGGCTGGCGCGTGCTGCACATCGGCGAGGAGCCCATGCTGGACACCACCTCGTTCACGCTCGAAGGGGGTGAGGTGGGGCTGGCGCGGCGTGCGATGCAGAAGGCGGTGCGCGCCGGAGTGGAGGTGCGCTTCTTCCGAGCGGCAGAGAACCGATTCGAACCCGGCAGCAGCGACCACGCGCTGTTCCACCAGCTGCAGGAGATCTCGTCGCAGTGGTGCGAAGCACACGCCGGCGGCGAGATGGACCTCGGGATGGGGCGATTCTCGGCCGAACAGCTGCAGCAGGCGTGGCTCGCGGTGGCGGTGAGCGCCGGGAGCGGCCGAGCGGAGGCGTTCCTGACGTGGGAGGCCGTGCCCGCGCGGCGGGGCTGGACGCTGGACCTGATGCGCCGCCGCCGCGACGCGCCGGCGGGCACCATGGAACTGCTCGTGGTGCGCTCGGTCGAGGCCGCCGCCGCCCGCGGCGATGCGACTCTGTCGCTGGCACTCTCGGCGCTCGTGCGCAGTCCCGGTGAGCTGCCCGTGCCGGAGGATCCGGCGGCGGAGCGTGCGCGCGAGTTCCTGCGCCAGCGACTTGCGGGCCTCTACGACTTCGACGGGCTGTTCCGCTGGAAGCGCAAGTTCGCGCCGCGGTTCGAAGAGCGCTACCTGGTCTACCCCTCGGCGTTCGCGCTGCCGGTGATCCTGCTGGCGCTGGCGAGTGCGCAGGCGAGCGGGGGCTGGGGCCGCTGGCTGCGGCGTGCGTTGTCGCCGCGCGAGAGGGTGCTCGCGGAAGCGACTCCGGCGCGGAGCACGGCGTGAGCCGCGGCCCCCGCGCCGCGCTGTTCGCCGCGGTCGCGCTCGCTGCGGCCTCGGCCGCGCCGGCGGGCGAAGCCAGCCGCGACCTGCGCTTGGGCTACCCGGCGGCCGCGCTCGGCCAGGCCGCGCGTGACGTGCGCGTGCACCTGCCCGCGTCGTATCGCGCCGACAGCGCGAGCGGCCGGCGTTACCCGGTCGTCTACCTGCTGCACGGCTTCCCGGGCGGCTCGGGCGACTGGCTGGGCCGCGCACACGCGGGCGAGGTCGCGGATTCGCTCGCCGCGAGCGGGTCGGCGCCCGAGGTCATCCTGGTCTGTCCCGACGGCGATCGGGGTTTCTTCGGCCGCTCGATGTGGGCGGATCGCTGGGACGGCAGCTTCCCGCTCGCGCGCTCGCTCGTGGACGACCTGATCCCGTGGGTGGATGCCCGGTTCCGCACGCTCGCTCGGGGCGCGGACCGCGCCATCATCGGGCTCTCCGACGGTGCGACCGGCGGGCTGGCGCTGCTGCGCGACCACCCCGGGCAGTTCGCGGCGTGGGGCGGGCACAGCGGCGGCTACGAGCTGGAGATGGGTTTCGGCATGCGCGGTGTGGTGGGCCCCGGCCCGGCAGGCGATCGGCGACTCGAGTCGATGAGCCCGCTGCGCTGGATCCGCACGCGCGACGACCTGCCGCAGGGCGTACGGCTCTACTTCGACTGCGGCCGCGACGACGAGGACGTCGGAGGCAACCGACAGCTGCACGCTCGCCTGGACTCGCTCGGCGTGGCGCACACCTGGAACGAGTTCCCGGGCTCGCACACCTGGGACTACTGGCGGAGTCACCTGCACCAGTCGCTGGTGGCGGTGTGCCGGGGCATGGGAGGCGCGGAGGCGAGCGGCGAGCCCGATGTGGTCGCGCGCGCGCCGTCCGCACGCTGAGGCGAGCTAGCGAACCACCGCCACGCGCGAGATCGTGCGGTGCTCACCGGCGCGCAGCACGATGAAGTAGAGCCCTGCCGGCAAACGGTTGCCGCGCGAGTCGCGCGCGGTGAACGGCACGTCGAACGTGAGCCGGTCGAGCGTGCCGCTCCACAGCTTGGCGATCTCGCGGCCGTTCGTGTCCACGAGCGTCACCTCACCCGGCAGCCCGGTGGCATTCGCCGCACTGGTGGAGCGCGCACCGGCCGCCAGCCCCGCCGTCACGCGCACCGTGCCGCGATCGCGCAGCGGGTTCGGGTTCATGAACGCGGACAGCCCGGAGGCCGGGCGCTCACCGATCGTGACCTCGAACGGTCCGAACCGTCGCCGCACGCCGTCCGGGTCGGTGACGTCGAACAGGTAGTAATAGGTCCCACCGAGCAGTGCATCGCGGTCGACGACGTAGCAGTCCCCGGTACAGAGCGCGTCACGCTCGCCGATGACCTCACCCGGCGCGCCGGCGATAGCGGAGCGCTCGACGGAGTAGCGAGAGCCCTTCCAGGTGCCTTCGAGGACGATGCGAGCCGTGCCGTCGAGGAGCTCGGCGCGCACGCGCGGATCCGCGGCGTGAGCCGCGAACGGACAGCCCAGGAGCACGAGGCTGAACAGGAGGGGGGCGATCGGTCGGAGCGTCATGGTCGGATCCTCCGGTCAATCGTGTGGCGGCGCGTCGCGGTTCCCCGGCAGCTCCGCGCGGCCCGAGCAGGGCCAGCGCACGGCCGTATCGGATTGTACCCCGGAGACGCGCCGATGTGACCATCAGAAGTCGCCGGTCGTGAGAATGTGCCCATGGGCCTCCGAGGTCGTGAGCCGCCTGGCCGCGAGCGTCGTATTCGATTGCCCGGCAGGGGGATTCACGCTTGACGCTGGCCGCATCGCTCACTAGTTTGCGGAGCCTGCCCCACACGCGCCACTCACGCTGGGACGACGCCATGCGCCTCACCGAGCTGCTGAACGAGAAGGCCATCACGACGCGGCTGCGCGCGCGGAACAAGCGCGATGCGATCGCGGAGCTCGTCGGGCTGCTCGAATCCGCCCACGACATCGACTCGCAGGGCGAGATCCTCGACCGTGTGTTCCGTCGCGAGGCCATGATGAGCACGGGCATCGGCAACGGCGTGGCGATCCCGCACGGCAAGGCCCGGCTCGTGGACCGGCTCGTGGCCGCCTGCGGTGTGTCGCCCGAGGGCATCGACTTCGAGTCGGTGGACGGTGAGCCCGCCTCGCTGTTCATCCTGCTGGTCGCACCCGAGAGCGGTGGCGCCCTGCACGTGAAAGTGCTCGCCAACATCTCCCGCCTGCTCAAGGAAGAGTCCGTGCGCCAGTCGCTGCGCGAGGCCGCGAGTCCCGAATCGTTCATGGCCGCGCTGCGCGCCGCCGAGGCCGTGCACATCCCGTAGCGCACCCGCGCCGGCCGTCGGGCGCTCCCCGCGCCTCGGCCCGAGGCACGCCATGCACCTGCTCGAGGCCTGGACCTCCCTGGGGCCCCTGCACCTGGCCCGGCTGCTCGCGCTGCCCGGGGCGATCCTCGTGGCCACGCTGCTGCCCGGGCGCGTGCCCGCGCGCGGCGCGGCGCTCGTGGGCGCGGCCGCGGTGCTGTTCCTCGCCGAGATGGAGGTGGACTGGTGGATCCGCGGTGCGTGGGTGCTGGCGTGGCTCGCGATCGCCTGGCAGGCAGGGCTGCAGGAACGGCCCGACCTGCTGCCGCGCACCACGCGCCGCCGCGGCTTCGAGGCGGGAGCGGTCGCGCTGCCGCTGGGACTCGCGCTGCTGGCGCTCATGCTCGCCGCCGTGTGGCGGCAGGCGTTCCATCCCGAGGACGCACGACGCGCTTCGCTCGGGGCACTGCTGGTCGGGCTCGGCCTGCTGCACCTCATGATGCGGCGCCACGTGCGCCGTGCCGCGGTGGCGATGGGCTCGCTCGGCGTGGGACTCGAGCTGCTCACCGCCTCGGCGCGCGCGATGGATGTCTCCCACGAGGGCGCACCCGCCGGCTCGGCGCTGCTCGCCACCGCGCTCGCGGCGACCATCGTCACGCGCATCGCCGAGGGCCGCGAGCGCTTCGCGGGCTCGGCATTCGTCTCGGACGCGCACGAGCTCCAGGATTGACCCCGTGACCGGCCCCATTCTGCGCATCCCCGCCAGTTACGCCGGTGCGATCTGTGCCACGGTGGGCATCCTGTTGCTGATGCTCCCGGGCGTGGCGTGGGCCGCGCTCGGGCTCGAGTTGGTCGCCCTCGCGTTCTGGCTGTGGGCGCGCTCACTGCCCGACAGCGGCGAGCAGCTGGCGCGCTGGACGTGGCTGCGCCGCCCGGCGATGGCGCTGTGGCTCGCCGCCGCGCTGTTCCTGGCGCTACCGCAGCTGCACAACGTGTTCGCACCGGTGCTGTTGCCCACGCCGAGCGACGTGTTCCTGCCGCCCACGCTGCATGTCGCTCCGCTTCCCATGTCGCGAGACCCCATGCTGCTGCTGCGCACGATCGCCTCGCTCGCCATCCTGTGGGCGGGGCTCGAGCTCATGGCGGCGCTGCCGCTGTCGCGGCCGTTCCCGGACCTCACCGGTCCCGCGCGCCCGGTGGGGCCGTGGCTCACCGCGCTGCTGCCGGTGACCGGGTTCCTCGTGGTGTGGCGGCAGGCGGAGCTGTGGGCGGCCGCGCCGCTCGCGCGCGAGATCGCCACGCTCGCGCTCATGATCGCGCTCGTGCTGTCGTCGCTGCGTGCCTACAGCCGGCGCTCGCTCACCGCGACCCTGCGCTGGCTCGTGGTCTACGACTCGGCACTCGCTTCGCTGCTCGTCACGCGCGACATCGTGCCGGGCAGTGTCGCCGCGCTGCTGTGGCTCGGCACCGCGGGCGGGCGGCTCATCTCGCTCGCCGGCGAGCTGAAGAGCAAGGCCGCGAGGCGCGGTCCGGCGCTCACCCGGCTGTGGCGTGTGGCGGGCTGGCTCGCGGGTTCGGCGCTGGCGTGGCCGCTGCTCGCCGACGCCGGCTTCTCGGACCAGCGCTTCCATCCGCTCGAGTACGGCGTGCTCTCGGCACCGGTGTTCCTCGCCAGCGCGCTGTGGCTCATACGGATCGTCGAGGCCCCCGAGCGCCGCGCCATGGCGCGCCCCGAGGACCGCTCGTCGCTCGTCTCGCGCGTGGGCGCCGTGGTCACCTGCCTGCTGGGCCCGAGCGCATTGGTGTACGCGTGGTGGAACGGGTACCACGTGAGCTCGGTGGCGGCGGTGTTCGCGATCCTGCCGCCGCTTGCGGCGTGGTGGCCGGTGCGCCGCATGCTGCCGGCGCCCGGCGGCCCGCCCGCTGAGACCACACCCGGCGGCACGCGCGACTTCGCGTTGTCCACGTTCCGCGCGGTGACGCTCATCGAACGCCAGCTCGCTGCCGCCATTGCCGGCATCGCGCGCGCATTGGGCGCTCCCGCGCGCGACCTGCACTCGGGCGACGCGCAGGAATACCTGCTGTTCCTGGTGGGCGTGGCCGTGCTGGCGCTCCTGCTGCCGGTGCTCCGGTGAGCTCGCTGCCCGCCGTCGCGGCCATGGTCACGCCGTGGCTCGTGCCCCTGGCTGCCCTCGTCTCCGCCACGCTGGTGCGACGTGCGCACGCGCGTCACACCGAGCCCCAGCCGTGGGTGGATGCCGGTGTCGCCACGCTGATGCTGGTCCCGCTCGCGGCCATCGTGGCGTGGCCGGGCTCGTTCACGCCCGCGCGTGCCGCGATCGCGGCCGGGCTCTCGGTGGCACTGCTCTCGAACGATCCGCGCGACCTGCCGCAGACCGAGGTGGCGCTCAAGATCATGTGGGTGCTGGCTGCCGCGTTCGCACTGTCATGGGCGGGCGACGCCTTGCTCGCGCTGGCCTCGGGTAGTGCGCGACCGCGCGAGCAGTGGCCCGCGCTCGCGCTGGCGCTCGATCCCTATGCGCTGTGGAGCGCAGCACTGTCGCTGTCGCTGCTGGCGGGCCTGGTGCTGCTGGGTGGCGCACCGTTCCACTTCTGGCCCGGGGACCTGTTCCACGGCGCACGCCCGCACCTGGCCCCGCTGGTCGCGGCCACACTGCAGATGGCGGGCGCGGTCTGGCTGCAGCGGCACCTGGACGGCATCACCAGTTTCGGCGGGGCCGCACAGTTGGTGCGCGCGCTGCTCACGCTGTCGGCGATGGTCGCACTCGCGGGCGGCGCGGCCACGCTCGGTTACCAGTGGCGACCCGAACGCCGCGTCGGAGCCCTGGTGAGCCTGCAGGGCGCGCTCATGCTCGCCTCGCTCGCGGCCGCACCCACGCGCACGCCGTTCGCCGAGCACGGCGGCATCTCGGCGTGGGCCGGGCACCTGCTGCTGGCCTCGACCGGCGCCAGCATCCTGTCGCACTTCCTTCCGGCGGCCGCAGGCCCGTCGGAGCGCGCCTCGGTGCTGTTCCGCCGTCACCCGTGGGCCGGTGCGGCCGGAGCGTACGCGCTGCTCTCGCTCGCGGGCGCACCGGGTACGCCCGGCATGTTCGTGTGGTTGGATGCGGCGCGTACGCTCGCCGACTTGAAGCACCCGGGGCTGCTGTTCGGGCTCACGCTCGCGTGGCTCGCGGCGTTCGGCGTGGCAGCGGACGAGATCCGCCGCGCGTTCGGGGCACCCGACGGTTCGCCGGTGCCCGCTCGGCCGGTACCGCGTTCACTGCGTGCCGCGCTGTGGCTCACGTTCGGCGCGCTCGTGGTGCTGATGGCGGTGTGGAACTGGGGGATGCGAGCGGAGGGCTGATGCGCAGGCGCGGGCCGCTTCAGCCAGGCCGAGCACCTCAGCTCGATCCCGACGACGACCGCCCACTGTGCGTGGTCTCCCTCAGCGCCGAGTTCTGAGTCTGCCGCGATGGCGGCGCGCTAGAACGCGACGCCCAGCCCCAGGAGCACGCGCATGCTCGTGTCGTGCTGCTCGCCGTTCCAGTCCTGGAACACGGGGATGCCGACAGACGCACTCACGCTCCAGCGGCCTTCCATGCCGGCGCGCAACCCCGGAGACAGGTAGACCAGGTTGCCTCCGGAGTTCTCGTCCTTCACGCCCGCGATCGTCTGCTGGTCGCGCCAGTCGCCGTTCGCTTCCAGCACGCCGTCCATCACGAAGTGGGAGTGCGCCGCACCGCCGTGCTCGTGCGTGTGCCCGGATGCAGCCTCGCGCCCGAGCCGGAACGACACCGCGGCGTCGTAGTTGACGCGCGTGCCGAGGTTCGTGTCCTCCGTGCCATCGGTCGCGAACGACGCGAGCACGGAGGCATCCAGCGAGACGCTGCGCATGGCCTTGGAGAGCGCGAGGCCCGCGAGCGGGTCGGTGGAACCCGAGCCGGGCTGGTGCTCGGTCTCGAAGGGTGTCCCGTCGTCGCTCGCGACATCCGTCTGGCCCGTCGGCAACTTCACCCCGGCGAGCACGGCGCACTTCGGGCCACCATCGGACGTGGCGAGCCGCCACTGGCCGAGCAGGGTGAGGTCGCCGATGCCCTTCGAATCGCCGTGCGTGTGCACTTCCGGCACGCCCAGTTCCAAATGGCCCTCGCGGATGTTGTCGCGCTCCACGTACGGCAGGCGAAGCGCAAGGCAGATGCGCTCGTTGAGCCCGTAGGCGAATGACAGCGACGGGCTCAGCAGTTGATCCACGCTGTGCAGTTCCTCGCCGGCGAGGGCTCCGTCTTCGAGCGCCCGGTCGGAGAAGGGATCGAACGAGATGAACTCGGCGCGGGCGGTCACCGCCCACATCCCCTTGGGCATGATCTCGGCCGGGATGGTGACGATGGGGCCGGCGATGCCGTGCGAGAACCCCGCGGAAGGGTGGTCGGCCAGGGCGGGTGCAGCGAGTGCGAGCGAGGCCGCGACGGCCGAGGTTGCGAGGCGGAGTCGTGACATCGGGGGATCCTCCGGGGGCGAGGCGATCAACGCTGGTGCTGCGGGATGTCCCCCCGGTGCGACGCACGGTCGCCACCGGGGCGTCAATGTAACCTTGGCAGGACCTTGGCGAAAAAGGCTCGGCATGGCGAAGGGGCAGCGAAGGATGTCCGCCATCCACGAGACCGTGGTGCCGGATCGTCCCGCGACGTGGTAGCCGAAGGGGGAACTGGCCGGGCACCTGGTGACGTGGGTGCGGATCGTGGCGCATATTGACGCAACTTCTCATGGCAGCGATGTGCGTGGACGGTGCGGAAGCGGCATCGTGTACGGCGTCACCGCAGCGCGCATGCATCCGTCTCCTCGCGGGCTCCCGTGAAGTCGGACGAGATGACGTTCGGGTTCACGGAACCTTTATGGGTGGTATCCCCCACGCGCCCGCTCCCGGCATGCCGTAATTCAGTGGCATCTGCGCACGACGGAGGCTCACGAGCGGTTGTACTTGTGGCCGCCTCTCAATATGCATAAAATTGCTGCGTCGTGGGTCCGGCCGTGGTGGGGAGTTCCATCACGCCCGGTCGCTGTTCGAAGTGCCTGCCGGGTCTGACCCCGGCAGCCGAAGTGCGGATCCTCGCACTCCGCGCGCTCTCTCCGGCGCCGCGAGCAGGCAACGGATCCGATAGGTACACGCGGTGGACGCGCTCCAGGGGGCGGGCACCGGACGACCCCTCCCCTGGTCAGGTCAAGAGGGCTGATTTCCATGAGCTGCCGCCCGGGTCGTCCCCACCCCGAGGTGCGAGTGCGCGTACTCGCGTCCGCGCTGGTTGGCGTCGCCCTTGCTGCCTGCTCGAACGTCGAGCGTCCCGCCTCCGGGCGCGCCGCTGGGGCCCGAGACTCGGTCTCATTCGCCACCTTCCAGGACTTGAACCCGAAGGCGGAGAACCTCGCAGCCCGCGGCCAGCAACGACTCCATGTCCCCTTGAAGCCGGGTTTCCGGTACATCCTCGAAGATGCCGCCGACCCACAGAACAAGGGCCAGGTCGAGGTCATGGTGCTGGAGCAGACCGAGCCGTTCGACCTGCCGGGGTTCGGCCGATTCGAGTGCGCCGTGGTCCAGACCGATGAGCTGCAGAACGGTGTGCTCGAGCGGCAGGTTCACGAGTGGTTGGCGATCGACACCAAGACCCAGGCCATCTACACGTTCGGTGCGGTGAGCTGGGATGTCGATGCGGCGGGAGAAAAAGTGTTCGCCGGCATGTGGCGTGCGGGGGAGGGGCAGGACGGGCACATCGCCGAGCCCGCCCTGGTCGTGCCCGGCAAGCCCGTGCGGGGCGAGCGCTACCGTACGGCCGCGCGCGGCACGGGTGCCGGTGCTTACAGCGAGGTCATGGAGACCGGCGTCGAGTTGAAGACGTCGGCGGGCAAGTTCAGCGGCTGCGTCCGGACCCGGGAGACCGCACTCAGCGATCCCCACTCGTTCACCGACCGCTGGTGGTGCCCGGGTGTCGGGCTGGTCCGCGACCAGGCGGACGGCGAACTGGTGGCCTCCGACGCGCTGAAGAGCGACCTGTCTGCGTTCGGCCACCACGCCCAGGAGACGGCCGCGCCACAGGCGCAGGACCTGACCCACCGGATCACTCCCGAACAGGCCCAGGCCATCGCGCTCAAGGAAGTCCCCGGCACGTTCCGTGATGTCGCGATCGAGCGGCGGGGCTCGCTGCTCGTCTACGTCGTCGAGATCATCGCCAAGGCGGACGGCGTCGAGACCGACGTCTTCATCGACGTCTCGACGGGGAAGGTGGTCGCGAGTGAGAAGTGATCGTGCGCTTACCGTGTCCGGGCCCCGGCACCGTGCTCCCCATGTGCGCCACGAG
>Ga0075429_100003928_pt1 | contig 12711 bp, 5 predicted proteins | sample RhiMetdeltSRZDD3_FD_75295 | JGI IMG/M metagenome (GOLD analysis project Ga0075429, IMG submission 75295) | Populus rhizosphere microbial communities from Tennessee, USA - Rhizosphere MetaG P. deltoides SRZDD3 | ecosystem: Host-associated > Plants > Roots > Rhizosphere > Soil | place: USA...
AAGGGCTGGAGCGGTGACGGTGGACCGGCGACGGCGGCGAAGCTCGACGAGCCGTACGAGGTTCGACTGGACGCGGCGGGGAACGTCTACTGGGTCGAGCGTCTCAGCCACACCGTGCGCCGGCTCGAGACGAAGACCGGCCTCATCCGCACGATCGCCGGTACGGGTGCGGCTGGTTTCTCGGGCGACGGCGGAAAGGCCACGCTGGCGCAGCTCAGCGATCCGCACAGCATCGGCTTCGACGCCGCGGGCGACTTGTACATCGCCGACGTGAGGAACCATCGCCTCCGCAAGGTCGACATGAAGACGGGGATGATCTCCACGTTCTCGGGTACGGGCGAGAAGGTGCTGCCGCCGGACGGCGCGCCGATCGCCGGCTCGCCCCTCAGCGGCCCGCGCGCGCTCGCGTTCGACGAGGCCGGCAATCTCTGGCTCGCCTTGCGCGAGGGACACAGCGTGTGCCGCCTCGACCTCGCGAAGGGGACGATCCATCACGTGGCCGGCACCGGCACCAAGGGATTCACCGGCGACGGCGGCCCCGCGAAGGAGGCCACGTTCAACGGCCCCAAGGGCATCGCCGTCGCCCCGAACGGCGACGTGTACGTCGTCGACACCGAGAACCAGGCCATCCGCCGCATCGACCCGAAGAAAGGTACGATCGACCTCGTGGCCGGCCCGGCGCTCGAAAGCGGCCTGGCCCGTCCGCACGGGGTCTTCGTCGACGACAAGGGCGACGTGATCATCGGTGATACCGAGACCCATCGCGTTCGTGTGATCCGGCCGCCGGCAACCCCCGCTCGAGAGGAGCAGAAAACCCGATGAAAGTCACGAGCCACGCCGTATCGTTCGCCGTTCTCGCTGCATTCTTCTTTGGCACCACGTCGGTGGCCATGCTCGCGTCCGATCCGCCGGCGGCGCCCGATCCCGCGAAGGCGCGGCACGACGCGATGGAGGCGGTCGGGAGTGCGATGAAATCCCTGGCCGCGATCGCCAAGAAGGAGGCGCCCTTCGACGCCGCCGCGGTGGAGAAGAACGCGGGCGCCATGGCCGAGAACCTCGAGAAGGCCTCCAAGCTCTTCGTCGCCGGGACGGGCGGCGGCGAGTCGCGCGCGAAGCCGGAGATCTGGTCGGATGCCGCCGCCTTCGAGAAGGCGATGGCGGACGGCATCGCCGCCGCCAAGGCACTCCAGGCGGTGAAGGACGAGGCCGCCTTCATGCCGGCGTTCCAGGCCGTCGGGGGAAGCTGCAAGGGCTGCCACGACAAGTACCGCGCCCCGCGGAAGTGAGCCCGGGGCGGCGACGACGGCGTCTCGCCGCGGTGTTCGGCCTCGGCGGGGCGCTCGTCGCCGTGTGTCTGTGGATCCTGTCGGAGCCGTCGCCTCTGTCGGCGTCGGCGATCCCCGCGCACACGCCGGATCTCCGCAACGGAGAGACGCTGTTCCGCGCCGGCGTCTGTCTTGCCTGCCACAAGCCGCCGGACGGCTCGAACGCGAACGCCGAGCTGCCGTCGGGCGGCGCCGCGTTCAAGACGCCGGTCGGCGTCTTCTATCCGCAGAACCTCACGCCCGACGCGGAGACCGGCCTCGGCGGCTGGAGCGCCCTCGATTTCGTGAACGCCATGCGTCTCGGGATCTCGCCCGCGGGCACGCACTACTTTCCCGCGTTCCCCTACCCGTCGTACCGATCGATGACGACGGAAGACCTCCTCGACCTGTACGCGTGGCTCGAGACCCTGCCCGCGGTCCGCTCGCCCGCGCGTAAGGCGGACGTGCCGCTTCTCACCGTGGCCCGCCGCGGCGTCGGTCTGTGGAAACGCCTGGAGCTCCGTCGGCCGACGCACGCGTCCGATGGGACGCGCAGTGCCTCGTGGAACCGCGGGGCGTATCTCGTGAACGCCCCCGGCCACTGCGGCGAGTGTCACACCCCGAAATCGTGGCTCAAGGTTGCGGACGACCGCCGGCACATGAGGGGCGGGCCGCACCCCGGCGGCGAAGAGGGCACGGTGCCCGATCTGCACGGCCTCGTCGCGCGGAAGAGGTACAAGGACGCCGGCGACCTCACCCTCGCGCTGCAGAACGGCGAGACGCTCGGCTACGAGGACCTGTCGAGCGGCGGCATGGCGGCGATACAGGAGCAGATCGCGCGCCTGCCCGAGAGCGACGTGCGCGCGATGTCCGAGTACCTGCTCAGCCTCGAGTAGTCCCCCTTGCGAACGTCCGGTCGCCATTCGAGATTGACAATCGTGCGGCCCCGATCGAACAATCGGGGCGTTTCCTTCAGCCGAAACTAAAAAGGGCTCAGCAATAAGGAGCACATCATGAGTTCACGCGCGTGGACTGCCGTCTTCGTTCTCGCCGCCGCGACGTCGCGCGCGCAGCCTCTGGTTCCGCCCGACCACGTCGTCATCGTCGTCGAGGAGAACAAGGCGTACTCGCAGATCATCGGCTCCTCGGCCGCGCCGTACATCAACGGGCTCGTCCCGCAGGGGGCGCTCTTCACCCAGTCGTTCGGCATCACGCACCCGAGCCAGCCCAACTACATCGCGTTCTTCGCGGGGTCGACACTGGGCGTCACCGACAACTCGTGCCCGCACACGTTCTCCGCCACCAACCTGGGGAGCGAGCTGCTGGGCGCGGGCCTGACCTTTGCCGGCTACTCCCAGGGTCTGCCCTCCACGGGGTCGACTGTCTGCACGTCGGGCAGCTACATGCGCAAGCACAACCCGTGGGTGAACTTCACGAACGTGCCTTCGAGCGCGAACAAGCCGTTCACGAGCTTCCCGTCGACCTTCACCTCGCTGCCGACGCTGTCGATCGTGGTCCCGGACCAGGCCAACGACATGCACGACGGCTCGATCACACAGGGCGACACGTGGCTGCGGCAGAACCTCGATGCGTACGTGCAGTGGGCGAAGCCTCACAACAGCCTCTTCATCCTGACGTTCGATGAGGACGACGACGCGCACGGCAACCAGATCGCCACGATCTTCCTGGGGCCCATGGTCCGACCGGGCCGCTACGGGACGCGCATCGATCACTACAACGTGCTCCGCACGCTCGAGGACCTGTACGGGTTGCCGCACGCGGGGAACGCCGCCTCCGCCGCGCCCATCGTCGACATCTGGACGACTGTCACGACGCCCACGCCCACTCCCACCCCGACGCGGACGCCGACACCGTCTCCCACGCCGACCCCGTGCCCGGGCTGCGCGCCGTTCGAGGTGGTGGTGCCGGCCTCGCGTGTCTCAGCCAGCACCAGCGACGGCAATCTGCCCGGCAACACCGTGGACGGCCTGCTGTCGACGCGATGGTCCGGCAGCGGGGACGGGGCCTGGATTCGCTACGACCTCGGGCAGACGTACAACGTCAGCTTCGTCACGATCGCGGTCTACAACGGGAACAGCCGGCGCAACCGCTTCGACCTGCAAGTGTCGAGCGACGGCACGGCGTGGACCAGCGTGCTCACGAACGTGCAGAGCGGAGGGACGACCACGCAGGAAGAGACCTTCGAATTCCCCGACGTGGACGCCCGGTGGGTCCGCTACGTCGGCCACATGAGCAACGTCGGCGCGTTCAACAGCCTGACGGAGGTCAGCGTCTACGCGAGGGCCGCGATCGGATCGACTCCAACACCGGTTTCGACGCCGACACCCTCACCGACTCCCACCCCCACCGTGGGCGTGACGCCGACGGCGACGCCGAGCCCCACGTATGTGGAGGTGACACCTCCGGGGACGGCCGTGAGCGCGAGCACCAGCGACACCAACGTGCCCGCGAATGCAGTCGACGGCAGCCTGGCCACGCGGTGGTCGGGCAACGGTGACGGCGCCTGGCTGCAGCTCGACCTCGGCGCCAGCCGCCGCATCGGCTACGTGCGCGTGGCGACCTTCAGCGGCAACACGCGCCGCGGCCGATTCGACCTGCAGGTCTCGCCCGATGCGAGCGCGTGGACGACGGTGCTGGCCGCCGCGCAGACCAGCGGCGCGACGACGCTCGAAGAGGCCTTCGATTTCGCCGATGTCGACGCGCGCTACGTCCGCTACCTGGGCCACGGCAACACCGATCCCGCGAAGGCCTCCTGGAACAGTGTGACCGAGATCAGCGTCTTCGCCGTACCCTGAGGGAGCCGCTAGCGCCGCATCACCTTGAGCACGGCGCGCATCACCTCCACGCGCCGGCGCTGCCGGGGCGAGGCGAGGAAGTGGGTCTCCAGATTCGCGCGCTCGTCGTCGGAGAGGCTGCCCACGAGGTAGGCGTGGATGAGGTCGTCGGCGGTGGCCTGCAGCTCGGTATGGAGGTCGGCCTCGGCGAGGTAGTGCTCCTCCAGCTCCTCCTGCTGCTCCGCGGGCAGCACGCCGAGGAGATAGTCGACGAGGCGCTGCTCGCGCGCGGGGCGGGTGCTCACCGCCGCCCTCCCTTCTTTTTCTGGTGCAGGCATTTCCGCAGGCACGCCTCGAGCGTCCCCCGCGCACGGTGCGCGCGGACCTTGAGGGCCCCGCTGTTGATGCCGAGCCCCACCGCGAGCTCCTTGCGGGCGGCGAGGGTGGTCCGGCCATCTCCCTGATAGTAGCGAATGAGCAGCTCGCGCGTCTCCTCGGGAAGCTGTTTCATGCAGCTCTCGAGACAGCGTACCTGGTCCTCGTCGACGGGGTCGTCCACCACGTCCAGCGGCCGCCACTCCGCGTGCGCCACCTTCTCGCGCTCGCGCCGCCGCACGGACTCGAGCAGCAGCATGCGGGCCACCCCGAACACGTATTTGTGGACGTTGTCGACCTTCTCGCCTTCGCGCAGCTTCCGGGCCACGCGGTCGAGGGTCTCGTCGGCGTAGACGTCGGGGTTGGGGCACCCGCGCCAGTCGAAGTAGTCGGCGAGCCGGCGCCGGAGCGACTCGTACTCCACCGCCGCCACCGCGCGGTCGCTCGAGAGGCGCTCGAGCAGGTGCACGAATGCGCGCGGCGTGAGATCCCAGCGGTCGTTGTCGGAAGGCGCCATTGACGCCGTAATGATAGGCCATCTATTCGGCCACAACGTCCGTCAGGCAGAATTTACAGACGCCCGCTCGTCAACTCATCGCGCGCGGTCAGTCCAGTTGGACGTGTTCCCGCCGCGACACCTGTGGCTCGAATCCGACTACATTCACAGAAGTACTCTGACTGACCTCTATGAGAATCAGGGCGTTGCGCGTTCACCGTCCTGGCCGCGATCTTGCCATGTGAGAGAGTGACGAAAACACTTGACGTGGCTGAGTCGGACACTTAGGCTGTTTTGCGGTCAAGAGTGTTCTACAGGCGATAACGTAACAGCGCAGGAGCATCTCACCCGGGGTTGTGCCGTTTGGGGTTCTCGTTCGTTTAGTACAGTGAGGGCGGCGTGTTGCCGTCGTGAAGGAGCGTCATGAACCGGACCTCGGTCGCGCTGGCTCTCGCGATTCTCGTCGCGCCGTTCGTTCACGCCGACGACGTGACATGGACCTCCGCCACGGGCGTGTCCGTGAGCGGGAATGACCTCACAAAGACGGCCTCCACGGCCTGGGGGAACGCGGGCGCGATCTCCACCGTCCAGTTGGACTGGGGGCCGGCCTACGTTGAGGCTACTGCCAGCGAGACCACCACATACCGGATGTTCGGGCTATCGAAGGGCAGCGCGGACAACAACTACACCGAGATCGACTTCGCCCTGTACATGGCCGTGAGCGGCACGCTGTACGTGTACGAGAACGGCACGAGCAAATACACGGGGACTTACGCCACGAACGACAAACTGCGGGTCGAGGCCGAGCCGGGCATCGTCCGCTATCGGAAAAACGGGGCGGTCATCTACACGAGCACGACCGCGCCCAAGTTCCCGCTGCTGGTGGACACGGCGCTCAATACGAACAACGCCACGATCAACGACGTCGTGATCGGGACATCCGTGTTCTCGCGGCCGACGAGCGTCACGGTCAGCGGGGGAACGATCACCAAGACGGGCAGCGCCGGGTGGAATGCGGGTGCGATCGGCGTCTCGCGGATCGAGGCGGGCGACGGCTACGTCGAATTCACGGCGACGGAGACGAACACGAGCCGGGCGATGGGCCTGAACCGAGGGGATGCCGCCGCCACGCTGGCCGACATCGACTTTGCACTCCATCTCAAAGCCGACGGGACCTTCGAGGCGGTGGAAAACGGCACGGGGCAGGGCAGCCTGGGCAGCTATTCCGCGAGCGACGTCTTCCGGGTCGAGGTCTCCGCCGGCAGTGTGCTGTACAAGAAAAACGGCACCACGCAGTACACGAGCTCGGGAACGCCGGCCTATCCGCTGGTGGCGGACGGCGCTCTCGATACCGTGGGTGCGACGCTCACGAACGTGAAGGTCGTGACGGTCGTGTGGACGAACGCCACGAGCGTCAGCACGTCGGGCGGGAGCCTCACGAAGACGGGCTCGGCGGGTTTCAACGGCGGCGCGTCGACGACGACCTCGTTCTCCGGCGACGGCTACATGGAGTTCTCGGCGGCGGAGACGAACACCGACCGGGTCGCGGGGCTCAGCAACGGCGACGCCAGTCAGTCGGACAGCGACGTGGACTTCGGGATCTGGCTCAAGTCCGACGGCACGGCGCGTGTTCTCGAGGCGGGTACCGACCGCGGTGGATTCGGCTCGTACGCGGCCGGGGACCGCTTCCGTGTCGAGGTCGCAACCGGGGCGGTGAAGTACAGGAAGAACGGTGTGGTGTTCTACACGAGCGGCGTCACGCCGACGTTCCCGCTGCTCGTCGACACCTCGCTCGACGAGGTGGGCGCGACCATCGGCAACGTAACGATCGGGCGCCTCGTGTGGAAGTCGGACTCGGGTCTCACCGTGAACGGCGCCTCTCTCCAGAAGACGGCGTCGACGGCTTGGAACAACGCCGGCGGCGTATCGACCCAGGCGATTCCGTCAGGCACGGGCTCGGTCGAATTCATGGCCAGTGAGACCACGACGGCGAGGCTCATCGGCTTGAGCAACGGGGATACCGACACCGACTATACCGACATCAACTTCGGCATCTACCTCCAGAACAACGGGAACTACGCCGTCTACGAGAATGGCACGTCGAAGACGACGGCGACCGCGTATGCCAACCGCGACATCTTCAAGGTCGAGGTGGTGAGCGGGACGGTCAAGTACTACCGTAACGGGACGCTGGTCTACACGAGCGCGACCACGGCGACGTATCCGCTCCTGATCGACACCGCCCTCAACACGGTCGACAGCACACTCGTGGACGTGTCGTTGTCGGGCGGGGTGGACACGGTACCCGACCCGACGTTTTCTCCGGCGGCGGGTCTGTACACGAGCGCGCAGAGCGTCTCCATCCTCTGCGCCATGCCCGGCGCGACGATCCGTTACACGACCGACGGCAGCACGCCGACGGAATCGTCCACGCTCTACACCGGTGTGATCAGCGTGGGGACGGCCACGACATTGAAGGCGAAGGCGTGGCGCACGAGCTACGAGCCCAGCGGGGTCGTGGCCGCGGCGTACACATTCAATCTCGGGACCCTGGCCGCCCCCACGTTCACCCCGGCGCCGGCCACGTACGCGAGCTCTACGACAGTCACCATGAGCAGCACGCAGTCGGGCGCGACGATCCGCTACACGACGGACGGCAGCGAGCCGACGGGGAGCTCGGCGGCCTACTCGTCGCCGATCGAGGTGACCACCACCACCACCCTCAAGGCGAAGGCCTATCACATCGACTACACGACGAGCTCGACCACCACCGGTACCTACACGATCGAAGTGGCGACGCCGACGTTCACACCCGACGGGGGCAGTTACGCTGCGGGCACGACGATCACGATCGCCACCGCTACCACCGGCGCGACGATCCGCTACACGCTGACGGGCGTCGACCCGACGACGAGCGATCCGATCATCGCGTCCGGCAGTACGGTGGTCGTGGGCAACTACACGCTCAAGGCGAAGGCCTGGAAGACGGGCTGCACGACCAGCGCCACCAAGAGCGCGACGTATACGATGACGGGCACCTTCAGCCCGGGTATGGTCGCCGCCGGCAACAGTCATACGCTGGTGCTGAAGTCGGACGGCACGGTGTGGGCCTGGGGCAACAACGGCTCCGGTCAGTTGGGCGACGGCACCGCTGTGAGCGCGATCCGAGCCGTACGTGTGGCGTCTCTCACCGGTGTGACCGCCATTGCCGCCGGCTACGCGTTCAGCGTGGCTCTCCGTAACGACGGGACGGTGTGGACGTGGGGCAACGACAACTACGGCTCCCTGGGCAACGGCGCCTCCGGACCCTCGACCTGGCCCACCGCGCTCTCGCTCACCGGCGTCACGCACATCGCCGCGGGCGAGTGGCAGGCCCTCGCGCGCAAGTCGGACGGGACGGTGGTGGCCTGGGGTTATAACGCGGATGGCCAGGTCGGCGACGGTACGACGACCACTCAGCAGTCTCCCATCCCCGTCGTCGATCTGGCCGGGGTCGCCGCCGTGGCGGCGGGGCAGAGGCATTCCGTGGCCTTGATGACGGACGGCACGGTCCGCGCCTGGGGTTACAACGCCTCGAGTCAGGTCGGCGACGGCACCACGACCACGCGCCTGACGCCGGTCGTGGTGGACGGCGTCAGCGCGATTACGGCGATCGCTGCCGGGTCCAGCCACACGCTGGCCCTTCGCGACGACGGCAAGGTCTGGGCCTGGGGCTCGAACTCCAGCGATCAGATCGGCGACGGTACGGACGTCCAGCGCTTGTCGGCGGTTCTGGCCCGCATTCAAGGCGTCACCGCGCTCGGGGCGTCGAACGTCGCGTCGTTCGCCGTGAAATCCGACGGCACCGTCTGGAGCTGGGGCGGCCGCGCGTCCGGGGCGCTCGGGGACGGCCTGGTCAGCGGTGAGCAGTCCACGCCGACGCAGATCAGCGGGCTCTCGGGCGTCGTGGGGGTTGCGGGTGGCCAACTGTGGGCCGGCTTTGCGCGGAAGGCGGATGGCCAGTTGTTCGGCTGGGGCTACAACCAGAGCTACGGTGTCGTGGGTGATGGCACGACCATCGTTCGGAAGGCGCCGGTCGAGATCGCCGCGGCCGGCTTCGATTTCAAAGTGGCCACGTCCACCCTCAAGGTTGGCATCACCGCGTACGGCGACATGGAGACGGTGAACGTCACCTCGAACCAGAGCGTCGACATCGCGACGCAGACGTCGGGATCGACCATCTACTACACGACCAACGGCCTGGATCCGACCACATCGGACGCGCCCGTCACCGGTGCCGTCGTCATCAGCGACAACACGACGTTGAAGGCCCGGGCCTACAAGAGCGGCGTGCCGACGAGCAACGTCGATGGCGTGATCTTCGCGTACAAGGTCGCGACGCCTACGTTGAACCCCGTCACTGGTACCTACACCACGGCGCAGAACGTCACGTTGTCGTGCACCACCTCAGGGGCGACGATCCGCTACACGCTGGACGGCAGCGAACCCACGGGATCATCGACGGCGTACTCATCGGCCATCGCCGTCAACACACAGCAGACGATCAAGGCCAAGGCGTTCAAGACGAACTGGACCGATAGCAATACCGCCACCGGGACGTACACCTTCGACTATGGCGCCGGCAGCACACCGAGCATCAGCCCGGCCGCCGGCACCTACGTGGACTCGGTCAGCGTCTCGATCAGCGGCGGACCTTCCGGCGCTACGCTCAGGTACACGACGAACGGCAGCGCGCCCACCGCGTTCTCGCCAATCTATACGGGCGCTTTCGATGTGACCGCGGGCACGACCGTCAAGGCGGTGGCATTCCACATCGACTACGCGCCGAGCGCAGTGGCCAGCGCGGCGTACACGATCCAACTCTCCACACCGAGCCTGAGCCCCGGTACCGGCAGCTACTCCGCCGGCCAGCAGGTCACCGTGTCCACGGCGATCTCCGGAGCGACGCTCCGCTACACGCTGGGCGGGGCCGATCCCACCACCGATGATCCGATCATCCCCTCGGGCACGGTGCTCACCCTGCTCGGCACCACGACCTTGAAGGTGCGCGCCTACAAGTCGGGGTACACGGACAGCGCGGTCGCGTCGGCGACGTACACGATCAGCGGCTCGAACACGGCGGCGGGGACGCTGGTCCAGGGCCACGGTTTGTCGTCTTATGCCACACGCGCGTCGGACAGCACGTTATGGGCCTGGGGTTCCAACGGCAACTACCGCCTGGGCGACGGCACCACGAATACGGCCACGTCGCCCGTGTCGGTGACCGCGTTCGGCACGGTGACGAAGGTCTCCGGCGCGGTCAGCCATTCGGTGGCCCTGCGCAGCGACGGCCTCGTGTACGCGGCAGGCTATAACGGCCAAGGGCAGTTGGGTGATGGCACCACGAGCGCGCGCACGAGCCCGGTGCAAGTGATCACGCTCAGCAGCGTCACCGACGTGGCGGCGGGCCACAACCACGCTCTGGCGGTGACCGGCGGCGCCGTCAAGGCATGGGGAATGAACGACCAGGGACAGCTCGGCGACAACACCACGACCAACCGATCGACGGCCGTCCAAGCGTCGGGGTTGACGAGCGGTGTCACCGCGGTCGCGGGCGGTGGCTCGCACAGCTTGGCTCTCAAGTCGGACGGCACGGTCTGGGCCTGGGGCGACAACTCACAGGGCCAGCTCGGGGACGGGACGACGACGGATCGGCTGGTGCCGACGCAGGTCTCCGGCATTACGACCGCGGTCGCCATCGCGGCGGGCCAGTTGCACAGCTACGCCCTGCTCGCCAATGGCACGGTGAAGGCCTGGGGGGACAACGCCGGGCGGCAGTTGGGCGACGGAAGCACGACTGACAGCTCGACCCCCGTCACCGTCGCGGGGCTGAGCGACATACGGCTCATCGCCTCCGGCGATGACCACGGCCTGGCCGCGCGCGCGGACGGCAGCCTCGTGGGGTGGGGCACCAACACGTGGGGTCAGCTCGGCGATGGCACGGCTACCCCCCGCCCGTATGCGGTGCTCGTGCCGGGCCCCAGCGGCGTCGTGGCCCTGGGTTCGGGCGGGGACTATAGCCTGGCGCTCGGGCGCGACGGAACCGTCTGGGGCTGGGGCCTGAACACCGTGTACCAGCTCGGCGATGGCACACAAGACTCCTCCAACGTTGCGATCAAGCTCGCCGAGCCGGTGATGTCGTGGAAGGCCTCCACCCCTGCTCTCAACGTGGTGGCGGGTACCTACTACACAGAGAAGACGGTCACGCTCACGACCACCTTGCCCTCGTCGGCCATCCACTACACGACGAATGGCGCCGCCCCCACGACCTCGGACCCGAGCGTCTCGTCGGGCGGGACAGTGAACATCACGACCCCCGCCACCCTCACGGCGCGCACGTTCAAAACCGGCTGGTCGTCCAGCAACATGGCCGCCGCCGCGTACGCATTGCAGGTGCCTGGCATCGGCTACTCGCCGGGGGCCGGGACGTACAACACCGACCAGTCGGTCACGCTCAGCGCCGCCGCTGTCACCGGCGTGACGATCCGCTACACGACGGACGGATCGATCCCTACGGAGTCCTCGACCACTTATAGCTCCCCCCTGACCGTGGCCGCCTCGCAGCAGCTGAGGGCCATCGGATGGCGCACGGGCTGGACGCCGAGCGGGTACACCATCGCCACCTACACCATGAAGGTCGCGGCGCCGGTGCCTTCGCCGACGCCGGGCTCGTTCACCTCAGCGCAGACGGTGACGCTGACGAGCTCCACTCCGGGTACGGTGAACATCCACTACACCCTGGACGGATCGGAGCCCAACGAGAGCAGCCCGAGCATCGCTTCGGGCGGCACCGTTCTCGTCGGCCAATCCGCGACGCTCGCGACCATGGCCCGTCGTGCCGGCTGGACCAACAGCGACATCCAATGGGCGTTCTACGCGATCAGCCTGGGGACGGTGTCCACGCCCACGATCTCACCGGCGGCAGGTACGTATACGTCAGTACAGAACGCGACGATCACCACCACGACCACCGGCGCCACGATCCGCTACACGACCGACGGCACGGACCCGACGCCGTGGTCGCCGATCTATGTCGGCCCCATCGCCGTAGACGCCACCATGACGCTGAAAGCCAAGGCCTACAAAGAGGACCAGACGCCGAGCGGCATCGCCTCGAGCGCCTACACGATCAACCTGACGAACACGGTGGCGCCGGCCACGTATAGTCCGCCCGGCGGCGCGTATCCCACGACCAGGGTCGTCACCCTGAACAGCGCCACGAGCGGCTCGCTGATCCACTACACGACCAACGGCCTGGATCCGACGGAGTCCGACTCGTCGGTCAGCCCCGGCGGCACGGTTACGATCGACCGCCACCGCACGCTGAAGACGCGCGTCTACAAGGCGACGATGACGCCGAGCCCGGTCCATCGCGCCGACTATCAGATCACCGGCGCCGTGGCCGCCGGCAACGATGGGCCCCACGGCGTCTCCGTGAAGACGGACGGCAGCGTGTGGTGCTTCGGTGAGAACGGAAGCGGCCAGCTCGGCGACAACACGACGACCGACCGAACGACGCCGGTGCAGGCGGGCGCGCTCAGCGGCATGATCGCCGTGGCGGGCGGCGGCTCACACAGCCTGGCCGTGAAGTCGGACGGCACCGTCTGGGCCTGGGGCGGCAACGCCCAGGGGCAATTGGGCGACAACACCACGACGTGGAGCCCGACGCCGGTGCAGACGAGCGGGCTGACCACCGCAGTGG
>Ga0075429_100003929_pt1 | contig 12709 bp, 9 predicted proteins | sample RhiMetdeltSRZDD3_FD_75295 | JGI IMG/M metagenome (GOLD analysis project Ga0075429, IMG submission 75295) | Populus rhizosphere microbial communities from Tennessee, USA - Rhizosphere MetaG P. deltoides SRZDD3 | ecosystem: Host-associated > Plants > Roots > Rhizosphere > Soil | place: USA...
AGGATTTTAAGGGATTAAAATCATATATGAACAGCCCCTGGAATGGCTGGGATAATATTTATTGGATGGAAGCAAAAGAAGTGATTGATAACTGGTAGTTTAATCTAAATTTAAACAAGTTCATTCTGCCTCATCTGAAATTTGAGTGATATGAAAAAGGCGACAATAATATCTGCAGTTATGTCTTTTTCAATTTGTTCAGTGTCACAGAAACCGTATACTGCAAATACCTTATCGTTTGACAACACAATGAAAAGGAATAGTTATTCTATAGCTGATATCTCCTGGATAGCAGGTAAATGGAAAGGAGAAGAAGACAGTACCATAATTGAAGAGCATTGGATGCAGCCGGAAGGCAACAACATGCTTGGCATGTTCAGGATGATACAGGGAAATAAACCTCTTTTATATGAACTCATGATCATTTTCCCGGAAAATAATTCCGTTACATTGCGTTTGAAACATTTTAACGGGAATATGAAAGGTTGGGAACATAAAGATTCTAGTGGCATTTCATTTCCATTGATAAAAATAGACGGTAAAAAGGCATATTTCGACGGTCAAACATACCACCTCATGGATAATAATACACTTGTTGTTTATGTAGCACAGGTCAGGAAAGAGGGGTCGGTAACTGAGGCAATTTTCAAGTACAAGCGTATGGAGTAAGAATTTTGGAATGAGTTTCTCTTTATATAGAGCGGAACGACCAAGCTTAAATGAGCCTTATAGATCAACAACTAAAAAACAATGACATGAAAAAGATCATCATTGCAGCCATACTTTTTTCATCGTGTGCATCACAACAGCATGATACAAGTAAACAAGCTGCAGAAGAAATTAAGACCGCGGATGTGGCTATGAGTGACCTCGCCACAAAGGAAGGTTTTTTCCAGGCATTATTAAAATATGCAGATGATAGCCTGATCATTCCAAGAGAAGGTAAACTGCCAATGATCGGAAAGGTCGAAGTCGCAAAGGGCTGGGCTGAAAAACCAGTGATCAAAGAACTTACATGGAAACCATTAAGGGCAGAAGCATCACAAAGCGGTGATATAGGTTATTCATTTGGCTATGCAATATACCAGGGCAAAGACACCACCACGTATACTAACTATTGCACTATTTGGAAAAAACAAAAGGATGGCTCATGGAAATTTGTGTATGATGCAGGTAATAATATTCCGGTGCCTGGAAATAATTTTTTCGAATAGAAATTCAAAAAATATGGAAAGGCATTTTATTCATGCCTGTTCTTTTTTAACCTATAAAGTCAGGTTTGTTTTTCTACTATCAGAATTGTAACAGGAATGCTGTTCCTTCTCCGTCTCTGGATTGTACGTGTATATTTCCTTTATGCAGCATCATTATTTGCTTACAAAGACTTAGGCCAATGCCGCTCCCGCTTTTTTTAGTGCTGAAAAATGGAATGAAGATCTTCTCTATTATTTCTGCCGGCATACCGCTGCCATTGTCGGCAACTTTAATTATGGCTTTACGGTTGTTACTTAAATACGCCGATAAAACTATGCGTGGATGATTTTTTTCTTTTACGGCTTCAATTGCATTGACAACAAGGTTAATTAAAACTTGCTCAAGAAGATTAGTATCTGCTTCAAGTGTGAGATCCGGATCCTTTAATATTGTTTCTATTTCAATATTCTTTTGCTCAAGCGTGGGTTGCATCAATTGCAATAGGTTTTCGAAAATATCGCGTACATAAATTCTCTTCAGATTCAGCGTTGTTATTTTATTAAGATTGCGATAGGTTTCAGCAAACTTCAAAAGCCCTTCGCTTCTTCGCTTGATAGTTTCAATACCCAATTCAAGATCATCAACCGATCCGGATTCATTGCTTAAGACGGCCACTGATTGCTGTAAGCGGTGTTTTAAAGTTTCTGCAAGAGAAGAGATAGGTGCCACTGAATTCATTATCTCATGTGTCAATACACTTAGCAGTTTCTGCCATGCTTTTGATTCTGTTTCATCAAGGGCTTCATTTACATTTTGAAAAGCGATGAGCTTATAAATTTTTCCTTCTGTTTGAAATGCCGTAGCGGACAACAATACTTTAAACGAAGAAGTTTCCAGGTGTGCGGTCGCTATTCGTCCATCACCCGGTTTCACTGAAATGATCTGCTGATACAATGTCTGATCTCTCCTTTCCAATGAATGAATTGTTTTCAAATAGGGGAGCTGCATCATTTTCTTAAGCGATTCATTCATCCAAACAATTTTTCCGCTGTCTTCTTCATAAGAAAGAATACCGGTATCAACAAGCTCAAGTATTTTTTGCAGATATTGATATTGTGTTTCTTTCTCTTTACTGATGACTTTAAACGTTGTGTTGATCTCATTGAATCCCTGACGAAGTGGTTGTATTTCTACCGGCGCATGTTTTACATCAAAGCTTCTCGAAAAATCACGGTAGTGCACTGATTCAACAAACTGCCCAAGCTCATCATGTGCTTTTTTATGGAAGCGGTAAAAATCGACAAGCTGGTAAATAATGACCGGGCCGGCGAGGAGTAAATAAACATAGAGTTCTTTTACTAAAAGAAAAGAAGTGATGCTTAATGTTATAAATAAGAAGATCACTCTTGTTAAAATCCGCCATTCAAATTGCTTAAATATCATACCCCCTGTCCCCCTAAAGGGGGAACTTAGATTTAATTTTTATTAAAAATATGCAAAGTCAAAAATAGCTAGTAACAAATTATTGATAGTAACAAATACGTTTAAAAAAAATTACATGTTGAAAATTTTTCATACAATAAAGTTTATTCTACCTAAGTCACCCCTTTAGGGGGACAGGGGGTTTAAATATCATACTTACTTAACCTCCTGTACAATGCAGTTCTTGTTAATCCTAATTCTTTAGCAGCCTTCGTAATATTGCCGTTATTTTTTTCTATCACTTTTAAAATAGTATTTTTTTCAATTGTACTTAATTTCATTTCTTCGGGCTCGTTATCGCTTGCAATAGCAGATTCAATTGGAGAAAAGATCAGATCATTGGCCTGTAATACATCATCATCGGCCATGATCACTGCTCTTTCAATTGTATACTGAAGTTCCCGTACGTTTCCGGGATAATGATAGCTCATCAATTTCTCAATCGCTTTGTTATCAAATTCCAGTGCCGGCTTTATATATTTATTGCAATACAACCTGCAGAAATGTCTTGCGAGCAATAATATATCGCTCCCTCTTTTGCGAAGGGAAGGCATTACAATTTCAACCGTATTGATACGGTAGATAAGATCTTTTCGAAAACGGTTTTCGTTCGCAAGTTCACTTATTGAAACATTGGTTGCGCAGATCAATCTGATATCAACAGCAATCGCCTCATTGCTTCCAAGCCTGCTGATTTGCCGGTTTTGTAATACATTCAATAGCTTAGCTTGTTGTTGCAAAGAAATGTTTCCGATCTCATCAAGAAAAAGCGTTCCTCCATTTGCTGATTCAAACCTTCCCATCCTGTCTTCCCTTGCATCGGTAAAAGCACCTCGCTTATGACCGAACAATTCACTTTCAAATAATGATTCTGTGAGCGCACCTACATCAACTTTTATATATGGTTTATCAGCACGCAACGATTGTTGATGAATTGCTTTTGCAACCAGGTCTTTTCCCGTTCCGTTTTCTCCTAATATTAAAATATTGGCTTCAGTGGGTGCGATTTTTTCAACCTTATAAAATATTTGCTGCATCACTTCCGATTCACCAATTAATTCCCGGCCAATAATTGAATCCGAGTTCAAACCGGGCGTAAGTGATGTTTTGGTTTCTTTTCTTTTTAATGAATCTTTAATTATTGAAATGAGCTTTTCATTATGCCAGGGTTTTACCACAAAGTCAGCGGCTCCTTCTTTTAGCGACCGCACAGCCAGGTCAATATCGCCATACGCGGTGATCATGATCACAGCAGAATCAACTTTTGATTTTTTTATTTCATGTAGCCAAAACAAACCTTCATTGCCGGTATGAATTGAACTGGTGAAATTCATATCCAGCAAGATCAGATCAAAGTGATCTTTGTTTAAATGCCAGCGAAGGTTTTCCGGATTTTTTTCGGTTATTACCTCTTTCACTTCTGTTTTTAATAATAACCTTACGGCGGTCAGCACATCGGGGTCATCATCTACAACTAATATGGACGCATTCTTTAATATCATCTATACTCCACTTAAGATTTTTCAACATGCATTTTAACAACTTCTGCAATTATACCATAATTACAAAGTCATGGCAATTAATTTTTTAGTAATAAATGTGCCAGTCGGGTGTATCAAAAGCGTACAGTGGATGTATCACTAACGAACAGTTTCGTAGATCGGCGGCTTGTAACATTCTGTAAATCAAAATCGTCCTAAACTGGCATATTCTTCCCATAAGGATAACCAGTTTTCTCATGTAGATATTTATTAAGCTGCTTCAGTCTTCAACGCAGTCGTAAGGTTGGAGCAGCTTATTTTAACAAATCGGACTTTTTAAAACCAATTATAACCGTGGATAGAGTCATTGCAAAAAAGAAATGGAGCCGCAAACGCATATTGACCATTGCCGGAATTGTCGGCATTATTGTTTTGATTGCCGGAGCTTATTATATGACTTCAGGAAAACCGCGCCTGAACGTTGAAGCTGAAAGGATCACGATCAGTGAAGTAAAGTCTGGTCCATTCAAAGAATTCATTCCGGTTAATGGAATTGTGTTGCCTATCACTACAATTTATCTCGATGCGTTGGAAGGCGGAAGAGTGGAAGAAAGATATGTTGAAGATGGTGCTATTATGAAAAAAGATCAACCGATCCTCCGGCTATCCAATACTGATCTGGAGTTGAGCCTGGTACAGCAGCAAACCTCAGTTTATAACCTTCTTACACAAATGCAGATCTCTCAAAACCAGGCAGAACAGAATAAAGTTACCCGCATGACCCAGTTGGCTGATGTAACCGCGCAATTCAAGGAAGCGGAAAGACTTTATAAGCTTAATAAAAGACTTTATGAGCAAAAAGTAATTGGTGCGCAGGAGTTCAAGCAATCCGAGATTAATTATCAATCCCTGTTAGATAAAAAGGGACTTTCCGAACAGATCGTAAAACAGGATTCTGCATCTGGAAACCAGCAATTAAGACAGGCTCAACAATCTTACAGAGGTTCACAAGAAGCGCTTAACGTAATGCAGAAAAAAGTTGGCGACCTGATAGTAAGAGCACCTGTTGATGGACAACTCACTTCACTAGATGCAGAAATAGGTCAATCAAAAAATAAAGGTGAAAGACTTGGTCAGCTTGATATCCTCAGCGGTTTTAAAGTAAGAGTAGATATTGATGAACATTATATTTCCCGTATCTACACTGGCTTAATAGGAGATTTCACTTTTGCCAATAAGAGCTATAAGCTGAAAATTAAGAAAGTTTACACACAGGTAACCAATGGCCGTTTCCAGGTTGATATGGAATTTGAAGGTGAAGTTCCACAAGGCATTCGCCGCGGACAGACACTGCAAATCGGACTTGCATTAAGTGACGAGATAACGGCGTTGCTTTTGCCAAAAGGCGGGTTCTATCAGCAAACCGGTGGCAACTGGATATTCAAAGTGGCCGATAATGGAAAGACAGCATATAAAGTAGATATACAACTTGGCATGCAAAGCCCCGACTATTACCAGGTATTGCAGGGATTAAAAGCAGGCGATAAAGTAGTTACATCAAGCTATGAAAACTATGGGAACATGCAGGAACTCGTTATTAAAAATTAGAACAAACTCATAAACGTATAGCCATGAAAAATAAAATCATCTATTTGTGCTTCCTGATTTTTTCAGCCAGTATGATCTCTTCCGCTAAAAAAACACCGGGTACGATCTCGGCTTGCTCAGCGGCAGAAATTAAGAAATGCAAAGAGGCAAAAAAAACCGAAGCCAATAAAGAAACCGAGTTTGCACTTCCTTCGCTCGGGCTTTTCTTTTTCAACATCTAAACTTTCACCTTCACTTTAAAAAATAAAAAATGATCAAGATTGCAAATCTCGAGAAAACTTATCGCACAGAAGAAGTAGAAACAGTAGCCTTGAACAAACTTTCTTTTGAAATAAAAGAAGGAGAGTTCGTAGCAGTAATGGGCCCATCGGGTTGTGGTAAATCTACATTATTAAACATTGTGGGCTTGCTTGATGACCCGGATGACGGCAGTTACCAGTTCAATGGAATTGAAGTTGCAAAATTCAATGAACGCAAAAGAGCCGATCTGCGTAAGAGGAATATCGGTTTTGTGTTCCAGAGCTTTAATCTTATTGATGAGCTAACTGTTTTTGAAAATGTTGAATTGCCTCTTATTTACACGGGTGTAAAAGGTGCTGACCGGAAAAAGAGAGTGGAAGAAGTGTTGGATAAGATGCAGATCATGCATCGGCGCAATCACTACCCGCAACAATTATCGGGTGGTCAGCAGCAGCGTGTGGCAGTAGCAAGAGCCGTTGTCAATAAACCAAAGTTGATACTTGCCGATGAGCCGACAGGTAATCTTGATTCACATAATGGAAGCGAGGTAATGCAAATGCTAACTGATCTTAATGAGCAGGGCACGACGATCATCATGGTAACTCACTCTGAGCATGATGCCCGCTACAGTCATCGTATAATTCGTATGCTGGATGGACAAACAGTGACTGAGAATATATTGGTGTAAACGGAAGTCAGAAGTATGAAGTCGGATGTCAGACTTCGTACCTCAGACTTCTGACTTCATTTCTTAAAGTATAGCCATGTTTAAAAATTATCTTAAAATAGCATGGAGAAACCTTGTAAAGAATAAAACCTTTTCTTTCATAAACATTATAGGTCTGGCTTCAGGCTTTGCCTGTTTTATTTTAATTGCCTTGTATGTAGCCGATGAATTAAGTTATGATCGCTTTAATAAAAAAGCAGGTCGTATTTATCGCATAAACTCCGATATTGTTTTTGGCGGAAATAAATTACACCTCGCAGTAGCTTCAGATCCTATGGGAGCTACATTAAAAAAAGATTATCCACAGGTGGAGGAATATGTTCGTTTCTATACGTCAAATGGCTCAAAACTAATTAAGAAAGGAGATCAGTATATCAATGAAAATGAGGTGGCCCATGCTGATTCAACTCTCTTTGATGTATTCACTCTTCCTGTAATTGCAGGTGACGCAAAAACTGCATTGAATGAACCCAACACTGTTGTTGTTTCTGAATCAGCTGCGAGGAAATATTTTGGGACTACTGATGTGTTAGGGAAAACTATTGAAACTGACGACAACGGAAGTACACTATACAAAATAACGGCGGTAATGAAGGATATACCGCATAATTCTCATTTTAATTTTTCCATGATCTTCTCCATGGATAATGTGCAATATCAATGGGGACAATTTTTAAGTCATAATCATCAGACATATTTATTGCTGAAGCCGGGAACAGATTACAAAGCATTTGAAAAGAATTTCTCACAATTCATCAATAAATATGTAGTGCCGCAGGCGGCTCAATTCATGCAGATCAAATCAATGGATGAGTTTGAAAAAGCGGGAAACAAACTGAAGTATAGCCTGACCCCATTAACTGATATCCATCTTCATTCCGATCGTACTGTTGAGATGGGTGTAAACGGCAACATTCAATACGTATATATATTTTCCGTAATTGCCCTGGTAGTGTTGATCCTTGCTTGCATCAATTTTATGAATCTTTCTACGGCAAGATCAGCAAGCAGGGCAAAAGAAGTCGGCATCCGTAAAGTTGTTGGTTCAGAAAAAAGGTATTTGATAAGGCAATTTTTAACCGAGTCGATTTTAACAACTATCCTTTCAACTGTACTTGCCATTAGTATTGCAGCGCTTTGCATGTCGTGGTTCAACAATTTATCAGCAAAAGAATTACGCATTTCAGATATTCTGCAACCAAAATATCTTTCAGTTCTTATTGCGTTGCCTATCATTGTCGGTTTGTTAGCCGGTATTTATCCTGCATTTGTTCTCTCTTCCTTTAATCCAATTGTAGTTTTAAAAGGGAAACTGAGTGGTGGATTGAAGAGAAGCAATTTGAGAAATATTTTAGTGATTAGTCAATTCACGATCTCTATTTTCCTTATTGCTGCCACGATCATTGTATTTCGACAGCTGAATTTTATCCAGACAAAGAAACTTGGGTTCAATAAAGATCAAATGCTCGTCGTCAGAACTGGTGCTTTGGATAATAAACGTGATGCTTTTAAGAACGAAGTATCAAAGCTTCCCGGAGTAAAAGCTTCTACTTATGCGGGATTTCTTCCCGTGTCTGGCTATTCAAGAAATGATGTTAGCTTTTCTACAAGCACGGCAATGACTGCAGAAAACAGTTTGAATATGCAGGTGTGGGATATTAGTTATGAGTATATACCGGTGATGGAAATGGAGATTATAAGGGGAAGAAACTTTTCAAAAGAATTTGGTGCAGATTCAAATGCAACGATAATCAATGAAACTGCGGCGAAGCTTCTTGGTTGGGATAATCTTACCGGAAAAAAACTTTATACATTTTACCAGGATCAGGTCGGAACAAGACTCATTGGCCGGGATGTGATCGGGGTTGTAAAAAACTTTCATTTCGATTCAATGAAAGAAAACATCGGACCACTTTGTTTCCGGCTAGCAAATAACTCATGGATTACGGCATTTAAAGTAAACACTTCAGACATAAAACAACTTGTTGGTACTATCGAAAATAAATGGAAAACAATGGCCCCGGGCAAACCATTCAGTTATCAGTTCATGGATGAAGCTTTTGATAGCATGTATCGCATTGAACAGCGCACCGGTAAACTGGGGTTAACACTTGCTATTATTGCAATTGTTATCGCATGTCTCGGATTATTCGGTTTAGCAACGTATACTGCGGAACAAAGAATAAAAGAAATAGGTGTTCGTAAAGTGCTTGGTGCTACTATCAGCAATATAATAACGATGCTGTCTAAGGATTTTATGATCCTTGTACTCATTGCATCAGCATTAGCCATTCCATTAGCATGGTGGGCAATGAACAGATGGTTAGAAGATTTTGCCTACAGGATAAACATTGGTTGGTGGATATTTATTGCAGCAGGTGTTATTGCTCTATTGATCGCTTTGATAACAGTGAGTTCACAAGCGATTAAAGCGGCGTTGGCTAACCCTGTAAAATCATTACGAACTGAATAATTAATAATTATTGATTAATAATTATTAAAACAAACATTATGATCAAGAATTATTTTAAAATAGCCTGGAGAAACCTTTTACATAACAAGACGTTTTCTCTAATTAATATTTTCGGACTTGCGCTCGGAATGACCTGCAGTCTATTAATTATGCTTTGGTTGAAAGATGAGTTGAAAAGAGACAGGTTTCATGCAAATGATAAAAGGTTGTTTCGTGTAATGGAGAACCAATATTATTCTGGTGATATTTCGACATTCCCATCGACCCCCGGTATACTGGCTGAGAATATTGTAAAGGATATACCTGAAATAGAAATGGCCAGCCAGATGCTTTGGGAAGAGCAACCCTTGTTCACTGTTGGCGATAAGTTTGACAAAGAAAAAGGCCGTTACGTACAAAAAGATTTTTTAAGGATGTTCTCTTTTAAGCTGGTAAAAGGCGACGCAGCCACTGCGCTTGCCAGGCCTGATGCTGTCGTAATTTCAGAAAAATTAGCTGATAAATATTTTAAAGGAGAAGACCCGATCGGAAGAATGATTAAGATCGATGGTAAAGAAAGTGTGGTTGTTACAGGCGTGCTCGAAGAAGTTCCCGAACTGTCATCGTTGAAATTTGATTTTTTACTGAGTTATGATATATGGTTCAAAAAAAATGACTGGGCAAAAGAGTGGGATAATAACGGGCCGAGGTGCTATGTAATGCTTGCGCCTAATGCTTTAGTTGAAAACGTGAATGCGAAGATCAAAGGGTATATTAAATCAAAGAAGAAGGACAGTAACGTAGACCTCTTTCTTCAGAACTATGGAGAGTCGTATCTCTATTCCAATTGGGATAATGGAAAGCAAGCAGGAGGCCGTATAGAATATGTAAGAATATTTTCGTTTGTAGCTGTGATTATATTATTGATCGCTTGTATAAACTTCATGAATTTAGCAACAGCCCGTTCTTTAAGAAGAGCAAGAGAGATCGGTGTACGCAAGGTAGTCGGTGCAGGAAAAAGACAATTGATCGCTCAATTCATTGGTGAATCAATGTTTGTTTCTTTTCTGGCCATTCTTTTTTCTCTTTTGATCGTCGCGCTGATACTTCCTTCATTTAATGTATTAACTGAAAAAAACCTGGCGATTGATCTCGCTGATCCTGCATTTTTATTGATCGTGGTGGGATTAACAGTGGTAACCGGCGTTATCTCCGGTTCGTACCCGGCTTTGTTCATGTCAACGTTAAAGCCAATAGTTGTCTTGAAAGGACTTCTGAAATTTAAATCCGGCGCCACATATTTTAGAAAGGGACTTGTTGTTTTTCAGTTTGCTCTGTCTATTTTTCTAATACTCGGAATGATCATTATTTATCGCCAGATAAGTTATATCAACAATAAAAATCTTGGATTTGCAAAAGAAGACCTTTTATATATGCCGCTTGAAGGTGGTTTGCAAAAAACCTTTTTCGCTTTCAAAGACGAGCTTCTCAAGCAGCCTGGAATAAAGAATATTTCAAGTGCACAAAGCAGCCCGCTGGAAGTCGGTAGTTCAACACAAGGTGTACGCTGGCCGGGAAAAGATACCACCAAACTTATCTTATTCAGTAATAACCCCATTACTTATGATTATGTAAAAACAATGGGAATTGAATTGTTAGCTGGAAGAGATTTTGATCCTTCGTATAGTTTGGATACTATGAATTATTTGGTGAACGAAGCAGCGGCAAGGAAGATCGGTTATAAGGACCCTGTTGGTAAAGAGCTAACGATGTGGGGTGACAAAGGAACCATTATAGGGCTGATGAAGGATTTTCATCATAATTCATTGCATGTACCTATCGAACCATTGATCCTTCGGTTGTACAAAGGAAGTTGGGTGAAAGAGGGCGGATATTGGGGAAATGTTATTATAAGAACAGAGAAAGGACAGTCAAAGCAGGCGTTGGCAAGTATGGAAAAGGTATTCAAGAAGTTTAGTCCTGGTTTTCCTTTCAAATATTATTTTACTGATGATGAGATCGAAAAAAATTATAAAGCTGAATATACAGTAAGCAAGCTCTCCCGGTATTTTGCATTTCTCGCCATTTTCATTTCCTGTCTTGGATTGTTTGGATTGGTAACATTTACAGCAGAACAGAAAACAAAAGAAATAGGAATTCGCAAAGTACTTGGCGCATCAGTAACGGGTATTGTTAGAATGCTCTCAAAAGATTTTTTAAAGCTGGTGCTTCTTGCGGCTGTTATTGCCTTCCCTGTTGCATGGTGGCTGATGCATAAATGGCTAATGGATTTTGAATACCGAATTGATATTGGATGGTGGGTATTTGTCGTGGCCGGTATTGTGGCATTATTGATCGCCTTATTAACGATCAGCTTCCAGTCTATAAAAGCTGCGATTGCTAATCCTGTCAAGAGTTTACGAACAGAATAATTTATAACATGTTTAAAAATTATGTCAAAACAGCATTTCGAAACCTGTGGAAGAACAAAACCTACAGTTTTCTAAATGTATTTGGGCTTGCCGTTGGTATCGCATGTGCGGGGCTTATCTTTTTATGGGTCGAAGATGAGTGGAACTATGATCATAGTCATGCAAAGAAAAATCAGTTATATCAGGTGTTGGAGAATCAGCCATTTGAAGGAAAGACATACACATTTGGTGCTACTCCGGGTTTATTGGCCGGGGCAATGAAAGAAGAGATTCCGGGTATTAAAAATAGCTGCCGGCTTACCTGGCAGCAATACACTTTATTCAATCTTGGTGAAAAATCAATTTATGAAAGGGGATTTTATGCTGACTCTTCTATATTCAACCTCTTTACTATACCATTTATACAAGGGCGGCCAGAAAATGCATTTCCTCAATTGCATTCATTGGTGATATCAGAGACGATGGCCAAAAAATTTTTTGGCGATCAAAAAGACATACTTGGAAAAACGTTGAAAGTTGACAACAAGAATGATTTCCTGGTAACCGGAGTATTTAAAGACCTGCCGGCTAATTCAACCATAAAATTTGACTGGCTCGCTCCATTTAAAATTTATTTTGATCAAAATAACTGGTTGACCGGCTGGAACAATAATGGAATACAAACTTTTGTTGAGCTCGAAGCGAAAGCTGATCTATCCGCTGTCAATAAAAAATTGTATGGGTATATAAGAACAAAAGACACGGCGGCTTCCGCACTGCCATTTTTATTCAGCATGAACGATTGGAGGCTTTACAGCAAATTTGAAGAAGGCAAACAGGTCGGCGGGCGAATTCAATATGTTCGCATGTTCAGCATTATTGCCTGGATCATTTTGTTGATTGCGTGTATCAATTTCATGAATCTTGCCACCGCAAGGTCTGAAAAAAGAGCCCGGGAAGTAGGTGTAAGAAAAGTTTTAGGTGCAGGGAAAAAAATTCTTGTTGCGCAATTCATCTGTGAAGCGATGTTGATGGCATTTCTATCACTGCTATTTGCCGTTGCGATCATCTATTTCGTCTTGCCGGCTTTCAATAAATTGGTTGAGAAAAAACT
>Ga0075429_100003932_pt1 | contig 12707 bp, 11 predicted proteins | sample RhiMetdeltSRZDD3_FD_75295 | JGI IMG/M metagenome (GOLD analysis project Ga0075429, IMG submission 75295) | Populus rhizosphere microbial communities from Tennessee, USA - Rhizosphere MetaG P. deltoides SRZDD3 | ecosystem: Host-associated > Plants > Roots > Rhizosphere > Soil | place: USA...
CCGGCGCAGCAGGTGGAAGTACTGCCCGGCGGTCGACGGGTTGACGATGCGGATGTTCTCCTGCGCGGCGAGCTGCATGAAGCGCTCCAGCCGCGCGCTCGAGTGCTCGGGCCCATTGCCCTCGTACCCGTGCGGCAGGAGGAGCGTGAGGCGCGAGCTCTGCGTCCACTTCGAGAGCCCGGAGACGACGAACTGGTCGATGACGACCTGGGCGGAGTTGACGAAGTCGCCGAACTGCGCCTCCCAGAGTACGAGCGCGCGCGAGACGGCGACCGAGTAGCCGTACTCGAAACCGAGCGCGCCGGTCTCCGAGAGCGGCGAGTTGTAGACCTGGAAGGGCGCGCGCGAGGTCGGCAGGTGCTGGATCGGCGCGTACTTCTCGCCGGTCTCGAAGTCGTGCAGCACGAGGTGGCGGTGCGAGAACGTCCCGCGCTCCGTGTCCTGGCCGGTGAGGCGCACCGGCGTGGCGTCGGCGAGGAGGGTGCCGAAGGCGAGCGCCTCCGCCTGCCCCCAGTCGATCCCGCCCTGGTCGCCGAGCGTGTCGCGCCGCCGCTCGAGCGCCTTGGCGAGCTTCGGGTGGACCGTGAAGCCCTCGGGTACCTCGAGCAGGCGCTCGTTCAGCTCCTGGAGCTGCGCGAGCGGCACAGCCGTCTCGAGGTGCGCGTCGGCGCCGCGGCCGATGCGGCGCTCTCTGCGCTTGCCGCCACCTTCGAACGAGGCCTTGAGCTCCTCGTGCACCGAGCGCATCCGCGCCTGCACCTCGTCCATGAAGCCCTCGACCTCGTCGGGCGTGACGAGGCCCTCGTCGGCGAGCCGCTGCGCGTACTGGTCGCGGACGGTCGGGTGCTTCTCGATCAGCTTGTACATGAGCGGCTGTGTGTAGCTCGGCTCGTCGCCCTCGTTGTGGCCGAAGCGCCGGTAGCCGACGAGGTCGACGACGATGTCGTGCCGGAACTTCGCCCGGAACGCCATGGCGAGCCGGATCGCAGAGACGGCCGCCTCGGCGTCGTCGGCGTTCACGTGGATGATCGGCGTGTCGAAGCCCTTGGCGAGGTCGCTCGAGTAACGCGTGGAGCGACCCTCGTCCGGGTCGGTCGTGAACCCGACCTGGTTGTTGGCGATGATGTGGAGCGTGCCGCCGGTCGCGTAGCCGGCGAGCTCCTGGAGGTTGAGCGTCTCGGCCACGACGCCCTGGCCCGGGAAGGCAGCGTCGCCGTGGATGAGCACGGCGAGCGCCGCGGAGGGATCGTGCTCGCCGGCGGCAGAGGCGTGGTCGGTCTGCGCCGCGCGGGTCTCGCCCTCGACGACCGGGTCGACGAACTCCAAATGGCTCGGGTTCGACGCGAGGGAGACGGTGACCTCGCCGCTCTGCGTCTCGCGGGTGCCCGCGGCGCCGAGGTGGTACTTCACGTCGCCGGAGCCGCTCTCGAGATCGGTGGAGACGGCCTCGAGGACGCGCTCGCCCTCGAACTCGCGCAGGATCGCGTCGACCTCGCGGCCGACGGTGTGCGCGAGGACGTTGAGGCGGCCGCGGTGCGCCATGCCGAGGACCACGCGGCGCGCGCCGTCGGCGGCGGCCAGCTCGATCGCCTCGTCCAGCATCGGGACCATGACGTCGAGGCCCTCGATCGAGAACTGCTTCTGGCCCAGGAAGGCGCGGCGCAGGTAGCGCTCGAAGCCCTCCACGTCGGACAGGCGCCGCAGCAGGGCCTTCTTTTCGTCGGCCGCGAAGGGCCGGCGGAACTGGCCGGACTCGATCGCCTCCCGCAGCCAGAGCCGCTGCTCGTGGCTCGAGATGTGCTCGAGCTCGTAGGCCATCGTCCCGCAGTAGGTCTCCCGCAGGATCGGTAGCGCCTCCGCCAGCGTCTCCGCCTTCACGTAGAGGCGCAGGACGCCCGCGGGGATGAGCGCCATGAGGTCGGGCGTCAGCCGCGGCTCGAGCCGTTCAGGATCGAGCGCGGGGTCACCCGGCGGCTCCGAGCCGAGCGGGTCGAGGCGCGCGGCGAGCAGGCCGTGCGTGCGGTGTGCCTTCACGAGGGACATCGCGGCCGCGACGCCGCCGAGCAGGAGCCGGTCGGGCTCCGCCTCGACGGCCGGTGGAGCGGCCGCAGGCGCCGGAGCGCCGTTCCCGCCGGGCATACCGTCGGGGTAGAGCTCGCGTAGCCGGCGGAGGAGCGGGAGGTGCTCGACCAGCGCCTCGGGGCTCGCCTCGAAGAGAGCCCGCCACTGTGGGTCCACCGACTCGGGAGCTGCGAGGTAGTCGGCGAGGAGCTCCTCGACGAAGCCGGTGTTCAGATCGTCAATCTGGTCGCGTTCCACGCCCTCGAAATGAGGATAGCGACTGGGGCGATCGGCGCCCCCAGCCGGTAAGCTTCACAAAGTGAAGCGAGGACGCACGGCCGACCCGTACCGGGACCTCGACGTCATCGATTCGCGCGGACCGCGGTTCAACCAGGCGACGATCGGGCTGCTCGCGCTCGTCTCCGTCGTGACCGGCTGGTGGCCGCTCCTGGCGATCCTCGCGCTCCAGCTCGCCGTCGGCCTGATCTTCGGCCGCCGCTACTGCCTGCCGTGCCTCGCCTACTTCGAGCTCGTCCAACCACGCTTCGGCGAGGGGCCGATCGAGGACTCGCGGCCGCCGCGCTTCGCGAACATGGTGGGCGTCGTCGTCCTCGGCGCGGCCTCGGTCGCACACGCGGTCGGAGTGACGACGCTGGGCTGGGCGCTTGCCCTCGTGGTCGCCGGCCTGGCCCTGCTCGCCGCGGCCACGGGGCTCTGTGCGGGCTGTGAGATCTACCGGATCGGCGCGCGGCTCCGCGGAATCCGCTCACACCGGCTCGACCGGGTCGAGCTCGCGGACTTCGGCCTCACGCCCGACGGCGAGGTCGTCCTCCAGTTCACGCACCCGCTCTGCAGCGACTGCCGTACGCTCGAGGAGCGCCTTCGCGCGGAGGGCCGGCGCGTCGTCACGGTCGACGTCTCGAGGCAGCCGGACCTCGCCCGCAAGTACGGCGTCGCGCTCGTCCCCACGGCCGTGTCCGTTACGGGGACGGGGGCCGTGCAGGCCCGCCTGGCGGGATGATCGTCAGGCCGGACGCGACCGTCCGGCGACCGCCGACGTCGTAGATCACGTCCACGGAGTCGTTCTTGCGGTAGGTGCCGGCGACGCCGAGGAACATGCTGGCCCAGCGCAGCGGGCCGAGCCGGCCCTCGCGCGCGAGCGGCCTGGAGAAGCGCAGCACCTCGCCCGAGACGACGTAGTCCTTGCCCTGCTCCTGCCGCACGCCGTTCACGAAGACCTCGACCGGCCCCGTCGCGTCGGGAGGGAGCTGCACGAGCCAGGCGTCGTCCATCGAGGACAAGCCTAACCTCCTGAAGGCCGGGGAACATGGGGGAAACAGGGTTCCCCCATGAAGCTCCCCTCGGCGCGCGAAAACCCTCTCCCAGCTTCCGGCGGTGCCGATCCGGGGCTCCTCCTCGCCGCTGAGGAGGGTACCCCGTCCGCACTCACTGAACCACATTTCGGGGGAATTTCAACTCCCCCGAACGAGTGACTTTCGTCGCGAAGCCAGGCCGTCGCACGGGCGAATAGAATCGCACCGGCCATGCGGAGGAAGCCCGCCGTCATCGTCGTGCTCGCGGCGCTCGTGCTCGCGGCCGCCCCGGCTGCGCTGGCCGCCGACCCCGGTTTCGGGCCGCCGTCCACCGGGAGCGACAGCGGCGAGGCCATTCGCTGGCTCTACTGGTTCGTCTTCGCGATCTGCGCGGTCGTCTTCGTCGCCGTCGAGACGGCGCTCATCCTCTTCGTCATCCGCTTCCGGCGCCGCGGGTCGGCCCCGCCGGACGCCGAGGGCCCGCAGATCCACGGCAACACGCGCGTCGAGATCATCTGGACGGTCATCCCGGCGATCATCCTCGCGGGGATCGCGATCGTCGTCCTCGCCCGCTCCTCGGCGGTGCAGGCGACCGGCGGCGACCGGTCGGACGAGCTGGTCATCCGCGTCGAGGGGCACCAGTTCTACTGGGAGTACGTCTATCCGGACGGCCAGATCTCGATCGACACCCTCATCCTGCCGGTCGACCGGCCGGTCAAGCTCGAGCTCGTCTCCTACGACGTGATCCACAGCTGGTGGGTGCCCGACATCACCGGGAAGCGGGATGCCATCCCCGGCAAGACGAACACGCTCAACTTCACGCCGAACCGCGAGGGTGTGTTCGAGGGCAAGTGCGCCGAGCTCTGCGGCGTCCTGCACGCCGTCATGCCGACCGTCGTGGAGGTGGTCACGGAGACCGAGTTCACCGACCGGTTGACGCTGCTCACCGGGCAGGACCAGCCCGGGGCGACGCAGCTCGCCCTCGGCCGCGAGTCGTGGGAGCGCGTCTGCGCCAAGTGCCACGGCCTCGCCGGCGAGGGCGACCTCGGCCCGCCGATCGCCAAGAGCGGCACGCTCGTGGACGAGGCTGCGCTCACCGCGCTCCTGGAGGAGGGGCAGGACAAGCCGAACTTCGACGGCTACATGCCGCCGGTCGGGCGTGGCTGGCCCGCCTTCCAGGTGGAGGCGCTCATCGCCTACATCCGCTCCAACGAGCGGCTGGCGGAGCCGCAGCCGGCGGGCACGGAGACCCAACAGGAGGGTGACGGCTAGTGGCCGTCCGCACCGAGACCGTCGCGCCCACCTGGCGCGAGGGCCGCGTCACCAGCTGGCTGACGACGGTCGACCACAAGCGGATCGGGATCCTCTACCTGGTCACGTCCTTCGGCTTCTTCTTCCTGGCCGGGCTGATGGCGCTCCTCATGCGGACGCAGCTCGCCCAGGCGGACCAGGACTTCATCACCCGGAACGACTACAACCAGCTCTTCACGATCCATGGGACGGCGATGGTCTTCCTCTTCGTCGTCCCGATCCTGGCGGGCTTCGGCAACTACCTCGTCCCGCTCATGATCGGCGCGCAGGACATGGCGTTCCCGCGCCTGAACGCGCTCTCGTACTGGCTCTTCCTGCTCGGCGGCCTGGTCATGCTCTCGAGCTTCTTCGCGGACGGCGGCGCGGCGAGCTCCGGCTGGACCGCCTACTCGCCGCTCTCGACCGACGAGTTCAGCCCGACCACGGGCCAGGACTTCTGGATCCTCGGCCTGCACCTGACCTCGCTCTCGTCGCTGGCCGGCGCGATCAACTTCATCGTCACGATCCACAACATGCGCACCCCGGGCATGACCTGGATGCGCATCCCGCTCTTCGTGTGGTCGATCGAGGCGTACGCAGTGCTGCTCGTCCTCGTCCTGCCGGCCATCTCGGCGGCCGTGACGATGCTCCTCCTCGACCGCCAGGGGGTGACGTCCTTCTTCGAGGGCGACAACGGGCCGGTGCTCTGGCAGCACATGTTCTGGTTCTTCGGCCACCCCGAGGTCTACATCATGGTGCTGCCCGCGATGGGAATCCTCTCCGAGGTCATCCCTGTCTTCTCGCGGAAGCCGATCTTCGGCTACAAGGCGATCGCGTTCTCCACCCTCGGCATCGCCTTCGCGAGCATGCTCGTCTGGGCGCATCACATGTTCACGATCGGGATGGCAGAGCCACTGCAGTGGTGGTTCATGGCCGCCTCCCTGACCGTGGCCGTGCCGACCGCGATCAAGATCTTCAACTGGCTCGCGACGCTCTGGAAAGGCAGCCTCTGGCTCCAGGCGCCGCTGCTCTTCTGCCTCGGCTTCATCGCGCTCTTCACGATGGGCGGGCTCTCCGGGGTCATGCTCGCCGCCTACCCGGTGGACTACGCCGTGCACGACTCGTACTACGTGGTCGCGCACTTCCACTACGTGCTCTTCGGCGGGACCGTCTTCGGGATCTTCGCCGGGACCTACTACTGGTTCCCGAAGATCACCGGCCGGATGTACGACGAGAAGCTCGCCAAGACTCACTTCTGGCTCATGTTCGTCGGCTTCAACGCGGCGTTCCTGCCGCAGCACATGCTTGGGCTGCTGGGTATGCCGAGGCGCGTCTACACCTATGACGAGGGCGGGCTCTTCGAGTGGTACAACCTCATCTCGACCCTCGGGTCCTTCCTCATGGCGATCTCGCTCCTCATCTTCGTCTGGAACGCGACGAAGAGCTGGCGCAGCGGCCCGCGCGTCGGCAACGACCCCTGGCGCGGCGACACGCTCGAGTGGTACGCGACCTCCCCGCCGCCTGCCTACAACTTCGACAAGGTGCCGTACGTGTCGAGCCCGCGGCCGCTGCGCGACCTGCGTCGGCGCATCGGAGGGCTACAGGAATGAGCGCCCGGCCCGGGCCCTGGCTCCGCCTCACGGCGCTCGCCGGAACCGCCGGTGTGGCGACCGTGGTCGCGACCGGCGCCTGGTGGCTCGCCCACGACGTCTCCGCTCATGTGACCCTGGCGCTGCTCGCGGCGACCGTGCTCGCCGCACGTCTTGCGCATCCGGACCGGAACGACCTCCTCGGCACCGCGGCAGCTTCGTTCTTCCTCTTCGCCGGCGCGGGCCTCGCGGCGCTCGCAGGGGCACCGGCCTGGCTCCACATTGCGCTCGGGGCGACGGCGCTCGCTGCCGCGTCGGTCGCCTCGGCGATCTCCTTCCGGGGCGGCGCTCGGGTGCCCGCGGGATCGCTTCGCGACTACCTGACGCTGACAAAGCCGCGGATCATGGTTCTGCTCCTGATCACCGGGGCCGGCGGGATGATCGTCGGCGCCGGAGGGCTGCCGTCCGCGGGCCTGGCCCTGGCCACGCTCGGCGGGCTCGCGCTCGCCTGCGGCGGCGCCAGCGCCCTCAACCACGTCCTCGACCGCGACATCGACACGCACATGAAGCGCACCGCCCGCCGGCCCGTCGCCGCCGGCCGGGTGCCGCCCGAGCGGGCCGTCGAGTTCGGGCTCGCTCTCTCGGCGCTCTCCTATGTCGTGCTGACCTCGTTCGTGAACGTGCTCGCGGCGCTGCTCGCGCTGGCCGGGAACCTGTTCTACGTCCTCGTCTACACGCGCTGGCTCAAGCGGACGACCCCGCAGAACATCGTCATCGGCGGCGCCGCGGGCGCCGTGCCGCCGCTCGTCGGGTACTCGGCGGCGACCGGCAACCTGACGCTCGTCGCGCTGGCGCTCTTCCTGATCGTCTTCTTCTGGACGCCGCCGCACTTCTGGGCGCTCGCCCTGCTCATCAAGCGCGACTACGCCGAGGCGGGGATCCCGATGCTGCCGGTCGTGCGCGGCGAGCGCGAGACGACGCGCCAGATCGTCATCTACTCGTTCGTCCTCGTGGCGATCACGCTCCTGCCCGTCCTCGGTCGAACGCTCGGCGCGGTCTACCTCGTGTCCGCGCTCGTCCTCGGGCTCCTCTTCATCGGCCTCGCGCTCGCCCTGCAGCGCCAGGCGACGCCGGCCCGGGCTCGGCGGCTGTTCAGCTACTCGCTCGCGTACCTCGCACTCCTCTTCGTCGCCATGGCGATCGACCCGGTGGTGGTCGGCTAGTGGATCCCGAGCTGAGCCGCAAGAACCTGAAGCTCGGCCTGATCCTGCTTGGGATCGCGCTGATCCTCCTGGCGGGCTCGTTCGCCGTCGCGGTGATCTACGACGCCGTCGGCTGATCCGTACCGGGCGTTCCTCGCGCTTCCGGAGGAGCGGCCGGACGGGATCGCGCTCGCCGTCAAGGATCTGATCGACACGGCCGGGCTGGTGACGACCTACGGGTCGGCGATCTACCGCGACCACGTTCCCGAGCGGTCGGCGTCATGTGTGACCGCGCTCGAGGAGGCCGGCTACGCGGTCGTCGGGAAGACGAACCTGCACGAGCTCGCGTACGGCATCACGTCGGACAACCCGCACTACGGCGCCGTCGTCAACCCGCTCGATCCCGAGCGGATCCCGGGAGGCTCGAGCGGCGGCAACGGCGCGGCGCTCGCCGCCGGGCTCTGCGAGTTTGCCCTCGGCACGGACAGCGCCGGGTCGATCCGCCTCCCGGCCGCGTGCTGCGGCGTCGTCGGCTTCAAGCCCACGTGGGGCCTCGTGCCGGCCGACGGCGTCTTCCCGCTCGCGCCGAGCTTCGACACGGTGGGTCCGATGGCGCGCTCGGTCGCGGCGTGCAGCGCGATGATGAGGGTGCTGGCGGGGCTCGCGGAACGGGAGACGGGCGACCTGCGCCTGGCCCTCGCATGGCTCGACCTGGCGGAGCCGCTCGTGCGGGCCCGGGTGGAGGAGGCCGCAGCCCTCTTTCCCGACGTCGAGCACGTCGACTTCCCACTGCCGGGCGACCTCAACCCGGCCTTCCAGGTGGAGGCAGCGGAGGTGCATCGCGAGCTCTTCGCCCAGCACGCCGACCTCTACGGCGACAACGTCCGGCGCAAGCTGGAGGCCGCGTTCTCCGTCGGCGAGGCCGAGGTGGCCGCCTCGCTCGTGGAGCGCGAGTCCTACCGCGAGCGCGCCCTGGAGGCACTCGACGGGTTCGACGTTCTCTTCACGCCGACGATGCCGATGGTGGCGCCGCCGGTCGGGATCGGCGACCTCGCGCTGCGGGAGCGCATGATCTCGCTGACCCGCCCTTTCAACGCGCTGGGCTGGCCGGCGCTCGCCCTCCCGTGCGGCGCGGCCGAGGACGGGCTCCCCGCGTCCCTCCAGATCGCCGCCCGCCCGGGCGATGACGCCCTTGTCCTCGCGGTGGGCGAGGCTATCGAGGCGCGGCTGCCTCGTCCGTGAGCAACACCGTCTCCCGGGCTCGCACTCGGGCGGCCGGGAGCGACTCGTCGCCCGCGAGGATGCGCTTCAGGATCTCGTGCTTGTCCTCGCCGCCGACGATCAGCGCGACCAGCGGCTGGGCGTTGACGTAGGCGAGGGCGAACGTGATCCGCGGGTGCGGCGGCTCGAGGCCCGGCACCGGGACGTGGACGAGCGGGCCCGGGTCGGCGAGCTCCTCGTCGTGGCCGGGGTAGAGCGAGGCCGTGTGGCCGTCGTGGCCGACGCCGAGGAGCACGAGGTCGAACTCGTCCGGAAGCGGCACGTCCAGCGAGCGGAGCGCGTGGACCTGGTCGCCGGGGATCGACACGCGGGAGAGAAGGGCCTCGCGTGCCATGCGCTCGTTCGAGTCTGGATGGTCGGGCGGCACCAGGCGCTCGTCGCTCCACCAGACGTGCCACGACGCCCAGTCGAGGTCCATCGCGGCGAGCCGCTCGTAGACGGCACGCGGCGTCGACCCGCCCGTCAGGGCGATGCGGAACGGTTTCCCGGCACGGGACCGCTCTGCGATCCAGCCGGCGGCGAGCTCGGCTAGGTCGGGGCCGACGAGAAGCTGCGTACCGCCTCCTCGTAGATCCGGTCGTGCCCGAAAACTTCGAGCTCCTCGGACAGCAGGTCGCTCGACGTCTGCGGCTCGAGACGCCCGATCCTGGCCTCGCGCCCGTCGACCTCGACGAGCTCGACCTCCCCGGCGCGCTCGTGCTCGAGCCGCACCTCGCGGCCGAGCCGGCCGGAGAGCCAGCCCTGCAGGAGGAACGCCTCGGCCTCGGGACCGGCGACGCGGAGGACGGCGGCGTCGCGCACGTCGGGCCAGAGGTCGGCGACCCCTGCCCGCCACGGAAGCGTCCGCCCCCAGGCGATGTCGGACACGGCCACGCGGTGGAACAGTTCCGGGAGCCGGGCGAGGTCGCCCCGGACGTCCGCCCACTCGCGCGAGTCGACGACCAGGCGGTCGACGACGTCGACCATCTGCTCGAGCTCCTGCGCGCCGAACGGGAGCGGCCCGCGCCAGCGCAGGAAGACGGGCAGGTCCGGGACGAGGAGCGGCACGACGACGCTGGCCGGCGCGGCGGAGCGACGCCCGCAGAGGCGGATCGAGATGACCTCGGAGCAGACCTCCTTCTCGTGACCTCCCCGGACGAAGCAGCGGAAGTCGACCTCGCCCTCGAGCACGTCGTCGGGCTCGTCCGGGGAGGGGAAGAGGAGAATCGTCCTCGAAGGATGGCGCTCGGCCAGGCCGAGGAGCGTCTCCCGGGCCTGCTCGGCCCAGCGCTCGGGAACCCAGGCGATGTGCGTCATCACGCTCGTGCGCAGGAGGGGAGCGGCACCGGGAGCCGTGGAAGCGTCGCGGAGCTGGCCGAGCTCGTGCTCGATCTCGCGGATGCTGCCGAGCGCCACGGCCACGGTCAGTGCCTCCGCCAGGAGCGGCCGTCACGATGGAGGAGCTCGTCTGCCGCCGCCGGCCCCCACGTGCCCGCCGCGTAGTTCGGGAAGTGCGGCCGGTCGCGGCGCCACGGCGCGACCATGGCGTCGACGATCGCCCACTGCTCCTCGACCTCGTCCGCGCGCGTGAAGAGCGTCGCGTCGCCGAGCAGGCAGTCGAGGATCAGGCGCTCGTACGCCTCGGGCAGCCCGATGCGGAACGCGCCGCCGTAGACGAAGTCCATGTGCACGGTGCGGATCGAGAGCCCCTGCCCCGGCACCTTGGCGCCGATGGCGAGCGAGATGCCCTCGTCGGGCTGGATGTGGATCAGGAGGACGTTCGGGCGCAGCGGCGACTCGAGGTCGGCCTCGAAGGGCGGGTGCGGAGCGCGCTTGAACTGGATCGCGATCGTCGTCTCGCGCTTCGGCAGGCGCTTGCCCGTCCGGATGTAGAATGGCGTGTCGGCCCAGCGCCAGTTGTCCACGTAGAGCTTGGCGGCGACGTAGGTCTCGGTCTGCGAGTCCGCCGCCACGTCGGCCTCCTCGCGGTACCCGAGCACCTCCTCGCCCTCGATGTAGCCGCTGCCGTACTGGCCGCGCACGACGTGCTTCGGCCCGGGGGTGTGCAGCGCCTTGAGGACCTTGACCTTCTCGTTGCGAACCGACTCGGCGGCGAAGTCGATCGGCGGCTCCATGGCGGTGAGCGCGACGAGCTGGAGCAAGTGGTTTTGGACCACGTCGCGGACGGCGCCGGCCTTCTCGTAGAACCCCGCACGTCCCTCGATGCCGAGCGACTCGCCCACGGTGATCTGCACGTGGTCGATGAACTGGCGGTTCCAGATCGGCTCGAAGATGCCGTTCGCGAACCGCAGGACGAGCATGTTCTGGACGGTCTCCTTGCCCAGGTAGTGGTCGATGCGGAAGATCTCGTTCTCGTCGTAGTAGGTGCGCAGGAGCTCGTTCAGCTCCTGGGCGCTCGTCAGGTCGTACCCGAAGGGCTTCTCGACGACGAGGCGCGTCCAGCCGTTGGCGGGGCGGCTGCGGCCCATCGCGGTGACGATGTCGTCGAAGGCCTCGGGCGGGACGGCCAGGTAGAAGACCCGGTTGCCCGCGCAGCCGCGCGTCTCGTCGAGGTCCTTGAGCGCGGCCACGAGCTCCTCCTCGCCTCCCTCGATCCCGAAGTTCGCCGCGACGTAGTGCATCCCGCCGGCGAGCGTCTCCCAGATCTCGGTGCTGAACTCGTCGCGCGCGTGGTCGATCACGGCCTGGCGCATGCGCTCCCGGAACTCCTCGTCCGTCATCTCGGTCCGGGACACGCCGACGACGCCGAAGCTCTCGGGCAGCAGGTGGCGGAAGGCGAGCGCGTAGAGGGCGGGCATGATCTTGCGCTGCGTGAGGTCGCCGCTGGCTCCGAAGATCGTCATCGCACACGGCTCCGGCGGCCGCCGCATGCGGAGGCCTTCGAGGAGCGGGTTCTCGGCGAGCTCGGTCACTCGGCCGCCTTCGCCTTCGCGGCCTCGACCGCGTGCCCGCCGAACTGATGGCGGAGGGCCGCGTTCACCTTGGCCGCGAAGGACTCATCCTCGCGGGACGAGAAGCGCGCGAAGAGCGAGAGCGCGAGCACTGGGACCGGCACGGCCGCATCCACGGCCTCGTTGATCGTCCACCGCCCCTCGCCGGAGTCCTGGACGTACCCGCGGATGCCCTCGAGATGCGGGTCCTCCTGGAGCGCGCTGTCGAGGAGCTCGAGCAGCCAGCTGCGCACGACGGACCCGTGCTGCCAGAGCGCGGCGACCTGCTGGAGGTCGAGCTCGAAGTCGGGAATGCCCTGGAGGAGGTCGAAGCCCTCGGCGTACGCCTGCATGAGGCCGTACTCGATCCCGTTGTGAACCATCTTCACGAAGTGGCCCGCGCCCGGAGGCCCGACGTGCGCGTAGCCGCTCTCCGGGGCGAGCGTGGCGATCGCCGGCTCGACCGTCTTGAACGCCGCCTCCGTGCCGCCGGCCATGATGCAGTAGCCCTCCGCGAGGCCCCAGATCCCGCCCGAGACCCCGGCGTCCACGAAGCTGACGCCCTTGGCCATCGCCTCCTCGGCCCGGCGCATGGAGTCGCGGAAGTTCGAGTTGCCGCCGTCGACGACGACGTCGCCCTCTTCGAGCAGTGTGAGAAGAGTCTGGAACGACGTCTCTGTCGGCTCCCCCGCGGGGATCATCAGCCAGACGACCCGCGGCGCCTCGAGCCTGGAGACGAGGTCGTCGAGGGAGTCGGCGGTCCGCTCGGGCGCGTCGAGCGCGTACGTCTCGAGCACGTGCCCGCCTTGGCGCAGGCGCTCGACCATGTTGCCCCCCATGCGGCCGAGACCGACCATTCCGAGCTTCATAGGGCCTCCACGTCGTCGAGTGTCACGCGAACGATAGGCCGTCCGCGCTCTGCCAGCGCGGCCAGGTCCCCCTCGGCCTGGGCGGCGATGAGCGTGCGGAAGCCGAAGGGCCGGTCGGGGATCGACAGCTCCTCCGCCGGCTCGTCCACGACCTGGACGAAGCGCCCCGTCG
>Ga0075429_100003936_pt1 | contig 12701 bp, 10 predicted proteins | sample RhiMetdeltSRZDD3_FD_75295 | JGI IMG/M metagenome (GOLD analysis project Ga0075429, IMG submission 75295) | Populus rhizosphere microbial communities from Tennessee, USA - Rhizosphere MetaG P. deltoides SRZDD3 | ecosystem: Host-associated > Plants > Roots > Rhizosphere > Soil | place: USA...
CAACCAGGGCCGCGGTGCCTATGTACGATCGCTCGTGGACGAGCTCGTCGGCGACGCTCGGCCGGCGCTGTATCTGCTGCAGGCCGCGGTCGGGCTCGTGCTCCTGATTGCCGCCACCAACGTCGCGCATCTGCAGCTCGTGCGATCGCTGACGCGCGCCCGCGAGCTCGCCATCCGCGCCGCCCTGGGCGCGACCCGTGCCCGGCTCGTGCGGCAGCTCTTCACCGAAGGCCTGATCCTGGCGATGGCGGGAGGAACGGCGGGGGTGCTGATGGCGGCGGCGGGCACGCGCGCCATAGTCGCCATGAGCCCGGCCGATGTCCCACGCGTGGAAGAAGCGCGCGTCGACGGCGGTGTGCTGTTGTTCGCGCTGATGATCGCGGCGGGGGCGGCCGTCATCTGTGGTCTGCTGCCCGCGCTGCAGACCTCACGCGCCGACCTGCGTCAGGCGCTCGACGAGGGTGGTCGCTCCGGGCGGGGCGGCGCGCGGCCGCGCCTGCAGGGGATGCTGGTGGCGGCGGAGGTGGCGCTGTCCCTCATCCTCCTGGTCGGCGCCGGGTTGCTCGTCAAAAGTTTCGTCCGCCTGCAGCGCGTCGATCCCGGTTTCGGCGCCCAGGACGCCGTCGCCCTCGATCTCTCGCTCGGACCCGCCTACGGCGATCCCCCCGCGCGCGCTCTTGCCTTCGAGCGCATCCTGGCGCGCCTCGAGGCGCTGCCCGGCGTTCGCTCCGCCGGGATCACCACCGACCTGCCCCTCAGCGGCGAGACGAGCCGGCGCAGCTTCACGATCGTCGACGACATGGGGCCGCTGCCGAATGCGAAACACGACGCGGAGATCCGCCGGGTGAGCGCGAGCTATTTCGACGCGATGGGGATGGCGCTGCGGCGCGGCCGCGGGTTCGACGCGGCCGCCGCCGACACCATCGTCATCAATGAGGCGATGGCCCGCCGCTTCTTCGCGGGCGCCGATCCGATCGGCCGGCGCCTGCGGATCGAGGACGGCCCCTTGCGGCCCCGCGAGATCGTCGGCGTGGTGGGCGACGTCAAGCACTTCGGCCTCGACGCCGCGGCGCCGCCAGAGATCTACCTCTCGCACCTCGACCGGCCGTGGCCGAGCATGACGGTGGTCGTGCGGGCAGCCACCGGCGATCCGGCGGCGCTCCTGCCGGGCATCCGCGCCGAGCTGGCGGCGATCGACAAGAACCTGCCGGCGGCGAACGTGAAGACGATCGCGCAGTATCTCGCCGGCTCGGTGTCGCGTCCCCGCTTCAGCGCGCGGCTGTTCGCGCTCTTTGCTCTGGTGGCGCTGGTGTTGGCGGCCGTTGGGCTCTATGGCGTGGTCGCCTATGCCGTCGCCCAGCGCACGCCGGAGATCGGCATCCGCATGGCGCTCGGCGCCGACGCGCCGGAGATCGTGCGCATGGTGGTCAGCGATGGCCTGCGTCCCGTATGGATCGGCATCGCCAGCGGCCTTGCCGGCGCTCTGCTGTTGGCGCATACGATGGGTCGCTTGCTGTACGAGACACGCGCTCACGATCCGGTCGTTCTCGCGGGTGTCACCACGCTGCTGCTCGCGGTGGCGATCGTCGCCTGCTGGTGGCCCGCGCGGGCGGCTGCCCGCGTCGATCCGATGGTCTGCGTCCGCTGAATGCCGAGCATCGGTCCCATCCCGCTGGCGCAGCCGTTCTGCCAGGCGGGCCTCGAGGGCTACAGCGACCGCGCGATGCGCGTCGTGGCGCGCCGCCGCGGCTGCCCCTTCGCCGTCACGGAGGCGATGCTCGACACGATGCTGGTCGGCGGGGGCGAAGGCCTGCGTCGCGCGATTGAGATGGACGACGAAGACCATCCGGTGGCCGGCCAGATCATCGGCTCCGAGCCCGCGACCATGGCCCGCGCCGCGCGGATCCTCCACGACGCCGGCTACGACGTCATCGACCTCAACTTCGCCTGTCCGGTGAAGAAGTCGACGCACGCCCGCGGCGGACACATGCTGAGCGACACCACCCGCGGTCTCGCCATCCTCCAGGAGGTTCGCGACGCGCTGCCGCCGCAGGCGGTGACGACGGTCAGTCTCCGGCGCGCTTTCGACGACACTGCCGCGTCCGCGGAGCGCTTCGACGAGCTCGTCGAGGCGGCGTGGGCCGCCGGCTACGCCGCCGTTCGCGTCCACGGCCGCACGGTGGAGCAGAAGTACCACGGCCGGAGCCGGCGGGACTTCCTCACGAGCTTGAAGGCCCGCTGGCCGCACAAGACCATCCTCGGAAGCGGCGATGTCTTCACCGCCGAAGACGCCGTGCGTCTGCTGACCGAGACGGGCGTGGACATCGTGTGGATCGCCCGGGGCGCGATCGGCAACCCGTGGATCTTCGATCAGGCGGCGACGCTGCTGCGCGGCGGCGCCATCTCTCCGCCGACGGTCCACGAGCAGCGCGACGCCCTCGCCGAGCTCTTCGAGATCGCGACGCGGATCCACGGCGAGGGCATGGCTGCGCGCCGCGTGCGCAAGATGGGCATCCTGTCCAGCCGATTCCATCCCGACGCCGCGGCCGTGAAGGCAGATTTCATCGACGCAAGGACCCTGGCCGACTGGTCTGCGGTGCTGCGGCGCCGCTATGCCGTGGATGCCGCCGGTGTGTGGCCGCCGGAGGAAGCCGGCGCGACTCGATCGTGATGCGACCTCACGGTTCGGATGGTGGTACGCTCCGCATCCGATGAAGCGCTCGCCTGCCGTGCCCCTCGTGCTCGTGAGCCTGGCCCTGGCCCTGACCCTGTCTCGCTGCGGCGGCGGCGAGGACCCCGCCGGGCCGAGCACCCCGCCGTCGTCCGGTCCCCAGGGTACCGTCGTCACGCAGGTGGCCAACGAGGGCTGGGTCCACGTCGCCGAGGGCAGCGTCGTGCGCTATGCGAACAACCCGCCGGCCTCGGGCCCGCACTACCCGGTCTGGCTTCGCTACGACGAGTTCTCGACGGTGATGCCGCGCGGCTACTGGGTCCACAACCTCGAGCACGGTGCGATCGTCTTCTTGTATCGCCCCGACGCGCCGGCCGCCGTCATCGACGCCCTCCGCGGTCTATATCGATCGTTGTCCCTCGACGCGACCTGCGGCCATCGGCTGGCGCTGCTCACGCCGGACCCCGAGCTGCCGCGGCCGATCGGTGCCGTCGCCGCGGATTGGGTGCTCCTCGCCGACGGCGTGGACGCCCCGACGATCCAGTCCTTCGTGGCCGCCCGCCGGAATCGCGGCCCGGAGAAGGTCTGCACCTTCGGCACGCGGCCGTAGCCGGTTTCGACGGCTACTCGCGGCGGTGCCACTGATCCCAGGATCAGTGCTCGACGATCGCGAGGACCTCGTCCGGGGTCAGCGCGTCCCGATAGTGGCGGCTGCCCTCGCGCTTTTGCAGTCGAGCCTTCGAAGTCTTGGACGGACGCAGAACGAGCAGGTACTCGCGATCCTCCACGAGAGCCGCTTTTCCATCCTGGGACCCGAAGAGCTGCGGGCTCTCGATGCCGATGTAGTCGGTGCGGACGGTGCCGCGATACACGGTGACCGGCGCGAAGCCGCGCAGCAGTGGCCATCGCGAGCTTCCGTTGGGCAGGAGCTCGCAGGGACCCCGGCCGGTCTCGAACCGGCCCGATACGACCACGGTGGCCTTGTCCCGCACGTCGGCAGGGAGACGCAAGAACCCGTCCGGCATCGCCGGTGACGCTCCCAGCATGGCCAGCGCGAGGATTACCACGTACTTATGATCCCTTCTCGGCGCGTGCGTCTCAAGGTCACGCGACCTCAAGCAGTGCTCGAGGCGACTGGTTCCAGCGCCAGTTGTGTAATCGATACGGTTACACTCTGAGTCGGCCTGTGGCCGCGCCACGGCGGTGCGGCTACTGGCGCATCGCCTCGAGGTACATGCGATAGCCCTCGAGCTCGTTCTCCCGAACCGCTTCGGTAGAAATGAGAATCGGCCGACTTTGCGCGAACCCGTCCGGAGCCAGCGGCATGTGTCCGACCATGATCGTGAGCTTCTGCGTGTCGACCGTGCCCGGGATCTCCTTGTAGGTCTGGCCATAAGACCGCAGGTGAACGGCGTGCTCGTCAGCGGCCAGGACTTTCGAGAGCAGGTAGGCTCCCTTGCCGTCGGGCATCGCGTAGACGCCGCCCACCACCGCTGCCGCAGGCGCGGGACGGGGCGCCGCGCTCGTGCGTGCGTCGCCGGTTCCTGATCCGCGGCACGACGCCATGGTGAGGACCAGGCACAACCAGAGAAGTCGATTCATTTTCCCTCGCGATTCGCTACTCGTGCCGCAGCGCCTCGATCGGATCGAGGTTCGCGGCCTTGAAGGCGGGGAAGAGGCCGAAGAACAACCCGACGAGGGCGGAGAACCCGATGCCGAGGGCGAACGACCACCACGGCAGTGCCAGCGGGAAGCCCGCCCACACGTTCACGGCGGTGCCGATGGTGGCGCCGACGAGTGCGCCCAGGATCCCGCCCACCGACGTGACCACCACCGCCTCGATCAGGAACTGCCACAGGATCCCGGACTTCGTGGCCCCTACCGCACGCCGCACGCCGATCTCGCGGGTGCGCTCGGTGACGGAGATGCTCATGATCGCCATCACGCCGATGCCACCCACGGTGAGGGCGATGGAGGAGATGGCGACGAGGGCGAGCACGATGGCGCTCGTCATCTGCTGGACCATCTTCATCAGAGAGTCCGACGTCAGCATGTCGAAGTCGTTCTCCTGGTCGAGCTTCAACCGGTGCCGGCTCCGCATCACGCCCTCGATCTCCCGCATGAGGTCCTCGCGGCTGGCGCCGTCGCGCGCCACCACCGAGATCACGAGGAAACGCATCAGGTAGCCGCGAAAGCGCGGCGCGCGGTACTGCTTGTCGAAGGTCGTGGCGGGGATGACGCCGAACTCGTCCACGGGCGCGCCCAGCAGCGACGGGCGTTTCTCCAGCACGCCCACCACCTCGTAACGCTGCGAGCCGAAGCGCACGAGCTTGCCGATGGGATCGACGTGGGGGAAGAGCACGTTGGCGGGCGCGTTGCCGAGGACGATCACCGTCCGCCGGTGCTGTACCTCGTGCTCGGACAGGAAGCGTCCCTGCTCCAGCTTGAGGAAGTTCACCTGCAGCCAGTTGGAGTCGACGCCGAGGAGGGCCATGGCCTTGGTCGACACGTTGCCGTGGACGAACCGTTCGCGGCGGGAGGCGGGACCTTCGCCCAGGTGGTATGTCACGGTGCGCGCGGACGGCGCCTGCTCCTTGATCGCGCGGGCGTCGTCCTCGTCGATGTCCGGGCGCTTCATCAGGTCCCAGAACTTCTTGCCGGCCACGAAGCTGGCGATGCTCATCTTGGACACGTACACGGTCTGCGTGCCCATCTGCTGGAAGAGCGCCTCCATCTGGTTGCCGAACCCGCGGATCATCGCCGTCATCGATACGATCGACATCACGCCGATGACCACGCCCAGGATGGTGAGGGCGGAGCGCAGGAGGTTCGCACGCAGGGTCTCGAGCGACATGCGCACGATGTCGGCGAGCAGCGACAGGCGGGCGACCATCGGCTACTCGCGCCTCAGGGCTTCGATGGGGTCGAGCTTGGCCGCTCGCAGCGCCGGGTAGAGGCCGAAGAACAGGCCCACGAACGCCGTCATGCCGATGCCCAATACCACCGACCACGGCTTGATGGCGGCGGGGAGCGGGCTCAGCCATTCCACGATCAGGGCGACGGCGAAGCCGGCGATGGTGCCGAGGAGGCCGCCGACGATGGAGAGCGTGGTCGACTCCGTCAGGATCTGCCAGACGATGTCGCGCCGCCGCGCCCCGAGCGCCCGCCGCAGGCCGATCTCGCGCGTCCGCTCCGAGACCACCATCAGCATGATGTTCATGATCACGATGCCGCCCACGACGAGGGAGAGCGAGACGATGCCGATCAGGATGGCGAAGGCGCCCTGCGAGAACTTCCGCCAGACCTCCATCATGGTGTCGGCGGTGAAGAGGCCGAAGTCGTCCTTGTCGCGCGGCCGCAGCTTGTGGCGGATGCGCATGGCCAGGCGCGCGTCATCCATGGCCTCGGCGAGGCGCGAGGGATCCGTCGGCTTCACGTTGATGGAAAGCGACCGCCGCGTGCCGAAGAGCTGTCGCAGCTTGCCGAGCGGGATCACCGCGAAGTCGTCCTGCGATTCGCCGAACATCGAGCCCTTGCGCTCGTTGACGCCGACCACGCGGAAATGCGTGCCGCCGAGGCGGATCACGTGGTCGAGGGCGCTGACGGTGCCGAACAGCTTCTTCGCCGTCTCCGCTCCCAGCAGCACGACCGGCCGGTTGCGTTGCACCTCCATGGGACTGAGCACGCGTCCCTCGACGGCGCTGTAGCCGACGAACTCCTGATACTCGGGCGACACTCCGCGGATCCGCACGTCCTCCAGCGTCACCTCGTGCCACGAGACGTTCGAGCGCGCCCCCGATTCCGTCATCATGGCGCGGAAGAGCGGGCTCCAGCGGCGGATCGCCTTCATGTCGTTCAGGGTGATGTTCGGGTTCCGCCGCCAGGCCTCGCGCTCCTTCTCGTTGTCGCTGACGATGCCGACCTTGTCGATGCGGAAGGTGCCCACGCCGACCTCGCGCTCGATGGCCTCGCCCACGTAGAAGTTCATGCCTTGGATGAGCGAGACCACGGCGATGATCGACATGACGGCCACGATGTTGCCGAGCACCATCATGAACGAGCGCAGCTTGTGCGCCCATACGGAGTCGAGGGCGAGCGTGACGGCGTCCAGGAGCGCGTACATGCGGCGTCTCCGCTATCGTTTCGCGTCGCGTCGCGGCTTCTTGTCGTCGAGGCGGACGTCGGCGCCGTCCTGCAGGTCGCGCACCGAGGTCAAGGGGCCGGTGATGACCTTGTCGCCGTCTTGCAGGCCGGACAGCACCTCGAAGTAGCGGTCGCCGGCGATGCCCGTCTTGACGGGCACGAAGACCGCTTTCGTTCCGCGCATCACGAAGACGCCTTCCGTCTCCTTGCGCTTCTGGCCTTCGGGCAGCGTCTCGTCCGAGGCCTCGGCCTCGCCGCTTTTTCCCTTCTTCTTGTCCTTGGGCTCGGGGACGATCTGGCCGTTCTTGTCGTAGATGAGCTCGCGGACGGCCATGGCCTGGATGGGAACGGCCACGACCTTGGTGCGCTTGGCCGTCGTGATCTCGGCGGTGCAGGTGAAGCCGGGCCGGACCTGAGGGATCTCGCCGTCCAAGGTGACGACCACGCGGAAGTTCGTGGCCTGCTGGCCGGCCTGGCCCGGAAGCTGGATGGGGCTATTGCCGATCTCGGTGACGCGGCCGCTGAACTCCCGATCCGGCAGGGCGTCGATCGTCACCTTCGTCTTCTGCTCGAGAGTCACAGTCGGGATGTCGGTCTCGTCCACCTCGATCTCCGATTCGATGACAGACATGTCGGCCAGGGTCAGCAGCACCACGCTCGGGTTGTTGGTGAAGCCGGCCATGGCCGTCTCGCCTTCTTCGACGTTGCGGCGGATCACGATGCCGTCGATGGGGGATTCGATGGTGACGCGGCTCAGGTTGTAGCGTGCGCTCGCCACGTCGGCGGCCTGCCCGCGGATGCGCTGCTCGGCGGCCTGGATCTCGGCGGTGCGGGTCTCGAGCTCGGCCTGGCGGCTCTTGACCTCGTTCTCGACGCGCTCGAAGGCCTGCTTCGAGGTCAGGCTCTGCTTCAGCAGCTCCTGCTCCCGCTGGAGGTTCTGGCGGGCCATGGCGAGGTTGGCGCGCGCGCCCTCGAGCTGCGACTTGGCCTGCTCGAGCGCCGCCTGCTGCGCGGCCAGGCCGGCCTCGCCGCGCTCGACCGCGCTGGCCACGAGCCGCGGATCGATCTGCAGCAGGAAGTCGCCGCGCTTGACGAGGTCGCCCTCCTTCACCGCGAGCTTCGTGACGCGGCCGGAGACCTCGGACGTGATGTTGACCTCGCGCTTGGCGCGGATCTTCCCCGAGGCGGACACGATCGCTTCGAGGTCGCGCTTGGCGATCGTCTCCACCTCGACCTTGGGGCCACCGGCGCGCTTGAACTTGAGACTGGCGAAGACGAGGGCAACGACGGCCAGGACGGCGGCCGCGATGATGAGGATCTTGCGGCGTGAGGCTGTCATGAGGCGTGACCACCCATAAAGGCCGCAATCGCGACAGCCAGCGCCACGTAGAGCGCCATCAGCGCGGCGGCGATGTTTCCCGTGCGGCGCCGATAGAGGACGGAGAGTCCGATCGACAACACGACGAGCCACCAGGCGACGAAGGGATCGAGGGCGCCCAGAAGGCGCGCCCCGAACGATTCCGGCTCCAGCATGGGGGCGAAGACGGCGAGACTGGTGGAGCCGGACATCGTGCCGCGCACGTAGTTCAGAGGCAGCGCGAGCGCCTGGTGAACGAGGGCGATGGGCGAGGCGTGAACCAGGACGGCCAACGTCTGCTGAAACCGCGCAGGGCTTCCCGTGAGGACCTTGAAGACCCCGAAGAGCATGCCCGCCATGAGCAGGCTCATGATCGGGGACAGAATGACGATTTGCACCGCGGTGATCGCGCCCACGTACGGGGCCATCTTCTCCATCGCCTGGTATTGCTTGTCATTCACGGAACGTCCCCAGCTCTCGGCGCCGCGCACGGCCTGCTCGAGCCAGGCCTCACGTCCGACCTCGGTGCTCAAGAACGCCCCCATGGACGCCGCCATCAGGACGGCGACGACGGCGAGGAGGACGAGGGTGGCGGCCCATCGGGGATGGGCGACCACGGACTCGAACGTCTCCCTCGGTGAGACGACGACGCCGATCATTCGATTAACGAGCCCTCGGGGCGGCGCGGTCGTGGTGGCCGCGGCGATCGATGAGGCCATGGATCTTCCTTTCGAAGGGGAGAGGAGCGGCGCGCCGATGCGCCGGACGAAAAACGATTCTAACGCGCGTCTGGCATCCGCCGGCGACGTGTACTCTGTGCCTATAATGAAGAACCCCTGAGCCTTTCATGAGTGAACCGGTGTCGGTCGAAGCCGGGCAGAAACGTGAGGCCCTCGAAGAGGTCCTGAAGAGCGGCACGTTCGTGCGCTCCGATCAGCTCCGCAGCTTCCTTCGCTACGTGTGCGAGATGGAGCTGGCCGGACGCAGCGAGGAGCTCAACGAGTACCGCATCGGCGTCGAGGCGCTGGGCAAGCCGCCGGGATACTCCACGGCCGAAGACGCCGCCGTGCGGCGGCGCGCCCACGAGCTTCGCGAGAAGCTCGACGAAGCCTATTCCACCGAGCTGGCGGCGGCGCCTCTGCGCATCGAGCTTCCCAAAGGGCGCTACGTTCCCCGCTTCGTGCGCCCGCCCGCGGCCGCTCCCCTCCCGGCGCTCACCGACGGGCCGTCCTCTCCGCTCGCCGTCGGGCCCGAGCGGTCGGCGCCGAGGTGGGTTCGTGTCGTGAGGCCGCTGGCGTGGATGGCGGTCGGCGCCGCCGTCGCGCTGCTCGTGGCGCGCTCGCGCCCGCAGCCGGCGGCGGAGCGCGCGCTCGAGCCGGTGATCGAGGAAGCCTGGGGACCGCTGGTGGCGCGAGGGGCGAGCGTCACGCTGGGTGTCGCCTCGCCGGCGCACTACAACATTCTTCCGTATCCCGACGGGCCGCTCCCGCCCGGCGTCCGTCTCGTCCCCGACGACTGGAACCTCACCGCGTGGTACACGAACCATTACCCGCTGCGGCCGGACCACAAGCTGGGCTTGCACCTGTCGGGCCCGCTGCGCTCCGGCGAGGTGCTGGGGATGCTCGCCGCCACGCGCGTGCTGACCCGGGCGGAAGCCGACGTGCAGGTCGTGATCGACAAGAAGCTGCCGCTGTCCGCGGTGCGCGGCCGCAACGTGATCTTCTTCGGCAACCCCGAATACAGCGACCTGGCCAGCGCGCTGCTGGCGGGCGGCGCCTGGACCATCGACTACGATTCGAAGGACCGCGCGCGTGTGCTGCGTCCCCAGAAGGAAGGCTCCGGCTACAAGTCCTACTCCCCGGGAGCCGACTGGCAGCGCCGCGCGACCTTCGGCCTCATCACCGTCCTGCCCAACGCCGACACCGTCGTGCCGCGCGAAGCGGAGGCGGCCATCCCCGCCCGCGCCGTCATCATCGCGTGCACGAACAGCCAGGGCTGCCAGGCGGCGGCGGAATTCTTCGCCTCCGGGACTCGCATGGGCGAGCTGCGCGAGCGGTTCCGCGCCGAGGGGCAGGCCGGATTTCCGCCCGCCTACCAGGTCGTGGTCCGCTGCGATCTACACCTGTCGCAGCCGGTGGCCGGCGGCTACGAGGCGCACGCCACCCTCACTGGGCGGTAGGCGGGGCCACCTCGAAGGCCGCTTCCTGGGTGTGGACCTTGCCCGCCACGTTGTCCATCACCTTGAGCTGGATCTTGTACTTTCCCGGCGCGTAGCTCGCGAGCGAGACGGGCCCCACCACCGTTCCCGCCACCGCCGTGTCGAAGGTGTCCTCGGGGCCCTCGGCGACTGCGCCGCCGCTCGCGCGGAGGATCTTGATCTTGGCCACCGTGGACGACTTCTGCGTGGCGGGATCGATGGCGGCGTCGTAGTACTGATAGGACACGGTGATCGCGTCCGAAGGGTGGAACACGTGGCCGTAGCGAGGCACGAAGCGGATCTGTCCGAGGCGGAAGGATTCCATCGGGTGCTGCGCGTCCTTCTTCGCGCCTTCTTCGACAGCCTGGAGGGCGAGGATCGGCGCAATCGTGAGCGAGCCGGTGCCGTAGTCGGGGACCTCCAGCGGCTGTGACGCGACGGAGCCTTTGTTCGAGTTCGTGTCGAGGACAGCGAGGCTGAGGCGATACTTGCCCGGCTTCGCCCCCAACCGGTACGAGGCCACGAAGCTGCCGTCGGGCTGCAGCTCCACGAGCATCTCGCGTTCGGAGGCGATGGTGCTGCCGGCACCGCCTTCCTCCGTCGCCTCGGCGCGCACGAGCACGCGCGCCTTCCCGCCGGACTGGCTCTCGCGGAACAGGGCGGCGCCGTCGCCGCGCACGAGGCCCAGGATGCCGGTGCGATCGTCGACCTTGATGAAGTAGTACTGCGTGGTGAAGGTGAAGTCCTGGCGAGGGGCCTGGATGAGCGCCGCCACCGGCGTGACCTTCGGCATCATGTCGGCCAGCTTCTTGAGGAGCTCGCCGCCCTTGACGTGATAGTCGATCGTGGGCTGCGCGATCGCGAAGGTGCGCACCTGCCGGCGGATCTTGTCGTTGCCGACGGGCAGCAGGCAGGCCTCGTCGAACAGGAACTTGCTGTCCTTGGCCTTGTATGTCCACGACTGCGGCTCGCGCGATCCCCACACGGTGTGGGGCCGCTTCTCGACGGCGTCGGGCTCGCCGAGCACGATGTAGAACAGGCCGCAGTCGGTGAGCGCGCCTTCCATCGCCGGCCGCTCGCGCTGGTCGCGAAACATGCGCAGGCTCGCCTCGTCCGCTCCGGCCACCCCCGCCGCGGAGCCGAGGGGATCGTTGCTCGGCCGCGGCCCCTGGCTCCCGAGGGCGTCGGTCGACTTCGCCACCGGCACGTACGCGGCCGTGTAGAAGAGCTTGTCCGCCTCGACCCGGCGCTTCTGGTACTGGTCCTGGAACTCGTTCGCCGAGGTCGTGAGATCCGGGTCGCGCCGCGCCCAGAAGATCTTGCGGAACTCCTGACGGTCGGCGGAGGTTTTCAGCGATTCGAGGATCTTCTGTTCGTCTTCCAGGATGATCGGCTTGACCTCGGCCAACCATTTCTTGTCGTCGTCGTCCAAGGCGGCGGAGGCCGGCACGGCGATCGACAGCACGAGGGCGGCGGCAGCAGCGTAGCGCATGCGCCAATCTATGGCTGCCACCGCCGCAGCGTCAACACGAAAACGAACACGAAATCAAAACGGGAGGGCCCCGCGCGGGCGACCCTCCCTGTCACTGACCTCTCGGGACGGACTCCTACGGAATCGAGGTGAACTGGAACTGCTGGTGGGTCGCGCCGCTGTACGTGCGCTGCGCGACGTCGGCGCCGTCGGCGGTGCTGCCGCCCACGACTTCGGCCGACTTGCCGCTCATGCGGTTGGTGATGCGGTAGTAGCCGCTGCCCACGTCCACGATGGCCCACTCGTCGTTGGTGTTCGAGCCGCCGTAGGCGTACTGGATGATGTCGGCGCCCTCCGCCGTCGAGGCGCTCGCCACCACCATGTCCTTGCCGCTGTGGCGCGCGATCAGGCGGTAGTACCCGCTGCCGATGCTGAGGGCCTGCCACTCGTCGTTGGTGTTGGCGCCGCCGTAGTTCCACTGGAAGACGTTGGCGCTGTTCGCGGTGGACGCGCTCTGCACGGCGACAGCCTTGCCGCTGTGCCGCGGCGTGATGCGGTAGTACCCGCTGAGCGTCGCGCCCGGCGTGGGCGTCGGACCCACCGGCGTGGGTGTGGGCGTGGCGGTGGGGCCGGGGCCCGGGGTGGCCGTCGGTGCCGGTGTCGGCGTGGGCGTGGTGCCGCTGCCACCGTCGGGATCGACGTCGGCGAACGTGGTGCCGATGCGCGCGCGGCTCATGTACGCGTGCCAGTTGCCGCTGGCGGGTCCGGTCCGGTAGATGCCCCACTTCAGCTTGTTGTAGGCGCCGGACTCGATGTCGGCCAGCGGGACGTTGATCCGGTTCTGGCCGTTGGTGAAGTTCTG
>Ga0075429_100003937_pt1 | contig 12700 bp, 9 predicted proteins | sample RhiMetdeltSRZDD3_FD_75295 | JGI IMG/M metagenome (GOLD analysis project Ga0075429, IMG submission 75295) | Populus rhizosphere microbial communities from Tennessee, USA - Rhizosphere MetaG P. deltoides SRZDD3 | ecosystem: Host-associated > Plants > Roots > Rhizosphere > Soil | place: USA...
TGGCTGCTGACCGCCGGGCTCGTGGTGAGCCTGGCACTCCGTGTCAGCGCCGATTCGCCCGCCGAGCTGCTCGAAAAAGGCATCTACGCCGAGGAGACCCAGGGCGACCTGGCCACCGCCATCGACATCTACAAGAAGATATCCGCGCAGGCCGATGCCGAACGGCCGACCGTGGCGCAGGCGCTGTTCCGACTTGGCATGTGCTATCGGAAGGAAGGCCGATCGCTCGAGTCTCAGCAGGCTTTCGAGCGCCTCGCGCGGGAGTATCCGGAGCAGTCAGGACTGCTGATCCGGATTCCGGTGGCCGGAGTTCCTCCGCTGTCGCTATCGCCGGCGCCCTGGGCGCCGGGTGAGACCCTGGTGCTATGTGTACGACAAAGCAGCGAGATGATCCACGCTTTTCTGGAGAAAGACATCGTGATCTTCCGCGTGGAGCAGACCGGTGATGACGCGACGTCCGCGATGCGACTTACGCGCCAGTGGACAACGGCATCTGCTGTCATCGACCTCTCTCCCGAAGCCTTCCAGCCGACCCGGCGGCGCTTCCACCACCCCGACGCGGGGTTGGACTTGGAGGCCTCGTACACGCCCGCCGCCGTCGACCTCGTGCGCAACTCGAAGGCAGCGGCGCGCATCCCCACACCGAAGGGCGCTTACGACTACGATCAGTTGATTCACCTGATCCGCCGCCTTCCGCTGCAGGGAGGCTATTCCACCGCCCTGCCCGTTCTCGACCGGTACCAACCCCTTCTGCATGAGGTCAGGCTCAACGTCGTCGGCCGCGAGAACGTTACGGTTCCGGCGGGCACCTTCGAGACCTTCAGAGTGGCGGTCGCATTGACGGCCGGATATGGGCCGCAGCAGCTGTGGTACTCGACGGACTCCAGGCGGCTTCCGGTCAAGGTCCAGGAGAAGGACGCCTCCGGATACGGCAGCCTGGCCACCTGGGAGCTCGCGCAGCTCGGGGCAACCGACGGCCAGCAGCGCGTGACGTTCCGCGACGAGAGCACAGGCCTCGGCCTGAGCGCACCGCCCGGCTGGTTCGTGGTGCCCTCCAGCCAGCTGTCGGAGCCCCTCCGCGTCCACATCATCGACCCCAGTGCGCGTGCCCTCGGCTTTCTGCGCGTCCAATCGATCTCGGCGAAGAACCCCGCCCACACGCCGGTGGAGGTGGCCAGGGAGCACGCCGAGTGGGCGGTCAAGCACTACCGCGGCGGCTACACCCTCGATGACAACCGCGTCGAAACCTTCACGGTCGGCGGCATGACCGCGGCCAGACTGACCGGTCGCTACCGGAACCTTGGCGGCCGACGCAAGGTCGACCACCGCGTGTTCCTGGTGCACCGCGGACATCGCATCAACGTCAACTGGGTAGCGGTCGACGAGGACGTCTGGGAAGATTTGCGCGCGGCAGCCGAGGACGTCGTGCAGACTCTGCGGATGCCATGAGGGTCACAACCGCTGTCCTCGTCGTCGCTTTCACCATGCCGCTACACGCGCAGCCCGCGCGCGAGCTGCTCGAGAAAGGGATCTACGCGGAGGAGGCGCAGGGCGACCTGCCGGCGGCGATCGGACTGTACGAGCAGATCGCCGCCACGGCGCGGGGCGACCGCGAGACAGTCGCGCAAGCCATCTTCCGACTGGGCGCGTGCCAGTTGAAGCGAGGTCACCACGACGATGCGGCGGCCGCGTTCCGGAAGCTCGCCGAGGAGTTCCCGGAACAGAAGTCGCTTCTCGCCGATGCGCGCGCGTTGACTGCCCGCGCTCTCCCGCTTCAACCCGCGCCGTGGGGAAACGAAGAGATCCTGCTCATGGCCACCGCGAATCCCGAGGACTGGCGCCTGCAGGTATTGCGGAAGGGAACATGGCAAGGAAGGCCCGTGACAAGGCTGGAGCACTACTGGCGATGGGGCTGCTCAGTCGTACAGGCCGATCCCGAAACACTGCGCCCACTCCACTACGAGTCCAAGGACTTCTGGGAGACCGAGCGCGTGCAGGCTCTCTACTCGACGGAGCTCGTCGAGATCGTCGAGTGGGAGAACGGAGCGCCGAAGAGCCGGCAGCTGGCCGTCGATCGGATCGCCTACGACCCCGGCGCGCTCGTTCACCTCATTCGCCGCTTTCCACTGGCGGAAGGCTTCACAGCCACTGTCGCCGTCCTCGACCTCGTCACGGGCATCCACGACGTCAGGGTGTCTGTCGACAGGCGCGAACCGCTGACCGTGCGGGCGGGGACGTTCGAGGCCTACAAGGTCCGGCTGGCCTTCCTGGACGGGTTTCGGACCGACTATGACCTCTGGTACTCCGCCGACGCGCACCGCTATCCACTCAAGCTGCCCGGGGAAGAGCTCGTCAAGGTGCGGACGGACTCCAGCGCGCGAGTTGTCCGCCTCCAGGATCCTCAACTGACGGCGACCCTGAAACTCCCGGAGGGCTGGATGCTGACCGACAACCGCCCCGACGGCGAGCCGTTCGCGACACGGATGCTGGCGCCCGAGATGATCGCCGCCGGCGGACTCGTGCGCCTGGGGGCCGACGAGTTCACGAGCCACAAGACCCCCGAGCAGATGGCCATCAGCCATCTCGAGGCGCAAGGGCGCACCAGCGCTCATAAGCTTCGCGAGGGTCCGGAGGATGTCGAGATCGACGGCCTTCCCGCCAGCCGAGTCATCTGCGACACGCGCGAGGGAGCAGTGCACTACTGGCTGTTCATCACCCGCGGCGAGCACCGCATTCGCTTCTGGTTCGACGTGAAGAAGGAGCGATGGGACGAATTCAAGCCGATCTTCGACGAGATGATCGCCAGCCTCAAGCTCGAATGAGACCCGACCACGCATGCTGAGACGCTCGTCCCGTTCGCGGGGGCCTTCCATCGACGCCCAGCTCTGGCCGGTGCTGGCGATGCTGCTACTCGCCGTCCTCCTGCCGACGGCCGGGCTGCTCTGGTACATGAACCAGGCACGACAGAACGAAGAGGCGGCGATCCGGCTTCGGCTCACCGAGGCCTATCAGGCGCAGCTGCAGTCCACGGCCGTCAGCCTTCAGCAGCAATGGCGGCTTCGGGAGGACGCGCTGTCTCGAGATTCGGCGGCCCTGCCCCCCCCGGAACGATTCGCGGCGCTCGTGCACACGCGCGCCTATGACGGCATCTTGATCCTGGGCCGTACGGGCCGGATCGTCTATCCGCCGATCGCGAGCGTGGTCGACTCCGGACCGAGGGGCGATAGCGAACAGTGGCGGCAAGCACGCAAGGCCGAGTTCGAGACGAAGGATTGGGCCGAAGCCGCGCGGGCCTACGAGGGCATCGCGCGAAACACACCTGACGTCCACCTCAGCGCGCAGGCGTGGCAGGGCGCCGCGCGGTCACTGCTCAAGGCCGACCAAAACTCGGCGGCGGCACGAATCCTGACTGAAGTCCTCGGCGCGCCGCGCTATCAGTCCGCCCTCGACGAGCAAGGGCGCTGGATTGCGCCAAATGCGCTGCTCCTCGCGCTGGAAAGGATGACCGATCGCTCGGCGCAAAGGTTCAGCGCAGTCGCAGACCGGCTCGAGACTCGCCTTGTCGACTACAAGTCGCCGACGATGCCGGCCAGCCAGCGGCGCTTCGTATGGAAACAGTTGAAGGCCCTCGCCCCCGAACGGGCGGTACCACCCCTGCTGGCAGCCGAGGAGCTCGCCTACGACATCGCTTTGAAGGGACTGCCGCCGCGCGACCGCGGCCTCGTGACCGCCGGCGTGGCGGGTGTCTGGGCCCTCACTTCCTCGGATCAAACTGTGATCGGTCTCCTGCGCGACGCCAGGCTGCGAAAGGATCTCGTGGAACAGCTTCGGCTGCAGGCGAGCAACTCCACCCGCTGGGAGATGCGATCCCCAACCGAAGCCACCGCCGAGGCCGACCGCACGCGTCTGATCACCCTCGTCGAGCCGCTGCGCGATTGGCAGTTGGCGCTTCATCCCGTTGGGCCCGATCCCTTGGCGCGACAGGGGCAGGCGCTCCGCTTGTGGACGGCCACCCTCGTGCTGGCGGCGATTTCGGTGCTGACCTTCGTCGCCGGCCACCGGGTGAGCCGCCAGATGCAGTCCACGCGGCTCAAGGACGACCTGCTCGCTACGGTGTCGCATGAGCTGAAGACGCCGCTGTCGTCCATGCGCGTGCTGGTCGACACGCTGCTGGCCGGACACATCAAGGAGCCGGACCAGCAGCGCGAGTACCTGGACATCATCGCGCGCGAAAACCATCGCCTCTCCGGCCTCATCGAGAACTTCCTGACGTTCTCGCGCATGGAGCGCGGCCGGCAGGTGTTCGAGTTCTCGAAGGTGTCCCTGCCTGATGTCGTGCATCGTACGGTGGCATCGATCGGCGAGCGCCTCAAGATGTCCGGCTGCCGCTTCGAGGTGTCAGTGGAGCCGAACCTACCGCCGGTGAAAGCGGATCGCGACGCGCTCGTGACGGTCCTGCTGAATCTGGTCGACAACGCGCTCAAGTACTCGGGCGCCGACAAGCACATCATCGTGCGCGGCTACCACCGCGACCGCCACGTCTATCTCGAGGTCGAGGACAACGGGATCGGCTTCACGCGGCGCGTGGCGCGCCGGGTCTTTGAGCGATTCTTTCAGGCCGATCGCGACGCCGCCGGCAGCGCGGCCGGTGTGGGCCTCGGCCTCAGCATCGTCAAGTACATCGTCACCGCGCACGACGGCCGGATCGACGTCGTGAGCCAGCCGGGGAAAGGGAGCCGATTCACGGTATGCCTGCCGAGCGCATCCTGATCATCGAGGACGATCCCGCGTCGATGCGCGGGCTCAAGGACAACTTCGGCTTCAAGGGCTACGAGGTCGCCACCGCGAGCGACGGCGAGACCGGCCTCGACAAGGCCCTCAGCCTGCGGCCCGACCTCATCGTGCTCGACATCATGCTGCCCAAGGTGAACGGTTATGAGATCTGCCGGCTGATCCGCGAGGAGGGTCTCGACGTTCCGATCATCATGCTGACCGCGAAAGGCCACGAGTCCGACATCATCCAGGGGCTCAACATGGGCGCCGACGACTACGTCACGAAGCCCTTCAGCATCCAGGAATTGCTCGCCCGCGCGAACGCATTGCTCCGCCGTCGGCGCCAGGCAGAGGCCCAGACGCGTACTTTCGGAGCGTTCGTCCTCAACCTCACCTCACGCCAGCTGCACAAGGACGGGCAAGAGGTCACGCTTACCCCCAAGGAGTTCGACCTTCTTGCCTTCTTCGTGAAGCGCGCTGGCTGCGCCCTGACGCGCGATGAGGTCCTGAAGGTCGTCTGGGGCTACGACATCGCCGTCACCGATCGCAGCGTCGACCGCTGTGTCACCACGCTGCGCCAGAAGATCGAGCCGGACGCCGAGGATCCCACCTACATCAAGACGATCCGCGCCATCGGCTATCGATTCGAAATCGGTGAGGGCTTGGAGTGATGCCGGTGTCGCGCGGTTCGTCATCACCCGGTAACAGTCGCGCGCTAGTCTCGGGCCATGATGCTGACGGGCCCACAGTCTCCCGCCGGCCTGCTCCGTGATGCGCACACGAGCCGATGGCAGCTCACGTCGGAAGCGTTCGAAGCGCTCCTCTCCCGGCTGCGAGTCAACGGCGGTCCGGCCGCCGCAGGCTATGAGCACCTGCGCTGGCGGCTCGTGGCGTTCTTCGAGAAGCGCGGCTGTCTGGATGCCACCGCCCACGCCGACGAAACGCTGGACCGTGTTGCGCGGAGACTCCAGCAGGGCAAGGCTGTCGACAACGTCGTTCGCTTCGCCTACGGCGTCGCACGCCGCGTTGTACTCGAGTCCTTACGTGCACGGGGCCGCGCTCAGGCCGCGCTGGCTCAGCCGCCCGTGGCGCCGGTCACAGATCGCGTGACAGACGATCCGCGGCTGAACCTCCTCCAGCGACAGCTCGAGCAGATGGCTCCCGAGGTCCGCGGCTTGCTGGTCGAGTACTACGGGAACGATTGGCCGTCCCCGCGAACGAACCGCCGGCGTCTGGCCGAGCGCCTCGGAATCACATACGGAGCGCTGAAGGCGCGCATCCACCGTGCGCGGACACAGCTCGAAACCCGGCTGCTCCGGAGCTGTTGATGCTTCGGCTTTACGCGAGCGAGTTGGCGACTCACGCCTAGTACTGCGTCGCCGACCATGACACGGCAGCGTGTCTGGTCTCCCCACGGTCTCCGATCTTCGTACGGCCGGAGCGTCCTCGCGCGGTCGCAAACGCAGCCGTTGCAATCGAAGGTGGGCTCCGGGTCGTGGCACCCGCCTTGCTCTCCGTCTCTCGTGATGAGCTCCAGGCCAGCCGTTCTCGCGCCGCGGCGTGGTCCCGCGAACACGGCGCAATGGCAACTGACCACAGAGTCCTTCGACGCCCTCCTCACGCGGCTGGCCTCGGACGCCGGCCCGGTCACATCGTCTTACGAGCGTTTGCATCGCCGGCTGGCGGCGTTCTTCGACCGCCAGGGCTGCATCGATGCCGATGCCTGCGCCGACGCGACCCTGGACCGCGTCGCACGACAACTGGGCGAGGGCAGGATGATCGAAAACGTCTGCCGCTACGCGTACGGCGTCGCGCGTTTCGTCATTCTCGAATCGATCCGCCAGCGCACGCGCCTTCAGGCCGCGCTGGCCCAGGCGCCCCCGCGCCCGCCGGCCGCACGCACGCCGGACCCACGCCTCGTGCGTCTCGAAACGCAGCTCGAACGGATGCCCCCAGACATGCGGAGCCTGCTCGTCGAGTACTACGGGGCGGAAGCCGGCTCTCGGTGGGCGAGCCGAAAGCGCCTGGCCGACCGTCTAGGCATCAGTTACGGGGCTCTGAAGGCCCGCATCCACCGCGCCCGCACACAGCTTGAACGCTCGATCACTACTTGACGCGGCCGAGCAGGTTGCGCAGGTGCGCGAGCGCCTGGTCGGGCGGCGCCGGGTGCGTGGACTGCGGCTGCAGGCTCTCGCGATACCACGTCGCGAGCATGCACAGCTCGTACAGGCGGACGTGCCGGACGTCTACAGGAGGACCGCCTGCGCAGCGGTAGGCATCGAGAAGGCGGTCCATCCCGCCGGCGATCTGGAACGGCTGGCGTTTACCCCGCGTGACGATGGCCAAGTCATACGCCGGATCGCCGCGCCGTGCGTACTCCCAGTCGATGAGGGCGGGCGGCTCGCCGGGCCAGAGCAGGATGTTCTGCCCCAGGAGGTCGCCGTGCAGGAACGACGATGGCTCATCCGGAGGCAGGTGCTCGCGAGCCCAGGCCACCGCGTCCCGAGCCTCCGGAACGTCGAGCCCGTGGAATACCCGGAGGGCGGCCAGGGCGTGCTCCTTTCGGGAGGCTTCTCCGCCGAGCACGTCGACAAACGGAGTGACGTCGAGCGAGTGAAGGGCGGCGGCAATCTCCCCCACGATTTCCCACGGGCGGACGCTCGGTTGGCGGCCGGAGCGGAGATCGAGCGGGATTCCGTCGAAGGCGGTGCGCACGAGGGCAAGATGACGGCCGTCGCGCCACGCCCCCAGGACACGCGCTACGCGAAACGGCAGCTCGTGCTTCGCGAGCTTGTGCAACAGGCGCATCTCGCGCTCTGTGCGCTGGTCGAGGCCGCCCTCGGCATCTCGCTTGGGCAGGAAGGCGGCATAAGCACCGGAGAGACGATCGGGATCCGGGGACACGTCCACATACGCGGCGTACGCCTCACGGGAGAGGCCTTCACCGATCTTCGTGACACGGCCGATCTCGATCCTGGCATTCGGCGGTGCGACCTCATGGAAGGCATCGTGCAACACCGCCTTCGCGCGAGCCCAGGCCGCACCGGCGCCCTCGCGTTGGATGAAGTCCTTCATCTGTGTCCGCGTCGGACCATAGGGGGCTCCGCCCTCCGTGTAGTCGACGACCCAGATGGCGTCGTGCCCATAGTCAAACCATTCGCCTTCGGGCAAGGCGGGCTCATCGTCACCGTCCCTCGATCGAATCGCCCTGGTCCCCTTGGGCCGCTTCCAGCCCGGCGGCGGCGGCCTTCGAATCACGAGCGGGACGAGGCCGAAGTCATGGATGACGGCACGAAACCCAAGATATCCAGCGGCGGCGTGAGGCGCAACCCGACACGCAGATGCCGAGTGACACTTTCCCCCATCCCGGGTGTTACATAGGGCGGATGGACGAGGGAGGGATCGACGTCGATGCCCTGTTCGAGAGGTACGGTCCGATGGTGCTTCGGCGGTGCCGCCGGCTGCTCCGCGACGAGGACGAGGCCTTGGACGTCACCCAGGAGGTCTTTCTGCGCCTCCTGAAGCAACGCCACCGGTTAACGGATCGCCACCCGTCGAGTCTTTTGTATCGGATCGCCACGAACCTGAGCCTCAACCGGATCCGTGATCGGCGGCGGGCCCCGGTTCTGCCGGGTGACGAGGTCCTGCACCGGATCGCACGCTGGAACGATCCCGACGTGCCTCTGCTGCTGGCGCGGCTGTTCGGGCGCCACCCGGAGTCCACCCGAACGATGGCCGTGCTCCACTATGTCGACGGGATGACCTTGGAACAAGTGGCCCGCGAGTGCGGCATGTCCGTGTCGGGTGTGCGCAAGCGGCTCCGCGGGCTGAGGGCCTCGCTGGCCGAGACGGAGGCCGTATGAACGACGAACGCGCGGGCAGCACGCCGATCGGCGACTGGCAGCTCGAGCGGTTCCGCCTGGAAGAGCTGCCTGCGGAGGAACGCGAGACAGTGAGCCGCGCCTTGGAGCACGACGCCGCGCTGCGGGCGCGCCTGGCGGAGATGGAACGCTCCGATGGCGACATCCTCGCGAGCCATCCGGCACGCGTGATGGCGGCGGCGATCCGGGCCCGCGGCGCCGCGGAACGGCCGGCATCGATGCCGCCCGCCACGTGGATTGCCACCGTCGGCGTCGCGGTGCTCGCGATCCTGGCGGTGGCTCCGCTGTGGATGACACGGCCCGCGGGTGACGACGAGACGCGCGTCAAGGGCCTGACCACGCGACTGCTGGTGTTCCGACAGGGGGCCGCCGCACCGGAGCCGCTCCCGAGTGGCAGCTCCGTGCGGGCACGGGATGTGGTGCAGCTCGCGTATCAGGCGACGGCGCGGCGGTTCGCTGTCATCGTCTCCGTCGATGGGCGCGGCGTGGTGACGCGCCACCTTCCGAAGGACGGCGCGCAGGCCGCCGCACTCGCCGCCGGGACACCGGTGCCGCTCCCGGAGGCGTATGAGCTCGATGACGCGCCGCGGTTCGAGCGCTTCCATCTCGTCGCCGCCGCCGCCCCGTTCGCGGTCGACGACGTCCTGGCCGCCGCCGCCGCGCCGCCCGCGGCCGGCGATCGCCTCGACCTTCCCCCCTCGTTCGAGCAGCACACTGTCGTACTCAGGAAGGAGCCGACACGGTGAGCGCCTTGATCCTGTCGCTGGCCGTGGTGGCTCAGGCCGCCGCCCCCCCGATCGACAACGCGGCGACGAGAGTCCGGCGTTTCGCCGTCGTGGCGGGCGCCAATCGCGGCGCCGCCGACCGCGTCCCGCTGCGTTACGGCGTGTCCGACGCCGATCGATTCGCCGAGGTCATCACCACGATGGGTGGCGTCCATCGTGACGACTGCGTGGTCCTGCGCGATCCCACGCGCCGCGCGTTCCTGGATGCCCTGGGCAGCCTGCAGGCCCGGGCGGCGGCAGCGCGCCCGGCGGCGGAGCGGATCGACGTGCTCGTCTACTTCTCCGGCCACGCCGACGACAACGCCCTCATGCTCGGCCGCGAGGTCGTCACGTATCGCGAGCTGCGCGATGCGGTGGCCGCGGTCTCCGCCGACGTCGGCATCACCATCCTGGATGCCTGCGCGTCCGGCGCGATCACCCGCCTGAAGGGCGGGCGCACGCACCCGGCGTTCCTCACCGACGCCTCCACGCAGGTGCAGGGCTACGCCTTCCTCACGGCCAGCTCCGAGAACGAGGCCGCGCAGGAATCCGAGCGCCTGCAGGGATCGTTCTTCACCCACGCGCTGCTCACCGGGCTCCGCGGCGCCGCCGACGTGTCCGGCGACGGCCAGGTGACCCTCGGCGAGGCGTACCAGTTCGGCTTCGCGGAGACGCTTGCGCAGACGGCGGGCACGCAGGCGGGCGCACAGCATCCGGCGTACGACATCAAGATGGCCGGCCGCGGCGACGTGGTGATGACGGACCTGCGGCAGACCACGTCGAGCCTCATCTTCGGCCCCGAGTACGACGGCCGCCTCTTCGTGCTGACGCCCTCGCGGCGCCTCGTGGCAGAGCTGGCCAAGACGCCCGGCCGCTCCGTCGAGCTCGGCCTTGAGCCGGGAACGTACGAGGTCTACTTCGAGCAGTCGAGCAAGCTGCTCCTCTCGTCCGTCGAGCTGCACGAAGGCGATCGCCGCGAGATGGTGCCCGCGGAGATGCGCGAGACGCATCGCCTGCCGACGCGGCGCCGCGGCGGGTGGACGTCGCGCGATCTGCTGGACGGACGCAGCCGCATCCAGCTCGAAATGGGCGTCTCCGACATCGACGTCCGCACCAGCGGTGGCCTCGGGCCCGCAAGCGACACGTCCTCGTGGGGGGCTTCGGGCGGCCTCGTCTTCGTCCGCGGCCTGCGGCGTGATCTCGCCGGCGAGTTCTCCCTGGCCGTCGCCCGCTTCCAGATCAGCTCCGTGGGCAGCGACAGCCAGATCAACGGGCGCATGGTGGCCATGGTCGGCCTGCGTTACTACATGCCGTTCACCGGCGGGCTCCGTCCCTACGTCGCCGGCGCCGCCGGACCCCTGCTCGACTTCGACGTCAGCGAGACGGAGACCCAGTCCATCGGCGGCACACGCGGTACCAAGCTCGGCGCCAACATGGGCGCCGGTGCCGATTTCTTCGTCGGCCGCCACTTCACCCTGAGCCTCGACGGGCGCTACCTCGTCCTCGGACAGCGCGATGCGTTCTTCTCGCTGGCCGAGCCGCGCACGCGCACACCGCAGCTCGGCGTTCCGAGCCGGTTCGACATGCGTCTGGCGTTTGGCGTGACGTTCGGCGGCGGCCGTCCCTGACCCGAAAGGAACCCTGATGCGCGCCCTCTGCATCTTGATCGCCGTTCTCTGTGCCGGCCCGGCCCTCGCGCAAGAGGAGACGCCGCGGACCACGCTGCGCGGCCGCGTGGTCGACGCCCAGACCGGCGAGCCCCTGTCGCGCGCCGTCGTCCTGCTGCCCGCACTGCACCGCGAGGCGTCGACGGAGGGCGATGGGACGTTCACCCTCGCCGACGTGCCGGCCGGCGATGTCGAGATCGTGGTGTCGACAGTCGGCTACGGCCTCGTCACCACCCGCGTGCGCGCCGGCGCCGACGCGAAGACCGTCGAGATCCGCCTCGGCCAGGAGGCGCTCAAGCGTTCGGAGGAGCTGCGGGTGGAGGCCTCGCCGTTCGATCCCGCCGACGCCGCCGCGCCCGCCGCGCACACCCTGGGCGGCGTCGAGCTGCGGAACCTCTCGAGCGTGCTCATCGACGATCCCCTGCGCTCGGTGCAATCGCTGCCCGGTGTCGCCACGGGCGACGACTTCTACGCGAGCTTCGCCAGCCGCGGCCTCGGCTTCGGGGCGGTGGGCTTCTACCTGGACGGCGTGCTGATGAGCGCGCCGTTCCACACGATCCTGGACGCCAACGACACGTACTCGCTCACCATCCTGAACGGTGACGTGGTGGAGGCGGTATCACTGGTCAGCGGCGGCGCGCCCGCCCGCTACGGCGACCGGATCGGGGCCGTGCTCGACGTCGCCACCCGCGAGGGCAGCCGCGACGGCTTCGCGGGGCGAGCGAGCCTCGGCGCGTCGGGTGCCTACGCCACCCTCGAAGGCCCGCTCGGCGGCAAGACGACGTGGCTCGTCTCCGGCCGCAGGAGCTACCTGGACTACGTCCTCGAGCAGGTGGACGTCGAGGCGGGGACGGTCGTGCGCTACTACGACTTCACCGGCAAGCTCGTGCATCGCCCCGCGGCGTCGCAGACGGTGGCGCTGACGATGCTCCACGGCCGCTCGCACTGGAAGGACGGCGAAGCGGATCTCGACCCGCTCGACGTCGCCACCGCGGACGTGGAGGCGGACCTGGCGACGCTGCGTTGGACGTACCTGCCGTCGGAGCATGTCCGCATCGACTCCAGCGCGTTCGGGACGTACGAGACCGGCCACAACAACGCGCTCGACGGCACCGAACGGTTCCGGTCGAAGACCACGCAATGGGGCGGCCGCACCGACGTCTTGCGGGCTTTCGGCGCGCATCGGATCGAAGCGGGCGCGCTCGTCCGCTCCCTGCGCGGCGACCAGCACGACTTCGACCGGCGCAACAACGTGTTGACCCAGACCGAGAGCTACGACGCCTCCACCCTGCAGTGGGGCGGCTACCTGCAGGACACCTGGACGCCGTTCGGCGGCAGGCTCGCATTGTCCTTGGGCGGGCGCTTCGACGCCGACGGCGACACGCGCGAGCAGCGCTTCATGCCGCGCGCCTCCGCCTCCGTCTCCCTCACCTCCAGCACCAAGGCGTTCGCCACCTTCGGCGACTACGCGCAGTTCCCGGGCTTCACGCAGCTTCACGGCGAGAACGGGAACCCGGACCTATCGCCGGAGCGGGCGCGCCACGTGGCGTTCGCCGTCGAGCAGCGCGTCGGTGCACGATCGCGCGTGCGGGTCGAGGCCTATCAACAAAACGAA
>Ga0075429_100003944_pt1 | contig 12689 bp, 7 predicted proteins | sample RhiMetdeltSRZDD3_FD_75295 | JGI IMG/M metagenome (GOLD analysis project Ga0075429, IMG submission 75295) | Populus rhizosphere microbial communities from Tennessee, USA - Rhizosphere MetaG P. deltoides SRZDD3 | ecosystem: Host-associated > Plants > Roots > Rhizosphere > Soil | place: USA...
CCGCTCCGCTTCGCGCTGACTCGACCCTTTGCCCATGAGCCAGGTGCCGAGTGGATCTACAACGGCGGCGTGGTCCAGGTCATGGCGGCGGTGCTGGAGCGGGCTACCAAGCAGTCGATCGAGGAATACGCCCGGATCAAATTGTTCGCTCCCCTGGGCATCGACACGGTGCAATGGATCGGCGACCTGGCCGGGATGCCGGCCGCCGCATCCGGGCTCCGGCTCCGCCCTCGGGACCTGGCCAAGTTCGGTTCGCTTTTTCTCCATAGCGGGCAATGGAACGGGAAGCAGATCGTCCCCGCGACCTGGGTGGAGAGCTCGACCCGCCGGCAGTTCCGCTTTCGTCCCAGGGCCGGCGCCGACTCGACCGGACAATTCGGGTACGGCCACTTCTGGTGGTACAACTGCTACCCGACCCCGCTCGGACTGGTCGAGGCCCGCACCGCGGTCGGCAACGGGCAGCAGCGGGTCTTCGTGCTGCCCGGGCTCGACATGGTGGTGACGATTTTTGCCGGCCGATACAACGACCCGACCGCGAACGCTCTCGCCAGCCGGATCCTCCGCAACCACGTGCTCCCCGCAGTGCGGACGGGGGTTAAGCCCGGATGCTCGGGGGCGTAACGACGTCAGAAAACCCGGGTGGGCACCAAACGAGGCAGGTTGGTCCCGTCGCCCAGCGCTCCCGGGCTTCCCCAGCAGTACCCCGTTCCGATGGTAGTCACGCCGCAGGTGTGGAAACGGCCGGCACTGATGATCGCAAAGGTGAGTCCGCCCGAAACCGGCGCCGGCGACGCGAACGACGGCGCGTTGACCGTGCCCAGCATGCCGGTGGAGTTATCCCCCCAGCAGTACCCGGCGCCGGCAACCGTCACGCCACAGGTGTGACGGTTCCCGGCACTCAATGTCGCGAAGATCAGACCGCCGGCGACTGCCCTTGGTATGCTGCTGAAGGTCCCGGGATTGCTGCCCAACTGGCCAAAGAAATTCTGGCCCCAGCAGTACGCCGCGCCGCCGCTGGTCAATCCACAGGCGTGAAATCCCCCCGCGCTGACCATGGTAAAAACCAGTTGACCGGCAACCGGGACCGGACTGGCACGCTGGATGGTGGTGCCATCGCCGAGCTCGCCCTCACCATTGATACCCCAGCAGTAGGCCGCACCGGCGGTGGTCAGTCCGCAGGTGAAGATACGCCCCGGGCTGATGCTGGTGAAGCTCAACCCGCCGGACACCGCGACGGGAACGGTGCTCTGAATCAGGGTACCGTTCCCAAGCTCGCCTGAGCCATTGAATCCCCAGCAGTATCCCGCGCCGCCGGTGGTCACACCGCAGGTATGACCATAGCCCGCGATGACATCGGCAAAAGTCAGCCCGCCGGCGACTGCTACCGGGACCGGGCTGGTGGGGGTGGCGGCGCCGGCGCCCAGCGAGTTGTCGCCCCAGCAGTACGCGACGCCGGCCGGCGTCACGCCGCAGCTATGGGTGCGGCCCGCGCTCAGCTTGGCAAAGCTGAGTCCACCGGAGACCGGGATCGGGAGATTGCTCACAGGTCCGACGGCGGCGCCCAGCTGGCCGGCGTCATTCTCACCCCAGCAGTGGGCCGCCGCGTCCACTGCCAGACCGCAGGAGTGAAAGTATCCGGCGGCGATCGTGGTGAAGAGCAGCGGGTTTCTGATGCCGAACGCGGCGCTGGTTCCTCCGCCGAGACCGGCCGCCGTCGCGGTGAGGGTGTAGCCGGTCCCCACGTTGTTGATGCTCAGGTCGGGAAAGGTCGCGATGCCGTTCACCGCCACCACGGTGGTGGTGCCCGACAGGACCCCGTTCCCCGCATTGGTGCCAATGGCCACCGAAATGCTGTTGGTGGCGGTCATGACCTGATTCCCGAACGGATCCTGAACCGCCACCCTCACCGCCGGAGCGATCACCGTACCGGCGAGCGTCGTCGAAGGCTGGATGGTGAACCCCAGCTTGCTGGCCGGCGCGGCGGATACGGGAAAGGACAGGCTGCTCGTCGCGGCGAGAGGCGGTGAGGAGAACGAGAGGGTATAGGTGCCGGTCTTGTCGATGCTCAGGCCGGAAAACGTCGCGACGCCGTTCACGGCCGCCACGGTCGTGGTGCCCGACAGGGTTCCTCCGGCGCCGGTCCCGATGGCCACCGTGATGGTGTTGGTCGCGCTGGTGACCGGGTTGCCGGCCGCGTCCACCACCGCCACTGCCAGGGCCGGGGCCATCGCCACGCCGGCGGTCACCAGCGCCGGCTGGAGGAGGAGGCTCAGCTTGCTGGCCGGGCCAACTGTCACGACAAAGGGGGCGCTGGTGGCGCCGGCGAGCGCCGGAGCGGAAGCGATGAGAGTGTAGCCGGTGCCCGAGAGGCCGATCCGCAGGTCGGAGAAGGTCGCGACACCGTTTATGGCCGGCACGGTGGTCCGGCCCGAGAGCGTCGCGCCGCCGGCGTTGCCGATCGCCATCGAGATGACGTTGGTCGCCGTGGTGACCGTGTTCCCGTCGGCGTCCTGCACCGCGACCGTCACCGGCGGGGCGATGACCACTCCGGCAACCGCCGAGGCGGGCTGTGCCACGAAGGCGAGCTTGGTGGCCCCTCGGGACGCCGTCGTCTCATGGCACGCGACCGCGACAGACGCCAGGAGCGCGAGACGAGGGATCCTCACGGGCGCCACGCCGGGCTGTGGCCGTTGGTGAGGATCAGCCCCTCGGCACTGCCGTCTGCGCGCACGAACCGGAGGGAGGTTTGGGAGGGTCCGCACCCAACGCAGGTTGACGCGAACACGATCGTCCTGCCGTCCGGTGACCAGGTCGGGCGCGCAAAAATACCAGCCTGCGCGAGCATCGTCAGGCCGGACCCATCAGGATTCACCACGGCGACCGCGCTTACGGGGGAGCACGGGTAGTACGACCAACGGGCGCAAACGACGACTGCGAGTTTTGTCCCGTCGGGCGACCACGCGGATTGCCAATAATCGGTCGAGGGGTCGAAGAATGGACCCTCCACCACCGAGCGGATATCGGTTCCGTCCGCATTCACGACGTACAGATCATACACGAAGTCATAGGCCCGCCAGTCGCTGGTGAAACTGATTTTCCGGCCGTCCGGTGACCAGGCCGGACTGCCGTCGTAGCCGGGACGATTGACGACCAACCTGATCCCGGGGCCGCCATCGGCATCGACCGCAAATACCCCGGCGCTTCCATCCTGGAGTGCCACGACCGCGATCGAGCGGCCATCGGGCGACCAGGCAGGCTCCGTTGCGTATCCCCGGTCGGTCAGTTGGACCACATTCGAGCCGTCCGCGTTCATGATGTAGATCTCCCACTTGCCCCCGCCGGCACGGTTGCTCGCAAAAGCAAGGCGCTGCCCATCGGGCGACCACGTCGGATGGTGATTCGAAACTCCTGGGCCGGTATGGGTGAGCTGGACGATGCCGGTCCCATCCGAATTGGCCAATTGAATCTGACCATCCCTCACGAACGCCAACTGGGTGACCGGCACCACACCGCAGGTCACCGCAAACTCGATATTCACGCTCCCGCCGGCCGGGACGAAAACCGTCCGGGGGTTGGCTCCTGCCAGACAGTGCACCCCGGCGCCGGTCAGCGCAACGGCGTGCGGGCCGGGTGCAAGGTCTCCGACGGTGATGGTTCCATTCACCCCGATGGCCCTGGTGGAACCGTAATCAACGCTGATCCAATACCCGCTCGCCGGCCCGCCGGTGCCGGTCGTCACGGTGGTGACCGCGATTTCGCCGGGTGGCACCGGCGCCGCTACGGTCGTGAAGGAGATGGTCTCCCCGGTCTCGATTGCCGTCCCCTCGAGATCCCGGATGCCGGTGCCCAGCACCAGCTCGTAATTCGTGGCCACCGCCAGGGCCTCTGCGGGGATGAACTCGACAATGGTGCGCTCCTGGTTCCCGAAGCGGAGCTGGCCGGCCACCGTCGTGCTCCCCGAACGCAGGTCGAAGTTTTCCGGGGTAAGCGAGGCCGCGTCGATCGGCTCGCTGAAGACCACCTGAATCCGCAGGTTCACGGCCACATCCCGCTTGTTCTTCTTGGGCTCGGTCCGGACAATGATCGGCGGCTTGCGGGGCGGGACCACAAACACCAGGACCGAATCCGGTCCGCTGACCCGGGTCGCCGTCAAGGTGATGGTGTCGCCTGCGATCGCCGGCACCGCCACTGGATCCAGCCCTCCGTCCACCAGAGCAGCGGTAACCACCACGCCGTTGCGATGCACCCGGATGCGGACCGCACTCACCTCCGGCAGCGTACCCGGAACCAGGGAGATGAAGGCGACGGGATCAGTACCGGAGCTGCCCTGGACCGCGGTACCGCCGTTGGACCCGAGGGCGACGGGGTTTGACACCACGAACGGAGCAGCGCCGGTCAGCCCCGGCGGCGGCGGCGGCGGCGTAATCGTCTCGAGCGGCGAGCCACAGGCTGCCGCGAGGGCTGCCAGAAGCGCGAGGCGCGGAAGGTACGTTTGCTTACTTCTCATACCAGTAGTCGAACTCTGCATACGCCAGCCCCCGGTCCACCCGGAGCCGAACCGTGGGGGATTGCCAGGGTAGAAGCCGCCAAATGCTGCTCACGGGAACAACGCTCACCTCGTATTCGCCAAGTGGAATCTCGTGCAGCTCGACATGCCACCGGTCGCTTGGTATGCTGCGCGAATAGCTGAGCCCAGCCGTTGCGGTCCCGGCGATTCCTCGCACTTCAACGGCGGCGTCAACGCCACCCCAGTATCCGCTATCACAGTTGCCCCAGTCCTGATAGGTGGGCGGGGCGCTGAAGCCCCACGGGCAGCGCTCGACTGCGATGATGATGAAGGGCGCCACGGTGTTCGGCACCATCTCAGGAATGATTGTCGTCTGGTTCGGCAGCACGGTCGCCTTGACCAGGGTGTCGGCGAACAGCCGCAAGCCGGGGAAGACCCACGACCAGGGAACCCCTCCGGTGAAAAGGAGCGTCCACTCCCCGGCGGCCAATCCCGTGAACTCGAAGGTCCCGGTCGCCGCTGTCCAGGCATATCGGGCTGCTTGCCCCGGCGAAGAGATGGCGATGAAGACCGGCCACTGATCCGCGCCTTGGCGGGGGGGCATTCCGTTCCCGTTGGCGGGGTACCCACTGCCGTTCCCGCGGACCATCCCGGTGAGCGATCCATACCCGAGTGAGCCGGGTTGCGGCACCGCCGTGAGGAAGGAGATGCTCGTCCCCGCTTCGAGAGGCGCGCCGTCGATATCACGGATGCCGGGTCCCAGCACCAGCTCGTAGTCCGTGGCGGCGGCCAGATCGGCGGCCGGGGTGAACTCGACGATCGTGTGCTCCGGGTTCCCGAATCCGAGCTGGCCGGTCACCTGCGTGCTCCCCGAGCGCAGGACGAAGTCCGGTGGGATAAGCGAGGCGGCGTCGATCGGCTCGCTGAACACCACTTGAATCCGCACATTGACCGCCACATCTCGCTTGTTCTTCTTGGGCTCGGTCCGGATGATGACCGGCGGTTTCCGAAGCGGGACCAGAATCACGAAGTTCGATTCCGATCCGTCAGGCTCCACCGCGGTGATGGTGAGGGTATCACCCGCAATCGCCGGAACCGCCACTGGATCCAACCCCCCGTCCACCACGGCAGCGGGGACGATGACGCCATTGCGATGGACCAGGATGCGGACGGCGGTTACGCCGGGCAGCGTACCCGGAACCAGCGAGACGAAGGCGACTGGATGAGAGAGGTAGCTCCCCTGGACCACGTGGCTGCCGGCGGACCCGATGGTGACCGAGTTCGACACCACGAATGAGGTTTCGCCGGTCAGCGGCGTCGTTTCGACCGGAGAGCCGCAGGCGGCCGCGAGGGCTGCCATGAGTGCAAGCCGAGAGAGGTGCGTGCGACGGGTCATCGGCCCCTCAGAAATTCGGCGTTGCCCGGTAATACGGCCATCCGGCGGCGTTTTGCTCAGCGATGTCCTACTGCCCGCCGATGACCTCGAAGGCCGCCCAGTAATACGGGTGCGCTGTGGCCGGCTTTGCCAGCATGGCGCGCTGAGCCGCCGCCAGCGTGCCCGCCGGGTCCGCTCCGTCCCGGTACAGCTCGTAAAACCGCTGCATCAGGGTCGCGGTGGCCCGGTCCTGCACCGCCCAGAGACTCGCCATCACGTTCTTCGCGCCGGCGGTGAGAAAGGCCCGCGACAGCCCCACCCAGTCATCGCCGGGCGGGACATCCGTCATCGCCCCCGAGGCGAGCGCGGTCTGGCACGCTGCCAGCACGACCAGGTCCGCAACCAGCGTGAGGCCGAACACCTCGTGAGCCTCGAGCCGACCGTCGTGCCGTCCATTCGGCGCCAGGTCGATGAACGAGAAGAGGGGATTCTGTTTGTTGAGCACACCGTAGGTGGCGAGATGGATGAGGCGTCGGGTCGGGGCCTCTCGCCCGAAAGCGGCTTCGGTCGCGGCGGCACCGGTCAGGACCCGGACATCACTCCCGCCCACGCGCCCGAAGGTCGCGACTTCCTGACCAGATGCCGGCAGCCGATCCAGGTGTGGTGCCAGGGCAAGCCTCCCCGAGCCAGTACCCCGCCCCATGGCCTTGCCGAGGCCGATCCAGACTGAGGCCGATGGCGCGAGGGAGAGCTGGTACCGCTGGACCAGAAACCGGGGCGGCCCGTCGGTCTCGATCAGCGCCGCAAACGGCAGATAGTGCAGTTCGGCGTGGGGGATGATCGTCAATCGCGTCTTGCCGGTCAGCAGGCCGGTGGCCTCGATCGGTTCGATGAGGTCGCGATGCAACCGGCGCAGGGGGGCGTGCCACATGGCATCGAGTGCGGCGCCACGGGGTTCCAGTGCGCCGCGGGCGAACTCCACCCGTCGCGCCAGGTCGTGCTGGGTGACGTCCAGTCGAATGCCGGCCAGTGTGTCGCGGGTGATCACATAGACAAATGATCCGGTGTCGCTGAGGAGGTACTCCAGCATGGCTTCGTCGGGCCCGAGTTTCTTCGCGACGATTTGCCAGGTGATCGCGTCGGGCGACACCAGTGCCGCGTGCCTCGGCGCGCGCTCTCGAATCTCCAGGCGAAGTGCGGCATAGGCTGCCTGAGCCTGGAGCAGCGCTTCCCGGGATACCCCTCCTGCCCGCACGACTTCCGGTCCGCGGAGGAGGCGGCGGTCCGGTGCGGCGAGGTCCACCGCCCGCGCCATCTCCCCGATGCGGCGACGGAGGTCCTGCTCCCGGGCGATCAGGTCGGCGGCGGTGTCGCGGGGCGAGGCCACGCGCCCGAAAGACAGCAATTCCACCATCTCCCGCGCCCGCAGCGCCTCACTGACCGCGAACGACGCGGCGACGCGGCCGCGGTCGAGCTCCAATGCCGCCAGTCGCTGGTAGGGGAGCCACTTGTCCGAGAGCAACTCGGAGCGCCGCTCGGGCAGGCGCAACGATGACCCCACCCGCTCGATGTCCGCGATGCTCGCACGCAGCTCCTTCGCCGCTTCCTCCACGCCGCCCTGACGTGCGCGGACGCCGGCCAGCCCGACGTGGATGCGCCAGCTGACGTCCGGCACGACCCGGACTCCGAGCCGGGCGAGCGCGGCGCGATACAGCGATTCCGCGGCTGCGGAGCGCCCAGCACCGGCTTCCAGGTCGGCGATCTGGTTCAGGGCGGCAGCCGCGGCGACCGGATCACCCAGGCGATCGAATTCGGCGCCGGCCTTCTCGAGATGGCGCCGCGCCAGGACGGTATCTCCCGCCTGCGCCGCCACGCTGCCAAGGGCCACGCGGGTTATGGCGACACTCCGTCCGTCGCGCATGGCCGACTGTGCCCGGAGCGCCGCTTCGAGCACGGCGGTGGCCCGAACGGTGTTGCTCTGGACGAGATAGACTGTGCCGAGTCCGTGCCGCGCAGCCGCCGCGCCCTCCGTGACTCCGGACCGGGCGTAGTGCGCCGCCGCCGTGGTGTAGAGCGCCTCAGCCTCGGCATGCCGGTTGAGCTGCATCGCGAGATCGGCCTGGGCCAGCGCAATGCTCCCTCGGGTCGCCGGCCCGACCTCGAGCGATCGCGCGACCTTCTCGCTCCGGCGCAGCTCGTCGATGGCCCGCTGCAGCTGGCCCTGGGCGGCGAGCGAGGAGGCCAGGCGCAGCCGAATCGCCACCGCCTCCGCAACCGGGCCGGTGCGATCCAGGATCTCTGCCGCGGCGGTGAAACTCTCCAACGCGGCGGCATAGTCGCCCCGCCGCAGGCTGAGCTCGCCGAGTCCGTCCAGCGCGCTGGCTGCCTCGGCGGAGTCGCCGGCGGCCATCCAGAGCGACAGCGCTTCGCGATAGTCCTGCTCGGCGCGTCCGAAGGCGCCGACCGCGGCGGCGAGCGCCCCGAGATTGACGAGGTTCGTGGCCGTTGCGCCGGCGCGCCCAGCCCGGCGGTTGATCGCCAGTGCCGCCTCGAGCTGCCGCCGGGCGCTGTCCACCTCACCGGCCGCGCGCGAGAGCGAAGCGATGTTGTTGTAGTCCGCGGCGAGCCCGCGCGAGTCGCCGATCCTCCCCCGCAGTTCTATGGCTCGGGCATACTGGGCCCGCGCGGCGTCGATATCGTTGCGCTGCTCGCTCAATCCCGCGAGCTCGGACATCGCGTTGGCCATAACCCGCAGGTCTCCCACCGCCTCGGCGAGCCGTTGCGCGCGGGTCAGGTGGTCGAATGCGCTGTCGGCCCGGGATTCGCGCGCCAGGGCGGCGCCGATGTTGCCGAGCAGCGCGGCGACGCCGGCGGAATCGGGAATGCTGAGCGCTCGGGCCAGTGCCTGCCGCCAGACCGTGATCGCGGCGCGGGGACCGTCGCGGCCGAGTGCGGCATTCCCGGCGAGCCGCACACTGTCGGCCCACACCTTCGCCGAGCGCTGCGCTCCCGACCAGGCGGTGAAGCGCGCGACTTCGCGGGTCAGGAAGTCGTCGCGCCTTGCAGCGGCATATGCCAGGGCGACCCGTTGCGCGATCCGCAGTTGCGCGGTCCGGCTGGATGAATCGCCGCGCAGGGCGCCGGCGAGGGCCCCGCGGAACGCGTCGCGGGGGTCGAGGCGGCTGAGCGAATCCGGTGGCAGCGATGGTGAGGAGAATGCCGCAGGCAAGGCGGGGGCTGTCATGACTCGGGCGGCCTGGGGCTCGGGCCTCGCATCGATCCGGAACCGGAAGAGCTCCGAGGTCGACCAGCGATCCCAGTCGGTGCGCGCCGCGACCTTCCAGTGGTAGGTGCGACGGGGGACCAGGTGGACCGAATCGGGGATCCGCGCCACGGTGTCGCTGAGCTGCAACTCGAAGAGCACGGTACCGGTGGAGTCGAACAGGGTGGCGCGATAGCTGCTGGCGCCATCGACCCGGCTCCAGGTGAGCGTCCGCGCCTGCCGCACCTCGCCGACGGGCTCAATGGCATCGGGGGCCGTCGTCGCCGTGAGGGTCGGATCACGTTCGGCATTCGGGTCGACCGGCATCGCCCGTGGTAAAACCACGAGCAGGAGAGTAGCGGCCACCGCCACGAGGCCGGCGACCCTCAGCATCGCGCGCATCGGCCGGCGAGCGCTGGCCTCCGGACGAGTCACTTCTGCCGCGACCCCCGGTTCACCGAGGAGGACCACCAGGGCGGTCAGCTGTTTCCGGCACGCTTCGCAATCGGCCAGATGCGCGATGGCGTCGGCCCGAGTTGCCCCAAGGCCTTTGGCCTCCGCGAGCCGGGCGAGCTCCAGCTCGTCGAGACAGGGGCCGGCGGCCGGACCCGGAGAGACCAGGCGCAGCAGATCAGCCGACGGAACGGAGGTCATGCCGGGGTGATACGGCGGGGTTTCGTCATTTTGCTCAGAGGTAGCCACGCCCGATTCCTTCCCGCTCCAGCGTGGCCCGCATCACCTCGAGCGCGCGGTGCACGCGATTGTAGACGGCTTTCGCGTTGGGCCAGCCGACGATCGAAGCAACCTCCGCGGCCCGCAACTCATCCACCACAAACAGTTGCACCGCGAGGCGGACGTCGGCGGGCTGGGTGGCCAGGGCGCCCGCGAGCCGGCGAGCCAACTCGGTGACTTCCGCCGGGTCGGAGACCGGCACCGCGATTTCGGGGAGGAGGGGCATGGGCTCGGGGCGGCGAGCCGGCAACATCTCCGGACAGGGGTGTTCTTGCTTGAGGAGCCGGATTTCCCGGAGAAATTCGGGAAAGGACAGGCCGTGCTGGGTACGACTGCGCACCTGCTCGAAGGCTTCGGTGGGGGAAAGCCTGCCAATGCAGAGGGCTTCGTACATCTCGCGATGAAGACCGGACAGACCAGAGGGTGGGGGTGGGCGACGGCGTCCCTCGACCTTTCGCAGCCAGTCAACGGTCAGATTACGGACCACGATGACCAGCCAGGTCGAGACCGCGGCACCCGAGGCGGAACTCTCCGAATAGCGACGCAATCGGGCGAAGTTGTCGGCAGCGAGAGCGGCGCACACGCTTGCAAACACGTCCATGACATCGTCAGGGTCGCGCAGCAGCCGCCGAATGGTCGCGAGGATCAGCCGGCGATAGCGTCGCTCAAAGAGATTCCACGCGGCATCGCCATCGCCGCCCTCGAGCTCAACCATCCAGGCTTCCATGTCCCCCTCCGGCTGGGAAGCCCTCATCTCCCAGGACCACAGCAACGGCTCGGGGAATATACCGCTCGGTTGGATGCCCTCGAGTCCTTCAGCCATCCGGTTTGTTTCTGTGACATCTGTGGTGAACAGGTCCCGGCGAGTCGATCTCCGCGGCTCCGCGGTGCTAGGTTTCATTCCGTCTCCGAACGGCAGGCCGACTCCTCCCCCCTGCGAGGTCAGCCATGCTCGTGCTCGAAGCGGTCCCCGCCCCCGGTCGTGACGCCTACAAGCTGCTCCGGGCCCGCATTCGCGAGGCCACCACGTGGGAATGGGCCAACAAGGCCCGCACCCGTCTCCGCCATGTCCAACGCCCCAAGGGCGGATACATCGGCCTGAGTAATGCCGGCGGAGTCCTGGTCGCCCACATCCGGCCCAAGACGCCCAACGACCTGTTCTATCTCGCCGAGAAATTCACCGGGCGCATGGTTGCCTGGTTCGAGCAGGACCTGGTCGCCATCAACATCCAGTTCGTGCCCGAGCCCCCGGCCCCGAAACGGAAGCGGCGGCGCTAGCAGGTATTTCATGGAAATGTTCCCCATGCGATCAAATCTCCTTTTGTCCCTCCTCGCCACCCTCGCCGCCTGCAGCGCGAAGGACTCGGCGCCGCCGCCTGCCCCACCGTCGAGACCCCCGGAGCAAGTCTCCACCCGCGACGTGACCTACCAGGCCGGCGGCACCACCCTCAAGGGCTTGATGGCCTTTCCCGCGAGGCGCAGCTCGCTCCGCCCCGCGGTGATCATCGTGCACGAGTGGTGGGGGCACAATGAGCACGCCCGGGCTCAGGCCCGGCGGCTCGCCCAGTCGGGATACATCGGATTTGCGCTGGACATGTACGGCGACGGAAAGACCACCACCCATCCCGAATCGGCCCAGGCATTCGTCGCCCGCGCGATGAGCGATCCCGCCGGCATGCAGGCCCGGTTCGAGGCGGCGCTCGCGGTCCTCAAAGCCGACGTGCACGTGGACACCAATCGCATCGCCGCGATCGGCTATTGCTTCGGCGGAATGGTGGTGCTGGATCTGGCCCGGAGCGGCGCCGACCTGGACGCGGTGGCCAGCTTCCATGGCGCGATCCCGCCCCCGGCGCCGGTGGCTTCAGGTCAGGTCAGGGCGCGGGTGCTCATTCTCACCGGGGGCGCCGATCCGATGGTGCCTGCGGCGCAGGTGGATACCTTCGCCGCCGCGCTCCGCCGCGCCGGTGCCACCGTCGAGGTGGTGACCTACCCCGGCGCGATGCACAGCTTCACCAATCCCCGCGCCGACAGCGTGGGAATGAAGGGACTCAAGTACGACGCGCAGGTGGACGCACAGTCCTGGTCAAAGCTGCTCGAGCTGCTGGGGGAGGTTTTCAAGCGGGGCGGGTGACGGAAGCGCTCACCCCCTACTGTGCCCGCAGCGCCTGAGCGGGATCGACCCTGGCGGCGCGCCGGGCCGGGACCGCCGCGGCCACGAACCCCACGAGCCCGAGCACCAGCGCCGCCACCGCGAGGGTCACGGGATCCCGGGTCGAGAGCCCGAACACCATGCTCCGCACCAGCCCCTGCATCGGCAGCCAGAGCACAATGCCCAGGATCAGGCCGGTGACCACCATCGCGAGGCTGTCGCGCAGCACCATCGCGAGCACCTTGCCGGGCTGGGCGCCGAGGGCCATTCGGATCCCCAGCTCGTTGGTGCGCTGGGCCACCGAGTAGGACACCACCCCGTACAAGCCGATCGCCGCCAGGAGCAGCGCCATCACCCCGAACACGCCGGCGAGCCGGGCCAGCAGTCGCTCGCGCGAAAGACCCCGCCCCAGCAGCTCCGCCACCGGCACGATCTCCCGCACCGGCAGCTCGGGATCCACCGACGCGATCGCGAACCGCATCATCCGGGCGATCTCCTCGACCGGCCCGGCGACGCGGGCTTCGAGGCTCTGCACGTATTCGCTGGGTTCCTGGCTCAGCGGGTGGAAGATCATCCGCGGGGGCTTCTGCTTGATGAAGTTGATCCGCGCATCCCGCACCAGGCCGACGACCTCGAACTTTGGCTGGTCGTAGCCGAACCGCTT
>Ga0075429_100003950_pt1 | contig 12677 bp, 12 predicted proteins | sample RhiMetdeltSRZDD3_FD_75295 | JGI IMG/M metagenome (GOLD analysis project Ga0075429, IMG submission 75295) | Populus rhizosphere microbial communities from Tennessee, USA - Rhizosphere MetaG P. deltoides SRZDD3 | ecosystem: Host-associated > Plants > Roots > Rhizosphere > Soil | place: USA...
GTTTTTCTACTATCTCGTCAGCGGCGTGAACGGCTGCGGCGAGGGCGGCCTGGGAGCGGCCTCGGTCGGCACGCCGCGGCCGAATGGCTCTCCCTGTCTGTGAGTTTCGTCGGGTCGGTTCGTGCACGCTCAATGACAGGGGAGCGGCACATCCTCGACTACCTCAGCGCCAGATCGATCGCCCGCAGGATCTTCATCGTCATCCGCACGATGATCAGGATGACCGCGTACTCCGCCCAGGCGATCAGGCAGGTCACCGCGAGGAGCGAGGCGCTGATGATCCTCTCCAGATTGTCGCTGGTCCTCAGGACGTAGTAGAAATACCCGTAGGCGCCGAGGGTGACGACCACCGCCAGCCAGCCGCCCATGAGCACGCGCCGGCGGATGCCGTCGATGGCATCCAGGGACTTGCGAAGGGCCGACTCACTCTCTTGGGACATCAGGACTTCCTCCTTTGTCCGAGTTGTTTGCGAAGCACTGCGAGACCGTATGCCAGTCGTGATTTCACGGTGCCGATCGGGATATCGAGCACCGCCGCCACCTCCGGCAGCGTCATCTCCTCCTTGAAATGCAGCAGCAGCACGGACCTGCTCGCGGGTGGAAGCGCGTCGCCGCCCACCAGGTGCTGGAGCAGCTCATCGGACGATGGCGGCTCGGGCGCCGCCACGTCCTCGAGCAGGCTCTCGTCGGCCGGCTGCCTTCGCCTTTCGGCCTTCAGGCGGCGAAACGCCGCGCGGCTGGCGATGCGGAACACCCAGGGCCGGAACAGCTCCGGCTTCTCCAGCCAGGTCAGCTTGCGGAACACCTGCACGAGCACTTCCTGCAGGATGTCTTCCGCATCTGTCCGCCCGACCAACCCCTTCAGGTAGCGGTGCAGCGGCAGCTGGACCTGACGCAGAAGTAGCTCGAGAGCCTCCCTGTCTCCGCATTGGGCTCTCAGGATCCACAGCGCTTCCTGCTTCGAAGTGTCCACTCGCTCCACTTGCAATGGAAGAGGCGCTCGTTGGAGCAAGAGTTCGATCAGGGGGCCAATGATTTCTTTTTTCGCAGCATGTTGGTCGTGATCGTCGCGCGGGACGAGTCGAAACCTGCCACGGGTCCTTGCGGAGCTTGGCCAGACGCGACGCCAGATTCGTCAGCGTGAACCTGTCCGGCCGCAGAGACGACCGTGGTGGGCCCACGCTGGCCAGCATCCACCACGTTGAAAGGTCAGCCGCCGGCGTGTCTGCGCTTGAAGTACTGCACCGCGCGCTCATGGCGCCTCGCCGCGGCCAGGCTCTTGAACGTGCCGAGGTTTCTCCGCCTGCCAGTCTTGGGATCACGCTTCCGGGAGTAGAGTCGATATTCTCCAGTCTTGAGCTTCCTGATCATGATGGCCTCCTCTCCGGCCCGCGGGGAGATACCTCCATCATGCCAGGTCGAGGCTGACGTTCGCCATGGGAGCCTTGCGCGAAGCAGCGCGGCGAACGGGGACGCGCGGCACTAGGATTCAGTCGACCTGGGCACCGCCGTGCCTGCAGGAACGCAGCATCTCTTTCCGGGAGGAAGGCATGTCGAAAGGCCTCACCATCGTTTTCGCCGCGCTCGCCGCATCGTTTGCCGTCGTGTTCTTGCTCCCTGTCAACACCAACGGCTCCGAGGGGCCGCTGCAGGTCGTCGTGACCAACTTCCCCGAGACGCAGCGCGTCGAGGGGGGTGTCACGGTCGAAGGCGTCGTGCATCAGGCCGCGCTCACGTCGCTGCAGGAAATCGAGGTGCCGCCGGTGGCGGCGTCGGACCTGCGAAGGCTCGTGGCCGGCGGCGTGGTCCGCACCGACGGATTCGGCGCGGTGGTGTTGAGCCTCGCCGGGCAGACCAAGGGGATGATCCGCCAGCAGGGGCAGGTCGGGGCCATCCTCATCCCGGACGAGGAACCGATCGTGCGCGCCTTCGAGGAGAAGGGACAGCTGCAGTTCCCGATGGAGGTCAAGGCCGACGTGCCGGCCTCGGCGGCCTACTTCAGCTCGAGCCAGCCGCGTCATTCGGTCGCGTTCCCCCGCTACCGGGTGCTGCTTTACAACTCCACCGACCGCGCGGTCTCGGTGGATGTCTACGCCTACCTGACCAACTGAGTCGACAAGAGGCTGAGGCCCCGACACGACCCATGAAGCAGGATTGACGACCGGCGCGCGGCAGGTAAAACGCGCCGGCCGTCAATCGCACGGAGACGTCGGACTACGGAATCAGTTGCCGTTTCCGCAAAGACCGATGGTGTCCCCGTGGGCCAGATGATCCCCGAACCCATCCGGGAAAGTGACGTCGATACTCTTCTTCGACGAGAGATTGCCCGGAGTGGAGTGGCAAAGGATTACCTTCGGTATCTGCAGCACGAATCCTTCTGCCGCAAACGCCGAGAATCCCCATCCGCCCAGAGTCCTGCCATCTCCCGAGATGGCGCTCACCGACGACAGGCTCCAGTCCGGCGCCCAGGTTCCCTGGGCCTCCATGAACTCCTGGAGGTCCATGTTGCCCGTGAGCGGCGTCCAGATGAACGGTCTGCGCGGCATGAAGAAGTCGAACGGCAGCGCGATCCCCACCACGACATTGCCATCGTCGCTCACATCCGCTCCGGATGTCTGGTAGTCGGGGTAAGGGAACGCTCCGAGCCACTCGACTCCCCCAGTCGCGGTCCATCGCCATCCATCGTAGGAGCAGTACCTGAACTCTTCTCCGGTCGATGGATCGATGTAGACCTGCGGGATGTTGAACCCCTCGCCCGTCATGGCGGAGCCGTCGGCGTTGATACCGTAGACGGTGCCGACGTAACGCCCCTCGTACCACGGCAAGGTGGGATCGGTGGCGCAGATCGCAGGGGGATCCTGCTCGAGCAGTGATTCCTGCCCGTTGGTCCAGACCGCGGCGCGCCAGAAGCCGGTCGGGTCGCTGTCCCAGCCGGCCACGATCGACCCATTCGACGTCACGACGTTGGCCCGGCTGCCGGTGCCCATGAAGCCTAACGCGCGCATCCCGGTGGAGGCCGTCCAATCGAAGGCCGAGACATAGGAGCAGCCGTTCCACGCGAGCCCGACCACCTTGCCTTTGTCCGAGACGTCCCAGGCACTGGTCCAGCTGCTGTCGCACGGAGTGCTGTTGGGCAGGACACCGATAGGCGCCCAGTTCTCGCCTCCCTGCCAGATCGCCGCGATGTCCTTGTCGTCGGCGTCGATGACCTCACCAACGATCGTCTTGCCGTCCTCCGAGATCCCCGGTGAGGGGCTGCGCCAGCTGCCGCCGATCAGCTCGACGCCCGCCGCCGCGCTCCAGCGGAAGAGGCCGCCTCCCCAGTTGCCCACGCCCACCGACCCGTCACCAGAGAGATCGGCGATTCCCGCGTTGGGCAGCTCGATGGGAACGAACGCAGGGGCGCCTTTCACCTTGTTGAAGATGACATCGGCCACCACCTGGCTCCCCGCGGCGATAGTGATGGGCGTGTAGGCGCAGCGATCATCGGTCACACCATCGCCCGACTCCTGTGAGCCGTTGAAGTACTCCTCGGGTCCTGGCAGCACCGTGCGGATGGGAGTCGAGAAGGCCCCGGCCCAGATCCCGTCGAGATAGAGCGCGTAGGACGCGCCGGGTTTGAGGCCGTTGAACAGGTACGAACCGTCCGGCCCGGCCAGACCCTGCGTATGGTCGCCCGAAAGGGCCGAGATCGCTTCATCGAACGGCATCGCGATGTTGCGCGCGATGACGTTCGCTCCGGTGTAGGGTGTCGTGTGCGGTCCGTGCCCAGGGACCAAGACGGTTCCCCGGATCGAGGACGAAGCGGCTGGCCATCCCGCCTCCGGGTAGAGACTCGAGACGGTGGAGATGTCGTCGAGGATGTTCACGGTGGACTGTTCCTCGCCGGTAGCGTAGAGCGAGATGTAGGGGAACATCGTCTCCATGTGCCTGGCCTCGGGAAAAGACGAATAGGGATCCGAGCAGGCCTCTGGCCCCACGTAGGGCTCGAAGAAGAAATAGACCTGGCCGTTGGTCTGGCTGTGGGCCAGGTTGATGGAGTGGCCGAATTCGTGCGTCATCACGCCGGCGAACATCCTGGCCGCTTGATCCGCGAGAGTCCCGTCGGCTGGAACCTGGCTGCCGTTGAGCACGATGGTGGCCTCGAGGATCGCGGGGCTGTCGTCGTCACCGTACTCGAGCAGCGTGAAACCGAGCACGCCCGAGAATCCGAAGAGCGACTCGTGAATCGAGCCGTCGGCGTCGTAGATGATGTGGATTCCGCCGCCGTTCCACGCTCCCAGGACACTGAAGATATTGGAGGCGTCGATGTCGGGAAGTCCGATGGATGCAAAATTCCCCGCTAGGACGCCGTGAAAAGACGACGTCGCGACGTCGTTCCATTGCTGGACCGAGAAGCTGACCATCTCGTCGGCCTGCTCGTTCGTGAGCTGTCCCAGCGTGCCCATGTCGACATAGACGGGCGTATCGCCCGCAGGCCACGCATTCGGGGTCTTCGTCGCGGGGTCGTAGATGCGAAGCGGGCCTCCCGCGAAAGCCGCCGTGAAGCTGATTGCCGCAGACAGGATGATCGCCGCGAGGTTCCTGGAATGGGTTCTCGTGTTCATTGGAGAGTCGCTCCTTCCGTCGCAGCCGCCGCCACCTGCCTCTTGTTGCCCCTGCCGCCACCAGGTGGCGGCGCCGGCGTGACCGGATCCCACCATTTGCCGGCGACCGCGCGCCGCACGAGTCCGATCAGGGTCGTGGCGTTGACCATGCCCTGCGATGTGGCGAGCATCGACTGCTCCTTCACGTCGAGCGGCGCCGAGCCGGCGCTCACGTTTCTGAACAGCCCGCGATTGTTCATCTCATTGGCCGCGTTGCCCGCGCTCAGGGTCAACTTGCCCTGCTGCAGCCCAATCGTGGTGCGGAAGCTGTTCGAGGTCGGCGCCCCGAGAAACAGCAGCACCTGCTCGCCGACCACGTAGTGCGGCATTCCCGGCAGGGCGCCGAGGTACCTGCGCCCGTTTTCCGGGTCCAGGACGCGGCCTGTGTCGAGTTGTTTGAACTTGAGCGTCGGCTGAGCCATGCCCCGCAGGGTCTCCGAGACTTTCACTTCGATCTCGACATAGGGGAGGCTTCCAAGCTTCCCCGGCTTCACGGACGCAACGGTACCGACCACGATCTGCCGGGCCTTCCCGGTGATGTGGGCAAGGTTCATCGGTTTCATGCTGGTAGCGTGGCCCGGGGTGATTCCCAGCCACATTCCGCCGATCGCCATCGAGGCGAGGGCGGCGACTGCTCGTCCTGGTTTCACAAGGTCTCCTTTCCCTTCCTTTGTCGTTTCATCGAGGACCCGTAACAGAGCTTCTCGATCAAGAGCATCAGCTTGTCGCGAACTTCGACTTCGGATATCAGACCGTCGGCTCCCGCCGTGCTCGCCACGAGCCTGGCGGCTGCGCTGTCGTGGAAGGTCATCAGCGCGACCCGCGGCGGTTTCGGCCTCGACTTGATTCTGCGCGTCAATTCCAGACCGCTCATGTCCGGAAGCGTCATGTCCACCAGCACGAGGTCGGGCGACACCTCTGCCAGCCGATCGAGCGCCTCCCTCCCCGAGTGGGCCCTGCCAACGATTTGAACGTCCGTGCGCTGAGCAACGCTCTCGGACAGGCCATCGAGGAAGTCATCGTTGTCGTCTACGAGGAAGAGCTGAACCAAAGTCACCGTGTCTCCTGTACGCTGGCGCAAGACCAGCTCCGAACCAACGGGGCTGCGCGGGAAGTGGAGTATCGGTGACGGGGGGCGGGGTTGACTATCGGGGGATCCCTGACAACGGCGGGAAAAGACGCTCAGAAGCGACTGCGAAATCCCCTACTCTTCGGGCGACACCATACCGGCGCGGATGGCGAACCGGACCAGACCCGCAAGATCGTGGATGCCAAGCCGGTCCATCAGACGCATGCGGTGGGTTTCAACAGTCTTGACGCTCACGTCGAGGATGCCGGCGATGTCCTTGACCGAGCGCCCCTCGGCGAGAAGCTGGAGGATCTCCCGCTGGCGGCCTGTGAGCCCCTCCAGAAGGTCGGGCTCCTGGTGTTCGCCCTGGTGAAGGAATCCGCTGACGATATCCCGGGAGATCTTCGGCGTGAGGTAGGTGTCGCCGCGCATGACCGACTGCAGCGCGAGAGGGAGCTCGGCCACGGCGGCCCCCTTGAGCAGGTAGCCTGCCACGCCAGCCCTGAGAGCCTGCCTCACATAGCTAGCCTCGGCATACATCGAGAGCACGAGGATGCGTGTGCGCGGCGACTGCTGGGCGGCGCGCCGGGCCACCTCGATCCCGTTCATACCGGGCATGCCGATGTCGAGCAGCGCCACGTCCGGCTGATGCGCGGTGATCAGGTCCAGCGCCTCGCGTCCATCGCCTGTCTCCGCCACCACCTCGGCTCCTGGCATCGATTCGAGCAACGAACGAATCCCCGCGCGGATGAGCGTGTGGTCGTCGGCAAGGAGGATCCGGATGCGGCTCATGCGATGCCCTCCACGGGAACGACCACCCGGACGCTGGTGCCTTGTCCGGGCGTCGCCTCGATACGGAATTCCCCGCCCAGCATGCGCGCTCTTTCCTGCATCCCCAGCAGGCCCAGCGCCTTTCCTGTCGAGAGCGCCTCCATCGTAGCCCGGACGTCAAAGCCTCTTCCATCATCCACGACGCCGATCTCGAGCTTGCCTGACCGGTGGGCGATGGTTACAACGACGCGGCTCGCCGAGGCGTGCCGGATCACGTTGGTGACCGCCTCCTGCGCAACCCTGAAGGCTGTAATCTCCACCTCCGGTGGCAGGTTCATCAAATCGTTGTCCCCGCGGACCTCGATCTCGATCCCCGTACGCTCGGCCTGCGTCTCCAGATATCCCTTCAGCGCCGGGACGAGTCCCATCTCGTCGAGCAGCGGTGGACGCAGGTCGAGTGAAACATCCCGCACCTTCTGGACCATCCGATCCACGATCTCGATGGAGTCGGCGATTCTCCGGGGAGTCTTGGCTTGATCATTGCCCGCGGCCAAGAGCTGGAGGTTGATCACCACCGCGGTCAGGGCTGGCCCCATCTCATCGTGCAATTCGCGGGCGATGCTCTTGCGTTCTTCCTCCTTGGCCGCCTCGAGCCGTCGCGTGAGCAAGGTCAGTCGATCGTAGGCGCCGGCCAGCGCCTTGCGCGCCACTTCCCGCTGCTCCTGCAGATTGAGGAGCTCCAGATTGCGCCGTTCGAGTGTTGACAGACGCACGCGGTGGACCGCGACCGCCGCGGCGAGCAGGCCTAGCCCGGCGACTACACGGAACCACGTTGTCATCCAGAATGGCGGGACCACGACGACCTTCAGCACCGGGGTCGTTTCGCTGAAGACCGCCTGGCGGCCGCGCCCTCTGGCCACGAAATCATAGGTGCCCGGCGCGAGCTTCGAAAAGGTGATGGCGCGGCGCGACCCCAGCTCGACCCACGAGGGATTCCCTTCGTCGAGCCGGTACGCGTACCGGTGAGAACCTCCCACGTCGAAGTCCAGCACGGCCAGCTCGATGGACAGCCACTCACCATGAGGGATCTCCAGCCGGTCGAGGCCCGTGACCGGGTTGCCGCCGCGAATGTTGCGCGACAGGGTCCTGATGGAGGTGATGACCGTTGGAGCGGGCGCCGTCGTCGTCCTTGGCGTGCCCGCGGCAATCGCGGCTACCCATTTAACCGAGCCGAAGTGAAGAACTTTTCCCGCCCGGGCCGCGGCGCCCGGCTCGAACTCGGCAGATGGCAGACCGTCGGCCACGAGGAAGTTGGTGAACGTTTCGCTGTCCGGGTCGAAACGGGACACGCCCCGTTTCGTGCTAATCCAGAGCGTCCCGTCATCGTCCTGCAGGATCGCCATGATGTTGTCGTCGGAAAGCCCCGCCGCCGTCGCGTATCGGGTGAACCGGGCGCCGCCCGGCGCCTCGATATCGTCGGCCCGATTCAAGCCTCCCCCGTCGGTCCCGATCCACAAACGGCCCCGTGCGTCCTCCAGGATGGAGGTGACATGATGATGGCTGAACGAGTCGTCCTGTCCGGCCCGCGGCATGTATCGCGTCACGCGGCCGGTGGCGGGATCCAGCGCGTTGAGACCCCCGGAACGTGTGCCGACCCACAGCCTTCCAGCGCGATCCTGGCGCAGCACCGTCACGTAGTTGTCGCTGAGAGTGCCAGGGTCCGCGGCATCGTGCAGGAAGCGTCTGAGCACGCGCCCTTCCCTGTCGATCTGATGGACACCGCCCTCACCCGTGCCGACCCAGAGACGTCCTTCCCGATCCACGAGGAAGGCCGGCACGTATCCAGGCCCGAGCGACGAGGGATCGCCGGGAAGATGCCGGTAGCGGACGACTTCGCCTGTCGCGGGCTGCACGCGGGAGAGACCCTCGCTCGTGCCCACCCAGATGTCGCCGCCGGGTCCCTCGGCCACCTGGAGGATGGTTGGTTTTTCAGGCCCGGAGAACCGGCGCCATGTCGCGACGGCTGGATCTCTGCGAAGCAGCGATCCCGAGCGCGTGCCTATCCAGAGCCCCCCGAGGTGATCGCTTCCCAGCGCCGTCACGTCGAGGTCCACGATGTCGGCCGGCACGGGGAGCTTGCGGGTGACCGCCGCGAGGTGCAGCGCCGACTCGGTCAACCGCTTCAACCCGGCTCCCCATGTGCCGACCCAGAGCGCGCCGCTCCGGTCGCTGAGCAGGCTGATCACGCGCTGATCCCCTATCCCTTCCTCGAGAGGCGTGTCCCCCCGGATCGCGCGGAGTGTGCGGCTGGTCAAGTCGGCCTCTTCGAGGCCATGGCCGTGCGTCCCGACCCACACTTTTCCGGCGCGGCCCGCAGACAGCGAGGTCACCAGCGGAGCAGCCTCGGCGCCGGGTTCCCCGGGGTCCGAGATGAAGCGACGGAAGCTCCTGGTCGACTCGTTCATCAGGAAGAGCCCGGCTCCCGTGCCGACCACGAGGTCTCCCGAGCCGGTCGCAAGCAACGCGAAAACGTCGCCGATGCCCCGCGGCAGGGCTTGCGTCGGGCCGTGGTCGAGGACCTCGAGACGGCCCGTCCTCGGATCGATCAGGTTCAGCCCACCGCCCACCGTGCCGACCCAGAGTCCCCCGGTCCTGTCCGTAACGAGCGCTGTCACGTATTCATGGCCCAGACGCCCGCCGTCGTCGCCCGTCCCGAACCGCTCGGCCCTCCCCGTGTCCGGTTCAAACCGGTTAAGGCCCTTCTGGGTGCCGACCCACAGGGCGCCATCGGCTGTCTCGGCGATCGCATAGACACTGTCGTGGCTCAGGGTGTGTTCGTCGGCCGAATCGTGGCGGAAATGCGCGAAGGTGAAGACTCCGCGATCGAGCCTGTTCAGCCCTCCGGTGTTCGTGCCGATCCAAAGCCTGCCATGGCTGTCCTCGAAAAGCGTGCGTATCGCGTTGTCGGAGATGGACGTCGGATCCGAGGGATCGTGCACGAATGAGGTGAAGGTGTAGCCGTCGAAGAGGGTCAGCCCCTCGCGCGAGCCGATCCAGACAAAGCCCTGGCGATCCTGGAGGAGCGCCGTGACGACGTCGGGCGGAGAGCCGTTCTCCGAGCGCACCGGCTCGAAGTGCACTGCGGCGGCGCCCAGAACCGACGAAAAGGCGACGAGGGGAAGGATCGAGGCTATCCAGACGGGGGACCTGACCATGGCCCGGAATGTTACCACTCTCGATCCGATCTACGACCCGCTGCGCAAGGATCCCCGCTTCGACGACTTGGTGCGTTGCTCGCGGCTCATCCAAATGATGCCGCCGAGCGGACGAGAAGGCATCATCGGCTTGGCCACGACGGTTCCCGGAGCGGCGTCGGGTGAGCGCATGGCATGGCCGGGAGTGGTCGAGGCGGTCAGGAGCGCCGGCTGTGTCAAGCTCTACAACGACCGCAGGAACTCAATCAGCGCCTTGCGATCCTTGGCGGACAGGGTGCTGAATCTGTCACGCGAGGAGGCTCCCTCTCCGCCATGCAGCGTGATGGCCTCCTCGATCGAGCCGGCGCGGCCATCGTGCAGAAATCTCGGCTCGCCCTCCTCGATCTGCTCGGTAAAACGCAGACCCATCAGCGGCTCGGTGCGGAACTCGGAAGCGGCGGCCAGGCCCAGGCATATGTCGGCCATCTCGGGGCCCATGTCGTGGAGCAGCAGGTCGGTGTAGGCGTTCACGACCTTCATCCGCAGGGCTTTGATCGGACTGTCTCCCGTCCTGAGTCGTGGCACGTGGCACCTGTCGCAGCCAATATCCAAGAACACCGTTCGTCCGCGCCTGATCCCTATCGAGGACCCGTGGGGAGCCGGTGCAGCGAGCAGGCGCACGAACGCGTCGGTCAGATCAATCGCCTTCTGATCGATCTCGGGTTCTGGAAGCGGATCGACTCCCGCGGGGATCGGTGCGCCCCCGATCGATTCCTCGGTCGGAACGGCCGGATTCGTGATCCCCTGCTCGACGACGAAAGCGCCGTCGTTGAACTCGCGCAACGTCGGCACCAACGCTTTCCTGCCGAATCGACCGACCCGTCCATCGAAGAAGCGGTTGGGCCGGCCCGAGATGCCGTCTGCGTCTTTGTCGTCCGGATCGGCCAGGGCGAGGATCGTCGCATCGGGCACGGCATCGAGCAGACCGAAACCGAACAGGTCCGGCGTGGTGCGCAGAGCCCTGCCGGTCGCTTCGGGAGGATCCGGCTCCCGATCGATTCCGAGGGCTGCCTTGAGGGCCGGAGTGACCACCTGCTGCAGGACCGGCCCGCCCTTCTGGATCAATGGATCGCACCGGGAATCGTTCGGGATCAGCGCGCTGACGTGGACCTCGACTTCGTCCCCGGCTCCGCCGGCCACCGGGCTTTCGTGGCATTCGGCGCACGAATCCGCGTTGAAGAGCGGGCCGAGTCCTGTCTCCGGTGTGAAGACTCTCGAGAACTCCACTCGCCCTCCGTTGAACTGATCACGCTGCGCCTTCGAAAGCCCCCCGAGCGGATCGCCGGGCCGCATCGCCTTGCCGCAGGACGCCGCCACGACCAGACAGGATAGGGCAACGCCGACGAAGCACGCTCCGGCAGCGCGGCTCATGGCGTCGTCCTTCCGGGATCGACCTGGAGCGTCGCGATCTTCGTGGCCACCATCCGATCGGCTTCACTCCGATACTGCACCCAGACGACGCGGCCCTCCTTGAGAGCCTCGATCTTGGCGCTGGTTCCAGAAACCGTGATCTCGCAGGCCGGGTGGACTTTCACGCGGATCAAGCGCAGCGCAAGGCCGGTGCCGGTGATCAGCTCGATATCGCGACCTCTGGTGTCCACCAGATGAAGCGTCGCCACGACCACGACGGACCCCTCCGGTGTCGCCGGCGACGAGAGAAACCGAAGATCCGCGCGAGCCGGGGGGATCGTGGCAAGAAGTGAAAGGATGCAGGTGATGGCTGCGGCGGGAACCAGCTCGCGACGGGTGATTCGAAGGCCCATGTGCTGACCGTAGTCCACGAGGACGAGAGGCACAAGTTCCTGTTCTCTGCACTGTTGGGCTTACAGGCTGGAGATGTGCCCTGACCCTACGCGTCGCCCCACATCTCATTCAGGCGCTGCGCAAACCGCGTCGCCAGCGCCTTGTCCTCGTGCTTGAAGTAGACGTAGGCGCGAGTCAAAGGCTGCGCCGCGATGCGGTCGATCCACGCCCGCAGGTCGCTGTCGTCGTAACGGGTCCGCCTCAAGCGCAAGTACGTCTGATCCGAAGTGGAGACGAACGGACTGCCGCCTTCGTCGGTGTCGGTGACGCAAAGCATCGCGGAGCGCGCACGAAGCGCCTCGTACACCTCGTCGTCCTGCCACGAAGCATGGCGGAACTCGAAAGCGCTGCGCGGCTCCGGCGGCAGCGCGGCCAGGAAATCCCGCAGTCGGGGAAGGTCCTTCCTCAGGAAAGGCGGTAACTGGAAGAGGACCACCCCGAGCTTGTCGCCCAGCGTGGCTGCGCGCCTGAGGAACTCCGCCACATCGGGCTCGGCTTCGTGCAATCGCTTTTGGTGGGTGATGCGGCGCGGCGCCTTGAGAGCGAAGGTGAAATCCCCGGGGACCTCCTCGGACCAGCGAGCGAGGATCGACTCTCCGGGCATGCGGTAGAAGGTGTTGTTGATCTCCACCGTCCCGAGACGCCCGGCGTAGTAGCGCAGCATCTCGCTCGGGGACAGCTTGTCGGGATAGAAATGGCCCAGCCACTCCTTGTAGGAATAGCCGCTCGTTCCTGCTAGCATTTGCATCCCTTGCTCCTCAGATGTTCGCATGGAGCTCCATCGTGCTCCGACGGGGAGGCTTCGCTGGTACGTCGTTCGTCCAAAGGCAGCCGCGCCGACAAGCCTCCGGCGGGGTCCTCGTCACTCAGCGAGTACTCTGCCAAGCGGGCATTCGACGCCTCACCCGAGCCGGCGCCCTCGATGGTCGAGCGGCGGAGCGGGCCCCTCCTGTTCGTCATCCAGAAGCACTCGGCGCGGCAGCTGCACTATGACTTCCGGCTCGAGTGCGATGGTGTTCTCAAGTCGTGGGCCGTCCCCAAAGGGCCGTCGCTCAATCCTAGCGAAAAGCGTCTCGCGATGCATGTCGAAGATCATCCCTACGAGTACGCGTCGTTCGAGGGCGTCATCCCGCC
>Ga0075429_100003951_pt1 | contig 12677 bp, 11 predicted proteins | sample RhiMetdeltSRZDD3_FD_75295 | JGI IMG/M metagenome (GOLD analysis project Ga0075429, IMG submission 75295) | Populus rhizosphere microbial communities from Tennessee, USA - Rhizosphere MetaG P. deltoides SRZDD3 | ecosystem: Host-associated > Plants > Roots > Rhizosphere > Soil | place: USA...
GTCAACCAGCGGCTGTGGTACGCGCTGGCCACCGGAGAGACGGGGCCGCTCGTGTGGGCGCTGCAGCAGACGGCGAAGCGCCCCGAGAACGCGCAGTGGGTGCACTTCCTGCGCTCCCACGACGAGTGCGACCTTGGTCGTCTGTCGCCCGAGCAGCGAGCCCACGTGTTCGCGGCGCTGGCGCCGGAAAAGCACATGCAGCTCTACGATCGCGGCATTCGCCGGCGCCTGGCCCCGATGCTGGGCAACGACCGCCGGCGCCTCGAGCTGGCGCTCAGCCTGCTGTTCTCGCTGCCGGGCACACCGATGATGCAGTACGGCGACGAGATCGGCATGGGCGATGACCTCGTGCTCGACGAGCGCGAGTGCGCGCGGACGCCGATGCAGTGGACGAGCGAGCGGCACGGCGGCTTCTCACGCTCGGAGCGGACGGTGCGGCCCGTGATCGACGACGCCGAGTACGGCTACAAGACGGTGAACGTCGCCGACCAGCGCCGCGAGCCGCATTCTCTGCTCAACTGGTGCGAGCGCCGCATCCGGATGCGCAAGGAGTGCCCCGAGCTCGGCTGGGGCAATTTCACCGTGCTCCGGACGGAGACGCCCGGGGTGCTCGTCCTGCGCTACGACTTTCGCGGCGTCTCGATGCTGACGGCCCACAACTTCAGCAACCGTCCGCGCACCGTCGCCGTCGACCCCAAGGTCCCGGGCGGCCACGTCCTGACCGACGTGTTCGACGAGAACCACAGTCGCACCGAGAACGGCACGCACGAGCTGAAGCTGCCCGCGTACGGCCACCGCTGGCTGCGCGTGGGCGCCATCGACAACACGCTGAATCGCGCGCCGTTCTGAGGGACGGCCTCAGCTCGCCCGCGCCGTTGAGGTCAACGGCTGCAATCTGTTCACCTTCCGCGACGGGAAAATCGCGCTGAAGAGCTCCTACTTCAAGAACCGGACGGCGTGACACGACGCTGCCACAGGCCCTGTGACGGGATCCGGAGCGCACGGTTGAATTTGCTGGACGCGTTCTCCCAGGCGATGATCGCGGTGAGCTCGACGAGCGCATCGTCGTCGTAGGACTTGCGCAGACGCGCGAATAGCTCGTCGCTCACCTCGCGTCCGCTGAGCGTCATGGCGTCGGCGTACTCGAGGGCGACGCGCTCGGCCTCGTTGTAGAGCGGGCTCGTCGCGTAATCGGCGAGCGCGAGGATCTTGTCGTCCGACACGCCGAGCCGGCTGCCCACGGCAGCATTGATGTCCTGTCAGAACTCGCAGCCGTTGAGGGCGGCGATGCGCCGGTTGACCAGCGCGGTGAGCGTGCCGTCGATCAAGCCCGAGCCCTCGAGACCGGTCCACATGCCGCGCGCGCCGCGGAAGATCGACGGCCGCCGCGCGTAGACGAGGTGATTCAGCAGCGGGGCACCCCATGCCTTCGTCTGCGCGGCGAAGACCTTGGCCGTGTAGTCGTCGGCAACGCTGCGCGGATCGACGCCGTCAATCCGCGCCATGCGACACCTCCGCCTCGAGACCAGCGAGCTTGTCGATGATCGCCACGCCGGCCTCGGCCAGCTCCTTGCCCTTGGTCCGCATGTGCTGCTTGAAGAAGTCCGCATGCACGGCGTGCTCGTGGAAATGATGCGGCGTGAGCACCGCGGAGAGCACGGGGACTTCGGTCTCGAGCGCGGTCTGCATGATGCCCTGCAGCACCGCGTGGGCGACGAAGTCGTGGCGGTAGATCCCGCCGTCGACGACGAGCCCGCTCGCACAGACCGCGGCATAGCGCCCGCTCTTGGCGAGCTTCTTGGCCACTAGCGGGATCTCGAGGCTGCCCGGCGCGGAGAAGAACTCGATGCTGCCCGCCGCGTAGCCCTGCTTCGTCATCTCGGCCACGAACGCCTGCTTGCAGTGCTCGGCGATGTCGGTGTGCCACGAGGCCTGCACGTATGCGATCGGCTTGCGAGCGATCATAGTGGACCTCCTCGGCGACGATGGTATACCCGGTCAGCGCACGGCTGGCGCTTGACAACGCCAGACAAGGCGCTCAGAGTCCGTCCCACTTTTCGTTCCCTCGTCCGAGGCCCAAACGCACGACATGCGCCCCGTCGGGCGCGCAGCGGGGAGAACGCCATGACCACTCACGTCGCCCGTCGTACCTTCCTCAAGACCTCCGGCACCCTCGGCGTCGCCGGCATCCTGGCCGCGCGGCGTGCGCCCGCGTTTGCACAGGGCACGAAGCTGCACCTGCTGCAGTGGGTGGACTTCATCCCGGAAGGCGATGTCGAGCTTCGGCGGCAGGCGGCCGAGTACAGCCGGCAGACGAAGACCGAAGTCACGGTGGAGAACATCAACGGCAACGATCTGCAGGCGCGCATCACGGCCGCCATCCAGTCCGGCAGCGGCGCCGACATCATTCTGATGCTCCACAACTGGCCCCATCTCTACGCCAACGCCCTTGCCGACGTCTCCGATCTCGCCGAGTGGAAGGCCAAGGAGCAGGGCGGATACTACCCGCACTCCGAGGCGGCGGCGAAGCTCGGTAAGCGCTGGCTCGCTCTCCCCTATGGCACGGGTGGCATCATCATCGCGTACCGGAAGTCCTGGTTCGCCGACGTCGGCGCCACCGAGCCGCCGAAGACGCTCGACGAATACCGGCGCATCGGCATGGCGCTGAAGAAGAAGGGCAAGCCGGTGGGCCAGACGCTCGGCCACACCTTCGGCGACGCCCCCGGATGGTCGTATCCGATCACGTGGACGTTCGGCGGCGCCGAGACCGATCCCAGCGGCAAGAAAGTGGTGCTGAATTCCAAGAACACGATCGAGGCCGTCAAGTGGATGACGGCATTCTGGAAGGACGCCTGCGACGAGGGTGCGCTGGCCTGGGACGACACCAACAACAACCGCGCATTCCACGCCGGCGAGATCAGCGCCACGCTGAACGGCGCATCCATCTATATCTTCGCCAAGCGCAATCCCGAGAAGATCCGCGACGACAAGGGCGAGCCGATGTGGCGCGACATCTCGCACTTCTCAATTCCGGACGGGCCGAACGGCCGCACGGCCCCCTACAAGGTGGCGTTCTCCCATGCCGTCATGAAATACTCGCCGAATAAGAAGGCGGCCAAGGAATTCTTGAAATGGTTGCACTCGCGCGAGCAGTTCACCAAGTGGTTCGAGATCGAGAACGGCTACAGCCTCGGCGCCACCACCGCCTGGGAGTCCCACCCGATGTGGGAGAAGATCGACGAGCCGCTCAAGCCCTTCCGGACGGCCCCGCGCGGTGCGCGGATGATCGGCTACGCGGGACCGCCGACCGCCAAGGCCAGCGAGGCGCAGACGAAATACATCATCACCGACATGTACGCCAAGGCCGCGCAAGGCATGTCGGCCGAGGACGCCGTGAAGTGGGCCGAGCAGGAGCTGAAGAAGATCTACGGGTCGTAGGCTGACGCCGTCGAGTTGACACGTCGGCGGCTTTCGCCGACGATGACCGCCCATCATGGAGCGTGAGGCGGACGTCGTCGTCGTGGGGGCCGGCATCGTCGGCTCCGCCGCCGCGTACTCTCTGGCCCGCCGTGGCGCGCGTGTCGTCGTCGTCGACCGCGGGCGCGTGCCCGGCGAGCAATCGCGCAAGAACTGGGGCTTCGTCCGGCAACAGGGCCGCGATCCGCTCGAGATGCCGCTCGTCATGGAAGCGAACCGCATGTGGCGCGGCCTCGAGCGCGAGCTCGGCGCGGACGTGGAGTGGGTGCAGGGCGGCAATCTCGCCCTCGCCGCCGATGCGCAGAGCATGGCGCGCTTCGAGGCATGGATGCCCGTGGCGCGGGAGTTCGGGCTCGAGACCCGGCTGCTGCGCGGCGCGGAGCTGCAGCGCATCGTGCCCGGTCTCGCCGGCGACTGGGTCGGCGGCATGCACACGCCGGGCGATGGGCACGCCGATCCGGAGAAGGCCACCGACGCGTTCGCGCGCGCCGCCGTTGCCCACGGTGCGCATCTGCAGCTCGACTGCGCGGTCCAGACGGTGACGGTGCGGGCAGGCGCGGTCAGCGGCGTCGTGACCGAGCGCGGCGAGATCCGCGCACCGGTCGTGGTGTGCGCGGCCGGCGCGTGGTCGTCGCGGCTGGCGCGCACGCTCGGTCTGGATCTGCCGCAGCGGTGGGTGCGCGGGACGGTGGCCCGCACCACCCCGGCGGCCGCGGTGACCGCGTGCGCGGTGTGGGGTCCGGGCGTGGCGTTTCGCCAGCGGCGCGACGGCGCCTTCACCATCGCGGCCGGCGGCGCGCTCGATCACGATGTCACGCTCGACTCCCTCCGCCAGCTCCGATTCTTCCTGCCGAACTTCTGGAAGAACAGGTCGCTGTTTCGCTTTCACCTCGGACGTCCGTTGCTGGCGAGCGTGGCGGCGGCGCTGCCGGGCTCGGCGGCGCGCCGGCAGCCGCTCGTGTGGGACCGCGCGCTCGAGCCCGTGCCGAATCGAGCGAAGATCCGACGCGGCCTGGCGGAGCTGCAGCGCGTGCTGCCGGCGCTGCCGCCGCTCGGCATCGCGCGATCGTGGGCGGGCTACATCGACGCCGCCCCGGATCTCGTGCCGGTGCTCGGCGAGGTGCCGCGACTCTCCGGCTTCGTGCTCGCCACGGGCTTCAGCGGCCATGGTTTTGCGATGGGGCCCATCGCCGGCCGTCTCGTCGCCGAGCTGGTTCTCGACGGGAAGCCCTCGCTCGACATCAGCGGATTCCGCTTCTCGCGGTTCGCCGAGGGCGCGATCGGCAAGCCGCGAAGCGTCCTGTGAGCGCCCGCCGCCCCGCCCGCCCCGACGGCTACGCCGTGGCGCTCGATGTCGGCGGCACCTTCACCGACGTGGCGCTCGTGCACGAGCGGACGGGTCGCCTGTGGGTCACGAAGACGCCCACCACGCCGGACGATCCGTCGCAAGGATTCATCGCCGGCATCGACAAGGCCCTCCGGCTGGCCGGCGTCGACGCCGCCGCCCTCCGCCACGTCCTGCACGGAACGACCACCGCCACCAACGCGATCCTCGAGGGCAAGGGCGCCGTCACCGCGCTCCTCACCACCGCCGGCTTCCGCTACGTCCTCGAGATCGGCCGCCACGACATCCCGCGACGCGCCAACATGTTCGCCTGGGTCAAGCCCGCGCGGCCGGTGCCGCCGGAGCTGATCTTCGAGATCGGTGGCCGCGTCACCGTCGAGGGCGAGCAGCTGGAGCCGCTCGACGAGGACGCCGTGCGCGCGGCGGCGTGGCGGCTGGGCGAGGCGGGCGTGGCGTCGGTCGCGGTGTGCTTCCTGCACAGCTACGCCAATCCCGCTCACGAGCGTCGGGCGGCGGCGCTGCTGGCCGAGGCCCATCCCGGCTGCGTGGTGTCGCTGTCGAGCGAGGTGCTGCCGGTCTTCCGCGAGTACGAGCGCTCGATGGGCACCGTGCTCAACGCCTACGTGCAGCCGCTCGTGGGCCGCTACGTGGCGCGCCTGCTGGAGCAGCTGCGGCCGCGCGGCATCGCCGCGCCGCTGTCGATCATGAAATCCAACGGCGGCGTGATCGGCGCCGACGTCGTGCGCCGGCAGGCGATTCATACCGCCCTCTCCGGACCGGCCGCCGGCGTGATCGGCGTGCGCCGCATCGGCGAGGCTGCCGGATGTCAGGATCTGATCTCCGTCGACGTCGGCGGCACCAGCGCGGACGTGTGCCTGATCCGAGGGGGCGAGGCCGAGGTGACGAACGAGGGTCGCGTGGGAGCCTGGCCGCTCCACGTGCCGATGATCGACATCCACACGATCGGCGCCGGCGGCGGCTCCATCGCCCGGGTCAGCGAGGACGGCACGCTCACGGTCGGACCCGAGAGCGCCGGTGCTGCGCCGGGACCCGTCTGCTACGGCGCCGGCGGCGAGGAGCCGACGGTCACGGACGCCCACCTCGTGCTCGGGCGCATCCCGCCGCACCTGCTCGGCGGCGAGATCGCGCTCGACGTGGAGCGCGCGCGGCGCGCCATCGAGGAGCGCGTGGCGCGCCCGCTCGGGCTCGCGCCCGCCGCCGCCGCCCAGGGCATCCTCGACATCGTCAACAACAACATGGTCGGCGCCCTGCGGCTCGTGTCAGTGGAGCGCGGCTACGATCCGCGCGACTTCGTGCTGGTACCGTTTGGCGGCGCCGGCCCGCTGCACGGCGCCGATCTCGCCGCGCTCCTCGCCATGCGCACGATCGTTGTCCCACGGTACCCCGGCGTGCTCTCGACCTTCGGTCTGCTCGGCACCGAGGCGCGCAACGACTACGCGCGCACGACGCTTCAGAAGCCGCCCGACTATGACCTCGCCGCCGTCGCCGCCGTCTACGCCGAGCTCGAGGGCGAGGCCCGGGCGTGGCTGACTGCCGAGGGTGTCGAGCCCGGCGCGCGCCGACTCACGCGCCAGGCCGATCTGCGGTATCGCCACCAGGGTTTCGAGCTGACAGTGCCATGGCCGGAAGCAGATCTGTCGGTGGACGCGCTCCTCGCACGTTTCCACGCGCGTCACCGGCAACTCTACACCTACGCGCTGACGGACGCGCCCGTCGAGATCGTCACGCTGCGCGTGGCCGCCGCCGGCCCCGTGCGACGCTTCACCGTGCCCTCGCTCGACCGTGGGCGCCGGGGCCGCGCGCGGCCCAAGCGCCGCCGCGTCTACTTTGCCGGCCGCGGCTGGATCGCGTGCCCCTGCGTCGACCGCACACAGCTCGGCGTCGGCGCCGTCGTCGCCGGCCCCGCGATCGTCGAGCAGCTGGACGCCACGACGGTGGTGCCGCCCGGCCATCGCGCCACCGTCGATGGGGCCGGCAACCTGGTCATCCGCGCGCGCGGGCGCGGGCGATGACGCGCGCGCGCCGGCGGCACGTGGCCGCGCTCGATCCGGTGACGCGCGAGATCATCCGCGGTGCGCTGCGAGCCGCGCAGACGCACATGGAAGCCGTCATCGAGCGCACGGCGATGTCGCCGTTCATCCGCGAGAAGAACGACTACTTCGCGGGCATCCTCGACGCGCGCGGCCGTGTGGTATGCGGGACCATGGTGCCGCTGTTCGGCAACCTGACCGAGATCATCTTTCAGCGGTACCCGGCCGAGACGATGCGGCCCGGCGATCTGTACTGGTACAACGACTGCTACGGCTCGCGCGGCGGCGTCTCGCATTCGCCCGACATGGTGTTCGCGGCGCCCGTCTTCCATCGCGGGCGGCTCGTCGCCTTTTCGCAGACGTGGGGCCATTTCTGGGACATCGGCGGCATGCGGGCGGGCAGCATCTCGCCGGACGCGACCGAGATCTTCCACGAAGGCATCATCGTCCCGGCCGTCCGCATCTACCGCGAGGGCGTGCTGAACGACGAGGCGTTCCGGATCTTCGTCCGCAACTCGCGCTTCCCGGAGATCCTGCGCGGCGACATCCGCGCGGTGCTGGCCGGCTGCCAGCTCGGTGAGCGCCGCGTGCTCGAGCTGTTCGACCGCTTCGGCGCCGAGACGGTGCTGGCCGCCTGGGCGCTGTTCGAGGCGCAGTGCCGCGACACGATCCGCAAGACGCTCGAGTCCCGGATCCCCGACGGCAGCTACGCGAGCGAGGACGCGGTCGATGGCGACGGGATGAGCGATCGGTCGTTCGCGGTTCGCATGACGCTGACCAAGGAAAGCGGCCGCATCACGCTCGACACGCGGGCGAGCGACGATCAGGCGCGCGGGCCGATCAACTTTCTCATGCATCCGAGCGTGCCGAAGCTGATCGTGGGGATCTACCTGCTCTCGGGCCATCCCACCATCCTCCTCAACGACGGCGCGCAGGACGCCATCGACGAGGTGCTGGTGCGGCCAGGCAGCATCCTGCAGCCGCACTGGCCGGCCGCGCTCGGCAACCGCGCTCACACGCTGGCGCGTGTGCAGTCCAACGTGCTCGCGCTGCTCGCGCTGGCCACCGGCGGCGACGTGCCGGCGCCGAACTCCGTCTACAACATCTACTTCCTGCGCGGGCTCGATCGCGCCCGCAACGAGTTCTTCCTCTGCAGCGACGGCGTGGCCGTCGGCTATGGCGCGCGGCCGTTCGCCGACGGGCTCGATGCGATCTACTACGTGGCCCAGAAGAACTATCCGGCCGAGTTCATGGAGATGGTCTTCCCGATGCGGCTGCGTCGCTATGCGCTGCACGCCGACTCTGGCGGGCCCGGGCGCTTCCGCGGCGGCGCCGGCGTGGTGCGCGAGATCGAGCTCACCGCCGACGAGGCCGTCGTCGCGCTCCGCCAGGACAACATCGTCTTCCCGCCCGCCGGCGTGAACGGCGGCCACGCCGGGCGTCCGGGCAGCTGCATCGTGAATCCCGGACGGCCCGACGAGCGGCGGCTGGCGCCGATGTCCGATGGCAACGTCCTCCGCAAGGGCGATGTGATGCGGCTGTCGACGAGCGGCGGTGGCGGCTGGGGCCATCCCTTCGACCGCCCGCTCGAGCGCGTGCGCCGCGACGTCCTCGACGGTATCGTGTCGATCGAGGCCGCCCGCGAGGACTACGGCGTGGTCATCGACGCCGGCGGCGTGATCGACGAGGCGGCGACGACGGCGCGGCGTGGGCGGTCTCGTGGCACGGTGCGGATGTTCCATCGCAACGACTACTTCGGGCCGCCGGTGGCGCCGTCACGATGAGCGCGGCGGCGCGCGTGGCGGTGGTGACGGGTGCCGCCCGCGGTATCGGGCGCGCGACGGCGGCGGCGCTGGCGAGGAAGGGGTTCAGCGTGGCGCTCGTCGACGTGCGAGTGCCGGAGCTCCGCGAGACGACCGCGCTCGTCCAGGGCGCCGGCCCGGCCGCGCTCGCCCTCGAGGCCGACGTCACGAGCTTCGGGACGGCGCAGCGCCTCGCCGCCGATGTGCTCACCGCCTGGGGCCGCGTTGACGTCCTCGTCAACAACGCCGGCATCTCGCAGCCGAAGGGCCTGCTCGAGATCACCGAGGAGGAGTGGGATCGCACCATCGACACGCACCTGAAGGGCGCGTTCAACTGGTGCAAGGCGGTCGCGCCGGCCATGCTCGCGCAGCGCGCCGGGCGCATCGTCAACATGTCCTCCGTGAGCGCACACACCGGCGCCGGCATGGCGGCGGTGAGCAAGTCGGCGTACTGCGCGGCCAAGGCCGGCCTCCTCGGCCTCACGCGCGGGCTCGCCAAGGAGCTGGCGCCGCACGTCACCGTCAACGCCATTTGCCCCGGCCTGATCGCGACCGATCTCACGGCCGGCATGATCGCGCGCGAGGGCACCGATGCGCTGACGCGCTCGATTCCGCTGGCGCGACTCGGGACGCCGGAGGACATCGCGCAGGTCGTCGTGTTCCTCGCCACGGTCACGCCGTGCTTCATGACCGGAGAGGTGCTCGACGTGGACGGTGGCCAGTGGGTGAACTGAGCGACCGCGCCGTGCTCGTCACCGGCGCCGCCTCCGGCATCGGCCGGGCGCTCGCCGAGGCGCTCGCGCGGCGGCGAACGGCCGTCGTGCTCTGCGACGTGGACGCCGCCGGCGTGCAAGACGCCGCGCGCAAGCTCCCCGTGGAGGGTGGCCGCGTGTCGGCAGTGGCCGCGGACGTCACGCAACCGGCCGACGTCGAGCGCATGGTGGAGCGGGCGCGCCGGGACGCGGGCCCGCTCGGCGGGCTCGTGAACTGCGCCGGCATCTATCCGAACACGCCGTTCCTCGACACGAGCGTGGAGGAGTGGGACGAGGTGCTGGCGGTAAACCTGCGCGCCCCGTTCCTCGTGACGCAGGCCGTGGCCCGCCGGATGATCACCGACGGCGGTGGCGGCAGCATCGTGAACGTCTCGTCCACCGCCAGCCGACTCGCCCGGCCGGGCATCGCGCACTACGGCGCGTCCAAGGCCGGCCTGAATCAGCTGACGGCGGTGACCGCGGTGGAGCTGGCGCCTCATGGGATCCGCGTCAATGCCGTGCTGCCGGGCGTGGTGGGCACCGAGCGCGTTCACGCCAATGCGGCGAGCGCGGCCGGCCGCGTGGAGCACGAGACGAAGCTGGCGCGCATCCCGCTCGCGCGACTGGCCGAGCCGGCCGAGGTGGTGAACGTCATCCTGTTTCTGCTGTCGCCGGAAGCCGCCTACTGCACGGGCGCGCTCTTCACCGTGGACGGCGGCTTCACGCTCGGCATCCCGAGCACGCGGTGAGCGCGCTCTGACCCCGGCCGAGGCGTACGAACAGTTCCTCGTGCCCGCGATCTCCGGGCCGTGGGCACACACCGCCCTGCAGACACATCCCCCCGCCGTCGGCGATCGAGTCCTCGACGTGGCCTGCGGAACGGGTATAGGCGCGCGGCTGGCCGCCGCGCTCGTGGGACGCTCGCGAATGGTCAGCGCCGTCGATGCCGATCGCGAGATGTTGGCCGTGGCCCGCGCGCGCTCCGCGCTCGCCGGCGGGTTGGGCATCACATGCCATCAGGCGAGCGCACTGGCCATGCCATTCCGAAACGAGGCATTCGATTACGTGGTCTGCCTGGAGGGCCTTCAGTTCTTCCCCGACGGTCTTGCGCAGCAGTTTCGCGAACGCCTCGCACGGCGGTAGAGCCAGGAAGACCTGGAGGAACTTTCCGTTCCCGGTTCTCGGCCTCGAGGCACCGGCGGCGGAGTTCTTCGAGGACCACGGCGTTTAGGCCAGGGCTGCGCTTGCCTGTCCCGGCGACGGTGCCGTACAATTCCGCCACCCGGCGGCGCCCCGCACATTTCGGGAGTTCTGGAGGTAACGCATGATTCAACGTCGTTCCTGGCTGATCGTCCTCCTCCTGGTGGCGCTCGCCGTGATCCCGGCGGCGCCGGCCACGGCGCAGACGCGGTTCGTGTTCGCGAACGAGAGTCCGTACGACACGATGGACCCGCACGCGGCGTTCGACGTTGGCCGGGTGGCCGTGCGGCTCAACCTGTACGACGGGCTTTACCGGTGGCTGGACAACCCGCCGAAGCTCGAGCCCTGGCTGGCCGAGAGCCATACCGTCTCGCCCGACGGCCTCACCTACACGTTCAAGCTGCGTCGCGGTACAAAGTTCCACGACGGCGCCGAGATCACGGCCGAGGACGTCCGCTACAGCATGGAACGTATCCTGGCCCTCAAGAAGGGCGCGGCGTCGATCTTCGCCACCATGATCGCGCCGAACACGACGAAGGCGGTCGACCGCCAGACCGTGCAGTTCACGCTCACGAAGCCCGCGGCGATCTTCATGGCCATGATCCCCGAGGTGCACGTCGTCAACTCCGCCCTGCTCAAGAAGCACGAGAAGGATGGTGACTGGGGCGCCGCCTGGCTCACGAGCAACGACGCCGGCTCGGGCTCGTACATGCTGACCCGCTACGATCCCGCGGTCGGCTTCATCGCCAAGCGCTTCGCCGGCCACTTTCTGCCCTGGGGCGCGAAGCCCATCGACGAGATCGAGTTCCGGCTCGTGAAGGAGGACAACACGCGGGTGCTCGGCATGATCCGTGGTGACTTCCAGGGCACGGGCGGGTACCTGCCGAACGACCAGGTCAAGCGCCTGCGCGAAGCGTCGAACGTGAAGATCGTCGAGCAGGAGTCGATGCGCATCATGATGTTCCAGATCAACAACCAGCGGCCGCCGCTCAACGACGCCAACGTTCGGCGCGCCATCAGCTACGCGTTCGACTACGACGGATTCAACAAGGAGATCCTCGGCGGCAGCGTGGAGCGCAATCCCGTGCCGATCCCCAACAACATGTGGGGCGTGCCGCGCGATGTGAAGGGCTACAGCTACGACCTCGACAAGGCCAAGGCCGAGCTCGCGAAGGCCAAGGCGAAGGTCGACCGGCCGATCACGGTCGGCTATCTGCAGGGCTTCAGCCAGACGGAGCAGGCGGCCACCGTCATGGCCAACGGGCTGCGGAAGCTCGGGCTCGAGACGAAGCTCACCAGCGAGCTGTGGCCGACGATGGTCGAGCGCATGAAGAAGCCCGACACGTCCCCCGATCTCGTCGTCTACTGGATCAGCACGTACTACGCCGATCCGCACAACTGGATCGGCGAGATGTTCCACTCGGGCCAGTGGGGCACGTTCAAGGCCTCCAGCTTCTACAAGAACCCGAAGGTCGACGAGCTGCTCGACACGGCGCTGAAGTCCACCGACCGCAAGGCCCGCGAGAAGGCGTACCAGGACGCGGCGCGCATCGTGGTGGACGAGGCGGCCGGGATCTGGATCTACAACACGAAGTACTTCGGCCCGTGGGCGAAGACCCTCGAGGGCATCCGCTTCAGTCCCATCGGCAACGGCCAGGAGATCCGCTGGCTCTCATATACGAAGTAACCGCTTCCCCGGCGTCCGGGGCGCGTGAACGCGCCCCGGACGCTGACGCACGTCGATGAGGCTGCTCGCCCTCGCCGTCCATCGGTTGCTGTGGTTCGCTCCCACCCTCCTCGGGCTGCTGGTCGTGACGTTCGTGATCTCGCGGGTCATTCCGGCGGATCCGGTGGCGCTGGTGGCGGGGGAGACGGCAACGCCGGCGCAGGTCGAGGCGCTGCGGCACGACCTCGGATACGACCGGCCGCTGCCGGTGCAATTCGTCGAGTACGTCGTGCGGCTCGTCCGCGGCGACATGGGCACGAGTCTCTACACGCGGCGTCCCATCGTGGAGGACTTGCTGCACCGGCTGCCGGCCACCATCGAGCT
>Ga0075429_100003955_pt1 | contig 12668 bp, 18 predicted proteins | sample RhiMetdeltSRZDD3_FD_75295 | JGI IMG/M metagenome (GOLD analysis project Ga0075429, IMG submission 75295) | Populus rhizosphere microbial communities from Tennessee, USA - Rhizosphere MetaG P. deltoides SRZDD3 | ecosystem: Host-associated > Plants > Roots > Rhizosphere > Soil | place: USA...
TAACTTAACCAATGCTGCCCGCAAACCGCTCCGCAAGCCGCTGACGTCGAAATGCTTCCGCGACGAAATCGACAAAGATGCGCGTCTTGGCCGGAACCTGCCGCCGGCTGGCATAGTAGATCGAGATCGGTCCCGCGTCGGCGTACCACTGTGGCACCAGCCGTACGAGAGCGCCGCTCTCCAGGTGCCGCAACGCGTGGGCCATTACGATCTGTGTGACTCCCATGCCGAGCACCGCCGCTTGGCACATTGCCTCGGGGTCGTCGAACGCGATGGTGGCCTTTAGCTGGACCGGCATCTCGTCGCCCGCTGCGTTGCGCATTGGGCGCTCACGGACCCGCCGTGTTTTTGAAGAGCGCATGACAATGCCATCAAATGAGGTGAGTCCTGACGGATCGGCGGGCGGCGTCCGTCCCTTAAGATAAGACGGCGATGCCACTGCGATGACGTGCGCGGGCGCCAGCACTCGCGACACCAGACCCGGCGCCAAATCGATGCCGCCGCCGATCGCCGCGTCAAATCCCTCGGCAATCAGGTCAACCTGCCGGTTCTCGAACTGCCAGTCGGCGCGAACGCGCGGATAACGTTTCAGGAAATCTGGCAGCAGCGGCAGGATGTATTCGACGCCAAACGTCATGCCCATGCTGACCTTGAGCACGCCCGCCGGTTCGCCCCGGTCCGTGGCGACGGTCGCGATGGACGCCTGCAATTCTTCGAGATTGCCGCGGATCGCGTGAAGAAAGCGCTCGCCCGCTTCCGTCAGCGTGAGCTTCCGGGTGCTGCGCTGAAAGAGGCGGATCCGAGGTTGCGCTCCAGCATGGCCACGTTGCGGCTTACCGCGGCGGGGGTCAGGGAAAGCCGCCGAGCGGCGGCTGAAAACCCTCCCGTTTCAGCGCTCCGGACGAACGATTCGAGGTTTGCCAGCGTTTCCATCCGCCACCTTCAAGCAATGATTGTAAGTAATTCTATCCATTACCGGCTAATCGCGCAGCAATAAAAATGGCGATATCCGCTCCGGAAACAACGCCAACCCAACCCGAGTGAACGCCATGACCCAGTCCCCCGTCCTCAAGAACGGCTTGAACGCGCTCCTGACCCCGGAAGAGTCAGTGCTGGTTCTGATCGACCACCAGGCCTTTCAGTTCGCCAACCTGCACAGCCACGAGCCGACGATGATCGTGAACAACGTCGTCGCGCTGGCCAAGACCGCCAAGGTTTTCAATGTCCCAACCATCCTGACCACGGTGCTGGAAGTCCGCGGCGGCAAGCTCATCAAGCCGTTGCAGGACGTATTCCCCGAGCAGAATCCGATCGACCGCACCTTCATCAACACCTGGGAAGATTCGCGGGTCGTCGATGCGGTGAAGAAGACAGGCCGCAAGAAGGTCATCATGGCAGCGCTCTGGTCGGAGATCTGCCTTGCCATGCCGGCGATCCAGGCCGCAGGCGAAGGCTACGAGGTTTACGCCGTCACCGATGCGTCCGGCGGCGTGAGCGCCGAGGCTCACGAGATGGCTGTTCGCCGCATGGTTATGGCAGGCGTCGCTCCGATCACATGGATGGCGGTGGCGGGCGAGTTACAGCGCGACTGGGCGCGCCAGGAACAGGCCGCGGCGTTGGCCGGGGTTTTCCTCGAGCACGGCGGCGGCACCGGCCTCGCGCTGGCGTGGGAGCTTCAGCTTCTCGGCCAGAAGGCAGGCACCGGGGCGTAGCCCGGCGCACTGCGACCGATCGCCAGACACTCAAACCTCCTGGAGCAAGTCATGACCACCAGCAACACAAGCGAAGCCGCGAAGGCTGTCATTCGCCGCAACACCGAGGAGGTGCAGGGCGGCGGCAATTTCGAAGTGTTCGAGCAACTCTTCGCCGATGATTTTCTAGACCACACGCCACAGCCGGGCCGCACGCCGGACAAAGACGGCGCGCGGCAGCTCTACAAAATCCTCCGGACTGCGTTTCCCGACTTTCATGCCGACATCCATTGGCAGCTTGCCGATGGCGACCGCGTGACCACGTACAAAACCTATCACGGGACGCACCGGGGAGAATTTCTGGGCGTGGCACCGACCGGCCGCAAGATTCACTTCGAGACCGTCGATGTCATGCGCGTACGCGACGGCAAGATTACCGAGCACTGGGGCGTGGCCAATCTCTTCTCCCTCATGCGGCAGCTCGGCGCGTGGCCGCCCAAGGATTGACCGTCCGCAAGCCTAGCGCTGGCGGCGGTTCGCCGCCCACCTTCCAACCTCAACTGCACAGGACCATCACATGACCATCGGCATCATCGGCGCGGGAGCGATCGGCGCGGCCTTCGCCCGAACGCTTGCCCGCGCCGGAATCCAGGCCACCATCTCCAACAGCCGCGGCCCGGATTCGCTGAAAGAGCTCGTCCGCGACATTGGCCCGTCTATTAAGGCCGGTACCCGCGAGCAGGCCGCACGTGCGGAGATCGTTTTCATCGCTGTCAATTGGACGAAACTTCCCGCGGCACTAGCGGGCATGCCGGAGTGGAACGGCCGCATCGTCATCGACGCCAACAATCCAATTGAAGCGCCGCTGTTCAAGCCGGTCGATCTCAAAGGCCGCGTATCGAGTGAGATTGTCTCTGACCTCGTGCCGGGCGCGCGCGTCGTCAAGGCGTTCAATCACCTTCGCGCAGACGTATTGGCCGCCGATCCGCGAGCGGACGGCGGACGGCGCGTGCTTTTCTATTCCGGTGACGACAACGCGACAAAGGCGGAGGTCGCGGCGCTAATTGATCGGATCGGATTTGCCGGCATCGACCTTGGATCGCTCGCGGTCGGCGGCAAGCTTGCGCAGTTTCCCGGTGGCCCATTGCCGAATCAAAATCTCATCAAGGTCGGTTGAATGTCCGCTTTTGGCACCTAGAGGACATGCCATTGGCGCTGCCCAATGTCCGCTTTCAGGGCGTAAGCGGACATGGAGGTGACATCGCCGGATGTCCGCTAATGACCCAAAGCGGACACTTCGCGACGCTCGTCCAACAGCGAGCTAGCGCGCTCCTAATCACCGCCAGCCCATTTTTCTTCACTCGGGCGGATTACCTCATCGCTCTGGCGGCGCACCATGCGCTGCCTGCGATCTATTGGCGACGTGAGATTGCTGACGCCGGCGGTCTGATGAGCTACGGTTCGAGCACGACCGAACTGTATGGCCAGCTGGGCGTCTACGCCGGCAAGATTCTCAACGGCGCCAAGCCGGCTGACCTGCCATTCATGCAGCCGACCAAATTCGAGTTCGTGATCAATCTCAAGACCGCCAAGGCGCTTGGCGTCAAATTCTCCGACAATTTGCTGTCGATCGCCGACGAGGTGATTGAATGAGGCGGCGCGAATCAATGGCAACAAGATTCAGGTCGAGCACTATGGGCGGCCGTCACGACCGGCATCGCGGCTGGCCATCTAGATTTAGGCGGCTTGGCCAGACGCCACACCCGGACGCCAGCTATTGCCCTGGCTTCAGCCAGCGTTGACGGAAGCGATCCAGGGAGTAGGTCACAACCAATACAGCCAGCCAGCCGATAGCTAGATCTCTATCAGGGACGTTCGACCGCGCTTCTTTGCTGTCACTGCACTTGTTCATAGAGCAATCCCAACTCATGTCGCCAGTGACAACAGCGGCGTAGAGGTACTCTAGGGGCGCCATGGTGCCTTCAACGGACTCTTTGGGGCGGTCCGGCGGCTTGCCGCCGGGCTCCTGCTGCTGGCGCTTGCCGCCGGGCTTCTGCTGCTGGCGCTTGCCGTTCTGGGCGGCCGGAGGCGCTTGAAATCGGACGGTTTCATCAAGAAAGCCTATTGCCGGTATTGAGGCCAATCCGACCGCGGCACCTACGGCTAAGCTTTGAAGCGGCAATCGCCGGTGCGGCCACACATAGCCAAATATTACGGCCAGTAGGGTAATGCTGACGACCAAATTGATGATGCCAAAATTGCCAGGGACGACGAATAGAGACACCACGATAGCAACGGCCCCAGCACCCAAGGCGGCGGGGTCCGTACTGGCTTGTATCGGTGTCGCCGCCGGTGGCCCATACTGTTCATCTCGCATGATTGACATTGGACTGCTCCGAAATCTCCTTGCGAAAGAGACACCCTCGACCGGGTCAGCATGAATATCATAGAAGCGAGCCACTTAGGTGAAGGTTCTTCCTTGCAGTGTTCTGCGGCTCACTAGCGCCGCGCCGCGCGGGAATTTCTATTTCGCGTCGACGAGGTAGTTGAGTGAAGATGGTTTCTCTGCGACGCATATGTCGCTTGCTGGCACAAAGCCGACATGCCGATGGCGCCGAGCAATGTCCGCTTTCGGGGGCAATCCGGAGCGGACATCGCCGAAGGTCGGCTCATGACCCAAACCGGACTCGGCGCTCGCGCGCTCGCAGCAGGCGAATGCGTCGTGACAGAATTCCCGGACGCGGCTTTCGAGGCTGCTCCCTAGCGGCGCGATGCTTCGCGTTTGATCGCTTCCACAATTGTTCTTCCCAGCGTCTCTTCCAACGCGGTCTGATCGCCTACCCCAAAGACATGGTCGTCGATTCTTATTTGCCTGCCTTGCACAGTGAAGTTGAGCGCGTGGCAAACGTGGCCTTTGAAGTTTACTTCGTAGCGGGCACTGAATTTCTGATCCGGACCTTCGTTCCACCGGCCGATCTGTCCTATCGATATTTTACGATCGACGTTGTTTTCGAGCTCCTTGCCTAGCTGCTCGAGGTAATTAGCGGTGGGACGGAAGGCGTCCATCGCACTGTTGAGCCCGGCAGCTTTCGTGGATTCCTTTTGGTGCTCGAGCTCCAGCCAATTTTTGAGGTCATCAACCAATGGCTGGAATTTTGGATCTGTTGTCATTCTGTCTGCCTTGTCCAATTTCGGAACTCGCCGCTCCGTTCCAAGCCAGGCGGGCACGGGCGATGCGCGGCCACGCGACCGCAGCACCGCCAAGAAGCGTAATGAACTCGCGGCGTTTCATTCGAGCTGGCCCTCAAGTTGGCTCAGCGTAGCACAGTCACATGTGCAATGTCGGACCAACTGCCGACCCGTCCCATGTCCGTTCATGGAACTTGGCGGACCTCGGAAGGTGTCCGACTTCAAGTCCGCAAGGTGGACAAAGCGGACATTGGTCAGGTCGCGGTCATCGATGCGCGATTTGCGAGGACACGCCCCAGCGGCGGTCGCCTCGCTGCCGGCCGCCGGGAGCCGTCCGGGCCGGGTGGAAAGACCTCCCGGCGCCGCATACACTTGAAGCCGGCAGCGGGAGCGACATGAGCCAGGACCTTCTGTTCGAGAAGGACGACGTCCGCATTACGCGGCACGTCGCGTATTTCGGGCAGACCTCGTATCAGATCGCGACGGTCAGCAGCGTTCGCATCGGCCGCACCACCAAGGCGAACCGCCTGGCGATCGCTGCCGCCGTGATCGGCGTGTTGCTGCTCGTCCTCGCCTTCCTCGAGCAGCGGCAGGACGTGGCGATTGCCGGCGGCGTGATCCTGCTGGTGGCGCTGGTCCTGCAACTGGCGTGGCCGAGGCGACAATACATATTGATCTTGAAAACGTCGGGCGGCGACGTCGAAGCATTCATCTCCCGCAAGCGCGACCTGGTGACACTGGCCAAGGAAGCCATCGAAAGCGCATTCCGGGCGCGCACCGCTTGACTCGGTCCCGGCGCGGGTCGAATTCTCATTTTCTTGTTTCGCAGGGAAATCTCAATGCAACTTTCCCGCAGAAAATTTCTGTATGTGGCATCGGGTGCTGTTGCACTTCCGGCCATTTCCGGGATGGCGCGTGCGCAGAGCTACCCGACGCGGCCGGTGCGCTTGATCGTCGGCTTTGACGCCGGCGGCGCGGCAGACATCCTCGCACGTCTGATGGGGCAATGGCTGTCGGAACGCATCGGCCAGCAATTCGTCATCGAGAACCGCTCGGGCGCCAGCGGCAGTATCGCTGCCGAAGCGGTCGCGCGTGCGCCACCCGACGGCTATACGCTCCTGCTGTTGCCCGGTTCGACGGACATCATCAACGCGACACTGTACGAAAAGCTCAACTTCGATTTCATGCGCGATATTGTACCGGTTGCCGGCATCATCCGAGCGCCGCACATCATGGTGGTGCACCCGTCGTTTCCAGCCAGGACGATTCCCGAGTTTGTCGCTTTTGCGAAGGCCGGTCCGGACAAGGTCAACATGGCGTCGGCCGGCTTCGGTACCCCGTCCCATATGTGCGGCGAGCTATTCAAGACGATGGCCGGCATCGACATGGCGCACGTTCCGTATCGCGGCGCCGGGCCGGCGCTGGTCGACCTGCTGGGCGGACAAGTGCAGGTTTTCTTCAGCTCTTTGCCCTCATCCGCCGGATACCTCAGAACGGGCAAATTGCGCGCGCTGGGGGTGACAGCCGCCACACGCTCGGAGACGCTGCCGGACGTGCCGGCCATTGGCGATTTCTTGCCGGGCTACGAGGCAAGCGCCATTACCGGCCTCGGCGCACCCAGGAGCACGCCTTCCGAGATCATCAAAACGCTCAACAAAGAGGTCAATGCGGGCCTTGCCGATCCCAGGATCAAGACGCGGCTTGCCGAGCTGGGCGGTACGGCCCTTCCGGGCTCGCCTGCCGACTTCGGCAAGCTCATCGCCGATGAAACCGAGAAGTGGGGGAAGGTGGTGAAGTTGGTTGGCATCAAGCGGGAGTGATCGGGCAATCCGCGCCGAATAGTGCGCGTGCCGCAAACAAGCTCCAAATCCCAAGGATACGATGTCCAAAGACTGCGAAACGGCAATCAAAGGCCGGAACCCTTGTGGGGGCCAACTTCGGAATCCCGATAGCGACACGCTATGAAGAGACTGGCGCTTAGCCGAAAGTATAATGGCGCGGCGGTTTGGCCGGATCCAAATCACCCGCCGCTTGGGTGATGACTGCCGAAAACAAGGGTGATGCCATGTCGCTCAATGCAATGACGGGCGGCCTTGATGTCGCGCCGGGCGACAATTCGGTCGTTGCGTTTGCGCCGCCATCGACCGTGCGGTGCTGTCGGACCGCGACCTGGAGCGCCGTCGAAATCGAGACCACCGAGGTGCTTCGGCTCGAGCCGTTTGCGTACGAATTTACCGCGCCGCGTCATCTGCTGATCGCCTCCGCCACCGATCGCTACGACGGCGAGACGTGCGTCGATGGCCTGCCCGCGTCTCATCTTCGCGCCTGGGACCGCAGGATGACCTTTGTTCCCGCCGGATGCCGGTTCTCGGGTTGGCAGAAACCGCGTGCGTTGCGTCGCGGAGCTCATATCTACATCGACCCACGCAGCCCGCTGCTGCAAGCCGACCTTCGCTTCGCCGAAATCCAATTTCGCCCGCGGTTGTTGTTCGCCGACGACGATCTCTGGACTACCGCCGTCAAGCTCAGGGCGCAGGTGGGGAGCTCCGATCAAAGGCAGACCGCCTATTCCGAAGCGCTCAGCGTCGCTTTGGCTTGCGAGCTCGTGCGCGTGAACGAGAGCAGCCTGCCTTCCGAGACGCGCATTCGCGGCGGGCTCCCGGATTGGCAGCAGAAGAAGCTCATCCAATACATCGACGAGCACCTGGCCGAGGACGTTTCCTTGTCGTCTTTGGCCCGGCTGGTACACCTGAGCCCGTACCATTTTTCCCGCGTGTTCAAGCAATCGTTCAACACGCCGCCACACCGCTATCTCACCAGACGGCGCATCGAACGCGCCAAGAGCCTGTTGGCAGCACGCCAACTGTCGGTGACCGAAATCGGACTCAATGTGGGCTTCAGCGAAACGAGCTCATTCACGTCCGCGTTTCGCAAGGTCACCGGGGAAACACCAACCGACTACCGTCGCAGGGCCGCGGCGAAGTAACGGACGGCGGCGATCCGCCGCGCGGCGTTGCCGTCGGCCACAACGCTTCGACGCGACGCAAGCCCGCTGAGCGCGTGCACGCGGCGCGTGGTGCTGCTCAAGCCGGCGGCGAACGACGTGCTGCGGCGCTGGCCGGTGTCGAGGCGGGTGACCAGCTCGAAAGCGCCGGCGGCTGATCCGGCGTCGAGACCGTCCACATGCGATCAGGAGCCGCAGCACCATCAAAATGGGCGCCCCAGGGCGAGCGGCTGCCCTGGGGCGTGTGTGAGCCGGGACATGTCAGCCACCCCGATCCCCGGGCTCGGACGCCAGCATAGTGGGCCCGCCATCAAACCGGTGGTTACGAGCCACCCGCCCTACATTTGCGCTTGGCTGTGGCGGCACGGCCACACCCAACATCGTACCAGCAAGCGGACGGTTGGGCGCGCCTTACGCCGGAACGTATGCCCACGACAGCAGAGCCAAAGCGACGAGAGCGGAATAGAGCAGGACCCATGGGGCGTCCGAGGTCCAAGTCATTGCCGTGTCTCCCATTGCGTCGTCACCACATACCGGCGGCGCCATTCCCCCGCAGGATCGACGCCCTGATATTCGGATCCGGATCGGAGCCGAGATACCGCCCGTTCTTGTAGACGTCGTAGCTCGGATTGGCCGAACGCTGCTGACGATCTTGCTGCGGGGCAGTTTGCGCCAGGACGGGCGTCGCGAGCGCAACAGCAGCCGTTGTCACTGCAACAAGTAACGATTTCATTAACCTTCTCCTCGAACCGGATTTCCGGCTGTAATCGTTGCAGGAAATTCGCAGGGCGAGTGTGCGGAATCACACATTCCGTCCTTCATTTTTTTTGAGTCGGCGCAGCGGATCAGCCGAGGGTTGGCCTGGCAACCCGGTTGGCATAAGTTGGCATGGAGGCTTCGAAAGCTGTTCAATCCGGTGGACGGCCAACGCTCGGAGAGTCGGCATGACTTCGATCCGCTCGTTCCTGATAGCATGCGCCTTTGCATCGCTGGCGCCGATGATCGACGCAACTCCCGCCGACGCCCAGGCAGCCACCTGCCGGCCGTGGTGCCGCGATCGCAGCGACGGGGCGAGGAATTGCGGCTTCGTCTCCTACGAGCAATGCATGCAGACTGCGTATGGCGCGGATGTTTGTATGCCCAACGGGGCGTGCCCGCCGCCCGGGCGCCCGCCTTTACGCGAGAGCCGATAAAGGAACGTGTGGGCGCGTAATCGCGCGCTGCACTATCTCGCCAAAGAAGCTGCATGTGCGGACGCTTCACCTACCGGCTGACCTGGCCCGAGATCGTGCGGCTCTACCGGCTGCCGCTCGACACGCCCGCGCGCAACACGCAGCCGCGCTACAACGTCTGCCCCACCGACCCGATCGACGTGGTGGTCGAGCGCGACGGCACGCGCGACTGCGTTTCCATGCGCTGGGGCCTGGTGCCCTACTGGTGGTCGAAGCCGCTCAAGGAGCTCAAGCTCGCGACCTTCAACGCGCGGGCCGAAACCGTCACCGAGAAGCCGTTCTTCCGCGAGCCGTTCAAGCACCGGCGCTGCCTGATCCCGGCGTCAGGCTACTACGAGTGGCACGACACGGCAGGCGGCAAGCAGCCCTACCACTTCACCCGCCGCGACGGCGAGCCGGTCACGATCGCCGGGCTGTGGGACCGCTGGCGCAACAAGGCCGGCGGCGGCGAGACGATCACGTCATGCACGATGGTGATCACCGAGCCCAACGACTTCGTGCGCGAGCTGCACGACCGCATGCCGGTGATCCTGGAGCCCGATCAATTCGAGCCGTGGCTGTCGGGCGAGGCGGGCGTCGAGGCACTCAAGCCGGCGGCGAACGACGTGCTGCGGCGCTGGCCGGTGTCGAAGCGGGTGAACAGCTCGAAGGCGCCGGCGGATGATCCGACGTTGATGGAAGAGGTCGAGTTACAGGAGACCGCCGGGCTAGAAAGTCTCGGGCGACGTTGAATTCCGAGAGATTTCCGCAACAATGAAATGTTCTACCGAACCAGCGAGGTCTATGTCAGTACTCGCCCTAGACATTCCCCCTATCGCTTCTGATATCCGCACTTCTTCAATCGCGATACAGTCCAGCAACCAGTTTCCATACAGGCCTCGTATCGTTTTTGGCAGATTTGCAACGTGCCGCAATTTGACCGTGCCTGCGAACAGGTTATCCGCAGTTGGGCCGATGCCTCGTTGTAAGGCATCGCGACCAACAACACTCCAGACGTGGCGCCAAGGATGATTGCCAAAGCAAAAAAATGCGCCATATCCTCCTCCTCCGCCAAACGACACCCAATCTTATAGCCATATTCCCGTTTGCTGGCGACGGCCCTGCGGCGCTCGCAATAGACTTCAGTGTCGAGGTCCTATGTTCAGCATCGCCTCGAATTCCGGCGGCAGGTGTCCGTTTTGGCGCTCTTTACGGACTCAAGTCGGACATGGCGCGACGTCCGCTTTGTGCCAACAACGGACATCGGCCCGGCTAATTAGGTCAGGGTCGGCTGAGCACCCCCAATTCGCCGAACGGGAGTTACGGAATATCTGGCGGGATCGCGCGGATCACTCCGCCTTGATGTTGGCGGCCCGGATCACCTTGGCCCACTTCTCAGTGTCGTCTGCGATGAGCTTGCCGAAGTCGGCAGGCGAGCCCGCCAGCAGCGTGCCGCCGAGGTCGACCAGCCGTGTCTTCAGGTTCGGATCGTCGAGAGCAGCGTTGATGTCTCGATTGAGCCTCTCGATGATCGCAGCAGGGGTTTGCTTGGGCGCACCCAGGCCGAATAAGGAGGTCGCCTCGTAGCCTGAAACGAATTCGCCCAGGGTCGGGATGTCCGGCAGCCCCTCCCATCGTGTTGCGCCCGTCACCGCCAATGCACGCAACTTGCCGGCCCTGACTTGCTCAACCGTCAGCGATGTGGTGCCGAACAAGACCTGCACCTGTCCGCCAAGCAGGTCCGTCATCACGGGTGCCCCGCCCCGATACGGTACGTGAATCATTTCGACCCCGGTCATTATCTTGAACAGCTCGCCGCTCACATGGCCGGGAGTTCCGATGCCGGGCGATCCGAAACTGATCTTGCCCGGATTGGCCTTGGCGTGAGCTATGAACTCGGGGACCGTCTTGGCTGGAACCGACGGATTGACCACCATGACGAAAGGGAGGCTGATGATCCCCGCGACGGCGGCGATGTCGCGGAGAAAAACGAAATTGAGTTTGTCGTAGAGTGTCGCATTGATCGTGTTCGACGAACTTACGACGAGGAGGGTATATCCGTCCGGTGCCGCCCGCACGACCGCCTCGGTGCCAATATTGTTGCCGCTACCCGGGCGGTTTTCGACGACGAACTGTTGGCCGAGCCGCTGCGAGAGCCATGGCCCGATGAGCCGCGCGATAATGTCGGGCGCGCCGCCGGGGGCCGTGGGTGCAATGATGCGCACTGGCCGCGTCGGATAGGCTTGCGCCCTCGCGATGCGCGACACGGCCGGCATCGCGGCAGCGCCCGCAGCTAGATGCAAGAATTGTCGGCGGGGAAGTTTCATGGGCCACCTCCCGTTCCGCTATTCGATCACCTCGTCGGCGCGGGCGAGCAGCGTCGGCCGCCCCTCGAGGCCGAGCGCGCGGCCGATGTCCGCTTTGGGTCTTTAGCGGGCCTAGCGAAGCGTCCCTGACATGTCCGCTGTTACCCCCGACAGCAGACATTGCGCGGCGCCATTGCAGGTCCGCCATGTGCAAATTCCGGAGCCATGCACCGCAGCACACAGCCTCTGCTATTTGATCACCTCGTCGGCGAGGGCGAGCAGCTTCGGCGAGACTTCCAAGCCGAGCGCCCTGGCCGTCTTGAGGTTGATGACCAACTCGAACTTGGTCGGCTGCTGCACCGGAAGCTCGCCGGGCTTGGCGCCTTTGAGAATGCGATCCACATAGGTTACCACGCGGCGCACGAGATCGACCGTGTCGACGCCGTAGGACATCAGGCCGCCGGCGGTCGCGAAAATGCGCAAGGGATAGGCCGCGGGCAGACGGTGGCGCGCCGCCAAGCCGACGATCAGGTCACGATGAACAACGACGAAGTGTGGAACCAGCCGCCCCTCACGCGCTTCTTACTCGAAAGGGAGAGCGCCTATGAAAGAGAAAACGGTCAAGGATCACCAAGGCAAAAAGCATCCTGCCGACACAGCCAGACAAGGCGGTGCGGCCTACGCCCCGCACAATGAGAGCGCAGAGGAATTGGCCGAGGGCGTTGGCGCCCTTGAGGATGCGGCCGACATACACGGCCATCTGCCGATACGTGTACACGATGTTGGTTCCGTAGCTCATCAGTCCGCCGACCTCGCAGATGTCGCGCGGCCGGATGTCATGGGCAGCGCATGACGCGCCGCCCAATTGGCGATCTGCAACCGCCGGCCGACGAAAAATGCGTCCTGGCCGACGAACACGGCATCGGGCCGCTCGCGTCCAAACGCCGCGAAGGCGGCGTCAATCTCGCGACTCGTGCTGGCGTTGAAGATCTGAAGCTGCAGTCCCATGGCGCGGCCCGCCGCTTCCACCTCGCGCAAGGTGATCTGCGCGTTGGCAGTATTGGCGGGATTGACGAGTACGGCGACACGCGCGGCCGCGGGCAGCATTTCGCGCAACAGCTCGAGCCGCTTTGCCGTCAGTTCGAGAGCCATCAAATTGATGCCGGTCAGATTTCCCCCGGGCGCGCCAGACTGGCAACTCTGGTGCGCGAAGAAAACCCCCCGCAGAAGCGGGGGGTCAAGTTCATTCGATTTGGCGATTTTATTT
>Ga0075429_100003962_pt1 | contig 12662 bp, 14 predicted proteins | sample RhiMetdeltSRZDD3_FD_75295 | JGI IMG/M metagenome (GOLD analysis project Ga0075429, IMG submission 75295) | Populus rhizosphere microbial communities from Tennessee, USA - Rhizosphere MetaG P. deltoides SRZDD3 | ecosystem: Host-associated > Plants > Roots > Rhizosphere > Soil | place: USA...
GTCGTGCAGTGTCTTGTAGAGGGCCCCGCGGGTCGTCGTCATGCGCTCGGCGAGCACGTCGATCGGCACCTCGTGGAAGATGATCGCGATCAAGATCTCCCGCTGGTGACCTGTCAGCTCCTCGTCGATGGCGTCTCGTAGCGCGCTCAGGAGCTCGTTCGTCTCGGCCTCGCCATCCGGGCCTGCAGCCTTGTCCGCGATCAGCTGCCACGTTTCGCTGTCCAGCGGGATCTGGCGGTCGTGCCACGCTCGGCGACGCGTTCTGGCGGCCGCCTCGAGCAGGCCGAACTTGTAGGCCCACGTCGTGAAGTGGCTCGCGCCGCGAAAGTCATCCAGCTTGGCCAGGATCGCGATCAGCGCGTCATCGGCGCTCTGCTGGGCGAGCTCCTCGCGTTCGGACTCCAGCCACGGCGACGCCGCCGCCCGGCGACCGACCTCGTAGCGGGTGGCTCGCAGGAGCAGCTTGTGCAGGCGCCGCACCGCCTGCTCTCGGTCCGAGCCATTCGCCCGGAGCGCTCCAAGCCAGTCCTCGGAAGTGGCTTCGCGCGCCCGGACCGGGGCTTCGGCGATTGGGTGGACCATGACTGCATGCTGTCCGATGGGGGCCTCCGCGCCCATGGGGATCGATGCCCATCCGACCAGAACCAGATGCCCATGTGTACGTAAGAGACGGGCACAGCGCGACGCTCACCGGACATGGGAAGCAGTCCGACAGCGACGGCCTTCGTGCTCTCAGGAGGGGCGAGCCTCGGCGCGATCCAGGTGGGAATGCTGCAGGCGCTCTACGAGCGTGGGGTCAAGCCTGACTTCATCGTCGGTGCGTCCGCGGGTGCGTTGAACGGCGCCTTCATCGCAGCGCGACCGCAGACGGTCGCCACCTCCACGGAGCTGGCCGACATCTGGATCGGCCTGAGACGCGGGCAGGTCTTTCCGCTCCACCCGCTCACCGGGCTGCTCGGGTTCGCGGGCGCACGTACGCACATGGTCTCCGACAAGGGGCTGCGAGCCCTGATCGCGGACCACCTGACCACGGAGCACCTCGAGGAGCTCCCGATTCCCCTGCACGTGATCGCAACGGACGTGCTCACGGGCGCCGAGGTGAGGCTGTCGGAGGGCCCGCTGCCCCGGGCGATCCTCGCCAGCACCGCGATCCCCGGGGTGCTGCCGAGCGTCGTCTGGAACGACCGCGAGTTGATCGACGGCGGCGTCGCGAACAACACGCCGATCAGTCACGCCGTGGAACTGGGCGCGCAGCGGATCTACGTGCTCTGCACGGGTCAGACCTGCGAGCTGGACGTGGCGCCCCGCGGGGCCCTCGCCATGTTCCTCCATGCCACAAACCTCCTCGTCCAGCGCCGGCTCATCGATGACATAGCGCGCTACCGCGACGTCGTCGAGCTCATCCTGCTGCCACCGCCCTGCCCGATCCGAGTGCAACCGATGGACTTCGGCCACGCCGAGTCGCTGATCGATGAGGCGCTGAGGGAGAGCAGGAGAGCACTCGATTCCCCTGACCGCGAACTCCTGCCGACTGCCGCCTGACCGGTCGCGACGATGCCGCCGATCCGTGTTCACCTCCTGGTCGTGATCTGCGCGATAAGTGCCGGAGTACACGCCGTGCTGGCGCCCATGCACTTCCACGAGGGGTCGACACTCGGCATCGCATTCGGTGTCTCCGCCGCAGGGCTCGCCGCGGTCGCCGTGGCCCTCGACCGACGACCCGAGAGCCGGCCAGCGATGCACGCGGCCGCGCTGCTGCTCGGCGGGCTGATCGCCGCGTATGTCGCAACGCGCGTCGCGACAGTGCCGCTGGTGGGCGAGCACCGCGAAGCCGTGGATGCGGTCGGCCTCGCGACGAAGCTCGTCGAGCTCCTCGGACTTCTCTTGGCAATCAGATCAATCAACAAAGGAGTGGCACGCCGGATGCCGGCCGTAGCCACCGAGAAAGGAGTGATGTCGTGAACCTCTCGACATTTCCAACCCGGCCCCGCAGCGCGCTGCCGCTGGCAGGCGTCATTGCCATGCTCAGCGCGGCGGCGGCCCTTGCATTCTCCGGCGGGCACACGGCCCAGGGCCACGAACATGCGCGGACGCACGCGACGCATAGTCATGCGCATGTCACCAAGCACAAGTCGCAGAGCGCCAAGCAGGTCGCGCTTCACGACGGGATGCGCAAGCTGTGGGAGGACCACATCACGTGGACCCGGCTCGCGATCATCAGCTTCGCCGCCGACCTCCCGGACTTCGATGCCACCGCGGGCCGGCTGCTCGCGAATCAGGACGACATCGGCAATGCGATCAAGCCCTACTACGGGCGGCGGGCCGGCGCCCGGCTCACCTCCCTGCTGAAGGAGCACATCGCCGGCGCGGTCGATCTGCTGAAGGCGGCGAAGGCCGGCGACGACGCGAAGTTCGAACAGGCGAGAGTCGCCTGGTACCGGAACGGCGACCAGATTGCCGGTTTCCTGAACCGTGCGAATCCGAAGCACTGGGGCCTGAAGCGGATGAGCGCGATGATGCGCGGCCACCTCGACCAGACGCTGGAGGAGGCGGCGGCGCGGCTGAAGGGTGACTTCGCCGCGGACATCCGGGCCTACGACGAGATCCACGAGCACATCCTCGAGATGGCCGACGCGTTGAGCGCCGGGATCGTCAAGCAGTTCCCACGCAGGTTCCGTTAGCGCATTCGCCGGGACCAGGGTGAGGCCACGAGCCTCGCCCTGGTCGTCGGCAGCTTCCTTATTGTCCGGCTGTTGGAAGGTAAGGAAACGAGCCGGTGCGACGCTTATAGGGCATGAACGACCACACGATGCGCCGCAGCACGGGCTCTTCGCACGCATCAGACGTGACCTGGCGAGAGGGAAGGCTGCGGGTCGCAGGGTTCGGACGGGAGGCGGCCTCCCGGCTGGCTCGGGACCCGGGACTCGACCTGCACGAACTGCTTGAACTGGTGGACCGCGGGTGTCCGCCTCACCTCGCGGCACGCATCCTCGCCCCGCTCGACGATGATCGGGGGCTCCGTTGATCACGCAGGACACTGTTACCGTAAGCCCGATGAGTGCTTCGGATCTGCGTCTTCGATCGACTGTCGAGGACGTAGACAGGGACGCCGAGTCCCGGACCTGGATCACCGCCCTTCAGGCGTCCGGCCCTGAGCGCGACGAGGCAGTCGCGCGCCTGCACGAGCTGTTGCTGCGTGCGGCGCGCTTCGAGGTCAATCGCCGCCGCGCGACGTTGCCCCACCTGCGCGGGGACGACTTCGACGACCTCGCGATGCAGAGCGCCAACGATGCCCTGATCGCGGTGCTGGCGAAGCTGGCCAGCTACCGGGGCGAGAGCAAGTTCACGACCTGGGCATACAAGTTCGCCCTCCTGGAGGCCGCCGTCAAACTGCGCCGGCGGGCCTGGCAGGGCCGCGAGCTGCCGCTCAAGCCCGAGACCTGGTCACTGTTCCCGACGGAGAACCCCTCTCCGCAGGCCAGCGCAGAGCAGAGCGAGCTGTTCGATGAGCTGCAGCGGGCCATCGCGGGCGAGCTCACCCCCCATCAGCGCGAGGTGCTGGTCGCGACCACCCTGAATGGGGTCCCGATCGACGTCCTCGCCGAGCGCCTCAACACCACCCGCGGAGCGCTCTACAAGACTCTTCACGACGCACGCCACAAGCTCCGCGCACATCTCGCCGCTCAGGGAATGAGCATCGCAGCGGAAGGAAAGGAGGAAGGATGACGAAGCCCCGCGACAGCGACGTTCTGCGTGCGCTGCTGGGCCCGGAGGGACCGGAGCTCAGCTGCGAGGAATGCTTCGAGCAGCTGGATCGCTATGTGGAGCTGGAGCTGGCCGGCACCAATGCCGATGCCGCAATTCCCGGCATGCGGGCCCACCTGGAGGGATGCCCCGCCTGCCACGAGGACCATGACAGCCTTCGAAGCCTCGTGAGCCGCGATGCTTCGGAGTCATCCTGAAGCGCGTCGCGCCGGCGAGCGGCCGCGGCTCTCAGTCGGCCTCGCTCCGGAACGACCCTCCCCGCTGCCGGCGCACGATCGGGTCGCGGTGCTCTCCGATCGGGCGGCTCGGCCGCGGATAGCGGGCCAGCAGCTCGCGCTTGCCGCCCGGCTCGCGCACCTCGACCTCGACCAGATCTTCGGTCAGCGTGACGAAGTTGTACGAGGGCCGTGCGTAGCCGCGCACCCGGTGCGTGCACGCTGTGCCGGAGTGGATCAGGAACAGCTCGCCGATCGGCCATACGTACGGCACGTGCCGGTGGCCTCCGAGCACGATGTCTACACCCACGGAGCGGAGGATCTCGAGCGCGTCGCCGGCATCCCAGACCTGGTTGCGATCCCGCCCGGTCCCCGGGATCGCAACCAGATGGTGGTGCATGACGAAGATGCGCAGCGCCGCTGAACCAGAGAAAGAGTCGATGATCCAGCCATAGAGCTCTCTCCCGATCTCACCGTCGTCGAGATCCGGCTTGGAGGAGTCCACGCACACCACCTGCACCTTGCCTTCCGGCGCCTCGAACGTGTGGGCGTCGGCGCGCTCTCCGAACAGATCCTCGTAGTGCAGGTAGCCGACGCTGCGGGCATCGTGGTTGCCAGGCACGTAGACGACTTCACGGGCCTCGAGTCGATCGAGTCGCTCACGGGCGTACTCGAACTCCTCCCGGTAGCCGGCGGCGGTCAGGTCACCGGCCACCACGACCAGGTCAGGGCCCTCGGCGTTGATCTCCGCGATTGCCGCGTCGAGCAGACGCTCCTCGAAGCGGGGGTCGAGCACGTGAATGTCGGAAAGCTGCGCGATTCGCATCTGCTGACAAGCCTGACCTCGGTCCTCTGCCCGACTCCCGGCGCTATGAAACTTCGGGCGACGTGCCCCGGGGCATCACGGGACCGAGACCGTGTGCTGAACCTTTGTCTCGACGCAGCCGAGCAGGTCGTGGTAGGAGTCGCAGAAGGAGCGCACGCCCTCATGCTCGAGCTGGGCGGTGATGGCGGCGAGATCGATTCCGGCTTCCCCAGCCCGGCGGAGGGTCTCCTCGGCCGCGCCCGCATCGCTTGACGTGCGGCTTGCGTCGCCATGGTCGGCGAACGCGCGCAAAGTGGCCTCGGGCATGGTGTTTATGACGTCGGGGGCGATCAGCTCCTCGACGTAGAGCACGTCGGAGTAGGCGGGGTCCTTGGTCCCGGTGCTCGCCCAAAGTGGTCGCTGCGGGCGGGCGCCGGCGTCGCGCAGCGCAAGCCAACGCGCATCGGCGAAGCGCTCCCGGTAGCGGGCATACGCGCTGTGAGCGTTGGCGATCGCGACGCGACCGCGCAGGTCCGAGTCAGCCGGCAGCAGGGCGTCGGCCTTCGCATCGACGCGCGAAACGAAGAACGAAGCCACGGAGGCAATCGAGTTGACAGGTTGTCCCGCCCTCACGCGACGCTCGAGGCCCGCGACGTACGCATCGATGACCTGCCCGTAGCGCGACACGGCGAACAGCAGGGTGATGTTGACGTTCAGCCCGCGGGCGGTGAGCTCTTCGATCGCGGGTATGCCCGCCTCCGTGGCCGGCACCTTGATCATCACGTTGGGTCGCGCGAGCCGGTTCCACAGCTGCTCCGCCTGCTCGATCGTGGCCGCGGCGTCGTCGGCGAGATCGGGGGTGCATTCGAAGGAGACGAACCCGTCACGCCCGTCGCTGGCTTCGTAGGTGGGACGCAGCAAGTCGGCGGCCCGGCGGATGTCTTCGAGCGCGAGCTCGAAGAAGAGCTCTTGCGGCGCGCTGATCCCGGAAGCGACAGCGGAACGCAACTGCTCGTCGTAGCGATCGGAGCCGGTGATGGCCTTGGCGAAGATGGTGGGGTTCGAAGTCGCGCCGGTCACCCCGCAGCCGGCGATCAGCGCCGCGAAAGCCCCGCCGTCCAGCAGCTCGCGGGACAGCGTGTCAAGCCAGATCGAGACACCTGCCCTGCGCAGCTGCTCGAGGCGGTTCACTTCGCGTTGCCTTCCTTGACCGGAGCGAGCTCCTCGAGCGCGATATCGGGATCGGCGAGACGCTGGTCCTCGACGGACACGCGCTCGCGGATCAGCCGCTGGATCGGGTCGGTGACATCCCAGACGTTCACGTTCATGCCCGCCACCACGTGATCTCCGGTGAGCCAGAAGGCGATGAACTCGCCGCTCGCGGGATCGCCGCGGAACACGACGCGGTCCCAGTTGTGGGCGAAGCCCGAGTACTCCATGCCGACGTCGTATTGGTCGGAGAAGAAGTACGGCACACGGTCGTAGGCATCGGCCTGACCCAGCATGTTGCGCGCGGCGGCCGGCCCCTGGTGCAATGCATTCGCCCAGTGCTCGACTCGGATTCCCTGCCCGTAGAAGGGGTGCTCGGCGCGCGCCGCGTCACCCGCCGCGAACACGGCGGGTGCGCTGGTCTGGAGGTGCTCGTCGACAAGGATCCCGTCATTCACCGAGATCCCGGCCTGCGCGGCAAGCTCGGTGCGGGGCTGCACACCGACTCCCACAACCACGAAGTCGCATTCGAGCTCGCGGCCGTCGCTCGTACGGACGCGCTCGACCGCCTTGTCTCCCTCGAATGCCTCGACGCCGGTCGCCATCCGCATCTGGACCCCATGGCCGGCGTGGATGTCACGGTAGACCGAGCCCACCTCGATGCCGAGCACGCGTTCCAAGGGAACCTGGTTTGGATCGATGAGAGTGACCTCGAGGCCGCGCTGGCGGGCCGAGGCAGCGACCTCCGCGCCGATCCACCCGGCACCCACCACCACCACCGCCCCACCGCGGTCGAGCCGCTCGCGCAGTACGTCGGAGTCCTTGACGCTGCGCAGGTAATGCACCCCGTCGAGGTCGTTCCCGGGGATCCGCAGCTGTCGTGGCTCGGCCCCGGTGGTCAGCAGCAGCCCGTCGTAGCGGAGCCGTTCGCCGTCGTCGAGCGTCAGCTCGTTGACCGACGTGTTGACGTCGACAGCCGTTCTGCCGAGTCGCAGGTCGATGCTCTGCTCGGCGTAGAAGTCTTCCGCATGCACGTAGACCTTCTCGCGTCCGACCTCGCCGCGCAGGTAGTCCTTCGAGAGCGGCGGCCGTTCATACGGTCGCTCCTCCTCGGCACCGATCAGTGTCAGCCGCCCATCGAATCCCTCGGCACGCAGCGTCTCGGCGGCCTTGGCGCCGGCGAGGCTGGCACCCACGATGACGAATGTCTGGTCATTGGTCATGCGATCTCCTCGTGGTCAGGGCCAGGAACTCCTGGCGGGTGCGGGCGTCGTCGCGGACCAGGCCCTGCAACGCGGAAGTCACGGTCTTGGCCCCAAACTTCTGCACGCCGCGCAGCGACATGCACATGTGCTCGGCCTCCAGGACCACGCCTACGCCCTTGGGCTGCAGCTCACGCTCGAGCCAGTCGGCGATCTGGGTGGTCATGCGCTCCTGGATCTGGAGATCCCGGGCGAACAGCTCCACGACGCGGCCGAGCTTGCTCAGGCCGATGATCCGCTCCTCGGGCAGATACCCGATGTGCGCCACCCCGTGGAACGGAAGCAGGTGGTGCATGCACAGCGAGTGAAACGGGATCGCCCGGGCGACGACCAACTCGTCATAGCCGTCGTCGTTGGGGAAGGTGGTCGCCTGAAACGGCTGCGGCGTCAGGAGCTCGGCGTAGGCGTCGGCCATCCGGCGAGGCGTCTCTCGCAGCGCCTCGGCGTCGACGTTGGCGCCGAGCGCCCGTAACAGTTCGCGAGCTGCCGCTTGCACAGCGGTGCGGTCGATCTGACGGATGTGGTCGCGGCTGGGGGACGCTGCGGCCAGCGTGAGCTCAGGGGCCTGTGGGCCTGGTGGGGTCATGTGAGGCTTAGCGTCGCTCAGCTCCGATCTCTTACCCACGCGACGTAAGACCACTCGTGTTGCGGTGCGCTAAAGACACGAATACCACGAAAGGAGATGGCGTCATGAGCGACTTGAGTTTCGATGTTGAGCTGATGTGGTCCGAGATCGAGGGGAAGGGCGCTGGAGAGATCAAGACGGACGACCTTGTGCTCGACCTGTCTGGCCCGGAATCGATGGGTGGTCGCGGAGTTGGCACCAACCCCGAAGAGCTGCTGGTATGCGCCGTGTCGTCTTGCTTCACGGCGACGCTGTTCGGAGTGCTGCGTCGTGCCCGGCTCCCGGTGGACTCACTGGCAGTCGGCGCGACTGGCACCGTGACCGGATTTCCCGGCAAAGCGCGATTTTCGCGCATCGTCGTGACGCCAACCATCCTGGGTGGCGACGTCGAGCGTCATCTGGAGTACGAACAAGCAGCCGGCATTGCCCACGATCGTTGCTTCATCGGGCATGCCTTGGCGCCGGAGGTGGCTTACGAAGTGGATCCTGTACAGGTGCGGAGAAATCCCAAGCTCGGCCAGGAAGAGCGTCCACCTGCTTGGCGCGCGGCATGACGCCCTCCGGCGTGACCATCGATGTGCGAGCCAAGCGGGTCTACGATGCCGCCGAGCCCGATGACGGCTACCGGGTGCTGATCGATCACGTCTGGCCCCGAGGCGTTTCGCGCGAGCGGGCCCATCTGGACGAATGGGCGCGGGAGCTGGCGCCCAGCGATGACCTGCGCAAATGGTTCGATCATGTCCCTGAGCGCTTCGACGAGTTTCGCTCTCGCTATCGACGCGAGCTGGCGGTCCACGGTGAGCGCATCGCGGCGCTCCGCCGCCAAGCGCGGAAGCAACCAGTGACGATCGTGTACGCCGCTCGCGATCGGGAGCACAACAACGGCGTGGTGGTGGCCGAGCTGTTACGGAGCCCCGCTAGTCAGCCGAAGATCGCTCGCCGATCTCGTAGAGGTCGTCGCCGAGCCGTCTGATCCTGCCGCTGGAAACGGCTTTGGCGAGCGCTGCCCTGAAACCAGAATCGGACCAATGGGCCGCGCCACAAATTTCCGCCAGTCGCGCCCGGGTCAAGACTCCATATCCGCGCAGTGCACTCACAACAGCTTCGACCTCGGCCTCCTGTCGGCTATGGGGCCACGGCGTCACTGAATCGGCAGGTTTCTTCTGACGGCTCATGCCGGAGTGGTCGACCATGGCTTCCTCCTGAGGTAGGCATTGGATCTACCTACGTTTGCGCCGAGAATGCGCCGCGTCTTACCACCGGTCTCGTCAGGTAGCTTCCCGCGCGCACGAGGTACAGGCGTGGCTCGCGCTCGGGTGGCGAGGCGCACGCCGGGCCTCGACGTCGCGGATGGTCGCCCAGGAGATCAGGCCGCCGAGCGCCGCGATCGCGGCCGCGATCAGCATCGCCGTCTGGTAGCCGTCCGAGAACGCGCCGGGGCCGACCGCGGTCGTGGCGCTGAGGCCCGCTGCCGCCGGCAGGGCGGCGCCGGCGAATAGCTGGGCGAGGCGTGCGGCGGCGTTGTTGACCGCGGACGCGACGCCCGCCTGCTCGTCGGGCAGGGCGCCGAGGACCGCGGCGGTCAGTGGCGCGACGAAGATCGTCATCCCGATGCCGAACACGATCACCCCGGGCAGGATCGCTGTGAGGTAGTCGTCTCCGCGCTCAACCCCGGAGAGCAGGATCATGCCGACGGCGAGCACGAGCGGCCCGACGCTCATCGGGACACGCGGGCCGATCCGCTGGCCCAGCTCGCCCGCCCGGGGGGAGAAGAGCAGCATGATCAGCGTGGCGGGAAACGAGGCCGCGCCGGCGGCGAGCGCGCTGTAGCCGAGCACGTTCTGGAGCTGGAGCGACAGGAAGAAGAACAGCGCGCCGATCGCGAGGTAGTTGGCGAGCGTCGCCGCATTGGCGCCCGAGAACTGGCGCGAGCGAAAGATCGCCAGAGGGAGCATCGGCGCGGACGCGCGGTGCTCGAAGAGCAGGAATGCGATCAGGAGCATGCAGCCGCCGACGCCGGTCGCGACCACCACGGGGTCGCCGAGCCCGCGGCCCCCCGCCTCGACGAGCGCGTAGGTGAGACCTGCCAGCCCGAGGCTGATGAGCACGGAGCCGATCCAGTCGGGCCGTGGCGCGCCGGCTTGCGATGCGCGGCTCTCGGGCAGGTGGCGGGCACCGAGCCAGGCCGCGACGATCGCGAACACTACGACGATCCCGAACACCCACCGCCACGACGCGGCGTCTACCAACCAGCCGCCGACGAACGGGCCGATCAGGCTCGAGATGCCCGACCACCCTGCCCATGCGCCGATCGCCCGGCCGCGATCCTCCTCGACGAAGCTGGCCTCGACGATCGCGAGACTCGCGGGTATCAGCAGGGCCGCGGCGGCGCCCTGCAGGATCCGGGCGCCGATCAGCACCTCGTCGCTCGGTGCCGCCGCGCACAGCGCCGATGTGACGGCAAACCCGATCAACCCCGCGACGAAGACGATCCGGCGCCCGTAGATGTCCCCGAGCGAGCCGCCGGTGATGATCAGCGCGCTGAGCGACAGCAGGTAGGCGTTCATCACCCATTGCAGGCCACCGAGCTCGAGGTCGAGGTCGCGCCCGATCTCGGGCAGCGCCACCGTGACCACGCTCGATTCGAGAAACGCGGCCCCCGAGCCGAGGATGAGCGCGGCGAGCGCCCAGCGCCCGCGGGCCGAGGCGTAGCGGAGCGACCTGGTCTGCGGCTCCGTCACGTCACCGTCCGCCGCGCCAGCTTCACGTTCACACGGAGAGCAATACTTCAGCCCGCGGCGGCGATCGCGAGCTCCTCGAGCCGGCGGTGGACGAGCGCGACGGCCATCGCGCCCTCACCGACGGCCCCGGCCACCCGCTTGGTCGAACCGCTGCGGACATCTCCCGCGGCGAAGAGCCCGGGCACGCTGGTCTCGAGCGCGAGCGGGTCGCGATCCAACGGCCAGCCACCGGGCCGCCGGCCGGCGTCAAGCAGATCTGGGCCGGTGAGGATGTAGCCCGCGCGGTCGGTGCGCACGCCGCTGTCGGCGGCCCACCCGGTGCGCGGCTCGCCCCCGATGCAGATGAACAGCGCGCGAGCGGTGCGACGCTCCGTCGCGCCCGATGCATCGGTGACCGTGACGGCGGCGAGTCGCTGACCGGCGGCGTGCAGCTCGGTGACCTGGCTGCGCAGGCGCACGTCGATGAGCGGATGGTGCTCGACTCGTTCGACGAGGTAGGCAGACATTGCGTGGTCAAGGCGTTCACCCCGCACCACCATCGTCACTCGCGCCCCCGCGCTGGCGAGGTTCATGACGGCTTGCCCGGCAGAGTTGCCCGCCCCGATCACTACGACGTCATCCCCGCCGCACTGGACGGCCTCGCTGCGCCCCGCCCCGTAATACACGCCACGTTGGAGCAGCTCGTCGACGCCGTCGAGTGGCAGCCGTCGCCAGACCATGCCGGGGGTGGCGAGCACCACCTCGGCAGTGAGCTCATAGCCACCGGCGAGCGAAAGCCGCTCCGCTCCGGCAGCGCCGATCGAGCTACCGACGACTCCCCGCTGCAGGATCAGCTCGGCACCGAAGCGCTCCGCCTGGCGGCCGGCGAGCCGGGCGAGCTCCGCACCGCCGATCCCGTCGACGAAGCCGAAAAAGTTCTCGATCAGGGAGGTGTGCGACGCCTGGCCGCCGGGCACGTCTTCTTCGATCAGCACGGTCGACAGCCCGTCGGACGCGGCATAGACGGCCGCCGCGAGACCGGCGGGGCCCGCGCCGACGATCGCCAGGTCGTAATGACCGCGAGACGGTGGCGCGGAGAGCCGCCACGCGTCGGCCAGGGAAGCGACCGTGACTGCGCCGAGCACCTCGTCGCCGTCGATCAGCGCGGGGGTCTGCACGCCGACCGCGCCGCGGGCCGCCAGCAACGCCTCGGCCTCAGGCGATCCCTCTTCGACCAGCTCGTGCGGCTGCGCGATGCGAGTGAGGAAGTCGCGCACGCGGTGCGCGTCGGGATCCAGGCGCGTCCCGACGAGCCGGACCGTGGGTCGGACGGGGCTCATCCGCTCAGCGCATCACATCGCTCACGGTGCCTGACTTGTACCCGACTCCACCGTAGGATGCGTCCATGGGTGATGCGCAGGCAGATGGCAGCCGGGGACCGGTCGTAGTCGGGGTCGACGGATCAGCCGAAGCTATCGACGCGATCGCACTCGGCGACAGGCTTGCTTCTGTTCTCGAGAGCACGGTGCTGTTGACCTTTGTGCATCCCTTCGAGCGAGCTGCCAAGAAGATGCCCAGCTCCGAGTACGACCAGCTCGTCAAGGAGGTCGCCAACGCGACCTTGGAGGGCCTGCCGGTCGAGGGACCGGGCAGCCAACCTCGCCAGATGCGAGTGATCGGCGGTAGCTCGCCGGGAAACGGACTTCATTCCCTCGCCGCCGCCGAACAAGCGAGCGCCTTGGTGGTCGGCTCGTCCAAGCAGGGCGGCCGCGGGCGCGTGACGCCAGGCGGTGTGGGCGAACCGCTGCTGGCAGGCAGCCCCTGCCCGGTCGCCGTAGCGCCGCGCGGCTATGCGACAGAGCCTCCCCCGTTGAGTCCTGTAGGTGTCGCGTACGACGCGGGATCGGAGTCCAAGATGGCACTGCAATGGGCGGTCACGATCGCGGAGGGACTCGAAGCGGAACTGCGTCTCATCGCGGTTCACTCGCGCATGGCCTTTGGGAATCTTTCTGTTGGAGGCCCCGGTCAAGTGTCGTCTGTCAATGCCGCACTGCACGACGA
>Ga0075429_100003963_pt1 | contig 12661 bp, 10 predicted proteins | sample RhiMetdeltSRZDD3_FD_75295 | JGI IMG/M metagenome (GOLD analysis project Ga0075429, IMG submission 75295) | Populus rhizosphere microbial communities from Tennessee, USA - Rhizosphere MetaG P. deltoides SRZDD3 | ecosystem: Host-associated > Plants > Roots > Rhizosphere > Soil | place: USA...
CGGCGCTTGGTAATGCGGTGGAACGTCCGGAATTGAAAGTGGGAGCGGCGGTCACGGCAAATCCAATCGTGAGCTGCAGGCAGTGCCGCTACTGCCTGAGCAGGAAAGGACAGTTGTGCCCGGAGCGTAAGTTGCTGGGCGCCCACTTGCCAGGCAGCAATGCAGAATTTGTAGCGATACGTGCAGACGCGGTATTGCTGCTTCCCCCGGAACTCCCGCTCACCCTGGCTGCACTGGTCGAACCGGCGGCCTGCGCCATCCACGCGGCGGCTCTCGCCACGCCAGCACAGGACGAACAGGCTCTCGTGGTTGGGGCCGGTCCCATTGGTCTCATGGTCATTCAGGCACTGGCAGATCGAGGCATGCGTCAAATATCTTGCATTGACCTAAATGCGGAGCGCCTGGCGATGGCGGAAAAACTCGGGGCCGTCCCGGCCACATTCGACTCGCTCGCATCCCAACCGGTGGATATTGCTGTTGATGCTGTTGGTGCTTCGGCGACACGCCAGGGATGTGGTCGTGTCGTGCGATCCGGAGGGCGTATTATCTGGATCGGCCTGCATGAGTCAGATACAGCCCTGCCTGTGAACGACTTCATACGCCGGGAGATTGCCACCTATGGATCGTTTGCATATACGCCGATTGATTTTGAAAACGCTCTCAAAGCGCTTGCTGAAAAGCGCATCCTGCTTGAGGACACATGGACACAGATTGAACCGTTGGAAAACGGCACAAGCTGTTTTGAAAAATTATTGCATGGAGCCCCCATCTCTAAAATCTGGCTTAGGCCACAGGAATGACTTCCATGAAAATTACGGCAGTAACCCCTCTTGTGCTGGGAACTCCGTGGCGAAATCTGACATTCGTCAAGGTGGAAACGGATAGTGGACTCTACGGTCTGGGTGAAGTTCGTCTTGCCAACCGCACCAACGCGCTGCTCGGGTACTTGAGTGAGGCTGTGCCGCGCTATGTGATCGGGCATGATCCGTTTGACATCGAAGACCTGCTCTCAAAGATGACTATCGGTGACTACGGGCGAATGGGCGAAGTCACGATGTCTGCTGTTTCGATCATAGAAATGGCTTGCTGGGACCTGATCGGGAAATCCCTGGGTCTGCCTTGCTACCGTTTGATGGGTGGTGCAGTTCGAGATCGCATCAAGGCCTATGCCAATGGCTGGTATACAGTGGAACGCACGCCGCAAATGTTCCATGAAGCCGCGATGCGTGTGGTGGAACGCGGCTATCTGGCGCTGAAGCTCGATCCCTTTGGGGCCGGGCGTTATGAACTCACGTTGAATGAACAAGCACGTGCGGTGGATTTGGTGGCTGCGGTTCGGGACGCCATTGGGCCGGAGCGTGATATTATGCTGGAAATGCACGGTCGCTTTAACCCGGCCACCGCTATTTTGATGGCAAACAAACTGGAGAAATTCCGCCTGGCATGGATCGAGGAGCCCGTCCCGCCTGAAAATTTGTCGGAATTAAAGAGGGTTGCAGAACGCGTTTCCATGCCGATTGCCGTTGGCGAACGATTGCACACGATGAATGAGTTTCGCCCGCTGTTTGATCTATATTCAGTTGACATTATTCAGCCTGATATTACCCACTTTGGCGGGCTAACGTACGCACGCCGCCTGGCAGCCTGGGCAGACGTGTATAACGTACTGATGGCTCCTCATAATGTGGGTGGTCCAGTCAGTACGGCCGCGGCACTGCACCTGGCGGCTTGTACGCCGAATTTTATGATCCAGGAGCACTTTAACGACTTTGCCGATTCGTGGGTGAAACAGGCGGCTCCTGGTGTGCCCGAAGTTGTAGATGGTTATTTCTCCCTGCCCACGGCCCCTGGTCTGGGTGTTGAGCTAAATGAGTCTCTATTCAGCGAACATCCCCAGATTGAGGCGCATTTTGACCTTTTTAAAGAGGAATGGCATCGTCGTGATATGGGCAAAACAAATGAGAGCGAATGATACGTAGATGCAACGAAAATTCTGCGTTCAAATAAATCAAGGATGATTGCATGAAACTTATGACCTTTCACCGTCAGGACTTTTTGCAATTGGGCATTCACACGGAGGCAGGTGTAATAGATGTCGCGCGGGCCGCGGATGGAAAGGAAGGGATTCCGGTCACGCTGGACGCGGCGATTCGCGGCGGGGCAGAAGCACTAAAGGCCTTACAGAGATTGGTGGAACAGCCTGCGGCCGACTGGCTTTTGAACGAACAGGAGCTGCAACCGGGTCCCTGTGTGGAGACTCCGGAAAAACTCATCTGTATCGGGCTGAATTACAAACGTCACGCACAGGAGACAGGAATGCCAATACCGGAAGTGCCCGTGCTGTTCTCAAAGTTCAACAATACGCTGGCGGAAACCGGGGAGGCAATTCCCTTGCCGGACAATGCCCTCCAATATGATTATGAGGTGGAATTGGGAGTGGTGATTGGAAAGGAAGCACGCTATGTCCACGTGGATGAGGCGTTGGATTATATATTTGGTTATTTCGCAGTCAATGACATGAGCGTTCGGGATCTGCAATTCCGCACCTCCCAATGGCTGCTTGGCAAAACTCCCGACAAATTTTTTCCGACTGCTCCCTATCTGGTGACCGCCGATGAGGTGGGTGACCCCCAGAATTTGGGACTCTCCTGCTGGGTCAACGGCGAACTTCGCCAGAATTCCAACACGGCCGATATGATTTTCAGTGTGGCGGAGTGTATCAGCTACATCAGCCAGTACATGACGCTCAAGCCGGGGGATGTGATCTCCACCGGGACGCCAGAGGGAGTGGTGATGGGCATGGCCGAGAAGAATTGGCTGAAGCCGGGGGATGAGGTCGTTGTGGAAGTTGCGGGATTGGGGCAGTGTACGAATCGGATGGTAAACGGCGGCAGGTCCAGCCAGCCCACAGGTCAGGTCAGCCGTGTGGACGGCATACCGCCGGAGAGTGTCCGATGATACAACCTGAGCTCATTGCCGACTATCAGTGTCAGATCGGCGAGAATCCCCTGTGGCATCCAATGGAACGACGCCTTTACTGGACCGATATTACCGGCGGCAGGCTGTTCCGCTACGACCCCACAGCGGGAAAACATGAACAGTGCTATAGCGGTCCCCCGGTGGGCGGCTTCACTGTCCAAGCGGATGGTACGCTGCTTCTGTTCATGGCACGCGGGGCGATTGCCCAATGGCGGGATGGCCACCTCAATTACATCGTCGAAGAAATTTCCGATGAGCGCGAGAGCCGGTTCAACGATGTGATCTCTGATCCGGTGGGTCGCGTCTTCTGCGGCACAATGCCAACGCCGGCACGCCCAGGCCGCCTGTATCGCCTCGACCCAGATGGTGTGCTTCACTTGATCCTCGAAGGCATCGGTACCTCGAATGGAATGGGCTTCACGTTAGATCGCCGGCGCATGTACTACACCGACTCGCCCGCACGTTCCATCTATCTTTTTGATTACGACGAGAAGACAGGCGCGCTGACGAACCAGCGCATCTGGTTGCACACGCCTGAAGGTGCCGGCTCGCCCGATGGTATGACCGTGGATGAACAGGGCTATGTCTGGTCCGCGCGCTGGGATGACTCGGCCTTATACCGCTACACGCCGGACGGTTTGGAGGAGCGGCGCATTGAGTTTCCGGCCCGAAAAGTTTCCAGTGTGACATTTGGCGGCGACGATCTAGGCGATCTGTATGTCACCACGGCACTCCTGGATGGCACAAAAGCCGAGGAGGGGGAGGGCGCGGGGGCCCTCTTCCGATTACGAATGGGAATTCGCGGCCTGCCAGAGTTCTTCTCACGGGTCAGAATCTAAGATCGCCGAGATTTTCCAGTTTCAACCAGGCCCCGATGGTCGAGTAGCTCCGAGTGCGTTTAGAGGAGCGTATCGAGACCACAAGTTTCCCGAAAATCTTTGATTTGCAAGTTACTTTTGGTCTCGATACGGCGAGAGAGCACCGCCTACTCGGGCAACGAATTGCTTTTGGAACAAACTGTCACGTGACTAGAAGAGAGCCCAAGCTAATGACAGATAAGGAGAAGCCGATGAAATCTGACCAGAGTAAGCCCTCCGAACCAGCAAACGAAATCACCATGCAGAGATCCGGGTTGATCAAAACCGAAATGAACATCGTTTTTCGCGACCTCAACAAGAACGGGAAGCTGGATGTCTACGAAGATCCGCGACAACCTCTCGAGTCCCGCGTGGAAGATCTTTTGGCACAAATGACTCTCGAAGAAAAAGCCGGGATAATGTTCATCAATGGTGCGACGATCAACGAAGATGGCTCCATTGAGGATAAGCCCGCTGCCCATGGATTTGGGCGTTCCGCGGTCAAACAGGTCCTGCAACATAAAATGAATCATTTTAACCTGTGGCAGATTCCCGGCGCACAGGTTGTGGCGGTCTGGCACAACAAGCTGCAGCAATTTGCGGAGGAGACCCGGCTCGGCATCCCCATCACAATTGCCTCTGATCCGCGCAATCACTTCACTCGCAACGTCTTTTCCATGGCCGCTACCGATTTTTCGCAGTGGTGTGAGACGCTGGGGTTTGGAGCGATGGGAGATCCGGAGCTTGTGCGGCAGTTTGCCGAGATCGTCCGGCGTGAATACCTGGCGGTCGGCATTCGAGTGGCGCTGCACCCGCAGATCGACCTTGCCACCGAACCGCGCTGGCCCCGGATCAGCGGCACCTTCGGGGAAGATGCTCACATCACCGCTCGTTTAGGAAAAGCCTATATCGAGGGATTTCAGGGCGAAACGATCGGTCCGCACAGTGTTGCCTGCATGACAAAGCACTTCCCCGGCGGCGGACCACAGAATGGAGGGTTGGACCCACACTTCGAGTTCCAACGCGGCCAGGTCTACCCCGGGAAGAACTTCGAATATCATCTGATTCCGTTCGAAGCTGCGCTCGCCGTAGGGACGGCTGCCATCATGCCCTATTATGGCGTCCCGATGAATCAGACGGATGAAAATGTGGCGATGTCGTTTAACAAAAGGATCATTACGGGATTGCTGCGCGAGCGATATCAATACGATGGCGTGATCTGCACGGATTGGGGTTTGATTACAGATATCCAGATGCCTGATGTGCTCTGGCCTGCCCGGGCGTGGGGCGTTGAGCATTTGTCCGGACCTGAAAGGGTATGGAAGGCAATTGAAGCTGGCGTCGATCAGTTCGGAGGGGAGAGCTGCCCTCAGCATGTGGTTGAACTTGTGAAAGCGGGAAAACTCTCCGAAGCCCGCATCGACGAATCGGTCCGACGGTTGCTGCGCCTGAAATTCCAGCTGGGTCTGTTCGACAATCCGTTCGTCGATGAAGCCCAGGTGCCAGAAGTATTTGGGCAACCTGATTCCGTCGCAAGGGGTCGAAGCTCTCAGCAGCGGGCGATGACGCTGCTCAAGAACGAAGATCAGGTTCTGCCACTTCGCAATCAGCCAAAACTATTTGTCAAAAACATCGATCCGGCGGTTGCGAGTCAGTTTGCTCAAGTCGTGGCAACGCCAGAGGAAGCGGACCTCGCTATTCTGCGACTGGAGACGCCCTGGATTCCCATCGAGACGAAGAATCCCTTTGCACGCAGCTTTCATCATGGCGACCTGGATTTCAAGGAGGAGGCAAAGGCGGAGATTTTGTCCCTCCTGCGATCCGTACCAACCATTGTCGTGATCTATCTGGATCGCCCGGCCGTCATCCCGGAAATTGCCGCGGCCGCGAAGGCTCTGGTGGGTGAGTACGGCGCGGATGACACAGCTGTGCTGAACGTCCTTTTTGGAAAGGCCAGGCCGGAGGGCAAGCTGCCCTTTGAACTGCCATCCTCCATGGAGGAGGTGAAGCGTCAAAAAGAAGACGTTCCGCATGATTCGGAGAATCCATTGTACCCATTTGGATTTGGGCTTACGTATTAGAACAAAGTCTGATTGTGCGAAGGGTCCCGTTGAAGAGTGATCCCGATTACTCTTCAACGGGCTTGGGGAAGTTTCGACACAAGAGAACGCCGAGGGGGATCGATCACAGCAGCCGCAGAACTTCAATCGACGCGTGGATGTGTGCCCCCAGGCCCCGCGCCTGGTATATACAAGTTCTCTTTAATAATTGCCTATTGACAAAAAACAACAAAATCGATAAGATGTATTTATCGCTTTCGACAAAATTCAACAAAATTCGACAAAGGATGGCTTGTGACAACACACGAACGGCGCCAATCTTTACTGGACATATTACGAAAACAGCCCGGTTTGCGAGTACCGGAACTGGCTGCGGCTTTGGATGTGTCTGAAGGCACCGTTCGAAACGATCTCAATGCCCTGGAGGATCAGGGGTTGCTGATGCGTGTCCATGGGGGCGCCGTCTTGAACCAGCAGGACCAGTTCCAGAATAATTCCTTTGTCCGGCGTTATCAACAAAATGCAGCTGCCAAACTTGCGATTGCGCGAGAGGCAGCTGTTTTGGTTAACGATGGCGACTCCATCCTGATGGATGCCAGCAGTACCGCCTATTACTTTGCCAGGGCGCTCTCCGAGCGCCGGCGCCTGCGCGTGATGACAAACGGTTTTGAAGTGGCGCGCGAGCTGGCACAGAATTCCTCCAATACAGTCATCTTGATCGGCGGGGTCGTCAACAACGAATCATCCTCCGTCACTGGCTTGTTGAGCGAACATATCATTGAAGAGCTCAACATCCAGAAAGCATTTCTTTCCTGCAGCGGATTCAGTCTCGCCCGCGGAATGACCGAGGTTCACCTGGCGGAAGCGCAGTTGAAACGCAAGGTGATCGAGTCGTCCCAGCAGCTATATGCCCTGGTGGATTCGACAAAGTTTGGCAAGGAGGATCTCACATCCTTTGCGCGCCCCGAGAAAATTAAGTGCCTGTTTACGGACAATCATTTATCCCAGGATTGGGAAGAACAGCTGAAACAGGCAGGAATTCAGGTCACGATCTGTAAAGAAGAGGTGGTTCCCATCAAATGAGTGAAAACATCCTGGAACTGAAGAAGATCAGCAAAAGCTTTTCGGGCGTGGAAGTGTTGCACGAGGTCGCGTTTGCCCTGCATCCGGGCGAAGTGCATGCACTGCTCGGCGAAAACGGTGCGGGAAAGTCGACCCTCGTAAAAATTATCACGGGTGTGCATCAGCCGGATGCGGGTGAAATCTACCTGAACGGTGAGCCTGTTCACTTCAGCGATGCGCGCGACTCACGCCAGGCGGGGATCGCTGCCATTTATCAGGAGCTGAGTCTCTTCCCGGATCTGGACGTTGCCGAGAATATTTTTGTGGGTCGTCAGCCTCTCACCTTTGGTGGCCGAGTCGACTGGCGCAGGTTATATGCTGAAGCGGGCAAGCTGCTGGATTCCCTGGGCGTGAAGCTTGATCTGAAACAAAAGGCACGTACATTGAGTATTGCCCAGCAGCAGATGGTGGAAATCGCGCGGGCGTTTTCGATCAACGCACAGATCCTAATCATGGATGAGCCTACCTCGTCTCTCACGCTGCACGAGGTGGACGACCTGTTCCGTCTGGTACGGCGTTTGCGCGAGGATGGGACCGCGATCATCTTCATTTCGCATCGTCTGGAAGAACTGTCTGCACTGGCGGATCGTGTTACGGTTCTTCGGGATGGTGCCTATGTGGACACCAAACCTATGAAAGAGGTGACACGCGACGACCTCATTCGCATGATGGTCGGGCGTACGATCACCAATTTGTTCCCAAAGCAGGACGTCCGCGTGGGGGACGTGGTCTTGAAAGTGGAAAATCTCACGCGTGCCGGATCGTTTTACGATGTGAGTTTTGAGCTGCGCCGCGGAGAAATCCTTGGGTTAGCCGGGCTGGTGGGGGCCGGACGCACGAATGTCGCACGCGCCATCTTTGGCGTGGAAACCCCCACCTCAGGAAGGATTCAGATCGAAGGTCGGCAGGTGGCGATCACGTCGCCGCAGCAGGCGATCGGGCTCGGGTTGGCGTATGTCCCCGAGGATCGGCAGCTGCACGGCCTCATTCCTGCCATGCCATTGACACCGAACATAAGTCTGCCCACGCTTCATGAGCATGCCCGCTCGGGCTGGCTGCAGGACAAATCCGAACGGAAGTCAGCATATGAGGCTGCCCTCCAGATGGAGGTGCGCGCACACAATATGTGGCAATTTGCCCGCGAGCTTTCGGGGGGCAACCAGCAGAAGGTGGTACTGGCGAAATGGCTTTCCACAAAGCCTCGCATCCTCATCCTGGATGAACCCACGCGCGGCATCGACGTGGGCACCAAGGCGGCCGTCCATGGCCTGATGAGCAAGCTGGCGGCGGAGGGAATGGCGATTCTGATGATCTCTTCTGAGCTGCCGGAAATTCTGGGGATGAGTGACCGGGTGATCGTGATGCGCGAAGGACATGTCACCGGACATTTCTCTCGTGCGGAAGCGACCCAGGAAAATATTATTTCGGCCGCGACTCAAGATGTGACGATAGGATCTGTACAGTGACCGTTCAAAACCCTCCTGCCATCCAAACCTCCGTTTCCCGCAATGGCCTGCTCTGGACTCTGATCCGTTTCCGCGAGGCGGGCATCAGTCTCTTCATTTTACTTTTAGTGGTCGCCGTCACTCTGCGAGCGCCTTCTTTTCTGACCGTAGATAATTTTCAGGATATTCTCTTAAACATCTCTATCCTGGCAATTGTCGCACTGGCGCAGACCATGGTCATTATCACGCATGGCATCGACCTTTCCGTCAGCTCGATGATCGGGCTTGTTGCGATGATGGTCGCATTTGTCGTGAAGCAATACCCGGAGATGCCCGTAATCCTCCCGGTCCTATTGGGAATGGCATTGGGCGCTGTGCTGGGATCCTTCAATGGATTGATCATAACGTTTGGCAAAGTCCCGCCGATTATTGCCACTCTGGGGACACTCAGCATCTACCGGGGCCTGGTGTTTTTCTACAGCCAGGGAACGTGGATCAACTCCTTTGAGCTTCCGGCGAGCTTCAAGCTGTTATCGAAGGGGACACCGCTTGGCTTGCCCAACATGGTGATCATTGCTCTCTTTGTTGCAGTGATTGTGTATTACTTTCTGAACTATACCCGCACAGGCCGCGACATTTTTGCTGTCGGCAGCAATCCGGATGCGGCACAGTTTGCCGGGATCCGTAAGCAACGAATTACCTTTCTGGTCTATTTGATCAGCGGTCTGCTCTCCGGGCTGGCTGCTGTGTTGTGGGTCTCGAGGTTTGAATCGGCGCAGACCAATACAGCCCTCGGTTTTGAGCTGCAAACCGTCGCGGCGTCTGTTGTGGGAGGTGTCAGCATTAGCGGCGGTGTAGGAACAGTGTCAGGCGTCTTGCTTGGCGCTTTGCTGCTGGGCATTATCCAGAATTCGTTGACCTTAATTCGTATCTCACCGTTCTGGCAGCTGGCAGCTCAGGGCTTGTTGATCCTGATCGCAGTGATCTCGGATAAGTGGATCTTAAGTCGTGTAGAGAGGACGAAGACATGAAAGCAGAAGCTGTGACCGAATCAAAACCCTCTGCACGAATTAGTGAATTCGCGCCGCGTCGTTCATTCTTAGCCAGCTTCCAGCGCTGGGAGTGGATGCTGGTTGGATTAATCCTTCTTGACATAGTAATCAACATTCGTCTTTCTCCCCATTTCCTCGATGCACGAAACCTCTCGCGCACCTCGTCTGACTTCATGGAGATCGGTCTGATGATGCTGCCGATGGTCTTTATCATCATCACGGGCAATATCGATCTGTCGGTCGCCTCGAATATGGGCATGAGCGCATCCTTCATGGGATTGTTGCACAACCTGGGAGTCAATATCTGGGTGGCGGCCGTGGCGGCGCTCCTGCTCGGTACGCTGGGCGGGATGCTCAATGGATACCTGGTTGCGCGTGTGAAGCTGCCGGCATTGGTGGTTACTCTGGGAACTTACGCTTTTTTTCGCGGCATTGCCTACGGCTTCCTTGGCGACCAGGCGGCACGCGGATATCCAAAGGCTTTTACGTATTTTGGTCAGGGAAAAGTATTTGATTCCCTCCTGCCATTTTCCGTGGCCTTGTTCATCGTCTTGGCTATTCTCTTTGGACTCGTATTGCATCGCACAACCTTCGGCCGCTACCTGTATGCGATTGGGAATAACGAAAACGCCACACTCTATTCCGGCGTTCCGGTTGCCCGAATCAAATTCATTATCTACACGTTATCAGGCTTCATGGCTGCCCTGGCAGGTTTGATCCTGGCGGCACGTTTCGGAAGCACGCGACCGGATATTGGCACGGGTCTGGAGCTTGCCGTTATCACCGCTGCGGTTCTTGGCGGTGTGGATATCAATGGTGGCAAGGGCACTATGCTCGGCGCTGTCCTTGCCCTGTTCCTCATTGGATTGATGCGTTTTGGGATGGGATTGCTGAACATCCAGGGCCAGGTCCAGGGGGTTGTGATTGGCTTGCTGCTCATCCTCTCGATTCTGATCCCGGGCATTGCGCAACAAGTTTCTTTGCGAAAGGGCATTCAGATCCATGGGCGATCTGCCTTAGCCGCCTTGGTTGTTGCAGCAGTTTTTCTTATATTCTTCCTTTTCTTCTTCTGGTCGCGCGCCGCCGTGATCGCGGGTGGTTGACCTCAACTCGCATGCTGGTTCCAGGCCGATGCCTGATACCGAATCTCTTTTTCCATTTTGAAAGGAGGCAGGACCAACCTATACACCCCGAATGACCAGCTCGCCTTTGTCGAAAGAAAATTCACAAATTAGAAGGAGATAGATAATGAAACACCGCTCGTTGTTATTGGTACTCACCTTCCTGATGGTCTTCAGCCTGCTGGTGAGTGCATGCGCCCCGGCGGCGACGGAAGCCCCTGCTGCAACAGAGGCGCCCGCGACCGAGGCTCCGGCTGCAACCGAAGCCCCGGCAACAGAAGCGCCAGCCGCCACGGAAGCTCCAGCAACAGAAGCAGCTGCCGCCTGTGAAGGCGACTATGTGCTGGTCCCGAAGAATCTTGGCAACCCTTACTTCGATACTGCAAATAACGGCGCGCAGGAAGCTGCCGGGGAACTGGGCATAACTGTATTGTATCAAGGTTCCGCCACCGCCGATGCCACCGAGCAGATCACCCTGCTCAATTCTCTGATCGCGCAGCAACCCTGCGGCCTTGCAATTTCTGCCAACGATGCTGATGCGCTCGTTCCCACTGGTCAGGCTGCCATGGACGCTGGTATTCCTGTTGTTACCTGGGATTCTGCGATTGCCGTTGATGGCCGCGATCTCCACATCAACCAGGCTGTGACACAGGATATCGGCGCGACCCAGATCCAGATGGCTTCTGAGCTCGCCGGACCCGACGGCGGACAGATCGCGATCCTGAGCGCCACCTCCACGGCTCCGAACCAGAATGCCTGGATCGAGGTCATGAAGGAAGAGCTCACCAAGCCCGAATACGCCAACCTGGAACTGGTCGAAGTAGTCTACGGCGATGACGATGACACCAAGAGTTACACGGAAGCGCAGTCCCTGTTCACCAAGTATCCTGACCTCAAAGTCATTATTGCACCCACTACGGTAGGGATCGCCGCGTCGGCTCGCGCCGTGACGGATGCGGACCTGATCGGCAAGGTGTTCGTGACGGGTTTGGGAACCCCCAACCAGATGCGTGAGTACGTGAAGAATGGCGCCGCACCGCAGTTTGCGCTGTGGAACCCCGGCGATCTTGGTTACCTGGCCGTCTACGCCATGCATGCCCTCGCCACCGGTGAGATCACCGCGGAAGCCGGGCAGACCTTCGAAGCTGGTAGACTCGGCGAATACACGATCGAAGACGACCCCGACCTCGGACTCAATGTGTTGCTGGGACCGCCGTTTGTCTACAATGCAGAGAACATCGACGACTTTAACTGGTAAGTCGTCTCATCGACACAAGTAAGATGTAAATCATGTCACTTCGGCAATTGGCGGATAATGGCTAGTTGTCGAAGTGACCCATCAGGAAGCGTAGAACCTATGAAGCGTGTAGGATTTCAGTTCAAGGTGCGGCAAGACAGGCTGGCAGAATACAAGGAACATCATAAGAACGTCTGGCCCGAAATGCTCGCTGCGCTGCGTGAAACGGGTTGGCATAATTACACGTTATTCACGCGCGAGGATGGATTGATCTTCGGCTATTTTGAAACCGAAGAGAGCCTCGCGACAGCTCAAGCGGGTATGTCCGCGAGGGAAGTCAACACGCGCTGGCAGGAATTTATGTCTTCCTTCATGGATGCTCAGGCCCGACCGGATGAAACCTTTCTCGAACTGGAAGAATATTTCCACCTGGATTAGAGATGAGCGAGACTCGCAATTACCTGGCAGTTGACCTCGGCGCGGAAAGCGGTCGGGCCATCGTCGGTAGTCTGTCTGACGACCGACTCGCCCTGACCGAAACCCATCGCTTTTCCAACGGACCTGTCCGTTTGCCCGATGGTTTGCACTGGGATGTTTTGCGTTTGTGGTCGGAGATTAAGGCGGGGATCGGGATTTCTTCCGCGCAGTTTAACAAGAACCTGGATAGCATCGGCCTGGATACCTGGGGCGTTGACTTTGCCTTGCTCGATTCTCAGGGCACGTTATTATCCAATCCTTTTCATTATCGTGATGAACGAACGGATGGCATGCTGGAGGAAGCATTCGGG
>Ga0075429_100003964_pt1 | contig 12660 bp, 12 predicted proteins | sample RhiMetdeltSRZDD3_FD_75295 | JGI IMG/M metagenome (GOLD analysis project Ga0075429, IMG submission 75295) | Populus rhizosphere microbial communities from Tennessee, USA - Rhizosphere MetaG P. deltoides SRZDD3 | ecosystem: Host-associated > Plants > Roots > Rhizosphere > Soil | place: USA...
GAGGCTCCGACGAGCGCCAACGCCGCGCCGATCTGTCTGAGCGTGGGGATCCTTCCCTCGCCGCGGAGATCCCAGGCCTGGACGAGGGGAGCCACGGTCGGATCGAAGGCTCCGCCGGTCCTCCGGCTGAGATCCGCCGCGGCCGAGAGAAAGCCGTAGAGATCCGGGCCGCACGCGAAGGGGCCCGCGGCGGCCTGGCGGTTCATGCGGCTCAGCTCGCTGTCCTGTCGGTAGTCGCTCAGGACGGATTCGAGCCTGGCGATCTCGTCGAAGGCGGCGTCGATGGCGGCGCCCGCCGCGCCGGCGGTTTCAGCGTAGGCGGTGGCCTCGCAGACGGTGCCCATGAGATAGCGCGCGCGCTCGGCGCGCCCAGGCGTGGATGCGGCCGCCGCGCCCCCGCCGGACGCAATAACTAGACTTAGACTCAGTCTCAACAACGTCGCGCGGACTGTCGCCTCGGTCTGGATGGGCATGGAGGTCTCAGGTCCCCGGGGCGAGACGGCGCAGCCAGCCCCTCACCTCGCAGCCCCACACGTGCAGCGCGTGAAGGGGCCCCGAGGGGCTGTAGCACTCGTAGCCGCAGCGCGGGCAGGCCACCGCGCCGCAGGAGAGTTTCAAGGGACAGGGGCCGCAGTCGCCGGCGCCGGGCTGGAAGCGCAGCCCGCAGAGCGGGCAATCGTGCTCCCGGGTTCCGGCTGTCTGGGTTCCGATCATCCTGGCCGACCTTTCGATCATTGACAGTCGGAACAAAGCCCGACGATTCGCAGCGAATGACGCAGCGGTCTGAATCCCAGTTCGTGGCAGACCTTGTCCTGCCGCCGCTCGAGTGGGTCATCGGAGAACTCGATGACCTTGCCGCACGAAAGGCAGATCATGTGCTCGTGGTGCTTGCGTCCGTGGACATGCTCGTAGAAGGCCTTCTTCTGGTCGAGGTAGACACGGCGCACCAGACCGCTCTTCACGAGGTGCTCCAGCGCCCGGTAGATGGTCGCGCGCGAGAGCGGCACTTTCTTCTTCACGAAGCGCAGATGCAGCTCGTCGGCGCCGAAGTGCTCGCTCGAGCTGAATACCTCCTCGAGAATGAGGCGCCGCTCCTGGGTCATCTTCAGGTTCTGGCTCGCCAGGTACCTGCGGAACAGGTCCGTTCCATTCTCGTGCGACGTGGCCTTCGTCCTGGAGGTCATGCAGCCTCTGCGTCATTCCGGGGATGTGTAGTTGCGACTGAATCTCAGAATAGCCGGGAGGCGCTGCGGCGTCAAGCAGGAAGCGCGGAGCCGGAACCTTAGGGGGTGGAGAGATAGCTCATGTCGGGGTCGGGGGGCGGGGCCGCGGGACGCGCGAAGAGGAAGCCCTGTGCCATCGTGACACCGATGGCGCGCAGCGCTTCGAGCTCCTCGATCGTCTCGATGCCTTCCGCGATGACCTGGATGCCCGCCTTGCGTGAGAACCGGTTGATCGTGTCCACCAGCTCGCGCTTGAGCGGTCTTGCGTGCAGCTCGCGGATGAGGCTCATGTCGATTTTCAGGAACTCCGGCTGGATCTCGGCGACAGACACAAGCCCCGAGTAGCCCGAGCCCATGTCGTCGATGGCCAGGCGGAACCCGAGGGACCGAAAGTAGGTCAGCGTTTGGCGGAAGGCGGTGAAGTCCTTCACCGCCGAGTGCTCCGTCATCTCCAGCACGACCCGTTCGGGAGTGAGGGAGGCCTGTCGCAGCAGCTTGATCGTGCGGTCGCTGCGGAACTGGGGATCGTAGATCGAGTCGGGCTCCACGTTCAGGAAGAGCAGCTCACCGTTGGCCAGCCCGGGCAGTCCCTCCATGGCCCGCTCGCGGCACAGACGCTCGAGCGGCCAGATGGACTGGGACTCGTAGGCGGCCTTGAACACCTCCCCGATGTTGTCGAACGAGCCCCCCGACGGCCGGCTCAAGGCTTCCCATCCGATCACGCGCTTGTCGAAGATGTCCACCACCGGCTGGTAGACGGAGCGGATGAGCCGCGCGGAGATCACGTCCTGCAGCGCTACCAGGTGCCGCTGACTGGCGCGGTCGCGTTCCGCCAGCGAGTCGGCCTGCGCATCGTCCAGAGCGCGGTAGACCAGCCTCTCGGCCCGCATCGAGGTGTCATTGCGCACGAGGCTGGCGCCCACGAAACAGGTGAACCGCCCGGAGATCTCCGGCGGCAGCCGCCGCGCCAGAAAGCGCTTCAGCTTCCCGTCGAGACGATCGCGGACGCGCAGCAGGTCGCCCTCTTCCACGAAATCCTTGGCTCTCGGCGGCGCCAGCAGGATGACGAACGCGTTGCCGCTGATCATCACTTCCGAGACGAAGTCCTCGCGGCGCAGGTGGATTGTCTTGATGGAGGCCAGGAATCGCCCGACGTCCCGCACGATGCTGTCGAAGGCCTTCCACCCGGTCACGCGCTCCACCGCGCTGCTCTGCAGCACGTTGATCGACAGGACGCTCAGAAACCCCTGCTCGGCGAGCTGCATTCTCATCTTGTCGAGCAGCAGGGGCACCGTCGGCAGATCGGTGACTCTGTCCACGAGCAAGCCCGGGTCGCTGTCCTCCCAGGCGTTCGAGGAGTCTGGCGCACCACCTGCCTTCATGCTGTCACGGCGGTCCATGGGAGGTCACATCTCCTGGAGGTCGGTGGCCGGCGGCAGCCCGCCGACACCGGTCTCTTCCGACAGGTATCTCTGCTCGTACAGGCAGACCCTGTTGCGGCCCGCGTGCTTGCCTTTGTAGAGCGCTTTGTCGGCGCAGCGGATGAGATCGGCCATGCTCTTGGCGTCGTACGGAAAGGTCGCCACACCGCCGCTGATCGTCACGCGCCCGTTGGGCTGGGACTCCTCCTTCGGATAGGCAAACTGCTCGATGGTATTGCGGATCTTCTCTGCGGCGACCGCCGCGCCCTCCTTGTCGGTGTCGGGCAGCAGCACGACGAACTCCTCACCACCGTACCGCGCCGGCAGGTCGTCCGGCCGTACGGTCTCGGCGAGCAGGCGGCCGGTGATCTTGAGCGCCTCGTCTCCCGCGACGTGGCCGTGGGTGTCGTTGTAGCTCTTGAAGTGATCGATGTCGAAGATGAAGACGGAGAAGACCTTGTGGCTGTTCTCGGCCTTGATGACCTCGTCGGCCATGCGCGCCATGAAGTATCTCTTGTTGGGCAGGGAGGTCAGGCCGTCCGTGTCCGCGCTGGCCTGGACCTGATTCAGCAGCATCTTGTTCTGGATCGCGATGCTGCCGAGGTCGGCCACCATCTTCAGCATGTTCTTCTCGTTCTTGGGCCGGCGCAGGAGCCCTCCGAGGCTTATCACGCCGAGCGTCTGCTCTTTGGCCACCAGCGGGGCGCACAGCTCGGTGCGGAAGGTCGCGTGCGTCACGCTGGCGATCTCGCTCTTTTCGGTGCGGGACTTCTGGGAGAAATCACTCTCGTCCATGGTGATCTGGTGCCATGCGACCCAGCCGATCCGCCCCTTGCCGAACGGAATCACCTTGGGCAGGTGCGACCCCTCCTGGAGGCCCTTGGAGGCCGTGAGCGTGAGATTCTTGCCGTCGGCCGTGGTGAGGAAGATCAGGATCTGCTCGGCTTCGAACAGTCCCTCGATGAAACTGATCAGCAGCCCGGGAATCTTCCGGCGCTCGACGTTCGAGTTGAGCTGCCGGGCGAGATCGGGCAGTGTCATCAGGAAGGTCGAAAGCTTCGTGTTCTCGTTCTGGAGGAGGTAGACCGTCTTGCGCAGGTCGCGCGACTCGGTGTCCCTGTCGCGCTCCTCGGTGTCCGTGCGGCTCTTCAGGCGTGAGCGCCGCAGGGCGCGGACTTTGGCCGCGAGCCACCCGACAAGGCAGCCCACGGCGCCGGCCAGGGCCGCGTAGAGGAATCCTGGCTTGTTGGCGAGATCCTTGAGGACCTCGAGGTTCATCAGATCCAAGCGGTGACCTCGTTCGTCCCGAGGCGAGACGATCCCGACTATCCCGACGGAGCCCTGGCGCGGCCTGGCCGCGTCCTCCTGTCCGCCGGCGGCCCTTCAAGATAGGGCCCGTCAGGCCGTGAGGCCACCCGCCTTCTTCCTGGCCCTGTGGATGAGCATCAGGTTGCGGATGTAGACGATGGCGCCCAGCGCCTGTCCCGCGATGAAGACCGGGTCGCGCTTGTGGATGGCGTAAACGAGCAGGATCAATCCGCCCCCGATGCTGAGGTACCAGAACGACACCGGCACCACCGATTCGCCGCGCCGCTCCGCCGCGATCCACTGCACGACGAACCGGCTGAAGAAGAAGGCCTGGCCGAAGAATCCGATCACGAGCCATGGGTCCGGCATTCTCATTCCTCCGGGAGGCGTCATTTCTCCTCGCTGACGCGGTAGCGAAGCGTCCGACTCTTCATCCAGCGGACCGCCAGAAGGTCGACGAACGACCTCACCAGGCGGTTGCGGATGCCGTATTTCGACTCGCCCGAGTGCCGCGCGCGGTGCCCCACCTTCACCTGGCAGACGTTGAATCCCTCCATCCGGAGCAGGGTGGGCAGGAAGCGGTGCATTCCCGAGAAGAGCTTGATCCGGGCGAGGGCCTCCCGGCGGTACGCTTTCAGTGAGCAGCCAGTGTCGATGATGTCGTCGTCCGACAGCGCGTTGCGCACGGCGTTGCCCACGCGGCTCGACACGCGGCGCAGAAAGGAGTCGTGCCGTTCACCGCGCCACCCAACCGCAGCGTCGTGGTCGGCCATCTTGTCCAAAAGGAGAGGGATGTCGCGCGGGTCGTTCTGCAGATCGCTGTCCAGGGTCACGACGATGACTCCCCTGGCGGCCGCGAATCCCGCCGACATCGCGGCGGTCTGGCCGGCGTTGCGCTCGAAGGTCAGCACGCGGACGCGGCCGTCGGCCCCGCGCAGGCCGCGCAGCACCTCGGCCGAGCCGTCCGTGCTGCCGTCGTCCACGAAAAGGATCTCGAAGGCTCGCCCGGTCGACTCCAGCACGGGAACCAGCTCGTCGCGAAGCGGGGAGAGGTTCCCGCGCTCGTTGTACACCGGCACCACGACGGAGATCTCTGGAGCGTTGGACATGCTAATCTCTACCATCATCGACGGGCAAGGCATTGACGAACAGACGATGACACGGAGAGCCGGCAAGAACGTGGCGTCATTATATAGCACCCCCTCGCGCCGACCCGTCCCGTCGCTGCGCGCCGTGTGCCTGGCGGCGCTCCTGCTCGGCGCGTTCTGGGCCCTGGGAACGATGGCGGCGTGCGGTCGGCGCCCGGTTTCGCGCCCCAACGTCCTGATCGTGGTGATCTCGGGTCTTCGCGCCGACCACGTGTCGGCCTACGGATACCGCCGCGGCACGACTCCGGCCATCGATGCGCTGGCGGCCACCGGGACTCTCTACGAGCAGGCGATCTCGCCCGCGCCCTGGAGTCTGACGGCGCAGGCCTCCCTGCTGACTGGTCTCTATCCGTCCGAGCACTCGGCGGCGTTCGACCACCCGACCCTCGACGAGTCGCTCGAAACGCTGCCCGAAAAGCTCAGGGCCTCGGGGTACGCCACCTTCGGCGTCACCACCGACCCCCAGATCGGCCGGGCCAACGGTTTTTTCCAAGGGATGGACGCGCCGGTCGAGGCAAGCGCGGACCAGGACGGCTCGCCTGACGAAGGCGCCGCGTCGGCCGAGAGCGCGTTTTCCGACTGGCTGGCCGGCCGCAAGCAGCCCGACGCCGCCAAGCCGTTCTTCGCCTACGTGTCGCTGAGCAACCCGCACCTTCCGTTCAACCCGCCGGGAGAGTACCGGCAGAAGTTCCTCGATCAACCGATACCGCTGCCGCGACTCGAACAGATCTCCCAGTACTGGCTGCCGTTCGCCCGCCAGTTCACGCTCGGCATCGAAGCGCTGTCCTCCGACGACCTGGCCGCATTGGTGTCGCTCTACGACGGCGAAGTCGCCTACTCCGACTACCGTGTCGGACGGATCGTCGACCAGCTGCGGCAGAAGGACCTGCTGGATGGCACGCTGGTCGTCGTGACCGCCGACGCCGGCGAGGACCTGGGCGACCACGGCCTGCTGTCCGAGTCGTCGCGCCTGTACGATTCGATTCTGAGGGTGCCGCTGGTGATGCATCTGCCCGGGCGCGTGGAGTCGGGCCGAAGAGTGCAGAGTCAAGTCCAGACGCTGGACCTGGCGTCGCTGGTGCTGGCCATGACCGCGCAGCCGGCGGACGGAGCGCCCGCGCCGGAAGCCGCCGCGGTGATGCCGGCTCGCGCCACCGCGATTTCCGAGGGGCGCTTCGATCCCGGCGCGCTCGTCTACTACCGCACGGTGGCGCCGTCAGCGGACCTGTCGCTGTTCGGCAGCAACATGCTGGCCGTGCGAACGCTCGAGTACAAATACATCATCACATCGACCCAGCGTGCCGCGCTGTTCGATCTGAAGGCCGATCCAGGCGAGCGCACCACCATCCTGACGCAGCACGCCGACCTGGCGCGCGAGCTGTCCAATCGCATCGGCCCGTGGCAGGCTTCGCTGAAGGCGCCATCCGCGGTGCGCGCGCCGGCGCGGGCTCCGGCGCGGTGAGCCTGAGGCTTGTGTTGTTCGACATCGATGGCACCGTGCTGGATGTCGCCGGCAGCGGGCGATGGGCGATGACGCGGTCCTTCGAGGAGGTGTTCGGCATCGTCGACGCGGATCCCTTCACGCGACACGTACGGTTCGACGGGCTGACCGACCCGGGCATCCTGCGCGAGATCGCCGCCAACGCGTCGATAGACGCGGGCGCGCTCGCGCGTCATGCGCTGCCGCTCCGCGAGGCCTTCATGCGGCATCTCGATCGGCGGCTGGCCGAAACGCCGGACAAACGCGTGCTGCCCGGCGTGGTCGAGCTGCTGGAACGGCTCTCGGGCATCGGCATGGCGCACGTCGGCCTGCTGACGGGAAACATCGAGAGCGGCGCGCGCGCGAAGCTGGCCTCGGTGGGCCTGTCGGGCTACTTCGACCTGGGCGGGTTCGGCGGGGACGCCGACGACCGGGCCGGGATCGGCCGTGTGGCCGTGCGCAGGTTCGAGCAGAAGCTGGCCCGCGCCATTGCGCCCGGCGACGTCGTGGCCGTGGGGGATTCTCTCGAAGACGTGCGCGCGGCGCGCGCCAACGGCTTCAGGTGCCTGGCGGTGGGCACCGGGTGGTCGGACCACGACGCCATCCGCGCGCTGGAGCCCGACCTGTTCATGGAGGATCTGTCCGATCACGCCGCCGCCATACAATTCATCTTTGGGACCCGTGGAACGTCCGGAACCACCTAGGCAAGGAGAAGACGTACATGCCCGAACTGCCCGAGCCCCAGTCGATACGACGTGAAGCCGAAGCGATGCGCGCCTTCATCGTGGACCTGACCCTGCGCATCTGCCGCGAGCGGACGGTGGATTATTTCGTGGACGACTTTCCAGGCGGTGGACCCGACGGCATGAAATCCCCGGGCGAGGAGGGCAAGGTGGTCGCCATCCTCGAGAAGGAGCTGGTCGCGCGATCGATTCCCTCCACGCGCCACGCGAAGGTGCCGGGCCGGGACAACCTGCTCGCTCGCGTCGGGCTGGCGAAGCCCGGCTACCGCAAGCTGATGGTGCTTCTGCACACCGACGTCGTGCCCAGCGGCGCGCCGTCGGATTGGAAATTCGCCCCCTTCGAGCCGTTCGAAAAGGACGGCAAGCTCTATGGACGCGGCGTGCTGGACGACAAGGGGCCGCTGGCGGCGTCATTCGCCACCTTGTCGATCCTCAAGATGCACGAGAGCCAGGTGCCGGGAGAGTTCATCTTCGGCGCCGTGGGCGACGAGGAGGTCGGCGTCGGTGTCGGCATCGAGTACCTTCTCGAGGAAGGGCTCATCCAGTGCACCGACGCAATCATTCCGGACATCGCCGGCGACATGAAGGAGATCAACGTCGCCGAGAAGGGGCGCGTGCTGCTGAAGGTGAAGGCCCGGGGCAAGCAGGCGCATGCCATGAATCCCGCCAAGGGAGTCAACGCGATCCACGCGATGTCGCGGTTCCTGCTGGCCCTCGAGAAGCACGAGCTGCGGCACACGCCCCATGCCATCCTGGGCGGGCCGACGGTGAACACGGGGCTGATTCGGGGCGGAGTGGCGCCCAACGCCGTCGCCTCGGACTGCGAAGCGACGCTCGACATCCGATACGTTCCGTCACAGACAGCCGAAGGCGTGCGCGACGAGATCGCCAGGCTCGCCGGCGAAGTGTCGATGCCCGGAGCGTCGTTCGAAGTGGAGATCTTCCAGACAGCGCTGCCATGCGAGGTCTCGCCCGACGCGAAGATCGTCAAGACGATTCTCAAGCATGCCCCCGACGCGATCGTGATCGGGAGCGGCGGCGGCACGTTCGCCAAGCCGCTGGTGCTGGCCGGCATCGAGGCGGTGGGGTGGGCTCCGGGCAATGAGGCGACCTACCACGAGCCCAACGAGGAGATCGAAGTCGAACAGCTCACGCAGTTCGCCGGCAGACTGGCCAATCTGGCGTTCGAAATCTGCGGGTCGAAGGTACCCGGCTAGCTCGGGCGCAGAGACTCCAGCGCCGTCCTGATCTTGCCGATCCGCCAGCCGCGGCCGGCGAGGTCGTCCACGACGTCGGATCGAATCATGCCCAGGCAGAGTCTCCGGTCGAGGTCCTGTCGCTCCCAGGGAGTGAGTCGCTCGTAATCGCCGCTGCGGAGGGCCAGGAAGGCCGATCTGCCGGCGCAACCCAGGCTGAGCAGGACAAGCGCGGCCAGAGTCCAGGTGGGCGGCAGCTGCTCCGGATCCAGAATCGCGTATTCAAGGACCGAGCCCGACGCGACGAGGCCGGCAAATGCAGCATAGATCAAGTACCTCATCGCGCCGCGACGGGACGGCGCTCCCGGATCGTGGGGAAGGTGAGCCGTGCCGCACCGCTCGCACGTGAACCGCGCGCGCGTGCCCCACGGCGTTCGGCGGCGCGCCACCGCGAACGCCAGCACGCCGCGGCACACGGAGCAATAAGCAAGAGTTGGGGCGTTGGCCGGCATAGGAGCCAGGAAAATACGCCGGACGCCCCAAGCAGGCAATGCCAATCCGCTCGACCTGGAATGCCTCGGTTCCACATTCTCCGATTCGCGCGCTGGCGATGATGTCGCCAGCTGCCTCATCTGCCTTGACGCCGTCGGAAGAAGGGCGATAGGCTGGCCACTCGATTCGACATTCGACATCAGCGCCCGGGGGGGACTCATGAAACAGCTGAAGCTGGCTCTGGCCTTCTGCACGGCCTTCTGTGCCCTGACGCCGGCTCGCGCCGACGAGGGAATGTGGACCTACGACAACTTCCCGACAGCCAAGGTGAAGGCCGCCTACGGGTTCGCGCCCGGGAAGGAATGGCTGGACCATGTGAGACTCTCCTCGGTGCGCCTGGCCGGCGGCTGCTCGGGCAGCATCGTCTCGCCCGATGGGCTGATGATGACGAATCATCATTGTGCGCGTTCGTGCATCACGCAGAACTCCACGAAGGAGAAAGACTTGATGGCCGGCGGGTTCTACGCCGTCGACGCAGCGCAGGAGATCCGCTGCCCCGAGATGGAGGTCAACCAGCTCGTGGAGATCCGCGACGTGACCGAGCGGGTCGACGCCGCCACGCGCGGCGCCAGCGCGCAGAAATACTCCGACATCCAGAAAGCCGAGCTGTCGCGCATCGAGAAGGAATGCGCCACCGACGACGCGACGCGGTGCGACGTGGTGCCTCTCTATCACGGCGGCCGGCATCATCTGTACAAGTACCGCCGGTTCCAGGACGTGCGGCTGGTCTTCGCGCCGGAAGCGGACATCGCTCATTTCGGCGGCGACCCGGACAATTTCATGTTCCCGCGGTACTGCCTCGATGCGTCGTTCCTGCGCATCTATCAGGACGGCAAGCCCGCCAGGACGGAGCACTATTTCGCATGGTCGCCGTCCGGACCCGCCGAGGGCAACCTGTCGTTCGTGCCAGGCAATCCCGGCTCGACGTCGCGGCTCTTTACTGTGGCCGAGCTGGAGTACGAACGGGATGTCGTGCTGCCGCGCAGGCTGCTCAGGCTCGCCGAAGAGCGTGGCATGCTCACCGAGTTCGCCAACAGGGGAGCCGAGCAGAAGCGAATCTCGACGCCAGCCCTGCTGCGTGTCGAGAATTCGTTCAAGGGATTGCGCGGGCGGTACGAGGCGCTGCTCGACAAGAAGTTCTTCGCGTCCAAGGTGGCCGCAGAGCAGGCATTGCGGGCGCGGGTCCAGGCCGATCCCAGGCTGCGGGCGGCCTACGCTGGCGCCTGGGACGCCATCGCCCGCGCCAAGGACGAGCAGCGTTCGCTCCAGAAGCGGCACAGCTTGCTGGAGGGCACCTCGGGGTTCGCCGGAACGCTGATCGGCCATGCCCGCACGATCGTGCGCGCCGCGGCGGAGCTGCCCCTGCCCAACGACCAGCGCCTGCGTGAGTACGCCGATTCCAAGCTGCCCGCGCTGCGCCAGAAGCTCTTCTCCGGCGCTCCGATCTATGACGAGTTCGAGATCCAGAGTCTGACCTTCTCGCTCACCAAGCTGCGCGAGGACCTGGGTCCCGACGACCCGCTGGTGAAGAAGGTGCTGGGCAGGAGCTCACCGCGCGACCTGGCGACGTCCCTGGTGGGCGGGACCCAGCTCAAGGATGTCGCCTTCCGCAAGAAACTGTTCGAGGGCGGGAGCGCGGCGGTGGAATCCACCGAGGACACGATGATCCATCTGGCGCGAACGCTCGAGCCCGAAGCCCGGGCGATCCGCAAGCAGGTGGAGGAATCGATCGAGTCGGTGTTGAAGAAGAACGACGAGCTGATCGCGCGCGCCCAGTTCGAGCTGCTCGGCACGAGCACCTACCCGGACGCCACCTTCAGCCCACGTGTGTCGTACGGGCGTGTGAAGGGATTCGCCGCCGATGGGCGCGCGGTTTCGCCCATCACGAATATCGCAGGTCTGTTCGATCGAGAGACGGGCAACGACCCCTTCGCGCTGCCCGCGAGCTGGACCAGGGCGCGCGCGGCCCTGGACCTGTCGACTCCGATGAACTTCACGACCGACAACGACATCATCGGAGGCAACTCGGGCTCTCCGGTGATCGACATGCAGGCGCGCATCATCGGGCTGGTGTTCGACGGCAACATCTACTCGCTGGGCGGCGACTACGGGTTCGACGCCTCGGTGAACCGGGCTGTGGCCGTCCACAGCGCGGCCCTGCTGGAGGCTCTCGACAAGGTCTATGGCGCGCGGCGTCTGCTCGGCGAGATCAGGCCTCAAGGCTCGGCGGGTGGCGGCCAGTAATGGGGAACCTCAGGGAGCGGCTGCCGCCGCCCTTTCGGACGGTCCTGGGCGTTCTTCACGAGTGGCTGGGTGCCCTGCGCCTGGCCGCGGACCTTTCCTCTACCGCGCGAATGATGACCGACACGCTTCTGTTCCGTCTGCTCGGGCTCGTCCACGTGCCGGGCGAAGGAAAGGAGCGGTGCGTCCGATTGAAGGACGGCGTCGAGATAACCTATCGCCTCGATCGAGGTGACATCCAGTCGATCCGCGAGGTCTGGATTGACGAAGCATACGACCCGCCCTTCCCGCTCGAGCCGAATTACGTGGTCGACCTCGGAGCCAACATCGGGCTGACCACGCTTTGGCTTAGCCGCCGCTACAGGGCCGCGCGGTTCATCGCGGTGGAGCCTTCCGCCGGCAACGCGCGGTTGGCGCGGATCAATTTTGAGCGCAATCAGGTGGCGGCGGACCTGATCGAAGCGGCCATTGGTCCGCGGGACGGCTCGGTCCGGTTCGAAGGCTCACGGGATTCCAACCGGGGTCGGCTCGGCTCGACGGGCGATGAGGTGTCGATGGTCAGCATGTCGACGCTGCTACGGCGGATTCCCGAGGGGACCAATATCGATCTCATGAAAATGGACATCGAAGGCGGAGAGCAGGAGCTGCTGACGGGCGACGTGGCCTGGCTGGTCCGCGTCAGGTCGATCATCGCCGAGTTCCATCCCGAAGTGGTCGATTACCCGGGGCTCATCAAGCGCCTCGAGCGCGCCGGGTTCAGGTACCTGTCGCCGGCGCTCACCGGCCGCATGGACTCCTTCGTCCGCAACGATGCGTGAGGCTGGAAGACCAGGCGGGTGGCGCCGCGGCAGGAACGGCGCGACCCCCGCCTGATCTTCCTTCTTGCTCCTACGGGCCGCCGTGGAACACGAGCGCCCGGCCTTCGTTGCTTTCAGGGTTGTCGTAGGCGTGGGCGCCGATGATGATGTCGGCGAACCCGTCGCCGTTGACGTCGCCGGCCGTGTTCACGTTCACGCCGGACTCCTCACCCGCCTGGGTGCCGTCGAAGACCTGCAGCGGCACCGGGTTCAGCCCGGTGGCCGAGCCCGCGTAGACGTACGTGCGCCCCTGGAGCGGCAGGGTTACCTGGAAAGTCCGCGCGCCGATGATGATGTCGGCGAACCCGTCGGCGTTGACGTCGCCCGCCGTGTTCAGCGAGATGCCGAACTGCCCGCCGACCGGATCGGCTTGCAGCACAAGATCGGCAGCCGGGCCGGGACCGTTGTTGTCCCCCATGTAGACGAACACGCGCGGCGTGGCTCCGCCGCCAAGTTGGGGCGCATTGACGATCAGGTCGTCGTAGCCGTCG
>Ga0075429_100003965_pt1 | contig 12658 bp, 11 predicted proteins | sample RhiMetdeltSRZDD3_FD_75295 | JGI IMG/M metagenome (GOLD analysis project Ga0075429, IMG submission 75295) | Populus rhizosphere microbial communities from Tennessee, USA - Rhizosphere MetaG P. deltoides SRZDD3 | ecosystem: Host-associated > Plants > Roots > Rhizosphere > Soil | place: USA...
TGACCGACCGGGCGAAGGACGTCATCAAGTCCGGTGGCGAGTGGATTTCCTCGGTCGAGTTGGAGAACGCGTTGATGGCGCACCCGGCCGTGGTGGAGGCGTGCGTCGTGGGCGTACCCGACGAGCGGTGGGGCGAGCGTCCACTTGCGACAGTCGTGGTCCGGGACGGAGCCACCGCGACGGCCCAGGAGCTGCGCGACTTCCTCGCCGAGAAGGTGGCGCGGTGGCAGCTACCGGAGCGGTGGGCGTTCATCGACGAGGTGCCCAAGACGTCGGTGGGCAAGTTCGACAAGAAGCAGGTGCGGTCGAGGTATGCGGAGCAGGGTCTGGACGTGACGATCGCGGAGTAGTAAAGATCGAGTCATGGACATCCTTGTGCTCATCGGCCGGATCCTCTTCTCGGCCCTGTTCCTGCAATCCGCGGTGGGACACTTCACGCAGACGAAGGCCATGTCGCAGTACGCCGCCAGCAAGGGCGTGCCGATGGCGTACTGGGCCACGTTCGCTGGTGGGTTCCCGCTGGCGTTGGGCGGCCTGTCCGTCCTGCTCGGCATCTGGGCGGACTTGGGCTCGTTGCTGATCGTGCTGTTCATGCTGCCGACGGCGGTACTCATGCACGGGTTCTGGCGCGAGACCGGCGAGGCCCGGATGCACGAGCAGATCCAGTTCAACAAGGACCTCGCCCTGGGCGGAGCGGGGCTCGCCCTGGCCGGGTTGTTCTCCATCGCCGGCGACAATCTGGGCCTAACGATCACCGGCCCGCTGTTCTGACCCCGTCTGCTCCGTCGATCAAGGACAAGTCCTTGATCGACGGAGAAGGGGGCTAGGCTGACGCCTTCTTCGCTACCTTCTTCGTGGCCTTCTTGGCCGTCGTGGTCTTCTTGGCGGTACCCGTCTTCTTGGCCGCCGCGGTCTTCTTGGGGGCGGCCTTCTTGGCGGCCGCCTTCTTCGCGGACTTGGCCGCGGTGATCGGCGTCGGCTTCTTCTCCTCGGTCTCGGCCGGTGCCTCGCCGCGGGCGGCCCGCGCGCGCTCGACCGATGCCTTCAAAGCGGCCATCAGGTCCACCGCGGCGGTCGGGGCCGCCTCCGCCTCCGGCGGCGCCACGATCTCCTTGCCGCTCACCTTGGCGTCGATGACTTCCTGCAGGGCCGCGCGGTAGTTGTCGGTGTACTCGCCCGGATCGAAGTCACCCGCCATCGAGTCGATCAGCGAGCTGGCCATGGCCAGCTCAGCCGGGCGGGGCTTGAGATTCTCGTCCAGGAAGGCGAAGTCGGCGGCACGGATCTCGTCCGGCCAGAGCATCGTGTTGAGTACGAGCACACCTTCACGGACCCGCAACGTCGCCAGCTGCTCCCGCTGGCGGAGGGCCACCTTGACGATCGCGACCCGTTCGGCGTCGGTGAGCGCGTCGCGCAGCAGCACGTACGGCTTGGTCGCCGTGCCCTCGGGCTCGAGGTAGTACGCCTTCGCGTACAGGATCGGATCGACCTGCTCGGCCGGCACGAACTCCAGCACGTCGATCGCGTGCGAGGTGCTCAGCGGCAGGTCGGCGAAGTCCTCGTCGGTGAGTACGACGATCTCGCCGCCACCGATGTCGTACCCCTTGGCGATGTCGTCGAACGACACCTCCTCCCCGCACACGGAGCAGACCCGCTTGTACCTGATGCGCCCGCCATCGGTGCGGTGTACCTGGTGGAAGCGGATGTCCTTCTCTTCCGTCGCCGAGTACAACTTCACCGTGATCGACACCAGGCCGAACGAGACCGCGCCCTTCCAGATGGCCCGCATAATCGCTCCCTACCCGCCGCGAACTGGTCCGGAACCCCCGCCGTACCTCGAGAACGGCCCGGTATCGACCAGCATTGCACCCGCGTGGCCGGGATTCCACCGGATCTAGCATGACGGTGTGCCCAGCCCGCTGTCGCCGATGCTGGCCGTGGCCGGTACCGGGGAGCTGCCGGCCGGCCCGGACTGGGCGTATGAGTTCAAATGGGACGGAGTGCGAGCGATCACCCACCTGAGTGGGGGAAATCTGCGCATGTACGCCCGCTCCGGCGCCGAGATCACCATCGCGTACCCGGAGCTCGCCCCGCTGTCCGGACAGCTGCGGGACGCCGTCCTCGACGGGGAGATCGTGGTGCTCGACGAGGCCGGCCGACCGTCGTTCACCGCGCTGGCCGAGCGCATGCACGTGCGGGACGCCGGGCGGGCCTCCAAACTGGCGGCGGCCCTACCCGTGACGCTCATGATCTTCGACCTGCTCCGGCTGGGAGACACCGACCTCACCGTCCTGCCGTACGCCGACCGCCGGGACGCGCTCGAGGCGCTCGACCTCGCCGGCCCGCACTGGCTCGTCCCGCCGAGCTTCACCGACGGGCCGGCCACGGAGGCGGCCGCCCGCGAGAACGCCCTGGAAGGGCTCGTCGCCAAGCGGGCCAGCTCGGTGTACCGGCCCGGGCTGCGGTCGCCGGACTGGGTCAAGGTCAAACTGGAGCACACCGACGACCTGGTGGTGGGCGGGTGGCGGCCGGGCGCGCGTGAGCTGGGCGCACTCCTGGTCGGCGTACCGGGTCCGGAGGGGCTGTTGCGGTACCGCGGTCGGGTCGGCGGGGGGATCAGCGGGGCCGCCGAGACATCCCTGCTCGCGGCGCTCCGGCCGCTGAAGGTGGCGGCGTCGCCGTTCGCCGACCCACTGCCGAGGGAGGATGCGAAGGACGCGAACTGGGTACGACCCGAACTGGTGGTCGAGGTGAAGTACGGCAACAAGACCCGCGACGGGCGGCTGCGCTTCCCGCGGTTCGTCCGGCTGCGCCCCGACAAGTCGCCGGAGGACTGTGCCGATGCCGGATAACCGGATCCGGGTTCACGTAGACGGACAAGAGCTGGAACTGTCCAACCTGGACAAGGTGCTCTATCCCGCGGCGGGCTTCACCAAGGGCGAGGTGATCGACTACTACACGCGGGTGTCCCCGGTCCTGCTGCCGCATCTTCAGGATCGGGCGCTGACCCGGATCCGGTACCCGAACGGCGTCGACGCCACGTACTTCTTCGAGAAGAACGCACCGGCCGGTACGCCGGACTGGGTACGGCTCGAGACGTTGCCGGTACCGGGCTCCAACATGAACCGGGAAGTGCTCGACTACGTCGTCGCCGACGACCTGCCGACGCTCGTCTGGCTCGCCAACCTCGCCGCGCTCGAGCTGCACACTCCACAGTGGAAAGTCGGCTCCGACGGCCCGGACCTGATGGTGGTCGACCTCGACCCCGGTGCCCCGGCAGCCCTCGCGGACTGCTGCGAGGTGGCGTTGATGCTGCGCGACCGGCTCGGTGCCGACGGGCTCGAGGCGTACCCGAAGACCTCGGGCAAGAAGGGCATGCAACTGTGCTGCCCGGTCGCCGGTACGCAATCGTCGGAAGAAGTGTCGGCGTACGCGAAACGGGTCGCCGAGGAGCTGGAGCGGGCCGCGCCGAAGCTGATCACCTCGAAGATGGCCAAGAAGCTGCGGCCGGGCAAGGTGTTCATCGACTGGAGCCAGAACAGCGCGACGAAGACGACCGTCACGCCGTACTCGCTGCGGGCCATGCAGGTGCCGACCGTGTCCGCGCCGGTCACCTGGGACGAGGTCGAGGACGGCGCCTTCGTCGCTACCGACTTCACCGCGGGGGTCGTGCTCGAGCGGATCGACGAGTACGGCGACCTCCTCGCCCCCCTCTGCGACGGCGGCCCCGAAGTCCCGGCCTAACGCCAGTACGCCGGCCGGGTCAGCTTGATCCCTTCCGGAGTCACGACCTCCGCCGGCAATTGCGCCCGCCTCAGCTTGTCCTCACCCAGGTAGTAGACGGCGTCTGCGGCCGCCCGTAGCGGATCCGACACCCGCGCCGGGGGAAACACCGCCACCACCCGTTTCTCCGGACAGAGGCGCTTGACGGCGCGGATCGCGGGGACGAGGTCGGTATCGCCCGAGACGAGGAATGCCTTGTCGAACCTATCCAGTACGGCATCCTCGACCAACGCGATTGCGATGTTGACGTCGGTCTCCTTCTCTTCGAACGTCGACCATTGCAGCTGGCACGCCCGACACCTGCGGACCTGCTTCTGGAACCGACCCTCGATCACGGAGACCGTGGGGCAGTGGGTGGCCAGCGCCTGCAGGTAGGCGTCCTGGCGATGACGACTCGAGTGCTTGTCTCGTACGCGGGTGGTGAAGTACTTGACCGCCTGGAGGGTGTTGCCCGGGCGCAGTATCTGCCGGCACAGTGCATCGACGTCGAGCCAGAGGAAACGGCGCCCAGTCTTCAGCCGGATGCCGTGGTAGAGGTTGAACCCATCGAGGTATGCGAGGACGCGCGTCACAGCTCTCCTTGCCCCCGTTACCGCGACGCGGGTATAGTTCGATCATCCCGGCCAGGGCGAAGACCCCTGGCCCGACAGCCCCGGTATCCGGGGCTGTCTCTTTATGCCAGTCGCCAGTGCCGTCAGTCAACCGTGGGCAGGACGTCGTCGGCGTCGACGATCGTGTACGCGTACCCCTGCTCGGCGAGGAAGCGCTGGCGATGTGCGGCGTACTCGGTGTCGATGGTGTCCCGCGCGACGACCGTGTAGAAGTGCGCCTGCCGGCCGTCGCCCTTCGGGCGCAGGATGCGACCGAGCCGCTGGGCCTCCTCCTGCCGCGAGCCGAAGGTGCCCGACACCTGGATCGCGACCGCCGCCTCGGGCAGGTCGATCGAGAAGTTGCCCACCCGGGAAATGACCAATGTGGACACTTCACCGGCCCGGAACGCGTCGAAGAGCCGTTCCCGCTCCTTGTTGGACGTGGCACCCTGCACCACCGGAGCGTCCAAATAGGACGAAAGCTCGTGCAGCTGGTCGAGGTACCCCCCGATGACGAGCACCTGGTCGCCGGCGTGGCGCTCGGCGAGTGCCCGTACCACCGGAAGTTTGGTGCGCGCGGTGGCCGCGACCCGGTAGCGCTCCTCGGGCTCGGCCACGGCGTAGGCCATGCGCTCTTCCTCGGTGAGCGTGACGCGGACCTCCATGCACTCCGCCGGCGCGATCCATCCCTGGGCCTCGATGTCCTTCCACGGCGCGTCGTAACGCTTGGGCCCGATGAGCGAGAAGACGTCGCCCTCGCGGCCGTCCTCGCGGACGAGGGTGGCGGTCAGCCCGAGCCGGCGGCGGGCCTGCAGGTCGGCGGTGAACCGGAAGATGGGCGCCGGCAGCAGGTGCACCTCGTCGTAGATGACCAGGCCCCAGTCGCGAGCGCCGAAGACGTCCAGGTGCGGGAAGACGCCGCCCCGGCGCGTGGTGAGGATCTGGTAGGTCGCGATGGTGACCGGCCGGATCTCCTTGCGCTCGCCGGAGTACTCCCCGATCTCCTCCTCGGTCAGCGAGGTGCGGGCGATCAGCTCGCGCTTCCACTGGCGCCCGGCGACCGTGTTGGTGACGAGGATCAGCGTGGTCGCCGACGCCTCGGCCATCGCGGCCGCGCCCACGAGCGTCTTGCCGGCGCCGCAGGGCAGCACGACCACGCCCGAGCCACCGGCCCAGAAGTGCTCGACCGCCTGGCGTTGATAGGTGCGTAGTGACCAACCCTGTTCGTGCAGCGAGATCGGGTGGGCTTCGCCGTCGACGTAGCCGGCGAGGTCCTCGGCCGGCCAGCCCAGCTTGAGCAGCGCCTGCTTGAGCCGGCCGCGCTCGGACGGATGCACGATCACCATGTCGTCGCCCACCCGCGTCCCGAGCATGCCGGCGAGCTTCTTCGACCGGGACACCTCGACCAGCACCGCGCGATCGAGCGCCTGCAGCACCAACCCGTGGGCCGGGTGGTTGAAGAGCTGGAGCCGACCGTACCGGTCCATCGTCTCGGCGACGTCCACCAGCAACGCGTGCGGCACGGGGTAGCGGGAGAAGCGCAGCAACGCATCGACGACGCTTTCCGCGTCATGGCCGGCGGCCCGCGCGTTCCACAGCCCGAGTGGCGTCAGTCGGTAGGTGTGCACGTGTTCCGGAGAGCGCTCCAACTCGGCGAATGGGGCGATCGCCATGCGGCAGGCGAGCGCGTCCGGGTGATTGACCTCGAGCAGCAGGGTCTTGTCTGACTGCACGATCAGTGGTCCACCGGTCACAGCGCGCCTCACTCGATCAATTCAGGCGGAACGGACCTCCAAGTCTGACACGGGGGTCCGACACCGAGGGAGTCGAACTTCGCGTAAACAAACGGGCGGGCTACGCAACCGCAACCCCATCTCCAGGCGTCTACGAGAGGACGACCGCTACGAGTTGGGGAGGACACATGGCGCGTCGCCGGCTGCACGTGTGGCTGGGGTTCGCCGTCGTAGCGGTCGTCACGATGGTCGGTGCCGGGGCGTGCGCGTTCGAGCCGCAGGGCGGGCGGCCGGGAGCCGATAGGCTCTCGCCGGTCAGCGCTACGGACGCTGCTTCGGGGGCGAGCGCGTCGCCCGGACCGAGCCATTCACCGTCGGCAGCGCCGCCTCCGGCGCCGCCCGAACCCGCGTCGCCGAGCCCGAGCAAGACCGCGCCGCCGAGCTGTCCGCAGGGCGACAGGCAGCGCGAGGTCGAGACGTACCTCGCCCGCCTCGGCGGGTTCGGCACGATCACCATCGACGGCAAGCAATCGGCCGCCGACTGCGCCGCCATCAAGAAGTTCCAGCGGAGGTACGGCATCAGCCCGGTCGAGGGCAAGGCCGGCCCGACCACCGCCGGGGTAGCCGCCCGACTGGCGGGTACGGATACGCGTGCCTGCCAGTCCGGCTCGGGTACCACGATCTGCGTGAACCTGACGCTCCAGACGCTCTGGGTCATGCGGGACGGTGTGGTGGTAATGCGGCCAACGGTCACCCGTACCGGCATGAAGGGGTTCGCGACTCCGGCCGGTACGTTCACGATCAACCGCCGGAACATCCGGGAGTGGTCGGTGCCGTACAAGGTCTGGCTCCCGTACTTCCAGCACTTCTACGACGGCATGGGCTTTCACGAGACGACGTCGTACCTGCACAACGCATCGATCGGCTCGCACGGCTGCGTGAACCTGCTGCACACCGACGCGGAGCGGCTCTGGCAGCTCGGCAGCGTGGGTACCAGGGTGTACCTGTTCGGCCACCGGGCCGGCACCTAGAATTGATCTCTATGGCGGACGTCAAGCCACCGGTATGGCCCGTGGTGGTCGGGGCCACGGTGCTCGTGGGCTTGGGCGTCGGGTGGTTCCTGCTGTCGAGCATCGTGATGCACACCACCTCGGCGGACGCCGCCGGTGAGGCCCTCGGCGTCGCATTGGCGCTGCTCGTGGTCGTTTCGGTGGTCGGGGCGATCCGACGGCGACCCTGATTTTTCCCGGGTGCTGCCGGAAAAGCCCTGTGCGGACTTGACGCCGGATGTCAGGCTGAAGGCCCTATATGCGTCGTGGAGGGCGGGGGATGACCGACCAGAAAGCGTCGAGACAGGAGCCGGACAAACGGACCCGGCCTGTTGGTCGCATGTGGACAGTCGCGGCCGCCGTCGTCGGCGTCGTGCTCGTCTCCTGGTTCTTCGTTGCCTGGCTCGCGCTCGGCCGGCACGTCGCAGATGCCGCTGGCGAGTCGGTGGGCTCCGGCTTCGCGTTGCTTCTCGTCATCTCGGTGATCGGCGCCATCCGCGGCGGTCGCGCCTGACGCGTCCTAGATCGACGGGACTACTCGGCCAGGGCGGCGGCGGTGATCCGGTGCAGGGCGAACGTGTGCAGCATGTCCGTGCGCTCGTCCTCGGCCCGCAGGTAGCCGGCACCGATCGACACCGGACGGACGAGCCGCTGGGCCGTGGCGCCGTGCGAGTCGACGTATCCGACCCAGACCCGCGCCTTCTCCCGCAACGCCTGCTGCAGGATCGCGAGTGCCTGGGTGTGTGCCTGTCCATCCATCAACCGCGCCCGGACCGTGACCGGTGCCCGCCGGGCGGCCCGGGCCGCCGCGTCGCCGTGCCGGATCTGCTCGGCGATGCCCAGTAGCCGCGGCCGGGTGAGCCGTCCGCCGCCGATAGGGTCGTACGCCGGCCGCAGCGTCGGGCCGCGGGTGGCCCGGAGCGCGGTCGGGCGGGTGAGCACCACCGCCCCGCTGGCGTCCTCGGGTACCGGCGCGTAGCCCGCCTCGCGCAGAATGGCGAGCACGCGGCCCAGAGCCGTGCGCGTCACGAGCACGGTGGGCGCCAGGCGGCGCAACGACAGGCTCGCCAGTCGCCGGTCGACCAGCAGCTCGGCGAGCAGCGGTTCGTCATCGCTGCGCAGGTACGCCGCTGCGGACCCGGTACGCAGCCCGCCGTGCCGACGTCCCACGTCGTCGATCAGGTAGGTCAGGGCCTGCGGCACCGGAGTGCGGGACCGGCGGCGGAACAGCGCATGCAGGTCGCTGCCGGCATACCCGGCGTCGAACGCGCGGCGCACGCTGTCCGCGGTGACCCGGTACACGGTCGCCCCGCCCGCCGACTCGTGCTCGGCCACGAGCGCCAGTTCGGCGGCGAGCGCCGGTTCGGGCGGCCCCGGTACCACCACGGTCAGGTCGGCCTGGATCAGCACGTGGTCCACGGGCGGCGGGAGCAGTGCGTCCAGCGCCGCGATCACCTGGTGCTCCACCGGGTCTTCGGAAGCGCGCAGTCCGAGCGGGTCGTCCTCGTCCCGCGCCGCACTGCCCGTCTCCGCCAGCAGCAGTCGGCCGTACGACGTCAGCCCGCCCAATCCCGTCAAGCCCAGCTGTGCCGCCTCGCGCAGGGCCGCCTCGATGGCCGGCGTACGGCCCACCGATCGGCGAGGCGTCTGCCAGGCCAGCTCGGCGAGGACCTCGTCCGGCGTCGGCCCGCTACCCGGCGGGAGGGCGGCGAGCACCTCCAACGCCGCCCGCCGGGTTGCCGGGGCTCCCGCCCGAGCGGCCTCCTGGCTAAGCACGTTGACGGGCCGGTCCCGGTCGTCCCGCTCACCGATCAGCCGCGGTTCGCGGGTCATCGCGAGCCAGGCTCGTGCCAGCGTGGCCCAGCGCTGCGCCAGCGGCGCGGTGCGCCAGGTGTCGTACGCCGCCGTCGGCAGCAGCAGCTGCCCGGTCGGGCGGGCGAAGCCGGTTGTGCCACGGCGCGCCGCCCGGTCGGCGGCGTCCGCGTCACCGAGCAGCCCGGCGACGTAACTGACCTCGCACAGCAGCGCGGCCGCGGGCTCGGTCACGCCGGCCGCCCGGGCGATCCGGCGTAGGTCCCGCACGCCCAAACCGCCGGACCGCAGCAGGGTTGCCGGTTCGTCGGCCAGCGTCTCGAGCAGCGCCTCGGCCTGCCGTACCGCCTCCATCACCTGCCCGGTGCCGGCCGAGTCGACGGCGGCCTCGGGGTGCCGCGTCACATCCCGCGCCGGCGGCTGGGGATGCAGCGGACCGAGGGGACCGGCATCTCGGCGCAGGACCAGCCCGACCTCGCGGGGAAGCTCGACCGTGCCTTCGCCGGTCCGGGCCAGCAGCCGGTTTTCCACCAGCCAGTCCACGGTATTTTCCGATTTGGCGGTCCCAGGCCCATTCGTGGTCACCGTGCCGACCGGCGGGCCGGCCGCGAGCCGGTCGAGCACCGCGCGGGCGGGCGGCGGCGCGGCGAGCAGCGTGCGGCGCAGCCGGGCCGGGTCCGCGCACAACGCCGCCACCTCGGGGTCCAGGTCCGCGCCGGGTCGGCCGAGCCCCGCTGGGTACGGCGAGCAGACCTCGTTGACGCTGCCAGCGAGGTGTACGTCATGATCCGGACCGAATATCAAGGCCAGCGCCCGCAACCGGTCGACCGCCGCCCTTACCGCCGCCGGTTCCGGCCCGCCGGGGACGGCCGAGCTGAGCGCCAGCACCGCGTTGACGGACATCGAGCCGTCCTCGTCCTGGGACAGCCGTAGCGCGTCGAGGATCTCCAGCGTGAACAGGTCGAGCCCGTCGAGCGCGCGGGCGACCGACACCCGCGACTGCGCCCGGATCGCGAGCGCGGACATGTCGGCCGGCACCGGTACGACGAGATCCGGGCGCAACTCGAAGACAGTCGCCAGCCCGTCATCGGGCAGCGACCTCAGGTGGTCGGCTAGCGTGAGGCTCATCGTCTCTCAACGCTAGCCGACCAGTCTGACGGTGTGGCTGTTACTGCAGGCCGGTCTGCATGGCCGTGACGAGGGTGCCGTCGTCCCCGTCGAGCGACCACAGCATCAGGCCGCCCAGCCCGCGGTTCTTGACGTAGGTGGCTTTCTGCTGGATGAGCTGCGGATCGTCGTACGACCAGAACGTACTGCCGTCGTACTTCCAGATCGCCCCGTTGGTGTTGTCGCGGAACACCGTACCGGCGCGGTTCTTCAGCACGTCGTAGTCCTCGGTACCGGCCTCCCAGGTGCCGGGCGCCGGACTGCCGTTCTGGTACAGCCCGTTGTTGACGTTCGGTACGCCGGTCCAGCCGCGCCCGTACGCCGGCAGGCCGACCGAGAGCTTGCCGGCCGGCGCGCCGCGGGAGGTCCAGGCGTCGATGGCCGACGTGACGGAGAACTTGTTCGGGTTCGGGTTCGCGGCCGGGGAGATCAGCTGCGACTGGTGGTTGGTCTGCGGCTCCCAGGCACCGTAGAAGTCGTAGCCCTGGACGGTCGCGTAGTCGAGGTACTGGAAGATCTGGTTCGCCTGGAACCCGGCGTCGATCTTGGCGATCGCGGCGGGGAGGAACGCGCTCAGCGTGTAGGTCCGGCCGACCGAGGCGCCGTACGCGTTGAGCTGGCTGCGGAACTCGGCCAGCAGCGCGGTGAAGTTGGCCTTGTCCTCGGGTCGGATGATGTTGCCGACGTTGCCCTCGCTGGCCGGCCACTCCCAGTCCAGGTCGATGCCGTCGAAGACACCGAACGCCGAGCCGGGACCGCCCTGCGGCTCACCGCCCATGATCGGCAGGTTGCCCTTGATGAACAGGTCGATGCAGCTGGCCACGAACGCCTGCCGGTTGGCCGGCAAGGCCGCGTTCGAGAAGAACTTCGACCAGGTCCAGCCGCCGATGGAGATGGACACCTTCAGGCCCGGGTACTTCGCCTTCAGCTCCTTGAGCTGGTTGAAGTTACCGGCCAGCGGTTGGTCGAACACGTCGGCGATGCCGTCGACGGAGTCCGCCGCGGAGAACCTGGTCTGGTAGTCGGCCCACGCGTCGCCCTGGCCGAGCTGGTTGACCTCGAAGCAGCGGCCCTGCTCGTTGACGTTGGCGAACGCGTAGTGGATGTTGGTCAGCTTGGCCGCCTGGCCGCTGGTGTCGACGTTCCTTACCTTGAAGTTGCGGCCGTAGATGCCCCACTGGGCGAAGTACGCGATCCGCTTCTTCGATCCCGGCGGCGGAGCGGCGTCCGTAGTGACGGAGATCTGGTTGCTCGGGCCGGATACGTTGCCGGCGCCGTCCACCGCGCGCACCACGTAGGTATACGTCGTGCTCGGGTTGAGTCCGGAGTCGGTGTGTGTGGTCCCGGTGACCTGGGCGACCTGCGTACCGCCGCGGAAGACCCGGTAGCCGGCCAGCCCGCTGCCGCCGGTGTCGGTGGACGCGTTCCAGGCCAGTGCCACCGTCGTAGACGACTTGCCCGTACTGCGTAGGTTGCCCGGTACGGTCGGCGGAGTCGTGTCACCGCCGGTCGGATTTGTGGTGACCGAGAGCGTGTTGCTCGGACCCGATACGTTGCCGGCGCCGTCGACGGCCCGGACCACGTAGGAGTACGTCGTGTTCGCGGTCAGTCCCGAGTCGGTGTGCGTCGTACCGGTCACTTGGGCGACCTGCGTACCGTTGCGGAACACCCGGTAGCCGGCCAGCCCGCTGCCGCCGGTGTCGGTCGACGCGTTCCAGGACAGCGACACCGAGGTCGATGTCTTGCTGGGGCTCGTCAGGTTGGTCGGGGCGGTGGGCGGTGTCGTGTCGCCGCCGCTGCCGCCATCGCACGATCCGAGGTTGGTCGTGCAGTTCGACGGGGCGATCCCGCCGGGGGCGCCGATCCAGCCGAAGCTCGTGGTGCCGCCGGCGGCGAGCGTCGCGTTCCAGGTACCGACCGCGACCACGTGGTTGCCGGACTTGGTGAGGTTCGCATCCCAGAACGAGGAGATGGTCGCGCCCGACGGCAGGTCGAACTCGACCCGCCAGGTCACGGACGCCGTGGTGCCGTTGGTGACCGTGTACTTGCCCTCGTACCCGGTACCCCAGTCGGACGACTTGGTGAAGGTCGCGGTCAACCCCGCGGCGAGCGCCGGAGTGGCAGGCGCCAGAACCAGGGTGACGGAGACGATCGCGGTAACGACCAGGACTTGTCGTAGCCTGTTCATCGCGCTCTCCCGGAGAGAGAAATAGGAAAGTTTCCTAAAAGTAGTTGTGATGTTGGTAGTTGTCAATGGGAGGGGTACGTGCTGACGGTCGGGTTCGACCTCGACATGACGCTGATCGACAGTCGCGAGGGCATCGCGGCGACGTTCCGTGCGGTGTCGGCGCGTACCGGCGTATCCGTCGACACCGACGTGGTGGTCGAGCGGCTGGGACCGCCGCTGGAGACCGAGCTGGCGTACTGGTTTCCGCCCGAGGAGATCGCCGCCACCGCGGCGCTCTACCGCTCGCTGTACCGGCATCACGCGATCCTGTCCTCGCCCGCACTACCCGGAGCCCTC
>Ga0075429_100003966_pt1 | contig 12658 bp, 13 predicted proteins | sample RhiMetdeltSRZDD3_FD_75295 | JGI IMG/M metagenome (GOLD analysis project Ga0075429, IMG submission 75295) | Populus rhizosphere microbial communities from Tennessee, USA - Rhizosphere MetaG P. deltoides SRZDD3 | ecosystem: Host-associated > Plants > Roots > Rhizosphere > Soil | place: USA...
GGCTGTAGCGCTGGTGGTCGTAGGTCAGCCCGTAGGTGAGCACGTTGTCCGTCTGCAGGCCGGCCTTGCTGATTTCCTCCTGCGTCGGTCCCGCGCCGAGGCGCGACTTCGTCTCGACCTGCGTCGCCTGGTCCGCCGGCGTCGTGCACCCGGCGAGTAGTGCAGCCGCTATCAGCAGCCTTCTCATGGTGACCTCCCCTTGTGGATGCGAAAATCTTAGCGCCCCTGACGGACCGCCACAACACCTGAAATCGTTCAGGCGCGCTTTCACATATCCTCCCAAGAGCCTACGTTTCAGACGAGTCTTGCTCCCCCGTCGACGTGGAGAACTTCGCCGGTGAGGTATTCATTGGTGATCGCGAATAGGATTGCCTGCGCCGCCTCACGCGGCTCGCCCACACGAGCGGTCGGCAGCGAGCTCCCGACGCGCCGGTAGTGTCCTTCCTGGCCGGCGCCCATGAAGCCATGGCGAGCGCTGCGAATTACGCCGAAGCTGACTGCGTTGACCCTGATGGGAGCGAGCTCCCGCGCGAGGGCTCGTGCCAACCCTTCTACGCCCGAGAGCGCGGCGACCAGGATGGCGGCGCCGCTCTCGGGTGGGCGCCCGGCGAAGAGACCGGACGCAAGCGTGATGGAGCCATGCTGCATCGACCGGACCGCGGCCCGCACGACGTGGATCGGGCCCAGGAGGCGCTCATCGATGACGAGCCTCTGCTCAGCAGACGGGGTCTCGAGGACCCGGCCACCACCACAGGCGGAGCCGGCGAGCACGACGATGTGGTCGACGCCGCCGAACGCGGAAAGAACTTCTTCGACCTCGGTCTCGTTCGTGATCTCGCATCGATATGCCTGGAGCCCGCGGACGCGCTTCTCGGCGCAAGCCAGCTTCTCCGGAGTGCGCCCAGTGATCGCAACCCGCGCACTCTGGGAAGAAAGCAGCTCGGCAGTCGCAAGGCCAATGCTGCCGGTGCCGCCGAAGATGATGACTTTCATCGTCACTCCGGCTTGATGCCGGCATCGGCGATCAGCTTCGCAGCCCGCGGAATCTGAGACTTGATCGCCGCCGCAAACTCCTCTGGAGAATTGCCGATCCCCTCCAGACCGAGGTCGCCGAGCTTGGCGCGCACGTCGGGCAACGCAAGTACCTTCGTGATATCGAGGTGGAGCTTGCGGACTATGCGCGACGGCGCCTTTGCGGGCGCAAGCAATCCGTACCATCCCGTGTACTCGAACCCCGCGTAGCCCGACTCGGCGACAGTCGGCACTTCAGGCGCCGCGGGCGAACGCCGCGGCGACGTCACCGCTAGCGCGCGCAGCTTTCCTTCGCGCACCGACGGCAGGACGATTCCGATCGGGCTGAACATCATCGTGACCCGTCCGCCGAGCAGATCCGGGATCGCCACGACTACTCCCTTGTAGGGGATATGCCGGAGGTCGACGTCTGCTGCGGACTTGAACAATTCCGCAGCCATGTGGGGCGAGGAGCCGCTGCCGCCTGAAGCGAACGTAAGCTCGCCGGGCCGCGCCTTGGCCATGCCGACCAACTCCTTGACGCTCTTCGCTTGCACCGCGTTGTGCACGACCAGCATGTTCGGGTACATGGCAAGTTGCGACACCGGCACGAAATCGTTGACCGCGTCATACGCGAGCTTGTACAGGCTCGGATTGACCACGATCTGCACCTCGCCAAGCAGCCCCAGCGTGTAGCCGTCCGGCGCGGCTCTTGCGACGCGCTCCGCAGCGATGTTTCCGGCCGCACCCGCGGCGTTTTCAACGAGGACAGGCTTTCCCAGTTCCTCGCCAAGTTTCTGGCCGAACAGGCGCGCAACGGTGTCCGCCTGGCTGCCGGGCGGAAAACCGACGATCAGGCGGACCGGCTTTTCAGGGTAGTCGGTCTGCGGGTATGCGGCACCCGCGACCAGCATTGCCGACATCGAGGCGACGATCAGGGGGCCTATCCGCTTCATGGTGCTCCACCTCCGGTGCTCGAACGTTGATCGGGACGGCCGCGAGTATCGGCGCGGCCGCCTCTTTCCGGAAGGGCACGCCGGCTTGATTCGGCATAAACTTTTTCTTTATGGGACGCGAGGACGGGGAAGCCGATGGACAAGCTGCGCGCCATTCAGTACCTGACCCGGACCGTCGAGACCGGAAGCTTCGCCGCCGCGGCCAAGTCGCTCGACGTCAGCACCCCCGCGGTGGCCCAGCTGCTCAACTCGCTCGAGCGCTCGCTCGGCGTCAAGCTCTTCCACCGCAGCACGCGCGGACTGTCATTGACTGCGGACGGCGAGCGCTACTACGCGACGTCGCGCAAGGTAGCAGCGGAGCTTCACGATCTCGAGGACAGTCTCGGCCAGCGAGGCGCGAAGCCGCACGGAACGCTCACCGTGGGGATGCGCCAGGCCGTGGGCCAGAACTGCATCATGCCTCGGATCACGCGTTTTCTCGCGCGTTTCCCGGACGTCGAGCTGGTCAACAAGCCCGCCCGGACGGTCAAGGATATCGACACGGAAAAGCTCGACCTCGCGGTGCTGATCGGCTGGCCCTCCGAGCGCGACCTCGTGGTGCGGCCGCTCGCGCAAACCCGGTATGTCGTATGCGCCTCCCCGGAGTACTGGCAGCGAGAGGGGCGACCGCAAGATCCGGAGGAGCTGCGCAATCATCATTGCCTGCTTTTCCGAAGCTCGGCCGAGATATTGCTCGATCGCTGGATGTTCGACAGAAATGGCGAGCGCCGTTCGGTGGACGTGAAGAGCCGCCTCGTCACGGATGACCGCCCATGGCTTGACGAAGCGGCCTGCGGGGGTGCCGGCGTCATCCGGCTGGCCGACCTCACCATCGGCCGCTATCTGTCGTCGGGCTCGCTCGTTCCGGTGCTCACCGATTGGGAAGCGCTGGAGGCTCCGACCATTTTTGCCGTGTATCCGCGAAGCCGACGGCACTCAAAGCTCGTGCGCGTTTACCTCGATTTCCTCGCCGAGGTGTTCGCCGAGATCGAGAACGAGCGCAACGCGGCGTCGTCCCGCGGGACGGCGCGGGTACCGAAGCCGGAGTGGTTCGGCCGGGCACGCGGCCGGCAGTCGAGCTACGTTGCGCGAAGGAGAACGTCCACCTTATGATGTTGAAACCATGTCCGTCCATCCCCTGATTTCGTCCGCCGCCGATCCGGTGCGCCAGGCCAAGGTGCACCTCGCCGCCGCCCTGCGGCTCGCGGTCCTGCACGAGCTGGAAGAGGGCATCGACAATCACTTCACCGTGACGGTCCCCGGCTCCGGCGACCGCTACCTCATCCTGCCTTTCGGACTGCACTGGTCCGAGGCGCGCGCGAGCGACATGATCGTCTTCGACGAAGCGGGGCGCACGCTGGAAGGCAGCGGGGTGGTCGAGCTCTCGGCGCAGTGCATCCACGCGCCGATCCATCGCATCTGCGGCGCGCGTGTCGTCATGCACACGCATCAGCCGTGGGCGCTCGCGCTCAACATGCTGAAGGACAATCGGCTCGTCCCCGCGAGCCAGACCGCGGCGTTCTTCCACGGCCACGTCGCCTACGACGACACCTACATGGGGACCGCGGACCATGTCGAGGAAGGCGAGCGCCTCGCGCGCCTGGTCGGCGGCAAGCAGGTGCTTTTCATGAAGAACCACGGCGTGCTCGTCACGGGCGACACGGTCGCGCAGGCATACCGACGGCTCTACAAGCTCGAGCGCGTGTGCCGCGCGCAGGTGCTGGCGATGTCGACCGGCAAGCCGCTCGAAGTGCTCTCGGACGAGATCGTGGCGCAGGTGCAGGCACCGGCCGAGAACGACCGGCATCCGAGCGCCGAGCGCGAACGCCTCTTCTTCGAGGCGATGATGCGCATCCTCGACCGCGAGCTGCCCGGCTACGCCGACTAGTCTTTCGGTACGCTGATTACCTTCGCGGGTTCGTTTCGTTCCCCGAACAGGGCTGCGACCGATTCTTGCAGCGGCCTGGGCTCAACCCCCCGGAATACCGACCGCAGTCTATTGCGAACGCTGAACGTGTATGTCCCGCCGGCGCGCCGGCGGGACGGCAACCCGCTGCCGCGCGGGCGCAAGTAAGTCGTCAGCGCATCTTGGAGCGCTCGTGCTCGGCACGGGCCGCTCCGATCGCGGTCTTGACGTGCTTGCGCTCTTCGGGAGGCGGCAGAACCGCCTTCAGACCGAGGGCGTCCATCCAGAGCTCGCGCGTCCAGCCTCGCGAATGGTAAAAGTGCTCGTCCTCCTGGTCCTCGACCTCGGCATAAGCGTTCTTCAACGCCTTGCCTTCGGCGCCGGAGACTTTCTTCGCCGCTTCTCCGATCAGTTCCCAGTCGAGATGATCCTTCAGCTCGGCGATAGTCACGCATTCGCAGGCGACGATCTCGGCCTTGGCCGGATCGCCGGCGGCTGAAGCCGCCTCCATCGCGGCGATGAGGGCTTGACCGAGGTCGCGGACGATCTTGCGCCCCGGGCTTTCCTCCTCCGGGTCGAGCTGCATCTGAGCGAACACGTCCATCAGCACCTCGACATGGCGCTCCGTCTGCTGGTGATACTTGTCGAACTCCTCCTTCAGCTCCTCGTTCCGAGCGCACTTCAGCGCCGCCGCGTAGACTTTCACTCCGCCGCGCTCATGCTCGAGCGATTGCAGCAGCAGCTCCTTCAGTTCCTTGGCTTCCATCGTTCCTCCGGGATCGGTGTGCCGGAGCCCGAGCAAGTTCCATTCCAGTGAGGCACGGCGTTTGCTGCGCACTGCTCTACTGTCCTCTGTTCGAGGTGTTGCATGGCCGGCAAATCGATCAAGCACAAATCGCAGTACCGCGCGCTCAAGCGGAAGGGCATGTCGAAGGCGCGCGCCGCCCGCATTTCCAACGCAGGGAAATCGGCGAGCCGCAAGGGCGGCCGGAAAGCGTCCAGGAAGAGAAAGCGCTCGTAATCGGTTCGATTCGTACAGAGTTGCTGAGCGCTCGCGATTACGGTCTCTCGGGAGACGGTGCAACCAACGACCAGCCGGCCTTAGCAGCGCTCGTCGACGAGCTTGGACGAGCCTGCGCGCAGGACGGGCGGCCGAGGGTCATCTACTGCCCGCCTGGCGTCTACCGCCTTTACGGCGAAACCACCGTTTGGCGTAGCGGCGTATCCCTCGTCGGCGCCGGGGAAGGCGCGACTCGCTTCGTGCTGGAAAGCGACGGTAACGCGGTCGCGCTCGCCCGCTTTACCAAGCAACACCACGGCGCGAGCCGCGAGAATGCACTGCGCGACGTGTGCTTTTTCAACTTCGAGATCGACGGCTCGCGGGTACGGTTGGAGAAGTACGATCCCCGCGCCAAGGGTCTCGACCTCCAGTTCATGGAGCGAGCAACGTTCCGCGACCTCTATATCCACGACATTGCCGCGACCGGGCTCGGCTGCGACTTTCTGCGCGACAGCGTGCTGGAAGGCGTCTACGCCATGCGCTGCGGACGCCTCAACGACGGCAACCAGCCGGGCGGCGCCGGTATCGGCATCGGTGTGGGCGGCTGGGATGGGATCGAGCGTGCCAACGTGACCGACTGCATCTGCGACGGCAATGCAACCAACGGTATCTTCTTCGAACTGCAGCAGGGGATGTGGCCGCCGCCGCGCGGGCTGAAAATCCTCGGCTGCCACTGCACCGGCAACCGGTTCGGCATTTCGGACTGGGGCGCCGACGGGCTCGTCGTCGCTCAATGTCTGATGATCGGCAATCGCGAGTCCGGCTTTGACGTCTCCGGCCGCGGGACGGCCGGTGTGGCAGGGCGCGGCGGGCTGGTTTCGAGCTGCGTCATCGACGGCAACGGCCAGGATGGAATCTCGTTCGACGGTACGCCCGGGCCGTACACCGTGCGCGGCAATCGGATCAGCAACAACCGCCGTCACGGCTATCGGCACTGGCCGATGAAGGACAAGGAAGACACGCCGCGCGAGATTGCGCTCGACGGCAACGATATCTTCGGCAACGCTGGCGACGGCATCCGGTTCGATCGCGAGGTGCTGGACGTTTGCCTGAGCGGAAACCGCATCCGGCGAAACGGAGCCGCTGCCGTTGCCCTGAACGCACCAATGCCCGGTCTTTGGCGCGATGGCAATCGCGAGGAGTGGAGCGCGCCCTAGTCGACGCCTTCGCGGCGGGCGATCCGCCCTTCGACGAGCTGGCGCACTGCCGCTTCCAGATCGACCCTCCCGGGGCCGATATTGACCCGACCATTGATCACGCGGGCCGGCCGGCCGCTACGCTGCACGCGCGCGCTCCAAATGAGCGTGTTTTTGCGGCGTTCCCAGAGGGCGTCGTAGGCGTACTCGCCGAGTGGCACGGTGCAGGTCGCGGACAAGGTCCCCGCTTCCTGCGGCTCGCTTTTCGCGAGCGGCGGCCCCCAGTAGTTTCTAGGGCTCAGCCGGACGTGGGTCGCGCGGGGCGACGCTTCATCGGCGTCGGCCGGGGACGGGTGCAACGTCGCTCTGATCCGGTTGCGTTCTGCCCACGCGAACAAGGCGTCGGCCGCCTCGCTATCGTTCATTTCCGGGAAATGCGTCGCCCTGAAGAATTCCCAGTGCCGTTCGATCAGCTGCCCTCGTCCGACGGCCTCTGCGAGCGTCGCGAGCCTCTGGTCGATGGCATCGGGATCGTTGCGCTCTGCGCTTTTGGGATGGTTCTCGGGAGCGTCGGTCACTCTGGAAAAACGCGGTTCAGAAGACGCCGAGTCTATTGTTTGCCCTGACCCCTCTCGGCCGGGAATGTGTTCGATCGGGACAATGGCCGCGACCGTTTTGGTCAGATTTCGTTCGCTCGGGCGGCGGCCGATGTTCTATGCTTCGCCTGCCGAAGAATTCGAAGAATGATCGAGGCCGCGGCATGCTCGTCAGCCTGATCGAGCGACACGGGCTTGCGCTCGTGTTCGCGAACGTGCTGCTCGAGCAGGTCGGCCTGCCGATTCCGGCGGTTCCGACGCTGATCGTCTGCGGCGCGCTGGCGGCCGAAGGCCGGATTTCCGCCGCCGCCGTGCTCGGGCTCGCGTTTCTCGCCTGCCTGATCGGCGACAGCCTGTGGTTCATCGCCGGAAGGTTCTACGGCCGCCGGGTGCTCAGGTTCCTCTGCGGGATCTCGCTTTCGCCGGACTCGTGCGTGCGACAGACGCAGACCCAGTTCGAGCGCTGGGGCGGCATCGCGCTGGTGGCCGCCAAGTTCATTCCGGGCCTCTCGACCGTCGCGCCGCCGCTCGCCGGCGCGATGCGCTACGGCTGGCTGCGGTTCTCGCTCCTGAACTCGCTCGGCATCCTCGTCTGGGCGGGGCTCGCGATCGGCGCCGGCATGCTTTTCCAGGCGCAGGTCAGCGCCCTGCTGGCCTGGCTCGAAGACCTGGGGCGGGCCGCCGTGGTCCTGGTCGTGGCGGTGCTGTGCGCCTACGTCGCCTTCAAATGGTGGGAAAGGCAGCGCCTGTACAAGACCTTGCGCGTGGCGCGCGTCACGGTGGAAGAGCTGCGCAAGCTGATGGACAAGACGCCCAAGCCGGTGATCGTCGACCTGCGCGCCCCGCTGCCCGGCGACGAGCATCGCTCGATTCCGGGCGCCATCGCCATGGATCTCACCGACGTGCGCGCGGGCCACGGCGGCCTGCCGCTCGACAACGACATCGTGTTCTTCTGCGACTGCCCGAACGAGGCCAGCGCCGCGTCCGCCGCCAAGGCGCTGATGGACCTCGGGTACAGGCGCGTACACCCGCTCCTCGGCGGCTTCGATGCCTGGGTCGCTGCGGGCTACGATGTGTTTCACCGGTAACCTGCGCCCGGCGCGCCGTAACCTTTCGGTGAACGGCGCGGCTCACCATCCGCTGCATGACGCGCGGCGCTCACCTGGCAGCATGGCTCTTCGGCGTAGTCGTGGCCGCCATGACGGTGGGGGCGCTCGCGGTGCTGTACACCGCTGACGCAGAGATCATGCTCGCCGTGGTTTCGGCGGTGACGCTCTTTGCAACGCCTTGAGGGACCCCAGCCCGCTCCTAGAGCGGGAAGCTCGCGTTCAGCAGGAAGAAGTTGACCCCGCTGTTCGGTTCCTTGATGCCGCCGTTGGAGAGATGCTGGACGGCAATTCCCACCCTCGTCTCGCGCCGTTCCCCGATGCGCAGCCCGGCGCCGACGTGCGAGCCGAACTCGAACGACGTCGACATGTGCGTCACGTCGTTGTTGATGGTGTGAGACAGCAGGTATAGGCCGATGCCTCCCTCGACGTAGGTGCGCGCGAAATCGGCGCGCCATACCGGGGTCGCATGGAGATCGAAGCGCTGGGTCGTGCCGGCGAGGTCCGGCACGCGCCAGACCCCGGCGCCGACCTCGACGTGGGTGGGCACCCACCAGCGTGCAGCGCTCGGCAACGTGCGCCGGTACGCGAGCCGGACAACGTCGATGTCCGCATTTTCAGCCGCACGCCCGAGCGAGAACACGAGTTCCGAACGCTCCTGAGCCGCCGCCGCGCCCACGAACCCGAGGAGCAGGAGAACGGAACCCAGCCTGCGCGCGAACTTCATGGACTTGCATTTTTGAAGGCGTCAGTGGCACGCCCATTTCAACCCGGGCGATTCCGGATGACGCTTGAAACCGTTCGACTCGCGGCGAGACTATGCGCAGGCCTTCATCGACCGCGAGACGCCTCGCGCCGAAGCAGGCGACCGAGGTCGAAGGCCCTCAGTCGGCCTTGATCCCGGCGGACTTGATGAGCGGCCACCACTTTTCGATCTCCGCCCTTTGATGCGCGCCGAGCGCCTCCGGCGTCTGCTTTTCCCTTGGCAGCATTTCCTGCCCGATGTCCATCAGGCGCTTGCGCACGCCGTCGTCGGCCGCGGCCTCGACCATCGCCGAGTTGAGCCGCGCGACGACCGCCGGCGGCGTGCGGCTCGGCACCCAGAGCCCGTGCCAGACCGCCATGTAATACCCCGGCATGCCCGCTTCGTCGACCGTCGGGATGTCGGGAGCGACGGAGAGCCGTGTGGGCTGCGTGACCGCATACGCCCGCACCTTGCCCGAGCGAATCTGCGGCAGCGCGTTCGCGGCCTGGTCGAAGAACACGTCGACGTGGCCGGCCATGACATCCGCGGAGGCCGGCGCGCCGCCGCGGTAATGGACGATCGGCGCCGCGCCGCCGGTAAGCTTCTGGAAGTAGACCCCGCTGATGTGCGACGGCGTCCCGGCGCCGCCCGTGGCGATGGAGATCGGTTTGCTCTTCGCGTACTCGATCAGCGACTTGAGGTCCTTCGAGGGCAGGCCGTTCTTCGAAACCACGACCTGCGGGTTGGTCACGAACATGCCGACCGGTGCCAGGTCCTTCAGCAGGTCGTAGTCCAGCTGGTACATCGCGCCGTTGATCACGTGCGGCCCGATGTGGCCGATGCTGACCATGTAGCCGTCGGGCGCCGCCCGCACCACGCGGCCGACGCCGATGTTGCCGCCCGCGCCGGTGACGTTCTCCACCACCACCGTCTGGCCGAGACTCTTCGTCATCCGCTCGGCCATGATCCGCGCGATCGTGTCGGTCGGCCCGCCCGCCGAAAACGGCACCACGATCGCGACCGGCCGCGCCGGGAAATTCTGCGCGGACGCAACCCCGAAACAGGACATCACCGCTGCTGCAAAGAGCCGTAGGCTATTCATGGCACCCCCTCTGGGCCACATGGTAACGCTACCGGGTTTCATACTAGAGTCCCGTGCGGAGACGAAACTCATGAACATATTGTGGCGCCTTATGGCAGCCGGGCTGGCGCTCGCCGCGGCAGCGGCCGCTATGCCCGCGGCTGCGCAAAGCTATCCGTCGAAGCCGATCCGCCTGGTCTCGCCGTTCCCGCCCGGCGGCAGCGTCGACGTCGTCGGCCGGCTGCTGGCGGCCAAGCTCTCCGAGACGATGGGCCAGCAGATGGTGGTCGACAACCGCTCGGGGGCCTCCGGGGTGATCGGCACGGAGAACGTAATGAACTCGCCGCCGGACGGCTACACGCTCCTGATCAACACCATTCCCTTCGTCAGCAACCAGTTCCTGATGCCGCGCGCGCCGTACGACCCGTTGCGGGACTTCGTCGCGATCTCGCTCGTCGCCTCGTCGCCGTCGTTCGTGACCGTGCATCCGTCCCTGCCGGTGCGCTCGATCCAGGAGCTGGTCGCCCTCGCGAAGGCGAAACCGGGCCAGCTCTTCTACTCCGCCGCGGGCGTCGGCACGAATCCGCACATTGCGGGCGAGCTGTTCAACCTGCTCGCGGACGTCAACATCGTGGCGGTGCAGTTCAAGGGCGGCGGCCCTGCGGACACGGCGCTCATCGCCGGCGAGGTGGCGGTCACGTTCGGCAACATCTCGCAGGAGATCGGCTTCGTGAAAGCCGGTCGCATGCGGGCCCTGGCCGTGACCAGCGCCAGGCGCAATCCCGCCATGCCGGAGCTGCCGACCGTCGCCGAGTCGGGCGTGCCCGGCTACGAGTTCGATACCTGGTTCGTCGTCGCGGCGCCGAAGGGCACGCCGCGCGCGGTGGTCGACACGCTGAACACGCACATCCGCAAGGCGCTCACCGCGCCCGACCAGGTGAAGTTCTACGAGGAGCGCGGGCTGACGGTCATCGCGAGCACGCCCGAGGAGGCCGCCGCGCACCTGGAGAGCGAGCAGAAGAAGTGGGGACGCGTCATCAAGGAGCGCGGCATCAAGGCGGAGTGACTGGCGGCATCGATGTAGGTGTTTCGGCGATATTTCGTCGCGGTAAGCCGAAGCACCGATTCGTGCGTTAATGCGTTCGATGATGAACCACCTCTGGCATCGGCTGCGGACCGCCGCACGGCGAACGGGCTGGGCCGGGCTGGTCCTGGTGCTGTTGTACGCAGCACTCGGCAGCCTTGTTCTCGCACCGACACACGACGCTTCACCCTATGTGCGCGAGGACGTCAGGATCCCAGTGGCCGACGGGCATTACTCGCTTGCGCTGACCATCCTTCGACCGCGCGGCGACGGTCCGTTCGGGGCGATCGTTCTCAATCACGGCGTCGGCGAAGGCGCGCGCGATCGCTTTCTGGAGTCGCCCACGCTCTTCATCCAGGCGGCGAGCGCCTTCGTGTCGCGAGGCTACGCCGTGGTCATGCCGCTGCGCCGCGGGTTCGGCGAAACGGGCGGCGAGTTTGCCGAAGACGCGGGCGAGTGCGGCAGCCCGCACTACGGGCGCGGCGAGCGCGCCGCCGCGAGGGACGTCCTCGCCGCCTACGAGTTCACCCGCAAGCTCCCCTACGTGGATCCTGAACGGATGATCCTCGCGGGGCAATCCGCCGGCGGCGTGGCGTCGCTCTACGCCGCCGCGCAGCAGCCCAAGGGCCTCGTCGCCGTGCTCGCCTTCGCGGCCGGGCGCGGCGGGAATCCCGCGCTCCATCCCGGCATCCCGTGCGCGGCCGAGGCGCTTGCAGCGCTCTTCCAGGACCTCGGCACGTCCGTCCGTGTCCCCGTCCTGATGTATTACGCCGAGAATGACCTCTACTTCGGCCCGGCTGCGTCTCGCTCATGGTTTCAGCGCTTGCAGGGCGCCGGCGTGGAAGCGGAATACGTGCTCCAGCCGCCTTTTGGAAGCAACGGACACTTCGTTTTCGCCGACGGGAAGGGGGTCGAGCTCTGGCTCCCCACCGTCGAGCGCTTTCTCGAGCGCCACCGCATTCCTTTCCAGTCGACCAAGCAGCGGACCTGATAGCAGCAAGAGCGTGACCCATGGTCAAGTGTGACCATGGGACACAAATTTCCCGTAAGGCTGTGACTTGCGTCATGCGGCGGAGGGAGCGCGGTGCGGTTATTGCACGGGTTCGCGGAAGCTATGCCGTAGTTCCATGACAGCTTGGTTAGTCCCATGCAGCATCTCTGCAAAACAACCGCGAAAAGCGGGGGGTTTCATGTCTCTGCGCCTCGTTAGTTTCGTTCTTTGCGCCGCTGCGGCGCTTCCGGTTTTCGGCAAGGAGCTTCGGGTCTGCGCGGATCCGGACAGCATGCCCTACTCGCGGCAGGACGAGAGCGGCTTCGAAAACCGCATTGCCGCGCTCGCCGCCGAGGCGCTCGGCGCCACCCTCGTCTACACGTGGCATCCGCAGCACCGCGGCTTCGTCCGCACCAGCTTCGAGGCGAACCGCTGCGATGTCTGGATGGGCGTCCCGGCCGGCCTCGAGCGGATGCTCACCACAAAGCCGTATTACCGGTCGACCTACGTCTTCGTGTTCTCCGACCGGAAGCCGCTGGTCTCCTTCGATCAGCCCAACCTGAAGGAGCTCAGGATCGGACTGCAGATTCCCGGGGACGACCTGGTGGCCACTCCGCCCGGCTACGCGCTCGCCTCGCGCGGCGCGGTGGACAACGTGGCCGCGTTCACGGTCCTGGGCAAGGGCACCTCGGCGGAGAGGATCATCGACGCGATTGCCGAGGGCCGCCTCGACGCCGGCGTGGTGTGGGGACCGCAGGGAGCCTTCTTCGCGCGGCAGCGCCATCTCGAGGTCGCGCCGGCCAGCGCGCCCGCCGGCGTTCCGCTGCCGTTCGCGTACTCGATCTCGATCGGCGTCAAGGACGGCGAAACGGCGCTGCGCGACGAGCTCGACGCGTTCATCGCGGCCCGGCGGATGGAAATCAACCGTACCCTCGCAGAATACGCCG
>Ga0075429_100003968_pt1 | contig 12655 bp, 8 predicted proteins | sample RhiMetdeltSRZDD3_FD_75295 | JGI IMG/M metagenome (GOLD analysis project Ga0075429, IMG submission 75295) | Populus rhizosphere microbial communities from Tennessee, USA - Rhizosphere MetaG P. deltoides SRZDD3 | ecosystem: Host-associated > Plants > Roots > Rhizosphere > Soil | place: USA...
AAAAGTTTTTAGAAATCAATACTGAACCTGATTGCTTTTTACTACAATGAAATCAATGCATGAATTGATATAACTAATTTAAGAAAAAAGAACCAACATCTACTCAATCTTGGTTCGTGTCAGTAGCGAGGAAGCCACTCGCTGCCGGTAGTGTTCTTTCGTCTTTAAGTCAATAAAGAATGCAATTCCTCTATCTTTCAAAAATTAAAACTCCAGTTTCCACACCTGGCTGGATAAAACTCCATTTATAAATCCTCCGGCAAGGTAAATAGTATTGTTAACAGAAATTATTGAATTCCCATGACAAACAACGGGTAATATACCTATTGACCATGCATTAGTATTGAGATCATAAATATCAAAGGCCGGAGAGTGCCATGTTCTTATACAGAATACTATTTTATCATCTTTCACAACAGCACGCCGACCAGCATTGAATGGCCACCAATTTTCTCTATGTAAATTAGAAACTGTACTGTTGCCATTTATATCAAATATTTCCACAGTACACGTCATGCTTCCATGGTTAGGCGAGTTAAGACCTCCTGCCAAATAGATTTTATTACCGGCTGCAATGCTCGCCATTGAACTTCGGGGTTCTTGTAATGAAGAGATTGACCACGACCCGGTAACATCATCATAAATATCTATCCGGTTTGTTACACCCAAACCATTTGGATCATTATTTCCGCCCCCGGCGAAATAAATCTTGTTTTGTAAAGTAACAGCAGCAATGTCACCACGTGGTTCGCTTAGGGTTGCTATTGACCAGGTTTGCGTATTTAAATCATAAATATCCACTTTAGATGTACCCAATCCCTCATACGAATTTATAGTATGATTAATGCTTCCACCGGCAAAAAAAACTCTATTTCCAACAGTTGCGGCCGCAATTACCGACCGGGCTTCAGTTAAAGAGGTCACGGACCATGTATTTGTAGCAGCATCATATATATCTACCGTAGAATAATATTCGAAGGTGTCAAGGGAAGTCTCGGCACGCCCTCCTGCAAAAAATATCTTGTTGCCCGCAACCACAGCAGCAATGTCAAACCGGGGCACACTTAATTCAGCTATTGACCAGGTTTGAGTACCCATATCATAAATATCCACCCTGGAATGATTAGTTGAAATACCGGAAATAAATGAATACCCGCCCGCAAAAACGATCTTATTTCCCGCCGATGCTGCAGCTATACCTGTTCTTGCCTGTGAGAGCGATCCGATAGGTATTAATTGTGCACTAACCAGCGGTCTGGCAGCATTATTACAGGCGCCATTAGTTATAATTACCAGCATGGTATCTTTTGAATACAACCCACCCGCATCTGCAACTTTTAATTCAAATTGATAAATACCTTCAATAAGATTTGCTATTTGTGTTTGTGCACTATTTGCGTTACCAATATTGAATGAAGAAGGGCCGGAAACTTTTGTCCATGCGAAACTGGTGATATTATTATCCGGATCAGTGGAGCCATTGCCATCTATAGTTGTGGTATTTGTCGGTAAAGTAATTGTTTGATCAGCTCCTGCATCTGCCACCGGGGGTCGATTAGGTTGTGATGAATTTTTGACAATTACCTTCACTGTATCTTTTGCCGATAGCCCGTCATTATCTGTTACTGTCAATTCAAACTGGTAGTCACCCAAAGTAAGCGTTTTAATTTTCGTTATGGATTCGGATGGCGTAACTATATTAAAAGAAGCAGGGCCTGAAATTTTTGTCCAGAGCCATTTAGTTATCGATCCATCCGCATCACTGGAGCTATTGCCATCGAGCAAAACACTATCGGTTGGTAAAATAATAATTTGTTCCTGTCCTGCTGTAGCGATTGGAGGTTTATTGCATTCTTCACAAGGAATCTCTTTTTGACAGGAGAATAAGAATAGGCTCACTGCAAAAAACATAGTGAATAAAAAAGATAAAGTCTTTTTCACACTGAAAGAATTAGTGAAGATGGATTTCAAAAGGTTACTTTAGAAATTCACCTTAAAGCTAATGGAGTAACAAAACTCATTTCTCTGCCAAATGGTAGATTTTTCCCTTCGTTGTTGATACCCAATGGAAAGTATAAATAATATAGGATCGTTATACGTAGTCTCCCGCACGAGGCCGGACAAGTTGTGATTGGGTATCAGCCCGACCCCGACTGATAAAACCTGTAACTTTATCAGTCCTTATCTAAATTGCTGATGCTATCTCGGGATCCGGGAAAAAAATCTTACCCTGCGGACGTTTCGGCATACATAGAAATCTCAAACCAGGATCATGAAAAAGATAAAATATACTTTTTTGGTTTATCTCATGATAATTATTTTGCCCGGATGAAACGCATTCTCAATTTGCCGTTAATGGTTCATCGATTCAAGATAATTGTAGTTGTTATACTTTAACAACGGCAACTAATGTACAAGCAGGAAGTGTCTGGGCCCCCGACATGATTGATTTAAAAGGGTCTTCCAAATAAATTTCAAGAAAAGAAAATTTGGCAAATTAATAGCTAGTGATTAGCAGCCCAGCGTTTTTTGTCAAGAAATTTTGTTGTTAGATGTAATTGTTTATTCTTAGGTTCCAGAGTTCTTTATGTTTGATAAATTTATTGCTATGCGACAAATCAACTCTTTGTGTATTTCAATTTTGCTGGTTTTGGGACTTGCAAACTTTTGTACACAGCCATACACAAGTTCTCACATTGAGAACATTGAACAACCAATAACTACTCCTTCAAAAATTGAAGCTAATGATACACTAAGCCTAATTAAAATAAAGCGCTTGTTTACATTGCCAAATGCGGAAAAGATACTGGGTGAACCAGCTCACTTTGCTGAGAGTGAGTCGACAGTGCCGGGGATAGCGTCGAAGACAAGTGTCAGTGACAGTGTGTTACCGATCAAAAAAATGGCTTGGTCATACAGGTGTGCATATGAGGCAAATGTTGAAGACAAAAAAACAGGAAGAACAGGTAAGGTGTATTTTCTAGTGGAACAATATCCCGAGGTTTCATCGGCCGCAACGGTCTATTCCTATTATAAAAGATCCAATCAAAATCACCCCGGCTTTAAAGAGCGTCATGATGTTGGAGACGAGGCTTGGTTTGGAGACAGCCCTTACTCTATTTATGTGCGAAAGGGCAACAAAATATTTGGCATAAAAGTGAATAAGGTGACCAGTAAGACTTCTTTGGATGGATTTAACCAGGTTATAAAAAATATAGCAGCGTCTTTCTGATTTTTGTCAAGTTGACTGAATGTTGATCCATTCATTGCAATCTTTTCCTTGTTTTGAAAGTGTTTCTGCTGTGTTTTATTTCCTTTTCCATGCTCAAAAGAAAAGACCCGCGTTGTTCATAATGTTTTTCATCTTTAACCAATTAAGAATATAAAAACATATGAACATGTAATGCCAACGATCCTATGCTTGTACTTTTCTCTTTTAGTAAACTCAAGCGATCGTTATCAATCCATCACAATTTCTTTGCACTTATCATCTCGGCCCTATCTTTAAAATAAAAACCTTTTACGTTTCCCTTTGTATCTTTTTCAAGTGTAAATTCAAAATTTAACTGCCGGGAGAAAAATTCATTTTCAGAAGTAAAATAAATTTTAAAATCTTGACGATTGTTTACCGTTAAAAAATATCCATCATCCGTTTTCCTGATCGTGAGGGTATCGCGATCGGCAGCTATAAAATAGTTACCCGCAAATGTCCTGAACAACGAATCACTGATCGCGACTAGTTTTTTGCGAATTGGGGTATAATAGTTTTTCCAGCCATACACAACAGCAACACTATTGACCACTTCATTGAGAATGGTTCCATTATTGGAGTTTACCATTACAATAACGCCATTCCCATTCTCAAAACTTCCAGTATATACACTTGTGAATCCCTGGTCAGAACCATTATGACCAAAATACCGGTCTTTCTCTTTTCTGGTGATAAATACACCAAGAGCTGCATTACTGTCAACATATGGCGTTAACCGAAACATTGTCATTTCCTGTGAAAGCACTTTGTTGGACTTTCCCAGCAGTGAAAGTTGCGTTTCAATAATATATTTTCCAAGATCAGTTGGATTCGTCCACAGACCTGCAGCGGCCTGTTCAGGATATAAATGAAATTTTTTTGTCACTTCTTTTCCTTGAGCCGTATAACCGGTCGCCAGCCATTTTTCTTTGTCTTTTCCCGGTGGTTGTGAATAAGAGCTTAGCGTCATATCCATTGGCTTCAGTACATTTTCCCACATATAGCTGTCGTAAGGTTGTTGCGTGATATTTTCTACCATGAGTTGTGAAATGGTAGTGCCACCTCCTGAATATTGATAACGCAATCCCGGCTCAAACTGTGAACGAACAGCTTTTGTGTTAGCAGGCGATTGCCCATCGAGTATCTGTTGCAATGTAGGGATTGTATCATCACGCTGATAACCCGGGAATCCATGTATTGTTAATCCTGCCGTGTGGCTAAGCAAATTTGCTGTGTTTATTTTTTTTCCTTTTGAAACAGTATCATAAGGAAACTTCCATGTTTGCAGGTAAGCATTGATGTCGGTAAATGGATCGAGCTTCTTATCCTGCACCAGTTTTAAAACTCCGACAGCATTTAACGATTTACTGATAGAGCCTGCCTGGAAAAGTGTTTGTGTGGTCACAGGTGTTTGAGCCGCTGTATCAGCCATACCATAACCCCTGGCCCATTCTATCTTATAGTTATGCACTACCGCAATGCTTAGTCCACGAACCTTAAAACGCTTCATTCGCTCCAGCAAGTTATAAGTGTTCACACTATCTACCAGCTCGATGCCGGTGCACAGGTTATTCTCTACCAATTTTATTTTTTCTTCAATGGCGGCACTATACCTGTCATTCTTTTGTGCAGAAGTACTGCATGATAAAATTGTCGCCAGTAAAATAGTGACAGTGGCAAATAACAAACGACGGTGATGCATAATGAATGGGTTTGGTGGGTACAAGCTAAAGAAAAATTGAGTATTATCATATTGCGCACCGTTAAACGTGTAATTTTTCTAACTTGAGGTTTATAAATATAGAGCCGATGAAAAAAATTATTCTTGCCATCTCGGTGTATTTATTTAATACAGTCGCCATCTTAGCACAGGAAATCGCACCTGCCCCAAATGATAAAGCTGTTGTTTATTTTGTAAGAGTTTCGTCACTGGGATTTGCTATTAATTTCAGTTATTTCGACAGCGCAAGACTTATTGGGAAATTCAACGGGCCAAAATATATTCGTTACGAGTGTGAACCGGGTTCACATCTGTTCTGGGCCCGATCAGAAGACCGGGATTTTATAGAAGCAGAAGTGGAGGCTGGCAAAATTTATTTCGTCGAAGCAGTTCCGCAACTGGGTGGATTGAAAGCCGGGGTTCAATTACTTCCTGTTGACCCGGCTGATGAAAAGAGAATGAGAAAAATAATGAAACTGCTGAATAAAAAATCATCGGAATCTTTTACTGGAGAAGAACTGGCGCAAGAAACAAAAGAGATGGAAGACATAATAGCAAGAGGCCTTGAAAAATATAAAGAAGAAAAGGAGAAAGGCAAAAAAACAGAACGGCTGGAAAAGTCAATGGATTATAAAACTCAAAAGTAAACTGTTCATTCCTCAATTATTGATAAGTGTTCTTCCCTCTCGTTGTCGGTAGTGTTCCTTTCTTCAAATCAATAAAGAGTATAAAAAAATATTGAGCTGTTCCCGAATAATCGGGACAGGTATGCTTAGTCTCCCGCATGGGCGGGACAAATTGCCGGGAATAAAATTTTCAATAAATTCAATACATGAGATTTCTTCTTGTAGGCGGTTTCCTTGGCAGCGGTAAAACAACTGCTATTATAAATGCATGCCAGTATTTACTTAAAAACAACCGTCGTGTTGCAGTCATTACAAATGACCAGGGTGAGCAACAAGTAGACAGTGCATGGGTAAAAAATTTTGGGATCCCTGTTGCGGAAGTAGCCAATGGATGTTTCTGCTGCAACTATAATGAGCTTGATAAACACATTCATTCATTTATTGAAGAAATACACCCTGATATAATTTTTGCTGAATCTGTTGGTTCATGTACCGATCTGATCGCAACAGTAGCCAAGCCTTTTCAGAAAACAATGCCTGATTGTTCAGTTGCCATCTCTGTTTTTACCGATGCTGGGCTATTATTATCGTTATTAGAGGGAAACGTAAATTTCATTTCGGAAAATATTTTGTATATCTATAAAAAACAACTGCAAGAGGCAGATCTATTAATAATAAATAAGACAGATCTTATTTCTTTGGGTGAGCTTAATAAAATAAATGAACATTTGATAAAAGAATATCCGGGCAAAATTTTACTTTATCAGAATTCTTTTGAGAATAATGATATTAGGAAATGGATCGATACATTATATCAATTTGACAATTTTCTAGACAGATCATCACTTGATATCGATTATGATCTTTATGGAGACGGAGAAGCTCAGCTTGCATGGTTTGATCAAAGTTTAACAATCATTGCCTCGCAAAAAAATGCGATAATCATTGCAAAAAATATTATAGATGACATTTACTGTAAAATAGATCAGCAACAGCTTGTGATCGGGCATCTAAAATTTTTTATTGAAACGCCTGATTGGAAAAAGAAGATAAGCATTACGGCGATGTCACCTGATTCTTATTACCTGCCGGAAGAAAATGCAAGCCAGGTCAAGCTGCTTATTAATGCTCGTATACAAACGGAACCGCAGATTTTACAGAAGATGGTACATGAAACACTGAAACAAATAGTTCAAAAGCATGATTGCAATATCAATGCAGATAAATGGTCTTCTTTTAAACCGGGTTATCCAAAACCATTGTACAGGGTTTTATAACGCCTCGTTGTCCGCTTTCTCATCTGTTATACTCACTAAGCCAATGAAATTGTCTTTCGGTCAATTGAAAATGACGAGGGGTTCTTACTAATAATGCATACACAGAATCTTTTCGCAGCCTTCCTGATAAAACAATTGTATTGCTGTCGGGTAATTCAAAATGTAGTGAACCTAACGGGAAGGTTTTAAAATCAACTGTTCTTTTAATAAGGTCAAGATTTTGTTTGGCGCTGTCAATACTAAAATTAAAATAGCCCCTGCCATACCGTTGCCTGAACATCGTATCGAGGCTGCCAACACTACCACCCGTGTTGTGATCAAATATTACATCCTTCCAACGTAGCTTATCAGCATAGGTGAAAGGAAGAGTATCACCATTCAGCACAAATGTTTTTACTTCATAAACACCTGGCTTTATTGGCCCGGTAGCCTGGGGTTTCTTACTATCTTTATACGACTTATAGTCCTGTTTAAAAGGAAGAATTACTACAAACACTATAAAAGCCAGTTTTAATACATAACCTGTTATGCGAAGCCATTTTTTGAGAATGACTGGCCTGTAAACGGTTCCGGCTTGCATTGGATCATTAAATAACAAAGCAAAAATTCTCCTGTATTCAAATGCCAATAGGACGAAACAAATGATCACAAGATGGGTTGAAAATAATTTCACAGGGATATCATAACCCATGTTCATGATCATCACATTGGTGAATACGCCTAATGCTACAATAGTTCCAAATGTTGCCGTGCGCCGGAACAATAACAAAATGCCGGCTACTACTTCAAATGCGCCAGCAAAAAACTGGTAGGTGGATGAATACCCCATATACATCCATGATAACCGCATAGGTAAATAATCACCGAGTGGTGTTGCCAGCTGACTTAGTGAAGGGAATGGCATTTGAAAACAAAATAATTTTGAAATGCCATAACCAAAACAATTGATGATAAGGGTATAGCGTAATACAAGGCGAAACCAATAAGCCAGGAAATTATAGTTGGGCCGTTTTGCATCCACTAATGACCAAATGATGCAACCAACGAAAGCAAGCAAAAGAAATAAACGAAACTGTATCCAGCCAAAGGAGGTATCGCCGCTACCATTGAATGGTACAAGCATTGTGTACACATGGAATAATTTATCGTTGGCTGTATTTACAAGCCAATCCATAAACTTATAATACGGTTGGGTTATCTTCGATGCCCATTCCCGGGGAATCAGACTGATCCATGTCCACGGCGCGGTATAAAGAATAAAATAAATAAAGAAAAAGCGGAAAAGGATCTTTTGCCAAAGCGGCCATTGACTATTGCCCGGCCAGTTAGTAGTAGTCATGCTGATGAGTTTGAGATACGGGAAGATATTTATTCCTACTGAAAATTATATCATGGATGAGTTTTCTGTCGGCTCGCGGTCTTGGCCGGAAGCAACCATAAACGAAATTCACAATGGACAAGACTCAAATAAATTTAAAACTTGGTTATGATTTCCTGGATTCGCTTTAAAGTTTTTACTTCTATAATACTTACCAGGTAAGATCCTGAAGAGAGCGCTGACAAATCAAGGACATTTTCCTTTTTTGAAGTCCTCAGCCTTGAAACTTCCATACCCATTATATTGAAAATTTTTATTTCAAGATTTTTAAGATCATTATTCTGAATATTTAAAATGTTTGTCGCTGGGTTTGGAAATATCTTAATGTTATGTAAGATACCAGGATTATTAATGCCGGTTACCAAATAAGAATATGGAGTCGAAAGTTGACTCATGCAGCCATTGATCGTGACACTTACACTATACATTCCGGGTTGAGTTGCTGTGTAAGTAGATGATACAGCACCCGGAATAGGAGTAGTGCCCAGGTACCATTGATTTCCTGTGGCTGAAGAAGAAGAAAGTACATTGCCTGTGGCTGAAATTACAGGTGCAGACGGCGTTGGATCGACATGAATCGTTACTGACGAAGAAGTATCTGATGAATAACAGCCAACGGTTCTTCGCACCTGGTATTTCCCGGCTTGCTTTGCGATATAGGTCTGATTCGTCGCACTATTTATCGCTGTATCGTTTCGGTACCATTGATTCCCCGACATTGCTGAAGAAGTGAGAATAGCACTATCTCCTGCACAAATACTCCTGTTGCCTGGCGGACTGATCACCGGTGGCGCTGGCGGAGCAAACGTCGTGAAGGAGGTGTCATTACTATAAATAAATTGTCCGTTGTGAAATAGTTTTAGTCTCATCTTATATTGGGTAGAAGGGGCCAGGTTATTAACTGAAGCCATTACTTTCTTTTGCGTGTTACTTACGGCATTTGGATTTGCGTTCACTTCATGATCAAACCCATTGATACCATATTGAAAACTGATGCTATCCGCAAAATCGAGTATGGAAGTTATTACCGCAGAAAATTCAGTTGTGCAGTTATTGGGCTTTTTCACATCAAGAGAATCTATCTTGAATTCTCTTATGGCCGAACGTAACACAGAACCCCATTGGCCAGCGACATAAACAGTAGAGTCAGGTGCAAAATGAATCGTTGGCAGCCTGTAAAAACTTCCCCGGCCATATTGTTTCCATGTATTGCCACCATTGATCGTTCTGTATATAATTCCGTTTTCTGCAGTAAGGTATCCAACCTCGTTATTAAAAAACTTAATGGCATAGATATCATCATAAAACTGGCTGTGTATTGGTATGTTGTTCCAGGTTCTTCCACTATCCAATGTCTGCTTTAGCATGCCATTGTCACCTGCCACGTAACCTGTTGATGTATTAATAAACCAGATAGAAGATATGGTTTGGTCGTCCCACAACTCCGTCCATGTTCTGGCGCTATCAGTTGTTTTAAACAACCGATCATAACGTGAAGCATAGCCGGTTTTTTCATCTATAAAGTAGATCTTATGGAACACTTCGCCATAAAACTGGGACTGCCATACCGGGTTCCAGGTTTCACCGCCATCTCTGGTCTTAACGATTGTTCCACCGTAATAAATATTTATTGCCAGGAATCCAGTGTTATTATCCAGGAACTGCTGGCAGGTAACATCATCATAGCCAGCTGGCGTGGGCGAGATCGATGTCCAATTCGCGCCTCCGTCATAAGTTTTGTAAACCCGGGCAAAATCACTGGCTGTCACAAAGCCGGTATCAGCATTAAAAAAATGACATGTTTGAAAAACATCATATTCGGAATAAGTCGTGCCGACAGTTAGTGCAAGTATGTTCCATGTCTGGCCCCTGTCACTGGTTTTATAAATCCTGTTGCCCACAGTTATATAAGCTGTAGTGGGGGTTGGAACCGATACATCGCTCACATCAATATAAGTGGGTGAATACGTATTCCAGGTAGTTCCGCCATCAGTTGTTTTTAATATCCGGCCCCTTGTACCGACAGTAAATCCAGTATTGGGGTTAAAAAAATAAACAGAATAAAGATGGTAAGCATCGATGCGGCCCGTCAAGCTGATCCATTGCCAGGTTAGTCCGCCATCATCTGTCCGGTAAGTAACACCATGTTCTCCGCATGCAAAAGCCGTCGTTGCATTGACAAAATAAAATGAATAAATATCATCACCGATATTGTAAGGGGTCCATGTGTTGCCGCCATCGGAGGTCCTGAGTATGGTTGAATGTTCCCTGAAAGCAAAGCCGACATTAAGATCAAAAAACTTTATTGAAAGCGTATTCGAAGGAATAACGTTGGCTACAACAATTTGCTGCCAGGTTTGGCCGCCATCTGTTGTTTTTAAGATATAGTAAGATGTTCCTCCGGCATAACCCACTTTTGAGTTAATAAATTCGATAGAACTTATCTGGATGCCACAGTTGAAAGTTTGCCAGCTATTTCCCCCATCATCGGAACGGTAAATTTTACCATTATTGTTGGCAAGAAACAGAGTATCCTTGCTGACAACATCAGCCATAAGAAAATAATCACTGATCCCCGTGTTTTTCTTTACCCAGGTATTACCATTATCCCTGCTGATATAAACTGCTCCTGAATATCCGCAAATAACTCCCGTCGAGTCTTTCATATCCATCGTTACTGTGAAAGGAAAATTATTTTGAACTTGCCAATTGCCACCCTGGTTGGTTGTTACCATCAGGTCACCGTTCCCGTTGTGGATAAAACCTTTTAATGAATCTGTAAAAATTATTTTGGAACAGCCATAACCGGATGGTTGCGGGTTTACCCATTGCCATTGTGCTGATGAAGAAGTATAACAAAAGATGAGAAAAATTAACAGCCAGAGTTTCATGTTGTAAAAAAAGAAAATTATGTTGATTTCACAAAGCACCGGTAAATAAGGATAGCATTTCAATTTCCACCTGCCCGGGTCTTGCCAGGCAGCAACTCCCGAATACATGAATGAAGAAGGCAGACGCGGGATAGAAAGAAGCTAAAGCAACTGCGCCTAAATAAAAATGTTATTTAGCTCTCAGTACTCTCCATAAGATCTTTGGATGAAAAAGTGAAGCAGGAGGTTTCATTAACGCCATTACTTTTAAGAAAGCTCCACACACTACTTCGTCTTTTATTGTTGCTCTATGTATTTTTCCAACGTACTTATTGATAAGTTTTATTCCGGGCGGCCTGGATCCTATCGTTAAGGGATACCTGAAGTCTTCACCTGTAGCCAATCCCCAAATGTTGTCAATTATTTTCTTGCTTCGTTTAAAAAATACTTTTGCCAGCTCTTTTTCCGCAACATTATCCGCTAACATTTTATCCAGCACTTCAACCTGTAAGGATGCAGAACTCATTCCTTGCCCGTATATAGGATTAAAACTTGATATGGCATCACCCAGAACAAGAAATCCTACAGGGAAACGTCTCAACTTTTCATAATGTCTTCGTATGCTAAGAGGGAACTTATATTGAACAAATTCAGAAGCAGGTTCATTTTTACTGACGATGTCATAAAGATCAGGATTCGACAAACTCTTTACAAATTCGAGGTACCCATGGTCTTCGGCCGGTGCATGGTCGCCATGCCATCCACCAACCGTTACCATCCATTTATCGCCTTCAATCGGAAAAGCTCCCCCGAAACGAGTTTCTGCAGGTGCTTCCGGAGTATAAGCAATCCAATTTTCCCCACGTGGATCAGCGGGATCTCTTTTATATAGACGCGTAGTATATCCGACATTTACTTTTACTTCACTAACTTCTATTTCTGCATAACCTAATTCTTTTAACCATTGAGGTGTTCGGGATCCACGACCGGTACAATCAATTATTAAGTCAGCAGAAAGCGATTCCGTTCGCCCGGAAACTTTTTCTTCGATCACAACTCCTGTTATCTTCTGCTTATCTATAGTTAAATGTTTTGCTGTGGTATTATCAACCAGCCGGACATTGGATAAAGCCAAAACCCTTTCTCGAATAATGTGCTCAAGCAGGGGGCGGCTTATACTCACTGATTTTATATCAATGTGGAAAGATTTTCGAAAACCCCCGTAACAGTACCAGTTCATAGAGGCTGCAAAGTCAAAAACTTTTGCTCCATTAGAAGTTATTTCATCTAACAAACCTGTAAAGTACCTGGACATAACCTGTAACCCGCTCGGAAGTAAACCGTGGAGGTGTCTTGTTTGAGGTTGTCCTTTACGTGCTTCCGGTTCGCGATGAACTGTATCTTTTTCAATGATGATAATCTGGGTATAATACTGACTAAGCACTCTTGCAGTTAATAAACCTGTAAGGCTGCCGCCTAATACGATGGCATGTTGTTTTTGTGTTGGAAACGCTGCATCCATACTGATTTGAAT
>Ga0075429_100003970_pt1 | contig 12653 bp, 13 predicted proteins | sample RhiMetdeltSRZDD3_FD_75295 | JGI IMG/M metagenome (GOLD analysis project Ga0075429, IMG submission 75295) | Populus rhizosphere microbial communities from Tennessee, USA - Rhizosphere MetaG P. deltoides SRZDD3 | ecosystem: Host-associated > Plants > Roots > Rhizosphere > Soil | place: USA...
TTCCTGCGGGGGCGGGGTCCCTTCGAATTTCACGGAGCCTGAGATGCCGCCGCCGTCGGTCACCGCAGCCACCACGTAACCGCCGCCGGCGGACGCGGCGGGCGCCTTGGGGCGGGTCGTGTCTTTTCTTTCTTCACCACCGCCGCCGCAAGCGACGGTCAGCGCCAGGCCGAGCGCCAAGACCGGGTATGTGAGATAGCTGCGCATCTTTCCGGATCCTCCTCAAGATGGAACGGGCGGTGGGGGACACACAAAGAGACCGCGCGAAGAATAGCCAACAGCTTCCTTTCAAGTCAAGAAGGTATGCGATCAGGCCGAGCGTGGGCTATACTCCGCCCCGCATGATCATCGAGTCATTCCCCGTCGGGCCGCTCCAGTGCAACTGCGTGGTCCTGGGGGACCCGGCCAGCCGGCAAGGTGTGGTGATCGACCCGGGTGACGAGGCGTCCAGGATCGACGAGGTGCTCGAACATCACCGGCTCGATCTCAAGTACGTCGTGCACACCCACGCGCACATCGACCATATCCTGGCGGCAAATCATCTCAGGAACGAGCGTGGCGCCGTCGTCTGCCTGCACGAGGCGGACGCATTCCTCTGGAACGGCGTGCAGACGCAGGCGTCGTTCCTGGGCATGCGCGTCGAGGCGGCCGGGCCCGTGGACAGGTTTCTGAAGGAGGGCGACGTGATCCCGTTCGGAAGCTTCGCCCTGAAGGTGATCGAGACGCCCGGGCACACGCCCGGCAGCCTCTGCTTTCTCCTGGAGCACGCGCCGATGCTTTTTTCGGGAGACACGTTGTTTCTCCACGGCATCGGGCGCACCGACCTCTGGGGCGGTTCCCACCCCGGAATCCTGAAGTCGATAACGGAACGTATCCTCACGCTGGACGACGAGACCGTGGTGCACCCTGGCCACGGGCCGGACACGACGGTGCGAGAAGAACGCAAGCACAACCCATTTCTGCGGAGGTAATGAATGACGACCCGCACCAAGACGATCGCCCTGGCCCTGGCCGTTTCCGTGGGACTGATCTCGCTCGCCCTGGCGGAAGATCTTCCGCTGCCCAAGTTCTACAAAGGGCTCGCGGACAAGAACCACTATCCCGTGGCCGAGGGGCTCAACAGCGCGCACGCCGACGTCAAGTGCAACATCTTCGATCAGGTGAAGGCGGCCTTCCCGGACGCCGCAGACAAGCCGATCGCGGCGAAGTTCCTCTGGAACCGTCCCACCCCCCAGGCCGCGCCCCAGGTCAAGATCGCGGTGACGGGCATCCCGGCCGAGATGACCGACCTGACCAACCGGGCGAACCTGGTCTTTCAGCCGGTCACCGAATTCGTCATCCCGTCGCCCCCCTATTGGACCTTCGAGCAGACGGCGGCGAAGGCCGTCAGCGACGCGGCCAAGATCAGCGTGACGGGCGAGGCGAAGTCGCCCGAAGCCCCGATCAAGAAGCTGTCAGCCGAAGTGGACGCGGCGACCTACATGATGTCGAAGATGCAGCTCGACCTGGGCCAGGCCCAGATCACTTTCGAGATGACCGGCAAGGATCTGGGCGGCAAATGGGGCATCGAGACGGAGACGATCACCTACCCGCAGTTCAAGCGTGTCCTCAAGTTCGAATACACGCAGGTCGAGACCCAGTGGCTGCCTTCCAAGATCACGCTGGACAACCTCGGACCGGACGGAAAGCAGCTCGAGCCGACCTATGTCTTCGAGTTCTCCAACTGGCAGGTGAACAAGGGCGTCCCGGAGGGGAGCTTCTAGGGCGTTCTTGCGTTGGGGTCGGCCCTGGTGTTCTGGTCAGAAGGGGCGTTCGGATCGGCGAACTTCAGCGGGATCGGTGTCTTGCTCCTGATCTTCTGATCCTGCTCGAAGGCGGCCAGCCCGCTCGCATAGTAGCCGAACTTGAAGACCAGGTAGACGATGGTCAAGGTGACGAGCAGGGCCGCGACCCAGGACACCAGCCGGATGAACGGCGGCGTCCTGGGAGCGGTGATCAGCCTCATTTGCGTTCGTAGGCGACGCGCCCGCCGACGATCGTCATGAGCACGTTGGTCTCGAGGATCCGCGCCGCCGGGATTTTCATGATGTCGGCCGACAGCACCGTCAGATCGGCCAGCTTGCCCGGAGCTATCGACCCGCGCTGGTCCTCCTCGAACGCGGCCCATGCGGCGTCGCGCGTGAAGCAGGACAGGGCCTGCTCGCGGCTCAGCCGCTCGGACGGCGTCCAGCCGCCTTCGGGCCATCCTTTCGCGTCCTGGCGGGTGACCGCGGCGTAGAAGCCGGCCAGCGGCGCCTCCGACTCCACGGGAAAGTCCGACCCGCAGGCGAGCCTGGCGCCGGAGTCGAGGAGGCTCTTCCAGGCGTACGAGCCCGCCACGCGGCGCGCGCCGATGCGCTCGGCCACCCAGTACATGTCCGAGGTGGCGTGGGTTGGCTGCATCGACGCGACGACGCCGAGCGCGGCGAACCGCGGAAGGTCCTCCGGAGCCAGGACCTGCGCATGTTCGATGCGGTGCCTGCCGCCGGGCCGGCCCACTCCGCCCGCCCCATCCACATGACCCGCCGCCTCCAGCGCGTCGAGCGCGAGCCGGTTGCCCCGATCGCCGATGGCGTGGATGCACACCTGGAAGCCGGCGCGCGCCGCCCTTTCGGCCAGCCGCCGCATCAAGACCGGATCCGTGCGCAGCAGGCCGCGGTTGCCCGGGTCGTCATCATAAGGGGCGAGCAGGGCCGCACCGCGCGAGCCCAGCGCTCCATCCATGTACAGCTTGAGCGCTCTCACGGTGAGACGCCCGCCGCCCAGGCCGATCTCGGGGCCCATCTCCAGCCTTCGATCGAGCCAGCCCGCGGCCATCGGCTTGTCGGCGACGGCCGCCTCGCCGGCGAGCATCGCGTAGACCCTGAAAGGAAAGTCTCCCTTCACCACCAGCTCGTGGTAGAGCTCCAGCGTCGTCTGCGTGACTCCGGCATCGTGCACGCCGGTCAGTCCGGCGGCAAGGCACCGCTTCATGCCGGCCAGGAGCGCTTGGCGGATCTCGTCGCGCGTCGGCGCCGGAATCTTCGCCTCGATGAGGTCCGCGGCCAGATCCACCAGGATGCCCGTGGGCTCGCCCGACGCGTCGCGGATGATCTGGCCGCCCGCGGGGTCGGGCGTCGCCTTCGTGATACCGGCGGCCCGCAGCGCCGCGGTGTTGACCCAGAGCGCGTGGCCGTCCACGCGGGAGAGCGAGACCGGATGGTTCGGCGCGGCCGCGTCCAGGCTGAGACGGCTCGGGAAAGATGTCTCCTTCCAGTCGTTCTGATCCCACCCCCGGCCCAGAATCCATCGCCCCGCCGGCAGATCCGCGGCCCTGGCCGCCACCGACGCGGCGATCTCGTCGGCGGATCCGGTCCCCTTCACGTCGAGCTGGTTGTCCAGGTGGCCAAGACTTTCGACATGCCCATGGGCATCGATCAGCCCGGGCACCACGGTGGCGCCCTTCAAGTCGATCCGGCGCGTGCCCGGGCCCGCGAACCTGGCGGCGCCGGCGTCGTCTCCGACATAGACAACGCGGTCCGCCTGGATCGCGACCGCCTCGACACGAGGCCTGGCCCGATCCTGCGTGTAGATGTTTCCATTGGTGAGGATGAGCCCGGCGGCCTGCAGCAGCGCGAATGCCATCATGGCCCAAGTATACTGAAGCAGGCCATCAGGAGGGAGACATGCCCAAGCTCTCGCACGTCGACGGAAAGGGCAAGGCGCGCATGGTGGACGTGGGCCGCAAGAAACCCACGAGGCGCGAGGCGATCGCCGTGGGAACCGTCACGCTCTCTCGCGACGCGTTCGACCTCGTCCGCCGGAACCAGGTCGCCAAGGGGGATGTTCTGGCCATCGCCCAGGTGGCGGGCATCCAGGCGGCGAAGAGGACCTGGGAGCTGGTGCCACTCTGTCATCCGCTGCCCCTCGACGGCATCGACGTGAAGCTCGACCTGGACGCCGGACGCTGCCTGGTGATGATCCAGGCCAGCGTCAGGACGCGTGCGGCCACGGGCGTCGAAATGGAGGCCCTCACGGCCGTCGCGGTGGCGGGCCTGACGGTCTATGACATGGTGAAGGCGGTGGATCGAGCGGCCCTGATCGGCGGGATACGTCTCATCGCGAAACGGGGCGGGAAATCGGGGTATTCGGCATCGTCGTGATTGAGCTCACCTGTGTTGACAGCCCCCGGATAGCTACATAACATTCCGCTCCACCCATGGATGCCTCCGTCCGACGCACGCTGGCCAACGACTGGCTGAAGGATTTTTCGCTCGCCCTCAAGAATGTCTCGTTGTATTCGGTCGACCATCCTCGCGGCCGCGAGTATCTCGACCGGGCCTACGAGTCGCTCCAGCGCCTCCTCGTCGAGCGACGTGAAATCCTGCTCACGCGATCGGAGGGACGGCTGAACCTCGACGGGATCCTCCTCGACAGGGATCGCGGTCTCGGACAGCAGCTCTCCGAGGATCTGGCCGCGCGCAACGTCGAGAGCCTCTTGTTGAAGAGCACCGTCACGCCGCAGGAGCATCATGGGCTCATCCGCGCCTTGATGATGAAGCCGGAGCGCGTGGTCGAGAAGGGGGGCTTCGGCCAGCTCCTGATCGACGAAGGCGTGGCTTCCATCGTGGCCAACACGGCGCTTCAGCCGCAGCCTGCTGGCGAGGTCAACCTGGTCGACTTTCTGCTGCACCAGGTGCGCTGGTCGGGTTCCTCGCATGGCACCGGTTTCGAGGCACACAGCCATGCCGAGGGAAGCCAGAACGTCACGTCGATCCTCAACGGCGACCCCGCCGGCTTGAGCCGCGCGATCGAATCTCTGGCCCGGAAGCGCGAGCCGGCCGTCACCACGCCGGAGGCCTTGGCCGAGCTCCTGGCCGACACGCTCGAGCGGCTCGCGGAGCGCGCCATCGAGGAGCATTTCCGCGACAGGGAGGAGATCCTGGCCGCCGTGGGCCGCGCCGTGGTCGGGGCCGAGCCCTACCTTCACAGCTCCCTGTTCCTCGAAAAGGGAGGTCCCCGGTCGATCCGGAAGAACCTGGCCGCGGCCGTGGAAAGCCTGGCTCCGGAGCAGCTGGCCGAGCTGGTGGCGATTCACTACCCCAGGGCGCGGGGCGACTACAGGCGCCTGAGCGACCTGCTCGCCCGCACGCTGAAATGGAGGGATGACCGCGTCGCGTCCCTGCGCGCCGTCGAGACCAAGATGCGGGAATTCGGCCTGGACGCCTCCCAGATCAAGGAGCTGATCGATCATCTGGCCTGGAACGAGGTGGCCCTGGAGCGCCGCCTCGAGCTTCTCAACAGGGGAGACCTTCTCTGGAGGGTCGACTTCGGCCGTGTGAAGGAGGTCCTGGTCAAGCTCCTCGCCACGGGCCACGGCAAGGAAGGCACCGCTCTCATCCAGAAGTATCTCGGCGGCCTGATGGGCGACGATCTCGAGGTGAGACGCCGCGTGGCCGACAACGCGCGATACATCCTGCAGCTCGTGGAGAAGACCGACAAGGGGCTGCAGATCCTGGACCGGATCGCCGACCTGTTCGTCACGCGCTTCCAGGACGAACAGGATGCCGATGTCGTCGCGCGGCTCGCGGGCGGCCTGGCCTACCTTGCCGACATGAGACTGCGGGCGGGCAACCTCGCCGCCGCCCTGGACCTCATGCGCAAGGCCGAGCAGCTCAGCGGCTCCAAGGTGCCGGCCCACAAGGAGCGGGGCGAGCGTCTCGCCGAGGCGCTGGAGCGCGCGGGCAACGACAAGATCTTCAAGACGCTCACCGAGATGCTGCTCGGCGGCAACGACCAGTCCAGCATGGAGGCGGCCGAGATCCTCAAGCGCGGCGGGGCCAGGTCGTCCAACTATCTCATCGAGCGCCTGGCCGAAGAGGAGAACCGCTCTCACCGCGCGCGGCTGGTGATGCTGCTCAAGGAGATGGGAAAAGGCTCGTCCATGTCGTTCGCATCGCGTCTCGAGGACCCGCGATGGTTCCTCGTCCGGAACGTCGTCGGCATCCTGGGGGACATCGGAGACGTGGCGATCCTGCCGCAGTTGCGAAGGGTCGCCGCGCATGGCGATCCGCGCGTGCGGCGGGAGGTCGTGCGCACCCTGATGCGGTTCGGGACCTCCGAGTGCGAGGAGATGATCATCGCGGCCATCGCGGACGATGATCGTGGCGTGCAGATCACCGCGGTGAACGCGCTGGCGAGCCTGAAGGGGCCGAGGGCCTTGGGAGTCCTGATCGATCTCGCCAGAAAGACCGGTCCGTTCGAAAACGCCCCGGTCGAGGTGCGTCAGGAGGGGATCGTCGGGCTAGGGCGCCTCGGAGCGCGGGAAGCCATTCCCATCCTCACGGCCATCGTGTCCAAGAAAGGATTTCTCGGGCACGCGGAGCCCACCGAGCTGAGGGCCTCGGCCGCCAGGGCCCTGGGATCGATGCCGACACCCGAGACCACGGCCCTGCTGAAAGAGCTCGCGCAGAAGGATCCCCGCCAGCCCGTGCGGGAGGCGGCCCAGGAAGCCCTGCAGCAGAAGACGACGTCGGCGGGACTTGCGGAATCTAGACGCTGAAGGACTTGCCGCAGCCGCAGGTCTTGCTCGCATTGGGGTTGGAGAACTTGAACCCTGACCCGAGCAGCCCGTCACCCCAATCGAGCTGGATGTCCTGCAGGTAGGCGGCGCTGTTGTCGTCCATCAGCACCTTCAGGCCGCTCAGATCGTGAACCTGGTCGCTGGGCTGCGGCTGCTTTTCGAAATCCATCACGTACTCGAGCCCGGAGCAACCGCTGGGCTTCACGCCGAGCCGCAGGGCGCTGCCCGACAAGCCCTGCTCGTTCATCATTTTGAGGATCTGGGCCGCCGCGCGAGGAGTTATCTGAATCATGCCGTCATTGTAGGATGTTCCGCGCGGCCGGTCAAACGGAACAACCCGAACCGCGCCTCTAACGAGGGTTGTTCGCGGCCGCGGCCAGCCTGCGGTAGATCGCCTGCTCCTGGGATGCCTCGATCGACCTTCCGAGCTGCTGGTAGGCCGCGGCGAGGAACAGGTGCGGCTCGGGCATCGCCGGGTCGATCTGCGCGGCCTTCTTGAGGTGGGGAAGGGCATCCGCGAACCGGCCGCTCTTGCCCAGCAGGCGCCCCAACTCCACCAGCATCATGGCGTCCAAAGGGCTCAGCTCCGCGGCCCTGCGGTAGGCCGAGAGCGCCCCGGGCAGGTCGCCCACGGCTTCGAGCGCCTGCCCCAGTAGCGCGTGGGTGCCGCCGTCGTCAGGCTGGAGGCCGATGGCTTCCTTCAACGACCTGGCGGCCCCGGCCGCATCGCCGCTGCCCAGCCTGCGGTCGGCCTCCAGGCTCAGGAAGTAGGCCCGTCGCCGCCTATCGACGCGCTGGGCGGCATCGAGCGAAGCCTGCTGGAACCGATCCAGGACTCCCTTGGCTTCGTCCCTGCTGCCGATCCTGTTCAGGCAGTTGCCCAGGTTGAAGAGCGCGCCCAGGTGCTTCGACTCCCGGCGGACCACCTCCTCGAGCTCGGGCACCGCCGCGGCGCATTCTTCGTTCTGCATCAGCGCCATGCCGAGCTGGAATCTCGTCTCGGCATCGTCACGGTCGGCCGCCAGCGCCTCGCGCAATGCTGCGATCGCCTCTTTCTGCCGACCCAGCTTGGAGAGCAGCGAGGCCAGCCCGCGCCGCGCACGAGGGTTCGGAAGCGCTTGCCTGTAGCGGGACTCGGCCTCCTCCAGCCGGCCCATGGTCTCTTCGATCGTGCCCAGGTCGACGAGCGCCTGCACGTGGCCCGGCGAGAGTTTCAGCACGGCGCGGAAGCTCTGCGCGGCGAACTGGTACTTCTTGTCCTGGCCATAGGCGCGGCCCAGCATGTAGTGCGCGTCGATCGAGCCCGGGCGCGCGGCCACGGCCTTCTCCAGCATGGCCTGGGCGGTGGCGTAGTCCTCCGCCTGCAGGGCAGCCTGGCCCCTGGCCATCAAGGTCGCGAACGACTCGGACGGTCCCGGCTGGGCGGACATTGCGGACAATGCGGCCATCACCAGGCCGGCGGCGATGACAGTCCGCGTCACGGCGAGGCGACTCCCGAGCCTTCGACCACCGTCAGCAGGCGATCGATGCCGGCCGGGGTAAAGGTTTGTGTGGCGCCCGACGGCCAGCGGATCTCGACGGTTGGCGGCGCCGAGGATGCGCCGAGCCCGAAGTGCAGCGCCAGGTCCGACTGCGACAGGTAGCTGGCGCCGCTGCGCACTTCGTCCACCTGTACGCCCGAAGGGGTGGTCACGCGCACCTTCGCCCCCAGGGCGCTGCGGTTCGAGGGGTGGCCGACCAGCCGGAGCCCGAGCCAGTGGCCCTTGTTGCCGCCTTCGTTGATCAGGAGCCGGGGGGCGCCGCCGCAAACCGTGAACAGAAGGTCGAGGTCGCCATCGCGGTCCACGTCTCCCACCGCCAGGCCCCTTGCCACGTTGGCGACCATCATGTCGGGCCCCGACAAAGGCCCCACCTCGGTCATCTTTCCGCCGCCGCCTGCCCCGCTTCCATGAAAGAGGAAGTTGCGCTGCGCATAGGTGGTCGCGTCGTTGAAATAGGGCGCGTTGTCCAGGATGTGCCCGTTGGCGATGGCGAGGTCGAGGCGCCCATCGTTGTCGTAGTCGAGAAACTTCGCGCCGAAGCCGACGAACGACAGGCTTACCGCGCCGATGCCCGACGGAAAGCTCATGTCGGAGAAGAGGCCGCCACCCTCGTTGCGGTACAGGCTGTTGTTCTCGAAATCGAGGTTCGTGACGATGATGTCGAGATCGCCATCGCCGTCGTAGTCGCCGAAGTCGGTGCCCATGCCCGCCAGCGGCTCGCCGCCGAGGCCGAAGCCGACCCCGGCCATCAGCGTCACGTCCGTGAAGGAGCCATCGTCGTTGTTTCGATAAAGGATGTTCGGCGTCTTGTCGTCCGCGACGTAGATGTCGGTGTCGCCGTCGTCGTCGTAGTCCCCCGTGACGACGCCCAGGCCGTTGGCGCGCTCCGAGCCCATGCCCACGGACGCCGCGACATCGGAAAACGTGCCGTCACCGTTGTTGCGGTAGAGGATGTCCGGCTGGCCGTTGTAGACGTTCGGATGGCAATAGGCCCGCACGTTGCGCGCGTAGTCGCCGCAGAACTTGTTGTTGTCGGGGGCGAAGTCGACGTAGTTGGCGACGTAGAGGTCGAGATCGCCGTCCTGGTCGTAGTCGAGGAAAGCGCAGCTGGTTCCCCACCGGGCGTCCTCGACGCCGGCGGCCGCCGTCACATCCTGAAACGCCGCGCCGCCGCCCTTCCCGCCGATGTTGCGGTACAGGACATTGGGTCCGAAGTTGGTGACATAGAGATCCGTGAACCCGTCGTTGTCGTAGTCTCCCGCGCAGATCCCCATGCCGTAGCCGGTGTTGGCGGCGCCGCTCGACTGCGTGACGTCGGTGAACCTCAGGGCGCCGTCGTTGCGATACAGGGCGGCGGAGAGCGCGCCCTTGCCGGTGGAGCCGGGCAGCGCAGCGCCGTTGACGAGGTAGATGTCCAGGTCGCCGTCGCCGTCGTAGTCGATGAACCCGCCGCCCGAGCCCATCGTCTCGACCATCATTTTCTGACCGCTCTTGCCCATGTCGTGCACGAAGGTGATCCTCGCCTGCTTCGTGACGTCGCGAAACGTGATCAGCGCGGCAAGCAGGAGGATCGCGTGCATGCGGACATTCTATAATGCGCCCGCGGGAGGACAACCAGCGTGGCGGAAAAGATCGGCCTGATCATGGTGAATACCGGCAACGGCAAGGGAAAGACCACCGCGGCTCTCGGCACCGCGCTGAGGGCCTGCGGCTACGGGCACAAGGTCCTGATGATCCAGTTCGTGAAGGGGCCCTGGAAGAGCGGCGAGCAGGAGGCGGCCGCGCGACTGGCTCCGGAGTTCGAGCTCGTGAAGACCGGTAAGGGCTTCTTCAAGATCATGAACGACCGGCTTCCCGAGGAGGACCACAAGGAGGCCGCCCGGCTGGGGCTCGAGATGGCGCGCGAGCGGATGGCGTCCGGCAAGTACGACCTGATCATCCTCGATGAAATCAACAACGCCATCGCGGACGGGCTGCTCCCCGTCGAAGGGCTGCTCGCGCTGCTGGATTCCAAGCCGTACCCGCTGCACCTCATCCTCACCGGGCGCAACGCCCACCCCGAGGTGATCAAGCGGGCCCACCTGGTCACCGAGATGACCGAGATCAAGCATCCCTACCAGCAGGGCATCCTGGCGCAGAAAGGGATTGATTTCTAGGCCGTTCCTGCGTGGTTGACTCGCCCGGTCCCCCGGCCGATATTCCATCGACCCAATCGGCAAAGGAGGAACAATCCCATGAGAGTGCTGACCAGCCTCGCGAGATTCCTTGGAATCGTTGCTGTCGCGTTCGTATCGGTCGTGGTGATCCAGGCGGGCTCCGCGCACGCCGGCGTCAGGTTCAACGTCGACGTCCTCTGGAACCCGGACCCCGACGACGGAGCCCAGGTCCTCCTGCACGCCACCAACGAGGCGTTCCCGATGCCGCGTGAACGGGTGACGACGGTCTTTCATGAGATCGGCGACCCATATGACGACTACCCCGTGCTGGCCTTCATCGCGTACAACGCGCATGTCGATATCGGCACCGTCTGGGCCTACAAGCGGAAGGGGAAGGACTGGGTCAACGTCATGTTCCACTTCGGCGTGCCGCCCAGCGCTCTGTTCGTCAGCGTGCCGCAGCCTCCCGGCCCTCCCTACGGCCGCGCCTACGGCCACTGGAGGAAGCACGGCAACCGGCTGCAGCCCGACCAGCTCAACGGCGACGACATCCGGTATTGGGTCAGGGTGCGTGCCCTGGCAGGCTACGGCGGCATGGCTCCCGCCCGCGTCTACGAGATGCAGCGTACCGGCCAGCGCTGCGACGCCATCGCGGTGAGCCAGTACAAGCAGAAGCACGGCGGCGGAAACAGCAAGTCGAAGGGCAAGGGCTGGGGTCACGGCAGGCAGTAGCTCGTTGCTTTGACAGGGGATCCCCCCTGCCGTATCATCATGCGGCATGGGATTCTCGACAGACGCGATACATGCCGGCCAGCAAGCGGATCCGACCACCGGAGCCGTCTCGGTCCCGATCTACCAGACCTCGACCTATGAGCTGCTGGAGCTCGGCAAGACCACCGGGTACGACTATGCGCGCACCATCAACCCGACGCGCAGTGCTCTGGAGCGGAGCATCGCGGCCCTGGAGAAGGGCGAGCGCGGATTCGCGTTCGCCTCCGGCATGGCCGGCATCAACACCATCTTCTCGATGCTGGCGTCCGGGGACCACGTCGTCATCTCCGAGAACGTCTACGGCGGGACCTTTCGCCTGATCAACGGCGTCCTGAAGAACTTCGGGCTGCAGTTCTCCTTCGTGGACACCTCGAAGCAGGCGGACATCGAGGCCGCCATGACGAAGGCCACCAAGATGGTCTTCATCGAGACGCCCACGAACCCGATCCTCACGCTCACCGATATCGAAGCTACCGCCGTGCTGTGCCGCAGGAAAGGCGCGGTTCTGGTGGTGGACAACACCTTCATGAGCCCCTACCTGCAGAGCCCGCTGGCCCTGGGGGCTGACCTCGTCGTGCACAGCACCACCAAGTTCCTCAACGGCCACTCGGACAGCGTCGGCGGCGCCGTGGTGGCGGTGAAGAAGGAGCACATCGAAAGGCTGCAGTTCATCCAGAAGTCGGCCGGTGCCGTGCTGTCGCCGATGGATTCGTGGCTCGTGCTGCGCGGCATCAAGACGCTCGGCGTGCGCATGGATCGGCACGAGGCCAACGCCAGGATGATCGCCGACTACCTGGATGGCCACCCGCGCGTCAAGCGCGTGATGTATCCCGGCCTCTCCTCGCATCCCCAGCACGCGCTGGCCAAGAGGCAGGCCCGCGGCTTCGGCGCGATGATCTCCTTCGAGCTGGGCAGCTACGAGATCACCAAGAAGTTCCTCGACGCGCTGGAGATCTGCACGCTGGCGGAAAGTCTCGGCGGCGTGGAGACGCTCATCAGCCATCCGGCGTCGATGACGCACGCGTCGGTGCCGCCGGCGGAGCGCCAGCGCCTCGGCATCAAGGACGACCTGGTGAGGATCTCGGTGGGAATCGAAGACGCGGAAGATCTGATCGCCGACCTGAAACGAGGGCTGGACGCTACTGGCCGGACCGGGGCTTGACCGCGGCGCTCATCCATTCGAGCACCTTCTCTTCCGCCACCTCGATCGGAAGCGCGATCACCTCGGGGAGATCGTAGGTGTGAAGCTCCCGGATGGCGTCGCGCACCTCGTTGAACAGGTGCGACGAAGTCTTGATGAAGAGAAGGTACTCGCGGTCGCGGCAGACCTTCTCTTTCCAGCGGTAGATGGACACGCCCAGGGGGAGCACGTTGACGCAGGCCGCCAGCCGACGCTCGACCAGCTCGCCGGCGATCTTCTCGGCGACTTCGACCTTGTCCACCGTGGTGAGGATGAGCAGCTTCTCGGTGAGTGACATCGAAGGGAGTATAGGGAGCGCATTCGCGCACTGTCAAGGCGGCGGGGCATCGTGATCAAGTTCGGGACATCCGGGTGGCGGGCGATCCTCGCCGAAGAGTTCACTT
>Ga0075429_100003972_pt1 | contig 12652 bp, 6 predicted proteins | sample RhiMetdeltSRZDD3_FD_75295 | JGI IMG/M metagenome (GOLD analysis project Ga0075429, IMG submission 75295) | Populus rhizosphere microbial communities from Tennessee, USA - Rhizosphere MetaG P. deltoides SRZDD3 | ecosystem: Host-associated > Plants > Roots > Rhizosphere > Soil | place: USA...
CTACGACACGCACCCGAGCTTTACCGCCGACGATCTGAAGGCGCTGGGCTCGGTTGCGGTGGTGGCTGCCGATTCCGACGGCGACAGCACCTCGCAGACCGTCTCGGTGTCGGTCTCCGATGATGTGCCGACGATCTTCGCGACCAACGTGGCAATCGCCAACGTAGCAGACACCTACACCGGTACGTACGCGTTCAACGTCGGTGCTGACGCGCAGACTCTTGAGGGTAGCTTCCCGAATGGATCGCTCGTCTGGACGAATCCGAGGGAAGGATACAGTTTGGAGTACGACGCAGCGGCGTCCGGCTCAGCCGCGCAGGTCTACCACGGGAAGTTCAACGATGGGGCAAGCACGTTCTTTGACATCACGGTCAAGAGCGACGGTACTTATGACTTTACCTTGGTGACGCCTGATCCTGTCACCGTGGTGACTATCGATTCGCTCCTTGCCGGAGTTGCCGGGGGTAGCAATCTGCCGTCATACACAATCGACAACTCGCACTTTGACGGGCAGTTCGATCTGGTGCTGACCGGCTATAGCGGTGCCCATGCTGCCGATACGTTGACGATCTCGTCGACCGAACTTGGCGTTGGAGACAACGTCATGCACGGCAACAAGGACGATGTACTGCGGTTCGACATTCAGCCGGTCGGCGGTTCGGGGTCAACGATCGCCTCACTTACGATCCATGTAGCTACGAGCGCTGGCTGGAAGGTAACCGACACCGTCGACATGACCGTGCACTACACGACCGGTTCGGACACGACGACTTCGCAGGTATGGGGTCCCGATCAAGAGGTTACATTCGTTTTCGATGCGACCCGGATCGTGGATTGGGTCGAGCTTACGCCCCAAGGCACGGAAGCGTTCAAGATCGACGGCGTGTCGCTGAGCTATACAACGCAGGAGTTTCCGGACGACTACCAACTCAACTTCGCTCTCACGGGATCTGACAAGGATCTCGATGCGGCGTCGACGACGTTCGCCGTGGCGGTCAACACGACCGACACCTCGACCTACCAGATTGACGGAACGAGCGGGCCGGATCATGTGTACGGCACGACGGGCAACGACGTTCTCGTCGGAGGAGGTGGGACCGATACCTTTCACTACAGCAGCACCAGCGACGGCCTGGATACGATCACGGACTTCGACGCGATCGGTGCTGAGGTGCTGGATCTCAAGGATATCTTTACCGGATCGGAAACCCGGGCGGATCTGGTCAGCGCTCAGAAGCTGCTCTTCTCCGTGGTCGATGCTGACGGAGATGGTGCTGATGACGTACAGGTCTCGGTTGACATGGATGGCGCCGGCGGGGTTGCTCCGGTGTCTTTGGTTAACGTGCTAAACACCACCATCGGAAACCTGAACGACGATACCAACATCAAGGTGAACTAGAGCGGCGAAGCTCCGACTGATCTTCGTTTTGCCGCGGCACCAAGGCTCGATGCAGCCGCATCGGGCCTTTTTTTTGTCCTCGTTCCCGCCCGCGCGTGCGTTACTCTCCAGATCATGCTCGACCGGCGCGCCTTCCTTTCCGCCCTCGCAGCGCTCGGCTTTAGTCGCGCCCTCCCCGCGTGCTCGCAGCCGCGCGCCCGCTTTCCTTCCGACCCGTTCAAGCTCGGCGTCGCATCGGGCTATCCCACGCCCGAAGGGATCGTGCTGTGGACGCGCCTCGTCGCCGATCCGCTGCAGCCCGACGGAGGGCTCGGGCCTGCGACGATCCCGGTGCGCTGGGAGATCGCGCGCGACGAGCGCTTCGCTTCGATTGCTGCGTCAGGCGCCGCAGACGCGTCTCCCGAGTGGGCGCACTCGGTGCACGTCGACGTGCGTGGGCTCGAGCCGGATCGCTGGTACTGGTACCGCTTTACGGCCGGAGACGCGCAAAGCGCGCCTGCCCGCACGCGCACCGCGCCCGCGGCGAACGCACCCGTCGACAGACTCAAGTTCGCGGTCGCCTCGTGCCAGCAGTTCGAGCAGGGCTGGTACGGCGCTTACCGCCACATCGTCGCCGATTCGCCGGACCTGATCGCGTTTCTCGGCGACTACATCTACGAGTCGTCGTGGGGCAAGGACCATGTGCGCAAGCACGATCGCGCGAACGAAGCCATGACGCTCGACGATTACCGCTCGCGCCATGCGCATTACAAGAGCGACGCGGACCTGCAGGCGGCGCACGCCGCGTGTCCGTGGATCCTCACCTGGGACGATCACGAGGTGGTCAACGACTACGCGGACGATCGCCCGATCGACGGCGGGATGCCGAAGGAGCAGTTCCTGGCGCGGCGCGCAGCGGCCTACCGCGCGTACTACGAGCATATGCCGCTGCCGGCAGGCATGCGTCCGGACGGCCCGCGCATGCGCATCTACACGCAGCTCGGCTGGGGCGCGCTCGCGCGCTTCTTCGTGCTCGACGACCGGCAGTACCGCTCCTACCAGGCGTGCCCGCAGCCCGGCCGCCGCGGCGCGGGCAGCGTCGACGTCGAGGTGTGCACGAGGATCTTCGCCGAGACGCGCTCGATGCTCGGCCGCGCGCAGGAGCGCTGGCTCGAAGGCGCGCTCGGCGATTCGGGCGCGGGGTGGAACGTGCTCGCCCAGCAGACGCGGATCGCGCAGTTCGACGAGCTACCGGGTGCGGGCCGGCGCGCCTGGACCGACAGCTGGGACGGCTACCCGGCGGCGCGCAAGCGCCTGCTCGATTTCATCGCCAAGCGGCGCGTCGCCAACCCGGTCGCGATCGGTGGCGACGTGCACTCGTTCAACGTCGCCGAGCTGAAGCGCGATTTCGACGATCCGTCGTCGCCGGTCGTCGGCGCCGAATTCGTCGGCACGTCGATCACTTCGCAAGGCTGGCCGCAGGAACGGTTCGACCCGCTGCTGCCGGACAATCCGCACATGAAGCTGCTCGACAGCCGCTATCGCGGTTACGTGCGGATGGAGCTGACGCCGAAAGCGCTGCGCGCGGATCTGCGCGCGATGGAAACCGTGCAGACGCGCGATGCGGCCTGCCGCACGCTTGCCACGTTCCTCGTCGAGGATGGCAAGCCCGGCCCGCAGCGGGTGTAGAAAATAGGGACGGACCCCATTTTCCGACCGCAATAGGAAGTGGGGTCCGTCCCTATTTTCTACCGACAGCGCAGGTTCGCCGCTCCGTCTGCGATCGGCCGCGTGCAGTCCTGCTCGTTGACGCGGCGCGATTCGTCGAGCGGCGGCACGGGGGCGCTTGCGCCGGGAAACTCGCCGAGGCCGTAGCGCTCCCGGTCCTCGCCATACCACGCGGCGGCGAGGATCCCGACCGCCAGTAGCGTCCCCAAGACCGACCCGGACTGGACGTGCGCGCTGACCTGCGGGCCCGCGGACACGCTGCCTGCCTGCACACCGCCCGAGAATCCCGCCCGGACGTTCGCCTGCGACGAACACCCGGCGAAGAGCGCGCAGAGGAGCGCAGCGAGCCATCGTCTTGCCATGCGGAAATTCTACGCTTGCGAAGTCGCGCGCTGCAGCCGGTCGCGAACGGCCTGCCATGCGGGCGCTTGCGGCGGCGACTCGATCAGGATCGCCTCGCATCCTGCGCCGTCGAGCTCGCGCAGCGCTGCATAGAGCTTGCGCGCGTACCCTTCGGCGTCGCGCGGCATGCGCAGCCAATAGTCGACGCGCTCGTCCGGGCGAGAGAACGCAAGCACCGCCGCGTGCGCGCCGAGCTTCGCGATCTCCGCGTCGAGCGCATGCGCCGGCACGAGTCGCACCGGAGTCTGCGGCGCGTAGTGCCGCTCGAGGCCGCCCGGGTGGCGCGGCGCCTGCGCATCACCGTCCGGCACAGCCTCGCCGAGGAATTGCTCGAGCGTCTCGCGCGAGATATGCCCGGGCCGCAGCAGCACCGGCCGATCCCTGGAGACGTCGAGGATCGTCGATTCGATCCCGACTTCGCTCGAGCCGCCTTCGAGCACCAGCTCGACATCCCGGCCGAGGTCCGCGCGCACGTGCGCAGCAGTCGTCGGCGAGACGTGGCCGAAGCGGTTCGCCGACGGCCCGGCGACGCCCCCGCCGAACGCATCCAGCATCGCCCGCCCTACCGGATGCGATGGAACGCGAACGCCGATCGTGTCGACGCCGCGGGTGATGAAGTCGCGCGCGAGCGCCGAGCGCTTGAGGACGAGCGTCAGCGGTCCGGGCCAGAATCGCGCGGCGAGCCTGCGCGCGTTCTCGGGAACCTCGCGCGTCCAGGCGAACGCGTGCTCCGCGTGCGCGAAGTGCACGATCACCGGGTGCTCCATCGGGCGGCGCTTGACCGCGTAGAGGAGCGCAATCGCAGCCGGATTGGATGCGTCGGCGCCCAGGCCGTAGACCGTTTCGGTGGGAAACGCGACCAGGCGGCCGGCGCGCAGGATCTCCGCCGCGCGCCGGACTTCGTCGTTCACAGCTTGAGCGGCGCGGCCTTGAGCACGCTTTCCGTCTGCTTGCGGCGGAATTCGTCGAGCTTCGCGGCAAGGCCGGCGTCGGAGAGCGCGAGCACCGCCACCGCAAACAGCGCGGCGTTCGCCGCGCCGGCTTCGCCAATCGCGAACGTGGCGACCGGAATGCCTTTCGGCATCTGCACGGTGGAGAGCAGCGAATCGAGTCCCTGCAGGTGCTTGGAGGGCATCGGCACGCCGAGCACCGGCAGCGTCGTATGCGCGGCGACTACGCCGGCGAGATGCGCGGCCCCGCCCGCCGCGGCAATGATCGCCTTCATCCCGCGCTCCGCTGCGCCGGTTGCCCATTCGCTGACGGCCTTCGGCGAGCGGTGCGCGGACATCGCCTTGGCCTCGTACGGCACGCCGAACTCGTCGAGCATCTTCGCCGCGGCCTGCATCGTCTCCCAGTCCGAGGTCGAGCCCATCACGATGCCGACGAGCGCGCTCACGCGAGCGCCTTCCCGGTCAGGCGCTCGAGCGCCTCGCGGTACTTGGCCGAGGTCCTGGCGATCACTTCGGCGGGAAGCTTCGGCGCCGGCGGCGTCTTGTCCCAGTCGAGCGTCTCGAGGTAGTCGCGCACATACTGCTTGTCGAACGAAGGCGGCGAGATTCCGGTGCGGTACTCGTCCGCCGGCCAGAAGCGCGAGGAATCGGCCGTCAGCACCTCGTCGATCAGCACCAGGTTTCCTTTCTCGTCGGTGCCGAACTCGAACTTGGTATCGGCGATCAGGATGCCGCGCGTGGCGGCGAAGTCGGCCGCTTCGCGGTACAGGCGGATGCTGGTCTCGCGGATTCTCTCCGCCAACGGCCGGCCGACGATCTCGCACATGCGCTCGAACGAGATGTTCTCGTCGTGGCCCGACTCGGCCTTGGTGGCGGGCGTGAAGATCGGCTCGGGAAGCTTCTGCGCCTGCTGCAGCCCCTTCGGCAGCACGATGCCGCAGACGGCGCCGGTCTTCTGGTAATCCTTCCAGCCCGAGCCGATCAGGTAGCCGCGCACCACCGCTTCCACCGGCAGCGCCCTGAGCTTTTTCACCACGATCGAGCGGCCGCGCACCTGGGCCTTTTCGTCGTCGCTGCGAACGACCGTCTCCGGATCGATCCCGGTCAGGTGATTCGGCACCACGTGCGCGAGCTTCGCGAACCAGAAATTCGCCATGTCGTTCAGCACGCGTCCCTTGTCCGGGATCGGGTCCGACAGCACCACGTCGAACGCGGACAAGCGGTCCGAGACGAGGATCAGCATCTTGTCCCCGTCGACTGCATAGATGTCGCGCACCTTGCCTTTGCCGATCCGCCGCAGGCTCTTCAGGTTCGATTCGTAGAGCGTCATGCCGCCTGCTTCTCCAGCTCGTGCTTCCACTTGCCCTGGCACGCGAGCGCATTCATCTGCGCCCGGTGATGGAACGCGCGCTGCGCGGCGGCGACGTTCGCCTTCTGGCCCTTCCACGTGCCGAGCGCAGGATTCTGCAGCGCGCGCGAATACGAGAACGTGAGCGGCCACGGCAGCCCCTTCGTTGCGGCCATCGCGTTCAGGTGCGCAGTGGCCGAGACGTCCGACTGCCCGCCCGAGAGAAACACGACGCCGGGCTGCGCGGCGGGCACGGTGCGCTTCAGCACGCGCAGCGTGCGCTCGGCGACTTCGTCGACGCCCGCCTGGCGCGAGCAGTCCTTGCCCGGCACCACCATGCTCGCCTTGAGGATCACGTGCTCCACCGCGACGTTGTACGCGGCGAGCGCGGCGTACGTCGCGCGCAACGTCGCCTCGGTCACCTCCTCGCAGCGCTCGATCGTGTGGCTGCCGTTCAGCAGCACTTCCGGCTCGATGATCGGGACGATCGACGCCTCCTGGCACAACGCCGCGTAGCGCGCCAGCGCATGCGCGTTGGCATACAGGCACGCATGCGTGGGAATCCCTTCGCCGATCGTGATCACCGCGCGCCATTTCGCGAAGCGCGCGCCGAGCGCGAAATACTCCTGCAGGCGCTTGCCGAGGCCGTCGAGCCCTTCGGTGACTTTTTCTCCGGGCGCGAGCGCGAGGTCATGCGCGCCCTTGTCGACCTTGATGCCCGGAAGGATGCCCTTGCGCCCGAGATGATCCGGGAACAGCACGCCGTCGGCGGTCCTCTGCTTCAGCGTCTCCTCGAACAGGATCACGCCGGAGAGGAACTGCTCGACGCCCGGCGTGGTGAAGAGCAGCCCGCGGTAGGCGCGGCGCGACTCCTCGGTGCATTCGACGCCTACGGATTTGAAGCGGGTCTCGCAGGTGCCGCTCGACTCGTCTGCGGCAAGGATCCCCTTGCCCTTTGCGACCATCGCCGCCGCGGTCTTGGAAAGAAGCTGCTTGTCCATGCGGGTCCTCGAAAGGGAAGTAGCGCGAGGCCCGATTTTACTAGGGACGGACCCCATTTTTCGAGGAGCGGAAAAATGGGGTCCGTCCCTATTTTTCTACCGGTGCAGCCACATCCTCGCCGCCGAGAGCAGCTGCTCGGTGTTGACCGGCTTCGCGAGGTAATCGGATGCGCCCGCGTCGATGCACTTCTCGCGGTCGCCCTTCATCGCTTTCGCGGTCAGCGCGATGATCGGCAGCCGGCGATATTGCGGCTTCTGCCGGATGATCTGGATCGTCTGGTAGCCGTCCATCTCGGGCATCATGATGTCGATCAGCATGATCGCCGCCTCGGGCGTCGTGTTGAGGAGCGCGATCGCCTCGCGGCCGGTGGTTGCCGTCACCACCTTCATGCCGCGCTGCTCGAGCATGCTCGAGAGCGCGAAGATGTTGCGCGCATCGTCATCCACCAGCACCGCGGTCTTGCCCACCAGATCCTCGTCGGACTTGTGCAGGTCTTCGAGCATGCGCCGCTTCTCGGGCGGCAGCGCCGACATGTGGCGGTGCAGGTACAGAGACGTTTCGTCGAGCAGCCGCTGGGGAGAATCGGCGCCCTTGACGACGACGCTGCGCGCGAGGCTGTGCAGCGTCTCGTTCTCCTCGCTGGAGAGGTCGCGCCCGGTAAAGACCACGACCGGCACTTCCGCGAGCAACGGATCCTCGCGCACCTGCTCGAGGAACTGCTGGCCGAACATGTCCGGCAGGCGCAGGTCGAGCACGACGCAGTCCACCGGCTCGCGCCGCATCTGGTCGAGCGCCTCGGCGCCGGTGCCGGCGGACACCACATCGATGTCGTCATGGCCGAGCAGCTCGGCGATCGCCATCCGCTGGGTGGCGTCGTCCTCGACGATCAGCAGGCGCTTGCGGCGCGGCGTCGCGAACTGCTTCAGGCGCGCGAGCGCCTGGTCGAGTCCTTCGCGCGTGGTCGGCTTGGTGACGAACGAGAACGCGCCGCGCGCGAGCGCATGCTGGCGGTCTTCGTCCATCGTCAGCACCTGCACCGGGATGTGGCGCGTCTCCGGATCCTGCTTGAGCTGGCGCAGCACGGTCCAGCCGACCGTGTCGGGCAGGAACACGTCGAGCGACACCGCGCTCGGCTGGTACACGCGCGCGAGGTCGAGCGCCTCGGTGCCGCGCAGCGCGACGAGCACTTTCCATCCGGCGTCGCGCGCCAGGTTCGCAGTGATCCGCGCATAGTGCGGGTCGTCCTCGACGATCAGCAGCACGGCTTCGCCCGGCCGGATCGCGTCGCGATCGTCGGTAAAAGGCTCGATCACGGGCGGCTCGATGTGCCGCGGCAGCGCAGGCGTGGCGGCGGTCGGTGTGTACATTTGCGGCGACGCGGCGCGCGTCGTGACGGGCCCGACGTAGCGCAGCGGCAGATAGAGCGTGAAGCTGCTGCCCGCGCCCGGCGTGCTGCGCAGCTTGATTTCGCCGCCGAGCAGGTCGGCGAGCTCGCGGCTGATCGCGAGGCCGAGGCCGGTGCCTCCGTAGCGGCGGCTCGTGCTCGCGTCGGCCTGCTGGAACGCTTCGAACACGATCTTCTGCTTCTCCGGCGCGATGCCGATTCCGGTATCGGCCACTTCGAACGCCACCACGATCGCCGAGTTGCCGAGCACCGGGTGCTTCGCCGACCAGCCGCCGGCGGCGACCGAGATCGTGAACGCAACGCCGCCCTGCTCGGTGAACTTGATCGCGTTGGAGAGCAGGTTCTTCAGGATCTGGCGCAGCCGCTTCGAGTCCGTCGTCATGCTGCGCCCGAGCGTCGGGTCGAGGTGCGCCTCGAACGACAGTTGCTTGCGCTCGGCCTCGTGGCGGAACGGTCCGCTGACCACGTCCTGCAGGTTGCCGAAGAACACTTCCTCGGCGTCGACCGTGACCGTTCCCGATTCGATCTTCGACAGGTCGAGAATGTCGCTGATCAGGTTCAGCAGGTCCGTACCCGCAGCGTGGATCTCGCGCGCGAACTGCACTTCCTTCGTGCTCAGGTTCTTCCCTGGGTTCTCGCCGAGCTGCTGGCCGAGAACGAGAATGCTGTTCAGCGGCGTGCGCAGCTCGTGCGACATGTTGGCCAGGAACTCGGACTTGTACTTCGAGGTCGCCGCCAGCTCCTTCGCCTTTTCTTCCAGCGCGAATCGCGCCTGCTCGATCTCCTCGTTCTTGCGCTCGACTTCGACGTTCCGCTCGGCGAGCTGCCGCGCCTTCTGCTGCAGCTGCTCGTTGGTCTGCTGCAGCTCGCGCTGCCGCGTCTGCAACTCGGTCGCGAGCTGCTGCGACTGGGTCAGCAGCGATTCGGTCTTCATCGTCGCTTCGATACTGTTCAGCACGATGCCGATGCTGGCGGTCAGCTGCTCGAGGAATGCGAGGTGCCCCGGGCCGAACTCGGCGAGCGTCGCGAGCGCGAGCACCGCCTTGATCTGGCCCTCGAACACGACCGGGAACACCGCCAGCGCGCGCGGCACCGCCTGCAGGAACACGTTGCCGATCCGCACGGTATCAGCGGGAATCTTGGTGATCACGATGCGGCGCTTTTCGAGCGCGCACTGGCCGATGAAGCCGCTGCCGAGCGCAAGGCGCAGCGGGTAGCCGCCTTCGTCGTCCGCGTTGGCGTACGCGGCGAGCAGGTTGAGGTGGGTGCCCTCGCCTTCCATCTGGTAGATCACGCCCTGGTGCGCATCGACGAGCGGCACCAGCTCCGAGAGCAGCATCCGGCCGACCGTCGAGAGGTCGCGCTGGCCCTGCAGCATCCCGGTGAAGCGCGCGAGGTTGGTCTTCAGCCAGTCCTGCTCGGTGTTGCGCTCGGTCGTCAGGCGCAGGTTGCCGATCATCGTATTGATGTTGTCCTTCAGCTCCGCGACCTCGCCGCGTGCATCGACCTGAATCGAGCGCGTCAGGTCGCCCTTCGTCACCGCGGTCGCGACCTCGGCGATCGCGCGCACCTGCGTGGTGAGGTTCGCCGCGAGCAGGTTGACGTTCGCGGTCAGGTCCTTCCAGGTGCCCGCCGCGCCGGGCACGTTCGCCTGGCCGCCGAGGCGTCCTTCGACGCCGACCTCGCGCGCCACGCTGGTCACCTGCTCGCCGAACGTCGCCAGCGTGTAGGTCATGTTGTTGATCGTTTCGGCGAGCGCCGCCACCTCGCCCTTCGATTTCACCGTCAGGCTTTGCGTCACGTCGCCCATCGCGACCGCGGTCACGACCTTGACGATGCCGCGCACCTGCTCGGTGAGGTTGGCCGCCATCACGTTCACGGTGTCAGTCAGGTCCTTCCACGTGCCCGCGACGCCCGGCACTTCGGCCTGGCCGCCGAGCTTGCCTTCGGTGCCGACCTCGCGCGCAACCCGCGTCACCTCCGACGCGAAGCCGTTCAGCTGGTCGACCATCGTGTTGATCGTGTTCTTGAGCTCGAGGATCTCGCCCTTGACGTCGACCGTGATCTTGCGCGAGAGGTCGCCGCGCGCGACCGCGGTTGTCACCTCGGCGATGTTCCGTACCTGAGTGGTGAGGTTCGCAGCAAGCAGGTTGACGTTGTCGGTCAGGTCCTTCCAGGTTCCGGCAACGCCCGGCACCACCGCCTGGCCGCCGAGACGTCCTTCGGTACCCACCTCGCGCGCGACCCGCGTCACCTCCGCCGCGAACGAGCGCAGCTGCTCGACCATCGTGTTGAGCGTCTCCTTCAACTGCAGGATCTCGCCGCGCACGTCGACCGTGATCTTCTTCGAGAGGTCGCCGCTCGCGATCGCGGTCGCGACCTCGGCGATGTTCCGCACCTGGCCGGTGAGGTTCGACGCCATGAAGTTCACGTTGTCGGTCAGGTCCTTCCACGTGCCGCCGACGCCGGCGACCGTCGCCTGGCCGCCGAGCTTGCCTTCGGTGCCGACCTCGCGCGCAACCCGCGTCACTTCGGATGCGAACGCATTGAGCTGGTCGACCATCGTGTTGATCGTGTTCTTCAGCTCGAGAATCTCGCCCTTCACGTCGACCGTGATCTTGCGCGAGAGGTCGCCTCGCGCGACCGCGGTCGTGACCTCGGCGATGTTCCGCACCTGGCCGGTGAGGTTCGACGCCATGAAGTTCACGTTGTCGGTCAGGTCCTTCCACGTGCCGGCGACACCCGGCACGTTGGCCTGGCCGCCGAGGCGGCCGTCGGTTCCGACCTCGCGCGCGACCCGCGTGACCTCGCCGGCGAAGCGGTTGAGCTGATCGACCATCGTGTTGAGCGTTTCCTTGAGCTGCAGAATCTCGCCGCGCACGTCCACCGTAATCTTGCGCGAAAGGTCGCCGTTCGCGATCGCGGTCGCGACCTCGGCGATGTTCCGCACCTGGCCGGTCAGGTTTCCGGCCATCGAGTTCACGCTGTCGGTCAAGTCCTTCCACGTGCCCGCGACACCGAGCACCTGCGCCTGGCCGCCGAGCCGGCCTTCGGTGCCGACCTCGCGCGCGACGCGCGTCACCTCGCCCGCGAACGCGTTCAGCTGGTCGACCATCGTGTTGACGGTTTCCTTGAGCTGCAGGATCTCGCCGCTGACGTTTACCGTGATCTTCTTCGACAGGTCGCCCTGCGCGACCGCAGTCGCGACCTCGGCGATGTTCCGCACCTGGCCGGTGAGGTTCGACGCCATCGAATTGACGCTGTCGGTAAGGTCCTTCCAGGTACCGGCAACGCCCTTCACCTGCGCCTGTCCGCCGAGCCGTCCTTCGGTTCCGACCTCGCGCGCCACCCGGGTGACCTCGCCTGCGAACGCGTTGAGCTGGTCGACCATTGTGTTGATCGTTTCCTTCAACTGCAGGATCTCGCCGCTGACGTTCACCGTGATCTTCTTCGACAGGTCGCCCTGCGCGATCGCGGTCGAGACCTCGGCGATGTTCCGCACCTGCGCGGTCAGGTTGGAGCCCATCGAGTTCACGCTTTCGGTAAGGTCCCGCCAGGTGCCGGCGACGCCGAGCACGTTGGCCTGGCCGCCGAGGCGTCCTTCGGTTCCGACCTCGCGCGCGACCCGCGTCACTTCGGATGCGAACGCATTGAGCTGGTCGACCATCGTGTTGATCGTGTTCTTGAGCTCGAGAATCTCGCCCTTGACGTCGACCGTGATCTTGCGCGACAGGTCGCCTCTTGCGACCGCGGTGGTGACCTCGGCGATGTTCCGCACCTGGCCGGTGAGGTTTCCGGCCATCGAGTTCACGCTGTCGGTCAGATCCTTCCACGTGCCCGCGACTCCGGGTACTTCGGCCTGGCCGCCGAGCTTGCCTTCGGTGCCGACCTCGCGCGCCACCCGCGTCACCTCCGACGCGAAGCCGTTCAGCTGGTCGACCATCGTGTTGATCGTGTCCTTGAGCTCGAGAATCTCGCCGCGCACATCGACCGTGATCTTGCGCGAGAGGTCGCCCCGTGCGACCGCGGTCGTGACCTCGGCGATGTTCCGCACCTGCGTGGTGAGGTTCGCAGCAAGCAGGTTTACGTTGTCGGTCAGGTCCTTCCACGTGCCGGCGACGCCCGGCACGATCGCCTGGCCGCCGAGTCGTCCTTCGGTTCCGACCTCGCGCGCGACCCGCGTCACTTCCGCCGCGAACGAGCGCAGCTGCTCGACCATCGTGTTGATCGCCTCTTTCAGCAGCAGGATCTCGCCGCGCACGTCGACCGTGATCTTCTTCGACAGGTCGCCGCTCGCCACCGCGATCGTCACGTCGGCGATGTTCCGCACCTGGGCGGTAAGGTTCGACGCCATCAGGTTGACGCTCTCGGTGAGGTCTTTCCACACGCCGGTCACGCCGCGCACCTGCGCCTGGCCGCCGAGCTTGCCGTCGGTGCCG
>Ga0075429_100003974_pt1 | contig 12649 bp, 10 predicted proteins | sample RhiMetdeltSRZDD3_FD_75295 | JGI IMG/M metagenome (GOLD analysis project Ga0075429, IMG submission 75295) | Populus rhizosphere microbial communities from Tennessee, USA - Rhizosphere MetaG P. deltoides SRZDD3 | ecosystem: Host-associated > Plants > Roots > Rhizosphere > Soil | place: USA...
CGGGTCCGCGCTGGCCGTCCTCGCGGGAGTACTCGCGGAGCAGCCGCTGGCGCGCGTCGCGAGGCTCGAAATCAGGGACGTAGCGCCGCAAGAGTGCGAGCCGAACCTCTTCGCCGGGACAGGGCGGTGCGACGCATCTTGTGCAGCGGCGCTTCGCGTGGACCAGTCCGTGACCGCATGCGCCCTCGCCGGCCAGCGCGGCGAACACGACCTCCGGGTGGACCTCGCGGACCCAGACGCCAGGTCCGACCTCTGGCAGCCCCTGGTGCTCTGCGCGGATCGCGAGATCGACGTCGCGGATCTTGGGGATGATGCGATACGCCTGCTGGGAGAGCCCCAGGCCGCCGCCGCGCGCTCTGACCTCCAGCTCGCACGCCTCGCGGTAGCTCGCGGCGTCAAGTGTGGGGCGATTCGGCGCCGAAAAGACGCTCGAAGCCCGCCGACGCCCGAGAAATGCCCGCGCCGCTGCATCGGCCCGCCGCCGACCGTCGTCATGCGGCACGCCGCTCGGCAGCCCGATCGGGACGTCTACGGCCACGAGGGCGCGCTGGCCTGGCAGGCTGTCGAGCAGCGCCCGGAACGTCGGAACGATCGAGAACGTCAGATCGGCCAGCACAATCGCGCCAGTCTCGGCCACCTCGCTCGACGCCACCACCCAGCCGGTCCGGCAGCCGTCCACGCCGACGAGTTTCATCGGTCCCCTCCAGACGTTGACCCGACGTCAGGAACAGCCTGCGCGGTGTCGTCAGCGGACTCGGAGTGCACCATCCGGACCATACTTCGCGACGAATGCGTCAGACTGGCCGGCGCTGCGCAACGCTCCGGCACCGCCGCCCGGATCGAAGTTGACGTCTGATCCGAAGAATCGGCCGGCCACCAGCACGTCACCCCATTGGTCGACGATCACCGTGCTCGCCAGGCTGCTCTGGCCCGGCCCGGCGGCCACGCCGCCGAAGCTGTGCGCCCAGGCGAGCTGCCCGTCTGGCGAGTACTTGGCGAGCAGCGCATCGGTGCCGCCGGGTTGACGGCGTCCCATCAGCACCTGGCCATCTGCTGCCTGTTGAAGCGGCAGATCGCCGGACGACCAGCCGGCGACGTAGACGTAACCGGCAGCGTCGGCGGCGACCCGCATCCCGCCGTCCAGGTCCGGCCCACCGATGCCGCTCGCCCAGCGGACGGCGCCGTCCGGGCCAAACGACGCCACGAAGAGATCACCCTGCCCTTTGGTTTCGAGGGTAATTGCGCCATCACCGCTGACGTCCAGCACGCCGTCAAACGTCCCGGTCAGGAGGATGTTGCCGGCACGATCCAGGGCCAGGCCGCCGGTTCCAGGCGCCGCGTGTTCAGTCCCGCCGATGCTCCGCGCCCAGGCCAGGTCGCCTGCCGACGTGATCTTGAGCAGCAAGACGTCCGCGCCGCCCGACCCGTACTTCGCCAGAAAGATATCGGTGCTATCTGCGCTGGTGAGACTGACCGTGCTCTGTCCCGGATCGGCGTCGATCGTGGCTGAGAACATGCCGGCCAGGTAGACGTTCCCGGCACTGTCGACTGCAGGTGTCTAGCTTCGTCCGGCCCGGCCCCACCGACAGCCCACACGAATGGGTCGCCTTCGGCGGCGAACGCCGGTCGAGTCTGGGCGCTCCAGAAGCCGTCGACACCTCGAGTGCCGTCCTGTACTCCAGCCGCGAGGATCGGGAGCAGGGTGACGAGGGACGCGGCGAGTGCCTCCAGCAGGCGACGGCGACCCGATCCGATCAGGTCCATACTGTGCGCTCCATCAGACCGGGCGAAAGGGGCTGCGCCCGGGAGTCGTAGGCATACGTGGCAAATCAGCCGCCCAGGCGTGCGATCCCCGGGCCAGCCTATCGGGCACTGGCGGGAAGTGTGAGCGTATTCTCCTGTCGTTCTGCCATCGCGCAGCCAACAATCACGAGATCCGTGCCGGACCTGTGAGACACGAAGCTCAGGCGGCGACTGACCAACCGTGTCCGTAGAAACAGCTCCTGCTGACAGACACGCTTTCGAGTGGTACTATGATCACCATGATGCCTGCTGATCCCCAAAGCCGCGTTGCTCATTCGACTGCCCAGGTGGAAGCGGTGCCGCCCGAGAGCATCGACCTCGACTATCGGTCGATGCCTCCCAAGGCCTCTATCCGTATGTCAGTCGAACTCGAGGTGAGAGGCCGTGGGAAGCCGCTCCCGTTTCCACTGGACGACGACGTCGCGGAGTAAGCGTGGAGTCGTGGTGGGAGATGGTTCGAGGAGCGAGTCTGGCACAGGGCGACGCGCTGTAACATCCCTTTTTCAGCGCGTTGTCCGTTCCTTCACCGGATCCACGGTGGGAAGCATGGTTCGACCGTTGCGTGCCAGACGCCACCGTGGCCGCTCCTGCGGGATGCCACGTGCCTCGGTCACTGTCCACCAAATTGATCCTCGAAGTCGGCGAGGCGATCCTGGCAGCGGATGGCCTGGAAGCGACCATCGCGATCATCCTTGATGGCGCGCACGTCCTGACCGGCGCCGAGACGGCCGGCCTGTTCCAGCTCGATCCGGCTGGCCGGCTGATTCGGTGTACCCACGCCATGGGCCGGGACGATCTCGGCATGCGCTCGCTGCACCCGCTCCGAGTTGGTGATGGTGTCGCCGGACGAGCGGTGGCCGAGCGTCGAACGATCTGGACGCCCGATATTCTCCGCGACCAGGCGATCCGCCTCCCCCCGAGAACCTCTCAGAGGTCCAGCGCCTGAGCCACCGGTCAGTCATGGCGGCTGCGCTTCTGGTCAACGGCCTGGCGCGCGGCGCACTGGTCACCCACCATCGGACGCCGGACAGCTTCTCCGAGACTGAGGCCGAGGTGTTGGCTGCCCTGGCCTCGCTGGCCGGCGTCGCGCTCGAGAACGTCCGGCTTCAGCATGAGACGAAGGCCCAGGCGCACCGCGCCCAGGTGTTGGCAGACATGGCGCGCAGCATCAGCTCCTCGCTCGACACCGAGACGCTCCTCGGCGCCGTCATTCGCGAGGTCCAGCGCGTCGTACCCTGCGATCGAGGGAGCTTCGCATTCTACGACGCGGCCTCACACACCGTCACGTTTCACGAAGAGGTGCTGGTCGAAGGCGAGACGACGTTCCCGCAGCGCACGGTCCCGGCCGATCAGACCGTCTCCTGGCAGTTGATGCAGACCGGCCGGATCGACGTGCGTGACGACATGCGCGTCAGCGCCGTACCGATGCCCGCGCAGCGGGCGACCGAGGGCGAGAGGTCCGTGGTCGGGATGCCGATCATGCGGGACGACGAGTGCCTGGGCGTGTTGAACCTGGCGAGCCTCCGACCCGCGGCCTTCACCGAGGAGCACGTAGCGTTCCTCGAAGGGCTGACGCCGCACCTCGCGGTGCCGCTGATCGCCGGGAACCGGGCAATCGGCGCGCTCTCGATCATCTGCCGCGAGACCCGTGAGTTTACACCGGACGACGTCGAGCTGCTGGAGTCGCTGGCCGCCCAGGCCGCGAGCGCCATTCAGAACGCTCGCCTCTATGACCAGGCGATCGAGTCCGCCCGCCTGAAGTCTGAGGTCGTGGCGAACATGAGCCACGAGATCCGCACGCCGATGAACGGCGTCATCGACATGACCGGGCTGCTGCTCGACATGCCGCTGGAGGATGACCAGCGGGAGTGCGTCGACACGATCAGGTTCAGCGCCGACGCCCTGCTGACGATCGTCAACGACATTCTCGACTTCTCGAAGATCGAGGCTGGCAAGCTCCAGCTCGAGGTCGTCGACTTCAGCATCCACCAGCTGGTGGACGACGTGGCCGACTTGATGGCGGACGCAGCTCGCCGCAAGCAGCTTCACCTGACCGCCACCGTCGATCCGGCGATTCCGGCACTGGTGCGTGGCGACCCGGGCCGGCTGCGGCAGATCCTCACGAACCTGGTCGCCAACGCCATCAAGTTCACTGAGCGAGGCGTCGTCGCGATCAGCGTGAGCCTCGATCGGTCAGGCGCCTCCCTCTCGCCGAACGGCAAGGCCGACCCGAATCTTCGGGTCTACTTCGAAGTGATGGACACCGGCATCGGCATCGCATCAGAAACACGAGGCCGGCTGTTCCAGGTGTTCTCGCAGGCGGACGGCTCGACGACACGACGGTATGGCGGGACCGGACTCGGCCTCGCCATCTGCCGGCAGCTGGTTGACCTGATGGGCGGGCAAATCGGCGTGACGAGTGAGCTCGGCGACGGCAGTACGTTCTGGTTCACTGCCGTGCTTCCGAAATCGGAGACCGGTCAGTGCCAGCTCCGCGAGCGGGGATCGACGAAGCAGGCGATGCGCCCGCTGGCGTTGACCCGGCGAGCTGGCCCAGGCCCGCGAGTGCTGATCGCCGAGGACAATCCGGTCAATCAGCGAGTCGCGGTGCGGCTCCTGGAGCACCTCGGGATCCGAGCGGACGTCGCCTCTGACGGCAACGAGGCGATCGAGAGCCTGACGCGTCAGTCGTACGCGCTGGTGCTGATGGACTGCCAGATGCCAGAGCTGGACGGTTTCGAGGCAACGGCCCGGATTCGTTCCGGCGAGACACTCGACGGCCAGATCCCGATCATCGCGATGACGGCCTCCGCGATGCAGGGCGATCGCGAGCGCTGCCTGGCGGCCGGCATGAACGACTACGTCAGCAAGCCCGTCCGGATCGACGACCTGCGCCCGGTGATCGAGCGCTGGCTCCCCTGACCCCCGGGGAAACAGCCCAATCCACGTGCTACACTGAGCTCACCATGGTAGACCTGACGGCACGCTTCAGCATGATGATGCGCCAGTCTCGTCTGCCGACCCGGTGGGTCGGCGGGTAGCGTAGCGACGCCCGCCAACAGCATCGCCGACACCAGGCAGACGAGACGCCCCGGACCCCCGGGGCGTTTTTGTTTGCCCACGAGACCGCGCCGCCCTCCAACGTCACACCCGCCACCATCCGAGGAGGTCACCGTGTCGAACCGCTGCTACATCTCCACCCCGATCTACTACATCAACGACCGCCCCCACATCGGGCACGTCTACACGACGCTGGTCGCCGACGTCATCGCGCGGCATCGACGCCAGCACGGCGACGCAGTGTTCTTCCTGACCGGCACCGACGAGCATGCGCCCAAGGTGGCCGAGTCGGCTCGCGCCAACGGCGTGGCGGCGCTCGCCTGGGCCGATCGGCACGACGCGGCCTTTCAGGCGACGTTCGCCGCGTTCGGGATCAGCAACGACGACTTCATCCGCACCAGCCAGCCGCGCCACGTCCTGCGGGTACGCGAGTATCTGACGGCGCTGCTCGTGAGCGGCGACGTGTACCAGGGGCGCTACGACGAGTGGTACGACCCAGGGCAGGAGGAGTACGTCCCGGAGGCGCGCGCCGCCAGGCTGGAGTACCGCTCTCCGATCAGCGGCAAGCCGCTCGTCCGCCGCCAGGAGGAGAACTACTTCTTCCGGCTGAGCGCCTACGCCGACGATCTGCTACGCCTGTTCGAGGAACGACCGGACTTCGTGCAGCCCGCCGCGCGCCGCAACGAAGTGATCGGGCGGATCCGAGAGGGCCTGCACGACTTCCCGATCAGCCGGGCCGGCCTGGACTGGGGGATTAGCGTACCGGGCGACGAGCAGCAGACGGTGTACGTCTGGATCGACGCCCTCTTCAACTACCTCTCGACGGTAGACACGCCCGAGCGGCGACACCTCTGGCCAGCTGACGTCCACCTGATCGCCAAGGACATCCTCTGGTTCCACGCCGTCATCTGGCCGGCGTTCCTGATCGCGCTGCGGAGGCGGCCGGGCTATGAGTGGGTCGAGCTGCCGCGCCGGGTCTACACCCACAGCTTCTGGGTGAGCGATGGGCGCAAAATGGGGAAGTCGCTGGGCAACTTCGTGGACCTGGAACGGCTCGAACGGTGTCGGCAGCTCGTCGGGCTGGACGGGCTGCGCTACTTCCTGGCAAAGGACGGCCCGATCGACATCTCCGACCGCGACTTCAGCGAAGCGCGAATCGAAGGGGTCTACAACGCCGAGCTTGCCAACCTGTTCGGCAACCTGGTGCAGCGCGCTGCATCGCTGGTGGCCCGGTACGCCGATGGCGTGGTGCCGCCCCCGGGCCCCCTCGACGCCGACGACGAGCACCTGCGCGCCGAGGCCGATCGCCTGCCAGAGCGGGTCGCCTCCGCCTTCGATCGGCTGGCGCTCGACCGGGCAGCGGACGCGATTCTGGATTTCGTGACGACCGCGAACCGGTACGCCGACGCGACGGCTCCCTGGCAGCGCGCGAAGGAGGGGGACCACGAGCGCGTCAGGACGGTCCTGTACCACCTGGTCGAGTCGGCCCGGCTGGCGGCCTGGCACCTCTGGCCGTTCATCCCTGAGACGGCGAGCGAGGCCCACCGTCGCCTCCTCGGCTGCGCCCCGACCCTTGCCCTCGGCACGTTCGGAGCATTGCCCCCTGGCACGCGAGTCACGGTCGGGACGCCGCTCTTTCCACGGCTCCGACCGGTCACGGCAGGCGGCTGAGGATCTCGCCGGCCGCTCGCACCCCGCTCGCCAGCGCACCGTTCATGGTGGCCTGCCATTGATCGGTGTGCTCGCCGGCCAGGTGCAGGCGGCCGATCGGCTCGGCCAGTCGTGGCCCGAAGCGGGTGACGTCGCCCGGGCGGAAATGGGAGTACGCCCCGCTGACCGGCGGCGCCAGCCTCCAGGCGACGGTGACCGTCCGCTCGATCTCGGCAGCGCAGCCGGGGTAGAGCCGCTCCAGCTCGCTCACCACGACCGCGTGCCGCTCCCGGTCGGACATCGCCGCGAGCGTGTCGGCGGTCTGATCGGCGGTGTAGACGGTCAAGACCGCCCGATCGCCTGATTGGCCAGCCGTCGTCTCGTACATCGCCTGGAGCAGGCCGTCGGTGAAAGCCCGGCCGGTCAGGCCCTGATCCTCCCAGAACCGGCGCCGGGTCTGGACCAGGAGCTTGGTGATCCGGCCCATCTCCAGGCCGGCCACCGTGTCCTGGCGAAACCGCTCGAATGGCGGATCGAACTCGACGCGGCGCAACGTCGGCGGCGGGATCGCCAGTACGGCGTATCGAGCCCGGAGCGTGAAAACGGTGCCGTCGCGCTCGTATGTGACGAAAACCGCGCGATCGTCCTGGTGGATCGCCGTCACCGGCGCGCCGAGCACCACGTGTACGCCAGGCTCGGCTGCCATTGCCGTCGGGAGGCGGTCCATGCCTCCCTTGACCCGGCCCGACATCAGGTCCGGAGCACGCTGCCAGAGGCGCTCGTCGCGCGCATACTGCAAGAGCGAAAGTCGCTCGGGGGCGGCGCCGTAATCGACGGTGCGCCAGATCTGCTGATACGTCCGCGCGATCCGCCCAAGGTTGAGATCGTCGAGCCAGGTGCCGACTGAGTGCCGATCCAGGTCGGCGGCCGACATCCAGGGCCGCTCGGTATCGCCGATGCGCGACGCCAGTCGGGCAGTTTCCCTCGCGATCGTCTGGTCGTCTTGGGCCGCCTCGGCGCCGAGGTCGGAGAGCGATTCGCCGCGCAAAAGCGTGCCGTCGAAGCGGAAGAGGCGCTGGCCGGAAGGGATCGGCACCAGCTTCAGATCGTACGCCTGGAGGAAGTCGTGGAGGATCTGGTGGCCGCCGTCCACGAACTCGCCGCCAGCCTCGGCGTGCAGGCCGTCGTCGAACGGCGCTCGCACCGTCAGCACGCGCCCGCCGACACGGCGCTCGGCCTCCAGCACGCGGACCTCAGTGCCGGCCCGCGCGAGGGTCACCGCCGCCGCGAGGCCGGCCAGGCCAGCGCCTACGACCACGACGCCGACGTCATCCGGAGCCCGCGTCATGCGCGCTGTCCAGGGGGCGGTACCGCCGGGTCGTCTGAACGTCCCGCGACTGGCCACGCTGCCGCCATCTGTCCTCCCACCGCTCGTCTGATCGCGCTGCAGACGGAGGATAGTACGCCGCGCGCCCCACGGTCTTTCACCGCTCGACCTCAACCGTGGCACACGCTCGGCATCGTCGCCGAACGCTCGGTCAGGGTGAGCTGTGAACAGTCCCTCCCTCGTGTCAGAGCTCGTTACCCCTGTGAAGCTCGCCCACGCCTCGTCGGGACCTGCCAGCTGGCGATTCGAGCAGCACGGCGGAGCGGTCCACGACTCGGCGGGCCGGTTGACCCGGCCGCGCAGCCTGCACTCGTGGACAGCAGGCCGTGGGATTCAACCTACGGCCTCGGGCACGGTGCTGTCGGCAAGGCTAACGCCGAAGCATGGAGAGTGGGAACGTCTCGTCGGCGGCAAACGCCTGAGCCGTGCCGTCCCGGATCACGCTGACCGACCCGTTGCCGTGCACCCGGGCCTGCTCGCGCCCGAGGTCCACGACGCACGCGGTGTGCTCGTCGATCGCCAGGATCACCGTCTCTGACGGCAGCTTCGACTTGAGCTCGTTGAACCGGTCGTCGCCCATGTAGCAGTGGCTGGTGTCGAGCTTGGCACCGCCCTCGTTGTTGTTCCAGTGCGGCACGATCGTCAGGTCCATCCCCAGGCTGCCGAACAGGTTGAGACCGGGCGTCCAGGAAAGGTCCGCGCCAACCTTGTAGATCTCGTAGACCGGCAGGGTGTGCGTGCTCACGGCGAGCGCCATCGCGCTGGCCAGGGCCAGCGTGGCCCCCTGCTCCAGTCGAGCAGTGACGGCCCGCCAGAGTCGAGAATCCGCGAGATGGCGCACGGCGTATGTCGGGCTGCCAGCGCCGGCGAAGACGTACGAGGCACCGTCGATCCCGTCTAGCAGGGACACCTCGTCCGTGCCATGCGGACCATCGCCACGACGCCTCGCCGGCACGATCGTCACCTGGGGCTTGAAGTTCTGTAGGCTGTGCTCGAAGAATGCCTTGACGTCCTGGGCCAGCACGTTGGTGTTCGGCTGGAACCCGGCCGGCGTCTCGATGACGGCGACCGGCACCGGCTTCTCATACGCCATCAACAGCAGCTCGTGGACCCGTCGCCCAACGCGCGCAGTCTCCCCTGAACCGAAGAGGGCGATCCGACCACCTGAGCCTGGCGGGTAGAGAAGGGCGCTCACGTCGACTCCCGTCCTGGACAGCCGTGGGACACTCGTCGCCCCACCTCGGCGCGCCCTACCCGAAACGGGACCGGCGGCGTGCCGAGCCTGGCATCAGCGGGCCGGACGGCTCCAGCCCCCCTCATGATGGTCGAACGCACGTGCTGATTCAAGTCCGGGGAGCCGACCCCCTACAATGCACCGAGCGGCAGATAGGGGGATGCGCGTGGAGGCTCGAGAACGGCGGATCGCGGTCAACGGACTGACGTTGCGGGTGCGCGAGTGGCAATCGGATGGATCGGCGATCGTCCTGGCGCACGGCCTGGCCTCCAACTCACGCATCTGGGACGATGTCGCTAGTCGACTCGCCGATCGGCACCACGTCGTGGCACTCGACCAGCGCGGCCACGGCCTGAGCGACCGCCCAACCGACGGCTTCACTTTCGACCGGATGGTCGGCGACCTTGCGGCGCTGATCGAGACGCTCGGGCTTGACCGCCCCACGCTGGTCGGCCACTCCTGGGGCGGCAACGTCGTGCTGGCGTTCGCCGCCGCGTACCCTGAACGTGTACGCGGGCTGGTGCTCGTCGACGGCGGCTTCATCGAGCTGTCTGCCCTGCCCGGGCGGACCTGGGACCAGGTCCGGGTGGATATGGCGCCGCCCGACCTGACGCACCTGACGTTTGACGAGTTCCTGGAGCGCGCGCGAGGCGGCGATGCCAGCCAGTACTGGAGCCCGACCGTCGAAGCGACCTACCGGACCAGCTTCAAGGACGGCCCAGACGGACGGATCCGGCCCTCGCTCCAGCGCGAGGACCACCTGGAGATCCTGCACGCCCTCTGGGAGCAGCGACCCTCGGAGCTGTTTCCGAAGGTCACCGTCCAGACGCTGCTCGTGCCGGCCCGGCGGCCGGACGCGACTGGGCGGGCAGCCGAGATGGCGCCCGTCCGCGAGCGCCTGGTCGCCAACGCCGCCGCCGCGCTGCCGAACGGCCGGCTCCTGTGGATGGAGCACACCGTCCACGACATCCCGCTCCAGCGCCCTGCCGAGCTTGCCGAGGCGATCGAGTCGATCGCCAGCGGCCAATGAGCCCGCCGCGCCCCGCAAGGCCGGTTCGCCACGACGCGCCCGAGGATGCGGACGCCGGGCTCGCCGTACCGCGTGTCTCGCCCGAGGGCCCGGTCCTGGTCACACTGGTCGGCGACGAGCCGCTGGCGCCGCTCGTGCTCGCCCGCCAGCTCGACGCGCGGCGGGTGGTCTGTCTCGCCCTGCCGGTCGTCGAGTGGCGCGTTGAGCCGTTGCTGGCGCTGCTGCGGCAGGATGGCCGCATGGCCGACTCGTTCTTGCCGAAAATTCAGGACGTACCAGCCGGCACTGACGAGCTGGCGCGCCTGCTCGCACTGGGCACCGACGATGGCATCGTTTTCGACCTCACCAACGCCCGCGGCGTCCTCGGGTTCAGCCTGTACGAGCTCGCCCATCGCTACGAGCAGGCCGCGCCGGACCGGGTGCAGGTCGTGCGCGTGGACTGGAGCGAGCGCGTCATACGCTCGGTCAGCCCGGACGGTTTCCGCGTTGAGCCGCTGAAGGCGACAGTCCGGCTGGCCGACTATCTCGGCGTGCACGGCAAGGTGCTGCTCGGCCTCGAGCGCGGCCCGGGCAGCCAGTCGCCGTTCGGCAAGGCCGCGTATCGGCTGGCGAGCGCGATTCCCCAGGCCCGGCCGCTCCTTGAAGCGACACATCGTGGGCACCCCGAACGGCCACTCCGAGTACCCGGCCGGCGCGCCCTGCCGATCGTGGAGGAGCTGGTGGAGGATGGCGTACTCGAATGGCGCGGGAGTGCGCTGTTCGCCACCAGCATGCGCGCCTTCCAGTTCCTGCACGGGCGCTGGCTGGAGGAGTACCTCTTCGAGATCGCGGACGCCTCTGGCCAGTTCGACGATTGCGCCTCCGGCGTGCGATTTCGCTGGTCGTTTCCCGGCGAAGCGAGCGATCCCGGCCGTGGCGACGTGGCGAACGAGATCGACTTCGCCGGGACGGCGCACGGCCGTGCGACGCTCGCCTCGTGCAAGACCGGCGGCCACGACGTAAACGGGCCATTGTACGAGCTGCTGACGCTGGCTGAGCGGGCGGCAGGGCGGTCTGTGATCTCGGTCTTTGCCACGACGGACACGCTCGACCGCTCCGCCCGCCGACGGGCCGCCGCGCTCGGCGTGCGCACGCTCGACGCGACCCATCTGCCCGATCCTGACCTGGTACTCGAGTCGCTGGTCTACGGCGCGCCGACAGCGGCCCGCCCGATAGCCCCGGGAATGAACGCGGCCGGGACCGCACCGCGAGACGGCCAGCAGAGCTCCACACACTCGCGTCGCCGCCGTTGACAGATCCCACAGCGGCGGCGACGCTCGCCACGGCACGCGAGATGATAGGAGGCACCCGGACCCCTGTCATGGCTGAGGGGGTCAGCGCAGGATCGGAGGCCAGACGTGCACAGCCCGTTCGAGCCAGATGAGCTCACGTTCGACGACGACCAGTCACCGGAGCAGCCGAACCCATCCCTGAACCTGGCCGCGCGCACGGGTCGGCAAACCGAAGACGAGCAGCTCCTGATCAGCCCGGCCCAGAGGGCGCCGGCGCAGCGGGCCAGTGACTTCACCCACACCGATCCGTGGCGCGTGCTGCGGATTCAGGGTGAGTTCGTGGCCGGCTTCGACGCGCTCGCCGACATCGGCCCGGCGGTGACGATCTTCGGCTCGGCGCGGACGCCCAGGAGCGACCCGATGTACGGCGTGGCCGTCGCCACAGCCCGTCGTCTGGCGCGGGCCGGCTTCGCGATCATCACGGGAGGCGGTCCAGGGATCATGGAGGCGGCGAACCGGGGTGCCCGCGAGGGGAAGGGACGCTCCATCGGCTGCGGCATCGAGCTACCACATGAGCAGGGTCTCAACCCGTTCGTGGACGAGGCGATCAACTTCCGCTACTTCTTCGTGCGCAAGACGATGTTCGTGAAATACGCCGAGGCGTTCGTGATCTTCCCCGGCGGCTTCGGCACGCTCGACGAGCTGTTCGAGGCGCTGACCCTGATCCAGACCAGAAAGGTACGGAACTTTCCAGTCGTGATGGTCGGCACAGAGTACTGGGCGGGTCTGTTCGACTGGGCGAAAAAGACCCTCCTGGCGCACGGGACGATCAGCCCTGGCGACCTCGACCTGCTCCAATGCACGGACGACCCGTCCGAAGTCGAACGGATCGTCGTAAGCTGTTACCAGGCAGGGTGCGCCGCCCTGGAGCAATGAACAGGTGGACTATTCGGAGCGCTCGCCGGGCGGCGGGGAGATCAGGAACGCCGCGACGAGCGCGACGGCGGCCGGCACCGCGTCGAAGACGATCGACTGCCAGGCCGGCGCCACGTCCTGCGCGGCGACCTGCATCGCTGCCAGGAACCCGACCACGAGGTGCAGCAACGCGGCGCTCACCAGAACCATCCGGGCGCGCTTCCAGTGTCGATCGGCGAGGAAGAAACCGGCGAGGTACATCACCCCGGCGATCGTCGCGCAGATGAACCAGGCGACGC
>Ga0075429_100003977_pt1 | contig 12648 bp, 10 predicted proteins | sample RhiMetdeltSRZDD3_FD_75295 | JGI IMG/M metagenome (GOLD analysis project Ga0075429, IMG submission 75295) | Populus rhizosphere microbial communities from Tennessee, USA - Rhizosphere MetaG P. deltoides SRZDD3 | ecosystem: Host-associated > Plants > Roots > Rhizosphere > Soil | place: USA...
TTCGCGAACATGACCGTGTTGTTCGGCCACGTTCCGATGGCCTCGGAGACGTCCTTGCCGACCTTGTTCGCGTCCACGTCAATGGCCGCCGAGATCTCGACGTCGCTGATGTGGTAGCCGCCCAGGGTCGTGTGCATCAGGCCCGGGATCCGGTCCGTGGTCTTGGCGTTTCGGTAGTAGTAGAGCCCCTGTACGAACGAAGAGGCGCAGTTGCCCACGCCGATGATCGCGACACGCACCTTGCCCATGACGCTCAAGCCTCCCGAGAATCAGAACCCGACGAGCGGGTGATCTTCCACACGTGAGCCATCCGCTGAGCAGCGGTGGCGAAAGAGAACACCACGAGCACGATCAGCGCGCCCGGGATGACCGGTCCGAGACCGAAGAAGCCGGCGACGATGATCAGCACCATGCGCTCCGGCCGCTCGAACCAGCCCACCTTGCACTCGAGCCCGAGCCCCTCGGCGCGCGCCCGCGTGTACGACACCATGAACGAGCCCACGAGCGCGAGCATCGCGAAGCTGGCGATGATCGCGAACGTGACCGGCTCGAGACCGTGCTGCAGGTTGGTCAGCACGCGACTGGGATTCACGGCCATGTCCACGAGCTGGGCCGTGTAGTACCACGAGATCCCCACGAACAGTGCCGCCTCGGCGACGCGGTCGAGCGTGGAATCGAGGAACGCGCCGAAGCGCGTGGTGCGGCCGCCGATACGAGCCACCTGCCCGTCGAGGATGTCGCAGATGCCGGAAACGGTGGCGACGGCCGCGGCGAGCTGGAACTGGCCGAGTGCGAACTCGAGGCCGGCCACCAGGCTGAGCATGAAGCCCAGCGCCGTCAGGTGGTCGGCCTTGAGCCCCAGCGCGAGCAGTCCGCGCACGAGCGGGTCGAGCGCCTGGTGCGCGATCCGCTTGAGCACGTCCTTGTAGCCGCTCATGACCTCCTCCGTCGCGGGAGTCGCGGCTTCGGGTCTGCTCACTCGGCTCCCTCGGCTTCCTTACCGCGGCTGCGTTCGGCCCGCGTCAGCCCGCCCAGCACCAGCACCATCTCGCCCCTCTTCCATTCCGCGCGCAACGCGGCGCGCACCTCGCCCGCCGTCCCGCGCAACACCTGCTCGTGCAGCTTCGTCAGCTCGCGCGCGAGCGCGATCGGACGCTCACCCCAGACCGCTTCGAGGTCGGTCAGGCAGGCCTCGATGCGATGCGGCGATTCGAACACCACCACCGTCTCACGATGCGCCGACAGCTCCTCGAGCCGCCGCCGCCGCGCCGCCCCCTTGGGCGGCAGGAACCCGGCGAACAGGAACGCGTCCGTCGGCAGCCCCGAGACCTGGAGCGCGGTGATCACCGCACTCGGTCCCGGCACGCTCTCGACGCGCACTCCCGCCGCCACCGCGGCCCGCACGACCGGATACCCCGGATCGGCGATGCCCGGCGAACCCGCATCCGTCACCAACGCCACGTCCTGCCCCGACTGCACTCGCTCGACGAGCGATGCGGCACGTGCGCGCTCGTTGTGTTCGTGCAGGCTCACGACCTGCGCGGGGATCCCGAAATGTTCCAGGAGCCGGCGCGTGTGCCGTGTGTCCTCGGCCGCCACGAGATCGGCCTCGCGCAGGACTCGAAGCGCGCGCGTGGTCACGTCCTCGAGGTTGCCGATCGGCGTCGCCACGAGGAACAAGGTGCCGGGGCGGCCGGAGGGTCGCTCTGGGGTCACGAGATTCCTGTCGCGAACGGTGGGTCGGTACCGGAGAAGCGGGGCGCACCGTAGCATCCGGGTGGCGGGAGCGTCCACAGCCGGACCGCCCGATCCCCACGCCGGGGAGCTTCGCTTGGGGCTTCCAAGTTGTTGCGAACGCGGGCGGCCTGGAACGGCCTCCGGGCGTACTCCTTATAGAGAATCCCGGTCAACCCCGGGCGGGAACGGTCGAGTCCAGCACCTCGTGGAAGGCGGCGATGGCGCGGTCCACGCCCGCGTCGTCCACGTCCAGGTGCGCGATGGCGCGCACGAGCCTGGGGCCGTAGGCGGACATGCGCACCCCCCGCGTCTCGAGCCCCGCGACCAGTGCGCGGGCGTCGGGCAGCGGTGCGTCGAGGTGGGCGAACACGATGTTCGTATCCGGCGTGGTGACGCGCACGCCCGCGGCCCGCGCGAAACCCTCGGCCAGCCGCCGGGCGCGCGCATGGTCGTCGGCAAGGCGCAAGACATGATGGTCGAGCGCGTGCAGGCAGGCGGCGGCGAGGATGCCCACCTGCCGCATGCCGCCGCCCAGGCGCTTGCGCGCCCGTCGCGCGTCGTGGATGAGGTTCCCGGGCCCGGTGAGGATCGAGCCCACCGGTGCTCCCAGCCCCTTGGAGAAGCACATCATCACCGTGTCGGCGCATGCCGCCCACTCGGCGATCGGCACGCCGGTGGCGACACTCGCGTTCCACAGCCGTGCGCCGTCCAGGTGCACGCGCAGCCCGTGCTGGCGAGCGAACGCCGCCAGCGCGCGCAGCCGCTCGAGCGGCACGATCAGTCCGCCCGCGCGGTTGTGCGTGTTCTCGGCGCACACGAGCGAGACGCGCGCCACGTGGTCGTTCTCGTCGCGCAGCGCCGCGAGCAGCACGTCGTGCGGCAGCACCCCACGCTCCGCGCGCACCGGGTGTGCGAGGCAGCCGGAGTTGGTGGCCAATCCGCCCTGCTCATAGAGGTAGATGTGCGATTCGGCCTCGAGCAGCACCTCGTCGGCGGGCCGCGTGAGCACGTGCACGGCGAGCTGGTTGCCCATCGTGCCGCTGGGTACGAACAGTGCCGCCTCCTTGCCGGCGAGCCGGGCGATGCGCTGCTCGAGCGCGATCACGGTCGGGTCGTCGCCGAACACGTCGTCGCCGACTTCGGCTTCGGCCATCGCGCGACGCATCGCGGCAGTGGGGCGGGTGACGGTGTCGCTGCGCAGGTCCACGGGGGTGAGGGCCATGTCGGGGCTCCGGGAAGGGTTCGTATCGGTGCGGTGTCCCAAGACTATACGGGAGCGGGCGCGCCGCGCAGGCCGGTTCTGGCGCGTACGCCCGGACCGGGCCCGGGCCCGGTGGAGCGGACCGGTCTTGCGCGGGCCTGACAACTCGCCGCACGCTCATGCGTCGAATAGGAGTGAACCGGCCCCCCCCACGGGGGGTCGTCGCCATAGACGCTCTCCCGGAGTCGCCCCCCATGTTCTTCTTCGACCGCACCATGTTCCTGCTGCTGCCCGCCATGGCCTTCGCGATGTGGGCCCAGTGGAAGGTGAAGAGCACGTTCGAGCAGTACTCGCGCGTGCGCGCGTCCAGCGGCCTCACCGGCCGCGACATGGCGCGCCGCATCATGAGTGCCAACGGCGTGACCGACGTCACCGTGGAACCCGTGGGCGGCGTGCTGAGCGACCACTACGACCCGCGCTCTCACACCGTGCGGCTCTCGACTCACAACTTCAACGAAGGCTCGATCTCGGCGATCGCCGTGGCAGCGCATGAAGTGGGCCACGTCCTGCAGCACCACCAGCGTTACTTCCCGCTCCAGCTGCGCTCCGGGATGGCGCCGGTCGTGTCGATCGCCAGCACGGCCGCCATGCCGCTGTTCCTGATCGGCCTGCTGTTCGGTGCGAAGTTCCCGTACTCGGGGCTGCTCATGGACCTGGGCATCGTGTTCTTCGCCGGCGCCGTGCTGTTCCACATGGTCACGCTGCCGGTCGAGTTCGACGCCTCGAAGCGCGCGCTCGCCCAGCTCACGAACACCGGCTCGGTGCGGCCCGAAGAGGTCGCGGGAGCGAAGAAGGTGCTGGACGCCGCCGCGCTCACCTACGTCGCGGCCGCCGCGATGGCGGCGCTGCAACTCGTGCGCCTGCTCGCGCTGCGCAACGATCGTCGGTGATCTCGCACTCGGGACCCGGGGCCGATCGCAGGTTCCGGGCCTCAGCACATCGGCGTGGGGGCGGCACTCACCTTGCGACACCGCGCTCGCCCGCAGCACCGCTGTCTTCTTCGAGGATGCGCCGCAGGACGCTGTAGAGCCGCGGGTAGTTCTCGAAGAACTCCACCACTTCGCGCATCTCGTGGCTCTCGGCTCCCCACTGGAGCGCGCGGTCCGAGGCGCGCATGACGGTGGCCGAATCGCCGGTCGCGGCCGCGCTCATCCACAGCCCGAACCAGCCCACCGGGTCCTCCGGCGTGCGCCCGGTCAGCGACTCGAACGCCACCTGCGCCTCACCGGGTGAGTCGGCGATCAGCGCCGAGGCTCCCCACAGCTTGAATGCGCGCGGCAGCGGGGTCTCCTCGCACAGCCGCCGGTAGGTGTCGCACGCGAACGCATAGCGCTCCTCGTTGAGCGCGCGCAGGCCCATCCAATCGAGCACGCTGGCGCGGTGCGTGGCATGCCGCCGCGGCGGTCCGTCCACGAGTGACGTGGCGCGAGCGAACCCACGGTCGAGGTCGGTGAGCGAGACGAGCAGCAACAGGAACGGCACGAACACCGTGAGCGCGGCCGCGAGCGCCCACTCGCGCCGGCGCGGAGCGCCGTCCAGTGCGCGCGCCAGTGCCCACGCCGAGGCCACGGCCACCGTGGCCCCGGCGGGGCCGAGTGAGTCGTAGTCGCGGTACGGCCCGAGCGGCAGGTAGACGAACAGCAACACGGGGACGAACGCGAGCGTGCACACCGACAAGTAGAGCGCAGCGGGGTCCCGGCGTGCGCGCACCCATGCGAACAGCGCCAGCGGGGCGAGCGGGGCGTGCAGCAGCAACGCGTTCACCGCGTCCATGAGCCGCAGCGGTGCGAATCCCGCGGCGAGAGCGCCGCCCTGCTGGCGCACCTCGGCCGGCACGAAGTTCACGTTCATGTCGAACGTGCGGATGACGAACAGGAGTCGTGGCGCGTGCGCGGCCAGCACGAGCACGGGAAGCAGCAGCGGCCACAGTCGCTGGTACACCGTGCCCGGGCGACGCCACACCAGGATCGTGGCCGTCGCCCACATCGCCATGAGCGGCAGTCCGCCGCGATGCAGCGCCACGCCCAGCGAGACGGCGAGCGCGAACGGCAGTGCCGCGCGTCCGGTGGTGACGAGCTCCACGCCGAGTGTGGCGGCGGCGATCGTCGCGACGACGAGCTGCGGCGTGGCCTTGCTGTAGCCCGTGAGCAGCGTGAGGTAGCCGCCGAAGACCACCACCGTCGCCACCACGAACGCGAGCGTCGCGTGCGTGCTGACCAGCCGCCCGAAGCGCAGCGCCACGTAGACGAGCAGCGCGGCTTCCGCCAGCCCGAGCGCACGCATCACGTCGAGGGGCGCCACGCCGGCACTCGCGGCGAGCCGGCCGGGCAGGACGTTGTTCACCAGCGCATCGAGCGGAAGCGCTTGCGGGAACAGCTTTCGGAACCAGTCCTCGTCCTGGATCCCGAGACGCAACACGAAGTCCCCCACGAACCGCACCCGATCGGGGAACAGCGCGAGCAGCGACAGCACCACCGCGAGCAGCACCCAGCCCGAGGCACGGCCCAGCCACGCCGGAGCGGACAGCGCGCGTGGCCAGCGGCCGGCGAGCGCGAACACCACGCCGGCCGTGAGCAGGGCGAGCAGCGCCTGGGCCAGCGCGGGTGCGACGAAACGCGCGAAGTCCATGCCCCACGCGTACTCACCGGGTGCCACGCTGGCCACCAGCCGCACCACGAGCAGGATGGCCAACAGCACCGGCAGCGCGGTGCGTTCGGCTCGGGACTGGGGGTGGTTCACGGCGCGCTCCCCTCGAGGTGGCTCACGTCGGACGGCCGATTCGCGGCAAGGCGGCCGGACAGCGACACGGCCGGGCTCACGGGAGCCCGGCCGTGCCGGAATGTCGAGCGCCCTCGGGGTCGGGCGTTACTGCTGCGCCACCATGTCCTTGAGTTCTTTCGACACCTTGAACACCGGCACGCGGCGCGGCGGCACGGGCACGGCCTCACCGGTGCGAGGATTGCGCGCGATACGCGACTTGCGGTCCTTCACCCGGAACGTGCCGAAGCCACGGATCTCGATGTGGTGACCATCCGCGAGAGCCTTGGCGACCGCATTCAAGAAGCAGTCCACCGTTTCGGCGACATCCTTCTTGGTGAGGCCCGTACGCTCGGAGATCTGGTCCACGATATCGGCCTTGGTCATCACTTCCTCCTGGGCACATCCGGTCATCGGTCACCCGTGCGGGCGGCACCCCGAAGACTGGACAAAAGAACGGTAACCGGACCTCCCCAGCGCTGTCAATCGCCTAATGGACAAGGGGTTAGTCCGATTCCGCCCGCCCGACCCCGCACGCCGGGGGTGGATTCTCACCGCTCGGCAGGGAGCACACGTGCTCGAAACCGTGGTCAGGAGCGCTGGCCACCCGTGCTGGAAGTGGTGCCCGGCCCCGCCGGCTCGGTGGTCTCGCCGAGCGCTCGCCGGCGGCCTTCCTCGATGGGATCCGCGTCGCCCGCGGCCAGCAATCGGTCGAGGAGCGGCCGGCCCGTGGCGACTTCCGCGAGCCACTCACGAGCGAACTCCCCGGAGCGGATCTCGGCCAGCATGCGCTCCATCGCCCAGCGCGACGCGGGGCCGATCACGCGCGGCCCGCGCGTGAGGTCCCCGTAGAGCGCGGTCCCCGAGATGCCGCGGCGAAGCCCCGCGACGCCGCGCGCGTGCAGCATCTCGGCGAGATAGCGCAACTGGTGCACCACTTCGAGATAGGCGATCTCGGGTGTGTAGCCTGCTCGCACGAGCGTGCCGAACGCGGTGGAGACCAGCGCGTTCATGCCGCCGCACAGCACGGCCTGCTCGCCGAACAGATCCACCTCGGTCTCCTCGCGCACCGTGGTGCGCAACAGGCGCGCCCGCGCGCTTCCCAGCGCGGTCGCATAGTGCGTCGCGAAGGCCCAGGCATCGCCCGTGCCCGGTTGGTGCACCGCGAGATACGCCGGCACGCCCGAGCCCTGCTCATAGAGTTCGCGGATCACCCGGCCGGGACCGGTGGGCGAGACCAGCACCACGGCCGCTTCCGCCGGGAACGCGAGCGAGCCGTAGAGCAGGTTGAACCCGTGTGCGAATACGAACGTCCGCACGCCGCCGAGCCGGGGTGCGAGCTCGGGCCACGCGCTGGGGACGGCCTCGTCCGGCAGCAGCACCGCGAGCGTGTCGGCCTCGCTCACCGCGTCCGAAGGGGTGGCCACGTCGAAGCCGTGTGCGCGGGCACGCGATTCGGCGCTTCGGCCCGGCCGTGCGGCGACGCTCACGCGCTCGCCGGCGTCGCGCAGGTTGCGGGCGTGCGCCTCACCCTGGTTGCCGTAACCCAGGACGACGATACGGCCGAGCGGCGAGGGACCCGTCATAGGGTCGCCGGCGCGGGGTGGTCGCCCCGCGCCGGCCCCGTCACTTCTTGCCGCCGCCCGTGACGGCGGTGGACCAGTCCGACTTCTGCACGAGCGCCATGCCGCCCGAGGCGTCGAACGTGAAGCCCTGCTTCTTGGCCGTGAAGATCCACGTCTGCAGCTTGCGTCCCTCGGAGTCCCAGTCCAGCACCTTGTCGGGCGAGCCCATGGACGTGGCGGTGTTGGCCGCGGGAGAACCCGCCTTCGCGGATTTCACCGCGGCCGCGGGGTCGGCGTTCACCTTGCCGCTGTTCATGGCCATGTACACCATCAGCATCTCCGTGGACTTGGCGTTGTTGCCGGCCTTGCTGTACACGGCGCCCAACTGGCGGAAGTACGTCTTGTTGTCCGGCTTCAGGTTCACGGCGCGCGTCAGGACCTGCACCGCTTCTTCGAACTTCTGCATGTCCGCCAGCGTCGAGCCGAGACTCGACAGCGCGTCGGCGTCGTCCGGCGTCTGCTTGAGCACCGCGCGCCACGCGCCTTCGGCGAGGGCCAGCTCGCCGGCCGACTGGAACGCCAGTGCGGCGTTGAACCCGAGGTCGCCGTTCGTGGGCTTGATCGCGAACGCCTTGGAGTACGTCTCGCCCGCCAGCTTGAAGTCGGCGCGGCGCGCGGCGTCCTGCTTGGTCTGGGCGCGATTGAACAGTGCGCTGCCCATGCCCATGTAGTGATCGGCGTTCTGCGGCTCGAGCTGGATCAGCTCCTGGTAGTAGGTGATGGCTTCGTCGTACTTCTTGGCGTCGAGCAGCGCGCCGGCCTTGTTCGCGCGCACCGTCTTGAGCGCCTCGTTCAGCCCCGCGACGGCGGAGTCCTTCGCCGCCTCGGTGAGGCCGTTGCGCATCACGATCTCGGCCTCGTCGAAACGGCCCATCAGCGCGTACGCCGTGCCGAGGTTGCGGATGGTGAGAGCGCTCGTGGGCTTGAGCAGCTTGGCGCGCGTCAGGCTCGCGATGGCGGTCTCGTACTGCTTGGTGGCCTCCGCCTTGAGCGGCTTCTCGTCGTCGGTGGGCACCTTGGTGTACTCGGGGTAGGTGTCCTGCGCGGCCTTGAGCCGGTTGATGCCGTCGTTGTAGGCCTTGGCCCAGTAGGAGTCGAGGTTGTTGCTCACGTTCGTGACCTTCTTGTCGCCCTTCGCGGTCATGCCGGTGATCGCGGTCTGGAACGCCTTGCCGGCCGGGCCCGCGCTGTCCACCTCGGCGAGCGCCCAGCCCAGGTAGCCGATGGCCTCGAGGTCGGCGGGATCCTCGGCCGCGCACTCGGTGAGCTGCTGGACCGCCTTGTTGATCTCGCGAACGTAGTCCTCGCTGTTGCCGCGATCCTTGTCCTTCATGGCCTGGATCACGTACTGGATACCGCCGGCGCAATGAGGATTGCGGGCAGCGGCCAGACCCGCATCGAGCAGCAGGGCCGCCAGAGCAACCCCGGCGATGACGCGCTTGTTCAAGGCACTCCTCCTTAGACGAGGCGGTGACCGTTCACCAGGAGCCCGAACGTGGCCCCCAGGTGCTTCGCCGCCTTGCGAGACGCGAGCATCCGCGTCATGAAGATCTCGAAGTACTCCATCATGTGCGAGATGGCGGGGTCGAGGGAGAGTTCGAGCGTGATGTGCTTCCGGTCCTCGTCCACGTTCAGGAAGCTCTTCTCGACCGCCCAGTTCACGCGGTCGTGGATGTCGAACTTGATCATGTCGGGATTGCGAACCCGCGTGCGGTGCACGTCGCTCTTGTCGGCGAGGATGAGCGCCGCGGCGATGTCGTTGACGGGGTCGCCGTCGTTCTCGTGATGGTTCCCGATGGCGGCGATGACCGGCAGGATCTCCTCGTCGGGCATGCCGAAGTCGTTCAGTAACTGCATGGCCATCGTGGCCCCGGTCTGCGCGTGGTGGTCGCGGTTCACGGCGTTGCCGATGTCGTGCAGGTAGCCGGCGATGGCGGCCAGCTCGCACTGACGCTCGGGCTTGCCGAGGCGCTTGAGCACGTTGAAGGCGATGCGGGAGACGAGCCCGACGTGGCGCTCGCCGTGCTCGGTGTACCCGATGGACTCGAGCGCGGCGTCCGCCATGCGGACGTAGAGCCTGACTCTTGGGTGTTCCCGGATGAAGTCGAACGTGATGGGCGCGGCGGTGCCCCCGGTCTGGAGGGCATTGGAGGTGTGGCGGACGCTGGAGTGGGTCATGTCAGCGAATACCCCTTGCGGGAAGGATGCCACCGCGGTGGCCGCGGGAAGGGCGGCGTTTTCGGGTCGACACTAGGGGCGCAAATCATTGAGCGTCAAGCGTGAAGCCCTGCTTTGCGTGGTCGTGACGCTGCGGTCTCGGGCGGTCGCAGTGCGGCGCGTATGCAGCGGCCGAAGTGGTGTCGCTACAGGCTGCTACGTCGGAAGCGCGCCGCGTATTCCCGCGTCGGTCGAGTTGTCGTTGCCGTGGTGCGTATTGCCGTGGGGCTCACCCGTTCGGTCGGCTGCTCCTAGTTAGCCCCGGCTCGTGGTGTCGAGGGGCATCTGTCCAGAGAGGACGCTCGCCTCCGGCATCCTGCCTCCGGCTCACTCGTCGCTTCGGTCGCTCCGCCATCCCTGGCTCCGCTCCCTGCGCGGCGCCTCTCCGGCCAGATACCCCTCGACACCACGACCGGCCGCGACGTGGCGCTCGGCAATCCTGGCGACGGTCGCGGTGATTCCTCCCCGGATACATTCCCCTCGACGCCACGAGCCGGGGCGAGCCTACAACGCCGACCGAACGGGTGAGCCCCACGGCGACACGCAAACGGCCAACGACAGCGTCACAGCACTTCGATCGGATCCACATCCGCCATCACGCGAACCGAGCCCTTGATGTGCTCGTCTGCCCAGTCGAGCAGCGTCGCCGCGAGCGTGCGGACCGGCTTGCCGTCGGCGCTCTTGAGCAGGATGTGCCAGCGATGGCGATCGCGCAGGCGAGCCAGCGGTTGCGGAGCCGGGCCCAGGACGGTCACGTGCTCGCCGGCGCCCTCGCGCGCGCGGTCGGCGAGCGCCGTCGCCGCCTTCTCGACCGCGGCTTCGTCGGGGGCATCCAGTCGCAGCGTGACCAGGCGCGCGAACGGCGGGTAGAGCGCGTCGCGTCGCTCGGCCAGTTCGCGCTTGCGGAACTCTCGCTCGCCCTCCTCCAGCTTCGGCGACGCGACCGCGGTGATCGCCGCGTGCTCCGGCGTGCAGGTCTGCACCACCACCTCGCCCGGGCGGACCCCGCGCCCCGCGCGGCCCGACACCTGCACGAGCAACTGGAACGTGCGCTCCGCGGCGCGGAAGTCCGGGAGGTGCAGTGCCACGTCGGCGTCCAGCACGCCCACCAGCGTGACGCGCGGGAAGTCCAACCCCTTCGCGATCATCTGCGTGCCGAGCAGGATGTCGCCTTCGCCGCGCGCGAATGCCGTCAGCGTGCCGGCCGGGCCGTCCTTGGCACGCGCCACGTCGAGGTCCAGCCGCAGCACGCGTGCTCCCGGGAACGCGCCCGCCAACTCGCGCTCGGCGCGCTGCGTGCCGGCACCCGCGTAGCGCAGCAGCGACTGCTGGCACTTCGGGCACACGTCGGGTGCGGGCTCGCGATGGTCACAGTAGTGACAGCGCAGGCTGCGCGGCTCCACGTGCAGCGTGAGCGAGATGTCGCAGCGTGGGCACTCCGGCGTGTGTCCACAGCCGCGACACTGAACGTGGTGCGAGTGCCCGCGGCGGTTGAGCCACAACAGCACCTGCTCCTTGCGCTCGAGCCGATCGGCGATGGCACCGCGCAGAGGGTGGGACAGCAGTCCCGGCCCGCTGCCCTCGCGGCGCAGGTCCACGACGCGCACCACGGGCATGGCGCGCCGGTCGATGCGCAGGGGCAGCAGCAGCCGGCGATAGCGCCCACGGGCGGCGTTGGCGAGTGTCTCGAGGCTCGGGGTGGCGCTGCCCAGCACCACCGGCACGCCCAGCATCTGCGCGCGACGCACCGCCACGTCGCGACCGTGGTAGCGCAACTGTTCGCTCTGCTTGTAGGCCGGCTCGTGCTCTTCGTCCACCACGATCAGCTTGAGCGCGGGCAACGGCGCGAACACGGCGGAGCGCGCGCCCACCACCACGTCCAGCGCGCCGCGCCGCGCGAGCTCCCAGTTGCGGCGCCGCGTGCCCACGGGCAGGTAGCTGTGCAGCATCCCGACGCGACCGCCGAAGCGCTTGCGGAACACGGCCACCACCTGCGAGGCGAGGGCCACCTCGGGGACGAGGATCAGCGCCTGCCCGCCGGCTTCGCGCGCGGCACGCGCCGCGCGCAGGTAGACCTCGGTCTTCCCGCTCGCCGTCACGCCATGCAGCAGGAACGGCTGGAATCCCCCCGCGCTCACGGCCGCGTCCACGGCCGCGACGGCGTCGCGTTGCGCGGCGGTGAGCGTGACGCGCTCGGGCAGTGGCATGCGCAGCACGCTGTCCTCGAGCGCGCTCTTGCGCGCGCGCGATCGCGAGAATCCCTCCTGACCGCCCGGAAGCGCGGCGGATACCACCTCGCCGGGTGGCGCCAGGTAGTACTCGGCCACCCAACTCGCAAGCGCCAGCATGTGTGGCGAAAGCAGCGGCGGCCCCGTCACCTTCGCCAGGTCTCGTACCTTCTCGAGCGGCGTGTTCGCGATGCGCTCGATGACGACGCCGCGCGCATTGCGGCCGCGGAACGGCACCTCGACCGGCGCGCCGGGAACGGCGGTGGCGGCGAGTTCGGGTGGCACGCGATAGGTGAACAGCTGCCGGACAGGGACCGGCAGCGCGACGAGCGCGAAGGACATGGTGGTCTCGGGAAGGGCCTGGCGAGGCGACCGCGGCGGGGCGCTGGGAACCATGGCGGGCGTACAGCATGCGGTCAATTGGGCGGGCGTGGAACAGAGGCGATCCTCCGACACCATGCTCATCCGGGCGGAAACCAAGCGCCGGCATCGCCGAGCGTCACGTCACGGCCGGTCGTGGTGTCGAGGGGTATCTGGCCGGAGAGGCGCCGCGCAGGGAGCGAAGCCATGGATGGCAGAGCGACCGAAGCGACGAGTGAGCCGAAGGCAGGATGCCGAAGGCGAGCGTCCTCTCGGGCCAGATGCCCCTCGACACCACGAGCCGGGGCAGACCCCGAGCAGCCGACCGCACGGATGAGCCCCAAGGCGAAGCGCGCCGCGGAATAGGACCGATGCTCCGCGAGGTCATGAACTCGCCACGAGCGAACACCGTCTCGAAGCCAAGCAACACGAAGGCCCGCGCCGTCCTGGCGCGGGCCTTGTG
>Ga0075429_100003981_pt1 | contig 12644 bp, 6 predicted proteins | sample RhiMetdeltSRZDD3_FD_75295 | JGI IMG/M metagenome (GOLD analysis project Ga0075429, IMG submission 75295) | Populus rhizosphere microbial communities from Tennessee, USA - Rhizosphere MetaG P. deltoides SRZDD3 | ecosystem: Host-associated > Plants > Roots > Rhizosphere > Soil | place: USA...
CGTCTTCACCATCGACGGCAACGAGGTCTTCACCTCCGCCAGCATCGGCATCGCCACCAGCGCGTCCGACTACTCGTCCGCGGACGACTTCCTGCGCGACGCCGACATCGCCATGTATCGGGCCAAGGCCAAGGGACGCTCGCGCTTCGAGATCTTCGACGCCGCCATGCGCGCCCACGTCACCTCGCTGCTCGAGCTGGAGCAGGACCTGCGCCGGGCCGTGGAGCGCCAGCAGTTCCGCGTGGCCTACCAGCCGATCGTCTCGCTGGAGACGGGCAGCCTCATCGGGTTCGAGGCCCTGCTCCGGTGGCCGCACCCGCGGAGGGGCCTCGTCCTCCCCGAGGACTTCATCGGTCTGGCCGAGGACACCGGCCTCATCGTGCCGCTGGGGCACTGGGTGCTGGGGGAGGCGTGCCGGCAGCTTCGCGTGTGGCAGGCGGCACAGAAGAGCAGCCCGCCGCTGTCGATGGCGGTGAATGTGTCCGGGCGGCAGTTCATGGACCCCGACCTCGTGGGCCGCATTCGGGAGACGCTACGCGAAACCGATCTCGATCCCGCCTGCCTGGCTCTCGAGATCACCGAGTCCGTTCTGCTCGAGGCCGGCGGCAGCGGGGCGGGCATGCTGGACGAGCTCAAGACGCTCGGGGTGCGGCTGTACATCGACGACTTCGGCACCGGCTACTCCTCGCTCAACTACCTGCACCGCTTCACCGTCGACGCCCTCAAGATCGACCGCTCGTTCGTCGCGCAGCTGGGCGGCGGCGGCGACAAGGGGGCGCTGGTGCGGACCATCGTCACCCTGGCCCGCAACCTCGAGATCACCGCCGTGGCCGAGGGCGTGGAGACCGAGGCCCAGGTGCGGGAGCTGCTCGCCGTCGGCTGCGAGCACGCGCAGGGCTTCTACTTCGCCGAGGCCCTCGAGCCGGAGAAGGCGGGCACGATGCTGGAAGCGCGCTGGCCGTGGCAGGAGCTGACGCCGCCACGGGCCTGGGCGGATTAGGCCGCGGGTCCGCGGCGGAGGGCGGATGGTGAAGAGAAGGCGGACGTTAGTGGCGACGCTGGGTGCTGTTCTGGCGGGATGCTCGATGCAGATGCGGGCGGGCTACTTCGAGGACGACCGGCGCGCCGCGGAAGCGGCGATGGAGACGTTGCACAAGAGATTGAGCGACGGGCAGTTCGAACAGATATACAACGAGGCCGACAAGGCTCTGCAGGATACGGCCCCGAAGGCGGACCTCCTGTCCTCGATGCGCGCAACGCACAGCACGTTCGGCTCGTTCGTACGCTCGGAGGTCAAGGCCGCGGCCTGCTTCCCCAATCAAGTGCGGTTCGTTTGCCATGCCGAGTACGAGAAGGGATCCGCCACGGAGATGTTCACATGGGCCATTCACAATGACGGCAAGGCGCATCTCGTCCAACTGCAAATATCGCCAGGCCTCGCCGAGGTTCCCGTGAGTGCCGCCAACGACTGCAAGTCGAGACGATAGCGCGCACGCGTTCTGGAGCGCGCGCTCGACCGCGCGACGCGCGGCCAGTCGGAATGAAACAGCACACGTGCCTTGGACCGGCGCGAGCGACGACCTCATGTAACGGTTGAGGCCACTCGTTCCAGACCGAGTTATGTAATCGAATTGGTTACAATATGGATCGCCACGCCGCGTCAGGCTACTTCGAGGACGCGCTCGCCTTCGGCGCCACCAGTGGGATCGCGATGTTCCAGCTCTGCGTCATGTTGTTGAACCCGCCGGGGCCGTCGCCGGTGGCGGCGAACAAGAAGACGGGCTTGCCGTCTTCGATCAGCAGGCACGGCCGTTCGAGCTGGCCCATCTCCTGCGTGGCGCCGTCGTCCCACGTCACGCGGCGGGACCAGGCCTTGCCGGCGAGGCTCCAGTCGAGCCCGTCCGCGGAGCGCGCGTGGACGCCCGCGTGTTTCTCGCCGACGATCTTGCCCGTCATATCCTTCGCCACCATCTCGTAGCCGCCCGCCGTCTTCCACACGAAGGGATCCTCGACCTCGCCCATCTTCGCCGGCGAGAACAGCGGCTCGGGGCTCACCACCTCGTACGGCCCCAGGTAGTGCTTCGCCCGCGCCGCCCCCAGCATCATCGCGCTGTGTTTGCCGCCTTGGTAGCGCCGGGCCTTGAACATCAGGTACACCGAGCCGTCTTCGTGCATCACCGGCGCCGGGTTCGAGGTGAGGAAGCTGTAGAACGTCCCGGGCTTCGTCTCGAGGATCGGCCGGTCGTAGCGTGTCCAGGGCCCGGCCAGGCTCTTCGCGGTGGCGATGCCGACGCGCTTCATCGAGCGCGCCACCGTCGCCCGCGGGTCGTCGAGGCGGAACAGCTCGCCGCGCGGCGCGTCGCCGAGCGCATGCGTGCTGCCCATATAGAAGAGGACGTAGGTGTCGCCGTGGCGGGTGATGGACGGGTTGTGGGTGGCGCGGCCGTCCCAGTACTCGATCCCGCGGGCGGGGAGCACCACCTCGCGGAAGGTGTACGGGCCTTCGGGTTTGTCGGCGGTGGCGCGCACGATCTCGGAATTCGTCATCCAGCCCGGATGGAACGTGATGTCCTTCGGCCAGCGTGACGCGAACATGTGGTACTGGCCGTCATCGCCCTTGATGACGGAGCCGCACCAGACCCAGTAGCCGTCCATTCGGAATCCGCCGGCCTTGGGTGCTACGCCCATCGCCGGGAACTCGGCGGTAGCGGTGGTGGCGGCCAGGCAGACCACGAACAGGGCCAGGGCCGACAGGTTCCGACGCATGGGGTTCATCCCGTCAGTCTATCGCGATGCGCGCGTATCGAGCACGAGCATCTCGCCGCTGCCCCTCAGGAACTCGAAGTCCACGGGCCGCGTTTCGATTCTCCAACCCGGTCGCGCAGATCGCCGTCTCCGAGGCCAAAGTACGTCCGGTACTACTCGAAGGTGCGTCCGAGGAGCACCACGTCGTCGAGCTGCAGGCCTCGCGCGCTCACCGCAATGTCTTCTTGGCGGCGTCGATCCACTCGTTGTTGCGCTCGTACGACAAGCTCGCGGCGGCCGCGCCCTCCGGCGGGTACTGGTGGCTGCGATACGCGGGGTAGGCCTCCGTCCGCAGGTGCGCGGGCATGTGATGGCCGCGCCGGGTCTGGCGCTCGTGGCGCAGCGCCGACAGATCCACGGTCGCCACCACGATGCGCTCACCGGGCCCGGGCGACGCCTGGGCGAGGATGCGGCCGTCGAAGTCGACGACCATGCTGCCGCCCGGCCACGAATACGGCGGGTAGTGGCGCAGGCTCGCCCCCTGGTTGGCGGCGACGACGTACGCGACATTCTCCAGGGCGCGGCAGCGGTTTACGATCGTCCACCAGTCCATCGGCTCCGTGGCCCCCCACGGGTCCATGTACGCGGACACGCGCACGAGGATCTCCGCGCCGTTCATCGTGAGCTGGCGCAGCGTCTCCGGGAACAGCCAGTCGTAGCAGATGGCGCAGCCGATGCGGCCGATCGGCGTCTCCGCCACCGGGAACATCGGCTCCGTGTAGCCGGGCAGGTCGTGGGGGCTCGCGTGGACCTCGTACGGGATCCACGGGTTCACCTTGCGGTACTTCGAGAGGATCCCGCCCGGCCCGATCAGGCACGTCGTGTTGAAGACGACGCCCGGCCAGCGGGCGTCGGTCTCGAGCATCGTGCCGCTCTGGATGTACAGGTCGTGCTCGCGGGCCTTCTGCTGCAGCCGGTCGGTGTGCTCGTTCGGGATCTCGACGGCGAGCTTCTCGCGCAGCTCCGCCACCGTCGGAAAGACCGGCGCGGCGTGAGCGAACTCGGGGAACACGATCAGCCGCACGGGCACGAACGGGGCCGCGCCCGCTACCGCCGCGTCGATCATGGCGACGATGCGGTCGGTGCTCGCGCGCATGCCGCGGCGGTCGAGGGGATTGGGCGCGTCCGTCTGGCAGGCCGCGACGGCGTAGCGGATCATCGCGACACCCTCTCGAGGCGCGGCAGCGGGCGTGCCACTTCGCGCGTGTTGTACGTCTCCTGCGACTCGAGGTGCGCCTCGCTGCGCGCGGGGGCGTCGGCGGGATCGTAGGGGTACTCGCGCATGCCGCGGAAGGGCAGCGGCGCCACCACGTCGGGGCTGGCGGAGTGGAGGTTCATCTCCTTGCTGAAGCCGTCGACGTGCAGCAGGAACGTACGCGTGAAGCCGACGGGCGCCGGGGGCACGGCACCGGCGTCGAAGGTGAGCGCGATCTCGTCGCCGGGATGGGCGACTACGAAGCGATCGTCCGTTTGTGCGAGGAGCGGCGAGACGTCGCCCGGCCGCGTGTAGCGGCCCGGCATGGTCTTCCAGGGGAAGACTGTCGAGACCCGCGTGTAGTCGAAGTCGAGGGCGGTGGTGCCGGACGTGCGTGTGGCCGCCGAGAAGCCGCGCTCCCGCAGCTGCGCCGTGGGCGCGGGCAGGGGATGCGCCGAGACCGCCGGTTCCTCATCGATGCCGCCGTCGACGAGCACCTGGTCCCAGAAGACGCGCATGTTCGTCACGAGGCGGACCTCACGCGCCCCCGCCGGCAGCGCGCGGTCGAGATCCACCACCATCGTCTGCGGTCGGCCGACGGGGAAGCCGGCATCGGCGACGATCGTCTGCCATTGCCCACGGGCATCACGCGCCTCGAGGGCGGGTGGCTGCAGGGCGAGGCCGGCCTGGTGAGCGGCGACGTTGTCGCTCGAGAACGCGTATTCGGTCCAGCCGGTGAGGAGCAGGCGCGGGTGCGGCCCCGTCTCGCCGAGGTCGAGAGTCAGCGTGTGCGGCTGGGCGTAGCCGCGGATGGAGGTGGCCGCGAAACCGTCCACCGCCCTCCCGTCGACGTGGCGCAGGCGGTCGAGGACGTCGCGCCCACGATCGTCGATCGCGGCCCGCGGCTCGCGGGCGCGGCGGACGACGTGCAGCCGGAACGGGCGCGGCGGATCGGTCAGCCCCTCGTTCGGGAACACCTGCGTTCCATCCGGATGATCGACGGCGACGAGCTCGAGACGATCGATGTAGAGCACCTCCTCCAGCTCGTGGGTGAGGCGCAGCTCGTAGCGCCCGCCCTGCGCCACGAGCTGATCTTCACGCACGCGCACGTACTCCTCGGGGTCCGGGCGATTGCGTACGCCCGGCGCCAGCCACGAACCCATCTCGCCGCCGCCCATGAAGTCGGTCACGAACGCGAACTGCGTGCCGTTCCAGGCGAATAGATAAGGACACGACGAGGGCGTGCGGTCGAGCTCCTCGACCTTCCGCACCGCTCCGCGCCGCGCCGCCGACTTGGGATCGACAGCGACCGGCGGCAGCTCGGTCTCCGCCTGCAGCGTGCCCGACGGCCAGAGGATGCGGATGGCGTCCACGCTCGTGCGCGCGCCCAGGCCGAACACGAGGTCGGCGGGTGAGGGAGCGGGGATGGCCGCCTGCGACTCGAGCTTGTGGCGGAGGCTGCCCGAGCGCGCCTCGACCTTGGCCCCCACGCCGCCGCGATTGCTCGTCTTTCCCGTGAGGGCGACGCGCAGCGAGGCGTTCCGGTCACCGCCTTCGTTCCGCGCGAGGCGCAGGCCGGCCTTCGTCATCAGGACGAGATCCGTATCGCCGTCGCCGTCGATGTCGCCGCTGGCGATCCCCTGGATGCCGGTGGCGCGCGGGGCGGGGACGGCCGCCGCCGTGACCTGGCTCCAACCGCTCCCGAGATTCCGCACGACGCGAAGCCCTTCCGCGCCGCCGACCACGAGATCGAGCCGCCCGTCGTTGTCGTAGTCGAAGAGCTGCGCAGCGGTGGCGCCGGCGGTCCCTTCCGGTGCCTCGGCCACGGTGAAGCGCTCCTTGCCGTCGCTGAGAGCGAGCACGCCGGCGCCGCTCGTACGGCCGAAGAAGAAGTCGGTGTAGGTGTCCTTGTTGATGTCGCCGGCGGCGACGCTCGACAGCGGTCCCGCGACGGTGAGGCCCACGGACGACGCGACCTCGCGGAACGTGCCGTCGCGCAGGTTCTGGAACAGCAGCGGGCCTTCCTCGCGGACGACGAGCAGATCGATGTCGCGATGGTTGTCGAAGTCGGTGGGGACGACGGCGATCACGGTACCGGTGACGCCGGCCAGCTTTGCCTCCACGGTGGCGTCCGCGAGCTTGCCCGCGCCGGTATTGCGGAGGAGCGCGAGCGATCCTGACTTGCCGGCGGCGGGCGCACCGCCGGCCACGATGTCGAGATCGCCGTCGTGGTCCACGTCGACGAAGGCGGCCGTGCGCGGCGTGAACGGGGCGGCGGGAAGGGCGACGCCCGCGGGCAGCAGGCGCATACCGCTCGCTTGCAGCAGCAGGACGTCCGGCTTCCCGTCGTTGTCGTCATCCGCGGCGACGGCACCCAGCAGCAGGTCCAGGTTCCCGTCGCCGTCGGCATCACCCAGCGTGATCGCCGTCGCCCCGGGGACACTGTGGAGCGGCGCCGGCGCCTTCTCGTCCTTGAGCACGACGGCCGGCGGGGCGCCATCGGTGAGGGCGGGCTCGGCGCCGGTGGCGACGATGGCTTCGGCGTAACGGCCCTGCATCGGATAGTTCTGGCTGAGGCTCGTGGCGTAGCCGGCCTCGCGCAGCTTCTGGAAGCGCTCCATCTGCTGGCGGCCCTCGTCGGCCTGCCCGCTGCGCAGCAGGGCGGTGGCGAGGCTGTAGGCGGCCGTGGAGTTGTACGGCTCGGCGGCACTCGCGCGGCGCAGCCGCACGATGGCGTCGGTGTGCTTCTGCTGCTGCATCAGGACCTGGGCGAGGTTGACGTTGGCGCCGACGTCCTCCGGGTCGATCTCGAGGACGCGCCGGAAGGAGGCCATGGCGTCGTCCGCGCGGTTCTGTGCCTTGGCGACGAGGCCCGCGATGTAGTGGGCCTGCGGAAGCCCCGGATTGCGCGTGACCGCGGCCTCCGCCTCGCGTTGGGCGGCGGCGAGGTCCGGGAGGTTGAAGAGCGCGATGGCCAGGTTCACGCGGGCGATGTCGAGGCCGGGATCGAGCTCCAGGGCCTTGCGAAACGCCTCCGCACCCTGCGTGAAGCTGACCTGCTCGAGCAGCGCCGCGCCGCGGTTGTTGGCGCGGTGAGCGTCCTCGCGGGACGGAGGCGCGGCGGCTCCGGCGGGAACGGCGAGCAGGGTGATGAGGATGAAGCGTGGAAACCCTTTGGGCATGATCGAGATCTTACCGTGGCCCGTCGGGCGACCGGACCCGCGCGGCCGCACGCTGTTGTACAGTGTGGCTGGATGGTCGTTGAGCCCCCGTGAACAAGCCCGACCAGTATCCCGCGCTGACGTCGCTGCGTTTCGTGGCAGCTCTCCTCGTCTTCCTCTTCCATTTCCAGCCCGAAGGCCGCGGGTGGCAGGTCGTGGCAACGCAAGGACACGTCGGCGTCAATATCTTCTTCGTCCTCTCCGGCTTTCTGATCACGCTCCGCTATGCCGACGGATTCGCCCGCGGCGCGATCCGGCTGAAGGACTACTTCGTGCGGCGTGCGGCGCGCATCCTGCCGCTCTACTACGCCGTTTTTTTCCTGAGCCTCGCCCTCGGGCGCGGCGAGCCGGAGCTGTCGTGGGCTCTGTGGCCCGAGCTCACCTTGACGCAGGCTCTGTTCGGCGAATCGATCGACACCCTCGTGATCCCCACATCGTGGTCGCTCACGGTGGAAGAGTGTTTCTACGCCACCGCCCCGCTCCTGCTCATCGGCGTCGCGTGGGCCCGCCGTCGGGCGCCGCGCCGGCCGGTGGCGGCGGCGGCGGCCGTACTGGCGGGGTCGACCCTCGTCTTCCTCGGGATGGGTGTATCGGTGTGGACGTGGCTCGATGGCAGCGGACCGGCTTTCCTTCGGGAACCCGAGCACGTTCTCTGGCACACGCTGTTGGGCCGGTTCTACGACTTCGCGATCGGGGCCTTCGCCGCGCAGGCCTTCGCCGCAGGCGGACGATGGAAAGAGCTCCTCGCGCGGCCCTCCGCGGGGCTCGTTGCGACTGCCGTCGCGGTGACGCTCATCGGCGTGTCGCAATGGGGGATGCGCGCGGCCGGGGGCCTCGACAGCCCGCAGTGGGCTCAGGTGTGGTCGTGGAGCATCCTGCTCGCACCGGCCACCGCGCTGCTCATCCTCGCGCTGACTTCCTCCGCCAATCCCGCGGCGCGTGCCCTCGGTATCTTGCCCCTCGAGTATCTCGGCAAGGTCTCGTACGCGCTCTATCTCGTGCAGTCGACGCCGCTCGGCAAGGGCCTCTTCTATCGCCTGATCCCGCACACCGGTGACTTCACCCTCGTTCTGCTCTACGCCGGCATGACGCTCGTGAGCGCCGCGCTCTACGAGCTCGTGGAGGAGCCGGCGCGCAAGCTCGTGCTGCGTGTGGCCGGGCTGGAGAAGCGTGCGGTGGCGGCGCCTCGGGCGCCGATCTCCACGCCGATCCGCCTCGCCACCGCCGGCGTGCTCGCGCTCTCGCTCGCGCTGCAGTGCGCGACGTGGGCGATGGCCTCGCTCTCGAGGGCGGCGGGTCCGGTTCCGCTCGAGGAGCTGCGGGCGGCGGGGCTGCGCGATACCGACGTCCACCAGGCGCTGCACAACGACGTGCGCTGGGGACGGGACGTCATCCTGGCGGGGATACCGCGCCGCTGGCGCGAAGGATGGCGCCACGACCTGCGTGCCCCCAGCGGACTGTACGTGTTCGCGGACGGACGCGCGATCCCGTTCTCGCGGCGCGAGCCCGCGGGGGACGAGACGGCCGCGTTCTTCCGCGGCCCGCGGGCGGAGCACCTGGCGGTGCGTCTCACCGCCATGCCCCAGGACCTCACGCTCATCCGGCGATGGCTACCGACGGAAGTGCGGCTGCACCTGTCGAGGCTGCGCCAGTCGCCTCGTGAGTGCGCGGCGGTGGGTGTCCTCTTCGCCGTCGTCCTCGCCCTCGCTTTCGTGGCCCTGCGCCGGCTGGCGCCACGCCCGGCCCTGGCCCTCGCTCTCGGCCTTGTCCTGGCGTGGTGGGTCTTCGGTCTCTACGGCCAGACGTGGGCGCTGGGTGTCATCGTGGGGGAATGCGCGGCGGGCCTCGTGTTGGCCGTGCGCGCGGCGGCGTGGGTGGGCCCTGCCGATTCGGCGCTGGCGTCTAGGTCTTGAAAGTGAACTTGCGGCGGAGGAGCGTCTTCACCTTGCGGCCGCCCTTCGTGGCCGGCTCGAACTTCCAGGTCGCGATGGCGCGCAGCACCGCCTCGTCGAGCGGCAGGCCGCCCGACTCGACGATCTTGATCTGCGTGACGTCGCCGTCTTCGGTGACCATGAAGGTGACGCCGACGGAGAGCGATTGGCCCGGCGTCGTGCTCATGTTCGGCGGGAATGCGACGGGGTTGCCGGAGGCCTGGCTCGGCGGCAGATCGACCTCCTGCTCGAGGTAGGCGTCCTTGGGGCCGGCCGGCGTCGCCGCGAGCGGCCGCAGATCGACCTTCACCGTCGCCGTGGGCGCGCCTTCCGAGAGATCCACAGTCTGCGTCGCCCCCTCGTGGCCGCTGCGCGCGATCTCGACCTCGTAGCGTCCCCACGGAAGTCCAGTGAGCAGCAACGGCGTCAGGCCCTTGGGCTCGCCGTTCAACACGACGGCGGCACCGTCGGGATGGCTCTCCACCTGGACCGAACCCGCCGTGGCCGGGCCCGCGCCGGGCTGGCTCGCCGCCAGCGCCGCCGCATCCCCCGCCGGTGTGCTGCCGCCGCGGCCGAGGACGACGGCCCCGATGCCGGCGACGACGAGCAGCAGCGCGACAGCCCCGGCGATCAGGAAAGGCATCGGCAGGCGCGGCTTGTTTTCGCGGAACGACAGGGGAAGGGGCGTCAGCGGTGAGGGCGCGGATGAGGCGGCGGGTGCCGGCGTGCCGGCGGCCGCGTTGACGGGCGGAGGCACCGGCGTCGGCGGGCGCATCGGCGGGCGGCCGCTTCCAGGACCGATCGTCGAGCGCCCGGGGGCCGGCGCCATCGGCGGGCGTGCGCTGCTCGGGCCGAGCGTGGCCCGCGGCGACGGTGATGGCGCGGTTCCGACGGCGGCCGCGACGGCGGCCGCAGACATCCCCGGACTGGACGCGGAGCCCGCGTGGACGAGCGGTGGCGCCGCCGGTGGTGCGGCGGCGGGACGTGGTGCCGCCACTGGCGGTGCCGCCGGCGCCGCCGATTTCAGAATCGCCGGTGCGGTGGGCACGGGTGCGGACGGAACCGCCGCCGCGGGAGGCGCGGCGGGTACGGCGAGCGGCAGCGCGGGAGCCGGCGCCGGCGGTGTCACGGCAGGTGCCGCCTGCGCGGGCAAGGACGCGGGCGGTGCGGCTGGTGCGGCCGCACGCGAAGCCGCGGGAGCCGGCGCGGGAACAGGGGGCGGCGCCGGCAAGCCGGGGGCCTGTGCGAGCGCGGCTCGTGCCGCCAGCTCGCGCTCCTGATCCTCTTGCAGCGCGGCCACGATCTGCGCGTGCGAACGCCGCATCTTCTCGAGCTTCTTCTCCCACTCCGACTGCACGGCGGCCACCGCTTGCGCCTTCTCGTCGCGCAGTTTGAGCTCGAGGGCGGTCAAGGTATCGGCGTGCTCGCGCTCCGTCTCGCTGCGCCCCTCGGCCACGGCCGCGCGCATCTCCGCGATCCGAGCTTCGTATTTGATACGCGCCTCTTCTTGCTGCGCGGCCGCCGCCTTCATGACTCCGATCTCGTCCTGCGCCTTCGCCAGCGCCTTCTGCAGCTCGCCCTCGCGCCCGGTGGAGGCCTGATCCTGGAGCCGTCGCACCGCCGACAGCTCGTTCTTGTGCTCTTCGTTCGCCATGGCGAGGGCGTCGGCGTGCTCGCGCCGCAGCCTCTCCACGCGGCCTTCCCACTCGGTCTTGACGACCCCCAGGATCTTCGTCTGCTCGTCGCGAAACCGCGCTTCAAGTTCTTCGAGGGCGGCGTCGCGCTCCTTCGCCGCTTCCTCCCGGGACGACGCCTCGCGGGTCTGCATCTCGCCGAGGCGCGCTTCGTATTGTTTGCGAGTCTCCTCCTGGAGCTGCTGCATGCGGGCCCAGCGCTCCTCCGACGACTTGCGCAGCGCGGTGTACTGCTCGCTCTCGCGCTGCGAGAGGGCCTCTTCCTTCGCGTTCAGCAGTGCCGTGCGCTCGTCATCGTGCTGCCGGCGCAACACCAGCAGGGCGTCGGCGTGCTCGCGCCGGAGCTTGTCGAGCTTGCCTTCCCACTCCGCGTTCTTCGCGCCGGAGTGTTTGGCCTTCTCCTCCGCCTCCGCCGCGCGGGTGCGCAGCTCCGCGATCTCCGCCTCGTAGCGCTTGCGGGTCTCCTCGATGCCGGTCTGGCCTTCGGCGCGCGCCGAGACCAGGTCCTCCAGGGCCTGCAGCCGCTCCTTCTCGCCCTCCGCGGCCATCTGCTCGTTGGCCTTGCGCAGCGCCGTGACCTGGGCCTCGAGATCGCGGCGGGCCTTGGCCAGCTCCTGCTCGTGCTGCTCCACGAGCGCGTTGTGTTGCTGCCCGTGCACGGTCTCGAGCTCCGCCATCCCCGACTCCCGCAGCGCCGCCTCGCTCGTCTCCTGCTCGTAAGCCTTCTCGAGATCCTTCGCCTGCTTCTCGAGCCGGCGGATCTCGTTCTCGGCGGCCTGCAGGTCGTTGCGGAACTCGCGGGCGAGCTCGGAGTTTTCGTCCCGCTCCTGGCGGGCGTTGACCATCAGGGTGAAGATTTCGCGGAGCGCGTCCCTGGGATCGGGCGACAGGGTGAGGACGGTCGAGATCTCAGGATCGTGCCCAGCCAGCTCACGGCCCAGCTGGGCGAGGAGGTCGGCGAGTTCCTGCGTTGTTGTCGGCTTTGGCACAGGGCTTTACCGACGCGACGCCCCAGATTTTGTCACGCGTCCGGAGCGGTTTCCACCGGCCGGGGCTGATCAGTGCCCGGCGGCCGCCCTGGCCCGGGGGCCGTCCCCTTCCTTGACGGTAAGTATCTGTCCAGAAGGGACATCCGTCAACTGGGTCGTCTTGCCGCTCGGCCACGCCAGCTCGACCTTGGACGCCTTGGCGTGACCGCCCAGCCCGAAGGTCAGCGCGAGCTCACTCTGCGACGCATAACTCGAGCCCGTGCGCACGACGTTCCACAGCTTGCGGCCGTCGGGCAGAGTCACCGTCACCTTCGTGCCGATGCCGTCGGCGTTCGACGTGCTGCCGACCGTGCGCACCCGCAGCCACTTGTTCTTGTTGCCGCCGTCGTTGCGCAGGAGGCGGGCCGGTCCGTCGTTGACGGTGACGAGCAGGTCGAGGTCGCCGTCATTGTCGTAGTCGCCGTACGCCGCCCCGCGGGCCACCATCGGCTTGCCGAAGTCGGCGCCGGCCTTCTCGCTCATCGGCTCGAACGTCTTCTTGCCGGTGTTGCGGAAGAGGTGCGGGGCCTCGGCGTGGGTCACCTTCGGCTGCACCTTGTTGATGTCGTCGGCCACGTGGCCGTTGGCGGCGAAGATATCGGGCCAGCCGTCGAGGTCGTAGTCGAAGAAGAAGCACGCGAAGGTCAGCGTGAGCAGCGACGCCTTGCCGACCGAGGATGTCGGCGCCTCGTCGATGAAGAGCCCGCTGCCCTCGTTGTGATAGAGGCCCATCATCTCGTTCGAGAAGTTGCCGATGACGAGGCTCGGCC